>Ga0209581_1000385_pt1 | contig 101731 bp, 98 predicted proteins | sample Coa_R2_FD_187160 | JGI IMG/M metagenome (GOLD analysis project Ga0209581, IMG submission 187160) | Surface soil microbial communities from Centralia Pennsylvania, which are recovering from an underground coalmine fire - Coalmine... | ecosystem: Environmental > Terrestrial > Soil > Unclassified ...
GGGAGGCGCGCCCTGCGGCGCTCCAGCTCGGCGATTTCTCGGCATGGGCCGCGCTTTTCGTGAGGCGAAAGCCTCTCCGTCAGCGAGCTCCTCGCGCCGGTTCGTAGTGACCGGAGGCGGGGCCCCGTGCCGTCCCGGTGCCGCATTGCGAATGCGGCAGCAGGCGCCGGACCTTTCCCCGCACAAATGACGCCTCATGAATGCGCCCTCGACGGGAAAGGGTGATAGGAATATAGTCCACCGGAGAAAAACTGTCAAGCGGACGAAATCCTCACCCTGAGGAAGCCAGCGAAGCCGGCCGTCTCGAAGGGTCCATCCGTTATGTACGGACCTCATGCTTCGAGACGCGGCGCATTGTATGTGCCGCTCCTCAGCATGAGGATGCAACTCTACGATGCCTACACCCGCTTCCCTGAAAACGGCAGCGCGCCGAAGGCGCCTGCATGGGCGTGGCCCGCGATTTTGTCGCCGTCGACCGTGCCCTCGAATTCGAGCGTCATCGGCATCGGATTCGTAATGGCCACTTTCCAGGAGACCTTGTTGCCGTCCACTTTGCCGTCGGTGATCGAAGTCGACTGGCCGTCGGCCGCTTGCGTGCCGGTGAGCGTGCCGCCGGTGGTCGAGAGCAAGAGGGTCGCCGCTCGCGTGCCAATCGGTGTTTCGACTGAAATATCCCAGCTACCGTCAACGGCCATCGGATTTGTCCTTGTCAGGCTGCCTTGCGTGCGGCGCGACCCTAACGCGCGGCGATTTGCTCCGCAATCGGCGAATGGGGAACCGGGCTGCTGGAAAGGCGTTAGTCTCCGCTTCCGCTGGGCGGCGGTTTGCGCTAATGCCTCGCGGCATTATTGCGAGGCAACCATGGCGGAATCGAAAGCACGCATCGGCATTCTTGGCGCATCCGGCTACACCGGAGGCGAGGCGCTACGCATTTTGCTCTCGCATCCGCGCGTCGAGATCAGGGCGCTGACCGCCGAACGCCACGCGGGAAAACCGCTCGCGCAGGTCTGGCCGCAATTTTTCGGGATCGACTTGCCGAACCTCGTAAAGATCGAGGAAGTCGATACGGGCTCGCTCGATCTCGTATTCGCGGCGCTGCCGCACGGCACGACGCAGACCGTCATCAAAAACCTGCTCGAGAAGAAGCCGGAGCTGAAGATTGTCGATATCTCCGCGGATTTCCGGTTGCACGACCCGGTCGCCTATGAAGAGTGGTACGGCCACGCGCATCAGGCGGTCGAGCTGCAGAAGGAAGCGGTTTACGGCATCACCGAGCTCTATCGCGACGAGGTGAAGAAGGCGCGGCTCGTCGCCAACCCCGGCTGCTACACGACGACGTCCATCCTCGCGATCGTTCCGTTGCTCGAAGCGGGCGCGATCGACACGGACTCGATCGTCATCGATTCCAAATCCGGCATGACCGGCGCCGGGCGGGCGGCGCGCGAGGAAATGCTGTTCAGCGAAGTCTCGGAAGGTTTCCACGCCTATGGAGTCGGCCGGCACCGGCACATGTCGGAGCTCGACCAGGAATTTTCGCTCGCCGCGAAGCGCAAGGTTGTCCCGAGCTTCACGCCGCATCTCGTGCCGATGAACCGGGGTATCTACGCCACGCACTATGTGAAGGGTGACGGCAAAACCGGCGCGGAGCAGATTCATAAAATTCTTGCCGACTACTACAAGAACGAGGCTTTCATTCAGGTGCTCGACTTCGGCCGCGTGCCGCAATCGCGGCATGTGCGCGGTACGAATTTCGTGCAGATCGGCGTCGTCGCCGACCGGACGCCGGGGAGGGCGATCGTCATTTCGACGCTCGACAATCTGGTGAAAGGCGCTTCCGGCCAGGCCGTGCAGAACATGAATCTGATGCTCGGCTTCCCGGAGACGGAAGGCCTGATGCAGCGGGCGATGTTCCCCTAGACGCTACGCCGTCCACACGGCGGAGCATTCCGGCGTTTCCCAGAGGCGGATCGAAACGACGCGTACGCCGTGCGGTTTCAGAAGCTCGGCCGCGACCTTGCCGAGCTCAGCGGCGATGACTTCGACCGTCGGATGGCCGTCGAGAAGATAGGCAGGCCGGCCGAGCCGCTTGTTCGCCTCGATCACCGGTTTGACCGAAGGCTCGTCGTCGTTTTTGTACAGGATCGCCGTGTGGTCGAAGTGCTTCTTGATCCAGCCGCCAAGCACTTCCTCGACGGTGAAAAAGTCCACCACGCGGCCGAGCGTATCGAGCTTGCCGGCCGTAAGCGTGAATTCGGCGGCATAGCGATGGCCATGATACGCCTTACATATACCCTCGTGACCGGGGATGCGGTGCATCGCGTCCCACTCGAAGCGCTGCACGATGCTGATTGCGTTTGCACCTGGCGTCGACATAGTTTCCGCTCGAATTCGGCCTCTCTATTCACGATCTCATGTACGCGGTCAAAGAGATTTTCCTGACGTTGCAAGGCGAGGGCGTCCACACCGGCCGCCCCGCGGTTTTCTGCCGTTTTGCAGGCTGCAATTTGTGGTCCGGCCGGGAGGAGGATCGCGCCGAGGCCGTCTGTCAGTTCTGCGATACCGATTTCGTCGGTACCGACGGAACCAAGGGGGGCAAGTACAAGGACGCGGAGGCGCTCGCCGATGCGATTGCCGGCGAATGGGGTGCGGGAAGCGAGCGGCGTTTCACCGTGCTCACGGGGGGCGAGCCGCTCTTGCAGGTGGATACGAAATTATTGGATGCACTGCATGCGCGCGGATTTGAGGTGGCGGTCGAAACCAACGGCACCCTCGAGCCGCCGCCGGGTCTTGACTGGATTTGCGTGAGTCCGAAGGCGGGCGCGGAGCTGCGCCTGAAATCCGGCAACGAATTGAAACTCGTCTATCCGCAGGAAGGGGCAAAACCGGAAGATTTCGCGTCGCTCGCCTTCGAGCATTTCTCCTTGCAGCCGATGGACGGGCCGAATGTCGCGGAGAACACCAGGCGCGCGATCGAATATTGCCTCAAGCATCCGCAATGGAATTTGAGTTTGCAGACGCATAAGGCGCTGGGAATTCGCTGAACTATTTCAGCACAATCATTGTCAGCGACTCCGCATAAAGCGCGGGCTTCTCCGCACCTTCGATCTCGACCGTTACCTCATTCTTCAGCAAAAACTCCTTTTCGCCGCGCTCCGTCACTTCGCGCAGCTTGTAACGGGCGCGCACGCGCGAGCCGGGCTTAACCGGCGTGAGGAAGCGGACTTTATCGAGCCCGTAATTGATGCGGTGAGCCACGCCATTGATCGGCGGCAATGCCTCGTAGCCCATCGGCGCGAGCAGCGAGAGCATGAGATAGCCGTGCGCGATCGTGCCGCCGAACGGCGTTTCTTTCTTCGCCCGCTCCGGATCGACGTGAATGAATTGATGATCGCCGGTAACATCGGCGAAACCGTCGATCATGTCTTGCGTCACGACATGCCATTGCGACACGCCGATCTCGGCGCCGATCTTTTGTTGAAAAACGTGAATCGAAATAAACGAATTCATGATCGCCCCCGTTCCATCCATCTGGATGGAGCGGGTGCCGGCGTCAAGCGCGCACTTTTACGTAGCGGCCGGGCGCGTCCTCGATCGGCTTGAGCTTGCCGCAACCCGGTTCGCGCGCAGGCACGCGCTCGCCGCTCATGGTGGAGAGCCACGCGAACCAATCCGGCCACCACGAGCCCGCATGCTCCTCGGCGGTCGAAAGCCACGTTTCGAGGTCGCCCTTCGGCGCGTCGCCGGTCCAGTATTGATATTTCTGCTTGAGGGGCGAGTTCACGACACCCGCGATGTGGCCGGAGCCGGCAAGCACGAATTTCACCGGCGCGCCGAAAAACTGGCTGCCGAGGAAAACCGATTTCGCGGGCGCGATGTGATCTTCGCGGGTGGCGAGGTTGTAGATCGGGATGTTGACCTTGCTTAGATCGATCCGCGTGTTCTCGATCGTCATCAGGCCCTTCGAAAGCTTGTTCTCGAGATAGCAGTTTCGGAGATAGAAGGCGTGGTTCGCGGCGGGAAGACGCGTCGAATCCGAATTCCAGTACAGGATATCGAACGGAAAGGGCTTTTTTCCGCGCAGATAATTGTTCACGACAAACGGCCACACGAGGTCGTTCGCGCGCAGGAGGTTGAACGCCGTCGCCATCTTGCTGGCTTCCAGATAGCCCGCTTCCTTCATGCGGCGCTCCAGACTCGCGATCTGTTCTTCGCCGACGAACACCTTGAGTTCGCCCGCGTGCGTAAAATCGATCTGGGTGGTGAGGAAGGTCGCGCTTTCGACGCGATCCTGGTTTTTCGCCGCAAGATAACCGAGCGTGACGGCCAGTAACGTGCCGCCGACGCAGTAACCGATGGTATGCGCGCGTTTCTCGCCCGTCGCCATTTCGATGCGATCGAGCGCGGTCAGAACGCCGTCGCGCATGTAATCGGCGAAGCTTTTCTCCGCATGCGCGGAATCAGGGTTCACCCAAGAGATCACGAACACCGTGAGTCCCTGGTCGACCATCCATTTGATAAAGGATTTATCCGGCGTGAGATCGAGCACGTAGAACTTGTTGATCCAGGGCGGTACCACAAGCACCGGAATCGACATCACGGTTTCGGTCGTCGGCGCATATTGGATGAGCTGGAACAGCTCGTTTTCGAAAATCACCTTGCCGGGCGACGTCGCAAGATTGCGCCCGACCTCGAAACCTTCATAGTCGGATTGGCGGATTCGCAGGTTACCTTTGCCGGCGGCGATGTCCTCCGCGAGCATATGCATGCCGCGCACGAGATTTTCGCCGCTTGTGCCGAGCGTTTCGTGGAAGAGCTCGGGGTTCGTCAGCACGAAATTGGAAGGCGAGATCGCGCTCGCAAGCTGCCGTACGTAAAAGTTCGCCTTCAGCTTCGTTTCGTCATCGAGCGTTTCGGCGTCGCGGACGATCTTCTCGGCCCAGTTGGCGGTGAGAAGATACATCTGCTTCAGCGCGTCGAAGAACGGGTTCGACGACCATTCGGGATGCGCGAAACGGCGATCTTTCGTATCGGGCTTAATCACGGGCTCGGCGGGCTCGCCAGCCATCCGGCGCATCGTCTGCGCCCACAGATCCATGTAGCCCTTGAACAGATTCGTTTGCGCTTCCAGCGTACGCTGCGGGTCGGCCATCCAGTATTCGGCGACCTGCGAAAGTGTCTTCACGACGTCGGCGATTTCTTCCGCCATTTCCTCGCGCGCTTTTCCGTCTTCGCGCGGCTTCAGATAGGCGGCCATCGCCTTGCCGCTTTCCTCCACGAGCCGCGCGAGATTGCGCGCGAAGGCGTCGGGATCGAGCGCCGGCGTTGGCGCGCCGGGCGTTTTGCTGTCGTTTTTGCTGTCCATGGTCTCTCGCCAGGTTCTTACGCTCAAAATACGAACTTTAGTTTGCAGTTTTCTCTGAGAGATGGGCAAGGCATTTTGACGGCGCAAGAAACGCGCGGCGAGCCGATAGAACGGGCGTGTTGCAGTGCGAAGTGCTTATTGTTTTCGCGGTTCGACGATCACCCAGAAGCCTTGCGGATGACGTCCGAGTTGGGCGATCTCGAAATATCGGCAGAGCTTGGGCAGCCACCAGGAAGAAGGCTCCTGGATCAGATGCGCGTTGCGCCCGTCTGGCAGCGTTTTGCCGGCAGGAACGGTCGCAATGGAGAGGAATCCAAATTGTTTTGTGATCCTGCTCAGATCGAGCAATACGGATTCGAGGAATGCCGGTTCGATGTGCTCCAGTACGTCGATGCAGCAGACGAGATCCGCGGGCTTTGGGGGGCCATATTCGGGAAAGGCAGGATCGTAGGGGAAGTATTCGACCCCCTTTACGCCAAGCCGAGTGAGAGCTTTCCAAAGATTTTGTTTTCCGGCTCCGTAGTCGGAGAGCGATCTTGCCCCGCACAGCTCCAGAGTCTGCTTCACAAAAGGTGCATAACCGATTGAAGCAACACCATAGTTCGGATTTTGGTGCAGCTCCTGTTGCAGAAGGCGGTAACCTTCTGAAATGACGACAAGATCGCTCATGGGTTCGCTAATCGGCTAACGTGACCGTTTAAATTTAAATGAAGCTGTTTCCGGCTGATTGAATAGCGGGCTTCTCCGAACTTTTTTCAGCAGGCTTTCGAGCGAGCCACCCGACGAAATCTCGTTTTCGATAAGCGCGAGAAAATTGCGTAATTGTTCCTGTTGTACCCTGACGATGATCGGCTCCATCATGCAGACGCTGCGTTCGATAATATCTGCGGCGGTAGCAGCCGTATTTCTTGTTGGACTATTTTCAGGACCTAATCTTCGGAGCTGTTCCAGAAATTCCTGCATAGGTTATCCATTTCAAGTCAGCCGCCTCGGCACTTAATTCTGTTTAGCTATCACGGACAGATTCTGTTGTCCCGACCGGCGGGGCAGGAGCAAATGCCCCACTCCCGAACCTCTTGAGACGGCTAAAACTCTGGGTTAATGCCCCCTATACCGCGCTTCCGCCATAATAAGCGGCAAGGAGAGCCCCAGAGGGTAGACGGTGCCGTATTTGCCGGATTGCAGAGGAACAGGACGAGCCGCCCGCGCCGCTTTCTTCGGCGCGCTCATGGCGCTCGCGTTATCCGGCTGCGCGGGTGACGTACCGGTTCCGTTTGTCAATGTGGCGCTGCCGCCTGCCGGCCCGGGCCCTGCACCGGAATACCCTAATGTCGGTGCCACACCGAACGCGAGCCCGAACGAGGCGCCCGTTATGACCGAGATGGAGCGCCAGGCCGTCGAGGAGCAGCTGAAAAAGCTGGTTGCCGACCGCGAGGGCAGCGTGAAGAGGAAGATCGACAATAGCAACTGATTGGAAATGCAGCGCGAGGTAAAACCACTAAGTGCATTTTCCTGCTTTTTAATGTAGAATACCGAAATTCAATCCAGGGTTCAGAACCATGTCGCCAGACTTTCACCGCATCCGCCGTTTGCCGCCCTACGTTTTCGAGGTCGTGAACCGGGTGAAGGCTGCCGCCCGCAATCAGGGCATGGACATCATCGATCTTGGCATGGGCAACCCTGATCTGCCGGCGCCCGCGCATGTTGTCGAAAAAATGCGCGAGACCGTAGGTAAGCCGCATACCGACCGCTACTCGGCTTCAAAAGGCATTCCGGGGCTGCGGAAAGCGCAAGCGGCCTATTACGGCCGCCGCTTCGGCGTGAAGCTCAATCCCGATACGCAGATTTGCGTTACCCTCGGCTCGAAGGAAGGCTTCGCCAATATGGCGCAGGCAATCACGGGCCCGGGCGATCTCGTGCTCGTTCCCAATCCGAGCTACCCGATTCACGCCTTCGGTTTCCTGATGGCGGAAGGAACCATCAGCTCCGTTCCGTGCGAGCCGGGCCCGGCGTTTTTTCACGCCCTCGAAAAAGCCGTGCTGCATTCGACGCCGAAACCGATCGCGCTGATTACCTGCTTTCCGTCGAACCCGACCGCGCAGGTCGCCGATCTCGATTTCTACCGCGACGTCGTGAAATTCGCGAAGACCCACGACCTGATCGTGCTCTCCGACCTCGCTTATTCCGAGGTCTATTTCGACAACGTCCCGCCGCCCTCGATCCTGCAGGTGCCGGGCGCGATGGACGTCGCAGTCGAATTTACTTCGATGTCGAAGACATTCTCCATGCCGGGATGGCGCGTGGGCTTCGCCGTCGGCAACGAGCGGCTGATCGCAGCGCTCGTGCGCGTGAAATCTTATCTCGACTACGGCGCCTTCACGCCGGTGCAGGTCGCGGCGACTGCGGCCTTGAACGGCCCGCAGGAATACATCGACGAGATGCGCGCGACTTATAAGCGCCGCCGCGATGCGCTGGTGGAAAGCTTCGGCCGCGCCGGCTGGCAAATTCCGGCGCCGCGCGCCTCGATGTTTGCCTGGGCGCCGATGCCGGAGCGTTTCAAGGAGCTCGGCAGCCTCGAATTCTCGAAGCTTCTCGTCGAGAAAGCGGGTTTTGCGGTTTCTCCCGGCATCGGCTTCGGCGAGCAAGGCGAGGGCTATGTGCGGCTCGCGCTCGTCGAGAACGAGCAGCGCATCCGGCAGGCCGCGCGCAATCTGCGGCACTTCCTCGACAACGCCGACAAAATTTTGCACAACGTCATTCCCCTAAAAGCGCGCGGGTAAAGCCCGCGCAAACAATCCGGTTTTCCCCATGGCCGAACCGCTCAAACTGGGTCTCGCGGGCCTCGGAACCGTCGGCTCGGCGACGGTGCGCATGCTGCTGCGCTCGCGCGACGAACTCGCTGCCCGCGCAGGGCGTGCGATCGAACTCGTGGCTTATGCCTCGAAGGATCCGCCCAAGGACAACACGATCGATCTCTCGAAAATCCGGAAAGTGGAAAGCCCGGTGGCGCTTGCCGCCGACCCGGGGATCGACGTCTTTGTGGAACTGATGGGCGGCGAGGGCGATCCGGCGAAAAGCTCGGTCGAAGCCGCCTTCAAGGCGGGCCATGGTGTCGTCACCGCGAACAAGGCGTTGATCGCCAAACACGGCGTATCGCTTGCGAAGCTCGCCGAGCAGAATAGCGTGCCGTTCTCGTTCGAGGCGGCGGTAGCGGGCGGCATTCCGATCGTGAAGACGCTGCGTGAAGGTCTTGGCGGCAGCCGCATTTCGCGCGTTTATGGAATTCTGAACGGCACCTGCAATTTCATTCTTACGCAGATGCAGAAGGAGGGCCGCTCCTTCGCCGAGTGCCTGAAGGAAGCGCAGAAGCTCGGCTACGCCGAAGCCGACCCGACCTTCGACATCGGCGGTTTCGACACCGCGCACAAAATCGCGATTCTGACGAGCCTCGCCTTCGGCACGGAAATCGACTCCGACGCGATTTACATTGAAGGGATCGAGTCGATCACACTCGCCGATCTCGAAGCGGCCGACGACCTCGGCTATCGCGTAAAGTTGCTCGGCGTTGCGGTGTGCAGCGACGGCGGCATCGAGCAGCGTGTGCACCCGACCATGGTGCCGAAAGGATCGGTAATCGCCGAGATCGACGGTGTCCTTAACGCGGTCGCAGTGGATTCCGATATGATGGAGCTCACTCTCGTCGGCCCCGGCGCAGGCGGAGACGCGACTTCTTCCGCCGTTGTCGCCGACATCGTCGATCTTGCCGCGGGCCGCAAAGTGCATCCGTTCGGCCGCCCGGTGGGCAAGCTCGGGAAGCTTTCGCGCGCCCCGATGCAGCGCCACGAGGGTGGTTACTACATTCGCCTCGCGGCGCTCGACAGGCCCGGCACCGCCGCCACCATCGCGCGCCGCATGGCGGACGAGAATATTTCGCTCGAATCCATCATGCAGCGGCGGAGGAAAGGCCGCCCGCATGGCGGTGACAATCCGGGCGCCGCAGGCGCCTCTGCGTCGGTCGTACTGATTACGTATGCTACGACCGAGGATGCGGTTCGCCGCGCCCTTGCCGCCATCGAGAAGGAAGGTGTGCTGGCGGAGAAACCACAAGTCATTCGCATCGAAAAGAGTTAAAAAGTTCCGGGGAGCGAGGGAATGTCCGATAAGGCGAGTTTGCTGAACGAGCGGGTGCTTTCGATCGAGATCGCCCGCGTCACTGAGCGCGCGGCGGTTGCCGCTGCGCATTTGCGCGGCCGTGGCGACGAGAAGGCCGCCGACCAGGCGGCGGTTGACGCCATGCGCCGCGAAATGAACGGCCTTACGGTTGACGGCACTATCGTGATTGGCGAGGGCGAGCGCGACGAAGCGCCGATGCTCTATATCGGTGAAAACGTCGGCAACAAGAAGGGTCCGAAGGTCGATATCGCCGTCGATCCGCTGGAAGGGACGACGCTTTGCGCGAAGAACATGCCGGGCGCGATCGCCGTGATGGCGATGGCGGAAGGCGACACGCTCTTAAATGCGCCCGATGTCTACATGGAAAAAATCGCGATCGGGCCGGGCTATCCCGCCGGCGTTGTCGATCTCGACATCTCGCCTGATGAAAATATTCGCGCGCTTGCAAAAGCGAAGGGTGTGAAGCCCTCGCACATCACTGCGCTGATCCTCGATCGTCCGCGCCACGCCGATATGATCGCGGCCGTACGCAAGACGGGCGCGGCCGTGCATCTCATCACCGACGGCGACGTGGCGGGCGTCATTCACACAACGGATCCGAAAAACACCGGCGTCGATATCTATATGGGTATCGGCGGTGCGCCCGAAGGCGTGCTCGCCGCGGCGGCGTTGCGCTGCATCGGCGGCCAGATGCAGGGCCGCTTGGTGCTCGACACCGACCAAAAACGGGAACGCGCGGCGAAAATGGGCGTGAAGGACCCGAAGAAGAAATACGACCTGAAGGACATGGTGCGCGGTGATTGCATGTTCGCCGCGACCGGCGTCACGACCGGCGCGCTTTTGCGCGGTGTCCGCTTCGAGGCCGATCGCATTTATACGAGCACGGTCGTGATGCGCTCGGCGACCGGCACCGTGCGCTGGATCGACGCGGAACACCGCAAGCTCGATAAGTTCCATCTGAGTTGAGCCCTCGATGGCCGCGCGGTTCGTTGTCCGGCCGATTACCGCAGCCGAACGCGCGGCCTGGGAGCCGCTCTGGCAGGGCTATCTGAAATTCTATAAGGCCGAGGTGCCCGCTGCCGCGACCGATACCGCCTGGGCGCGGCTACATGATCCTTCGGAACCGATGTTCGCGCTTGGCGCCTATGTCGGGGATACGCTGAAGGGCATCGTGCACTATCTCTATCACCGCTCGATGTGGACTGTGGGCAATTACTGCTACTTGCAGGATCTCTTCGTCGACCAAGACGTACGCGGGCTGGGTCTTGGCCGCGCACTGATCGAGGCCGTCTACGCGGAAGCGAAAAAGGCGGGTGCAAGCCGAGTCTACTGGCTCACGCAGGAGGGTAACGCGGCGGCGCGCGCGCTTTACGACAAGCTGGCGGATCGCTCCGGCTTTATTCAATATCGGAAAATCTTCTGAGTCCTGGAACTCATAATGACCGCATTGGCCGTCCCGCAACCGCCCGAGCGCGCCTTTCTCGGCGTCACCAATTCCGTGACCGGGAGAATCTGGCGTGACCGCTGTGATTTGCGCGCGGCGCAGACGGCGCTCGCGATTCATCAGCGCGACGGCCTGCCGGAAATCCTGGCGCGCATCGTCGCCTGCCGGGGCGTGGGGCTCGAAGACGTCGAGAATTTTCTGAATCCGAGCATTCGCAATCTGATGCCGGACCCTTCCGTGCTCACCGACATGGATCGGGCAGCCGAACGGATGGCCGATGCCGTCCTGCGCAAGGAAAAAATTGCGATTCTCGGCGACTACGACGTGGACGGCGCGACCTCGACGGCGCTGCTCGTCCGCGTGCTGCGCGCATCCGGGCTCGATCCGCTCTTCTACATTCCCGACCGGATTTTCGAGGGCTATGGCCCCAACATCGAAGCCGTACGCCGGCTTGCGGAACGCGGCGCGTCGCTGCTCGTCACCGTCGATTGCGGATCGACGAGCCATGAGGCGCTCGCGGAAGCGAACAAGTTTGGGATGGACGTGATCGTGATCGATCATCACCAGGCGCCCACCGATCTTCCCTATGCCTATGCGATCGTGAATCCGCACCGTGCCGACGATATTTCCGGGTTAAGTCAGCTCGCGGCCGTGGGCCTTGTGTTCATGGCGGCGGCCGCGCTTTTGCGCGAGCTGCGCCGCCGCGGTCACTGGGGCGGCTCGATCCCCGAGCCGGATCTTTTGCAGCACCTCGATCTCGTCGCGCTGGGGACGGTGGCGGACGTGGTGCCGCTCACCGGCTTGAACCGCGCCTTCGTGAAGAAAGGCCTGATCGTCTTGAAAAATCGCGAATCCGAAGGACTGCGCGCGCTGATGGATGTCGCGCGCCTCGACGGTCCGCCGGCCCCTTTCCATCTTGGCTTTCTTTTGGGACCGCGCATCAACGCAGGCGGCCGGATTGGCGATGCGACGCTTGGCGTGCGGCTTCTGGTCACTGACGACCCGGCGGAGGCAAACCGCATTGCCGGCGAACTTGATCGTCTGAACAAGGAACGGCAAGCGGTGGAGAAGGCTACGCTCGAACAGGCCGAAGCTGAGGCGCTTGCCGCACTCGGTCACGAAGAGCGCGGCGCGATCGTGCTCGCTTCCGGCGAGGGCTGGCACCCCGGCGTCGTCGGCCTCGTCGCCGCGCGCCTGAAAGAACGTTTCGGCCGCCCGGCTTTTGCCATCGCAATGCTGGGCGAGACCGGCACTGGCTCGGCGCGCTCGATCCCCGGCGTCGATCTTGGCAGCGTGGTGCGCGGCGCCATGGTCGAGGGGATCCTGCTGAAAGGCGGCGGCCACGCAATGGCCGCAGGGTTGACGATCGCGCGCGAGAAGATCGGCGCCTTCCGCGCCTTCCTGGAAAGAGAGCTGACCGAGGCGGTGGAACGCGCACGCGCGGAAGACACGCTTACCATCGACGCCGCGATCACCGCGCGCGGCGCGAACCACGAGCTCGTCGAGATGATCGAGCGCGCGAGCCCTTACGGCGCGGGCAATCCCGAGCCCGTCTTTGCCTTTCCGTCGCATATCGTCGCCTATGCCGATCCGGTCGGAGGCGCGCATGTGCGCGTGCGGCTCCGCGCCGCCGACGGCGCGGCTTTGGACGCGATCGCCTTTCGTTGCCTCGAGCGGCCGTTGGGCCAGGCGCTGATGGCTGCGCGCGGGCAAACGATGCACCTTGCGGGCTGCCTCGCGGTCGACCGCTGGCAGGGCAGGGAGCGCGTTCAGCTACGGATCGCGGATGCTGCACCCGCTGACCCTCTAAGCGCGCGGTAAGGCGTTTGTGCCTTAACTTTTTCCGAAGAAAGGCGTGGATGCCCTGCCGAAAGCCGGGCATGACAGTGAAGCAGGGCAGTCCAAAGGGGCTATAAGCTTTTCATGCGTTTTCTCATCACCGGCACCGCAGGTTTTATCGGCTTTCACCTCGCGAAACGTTTGCTCGCGGACGGCCACGAGGTGCAGGGCGTCGACGGCATGACGCCCTATTACGACGTCGAGCTTAAGAAAAAGCGTCATGCATCGCTCGCGAAATCCAACCGCTTCACCGCGCACACGCTCATGCTGGAAGACGAAGCGCGGCTCGCCTCGGTTTACGCCGGGGCAAAGGCCGACATCGTCGTGCATCTCGCGGCGCAAGCCGGCGTGCGCTACAGCCTGGAAAATCCCCGTGCCTATGTGGATTCGAACCTCGTCGGCACGTTCAATCTGCTCGAACTCCTGCGCAAGAATCCGCCAAAGCATTTTTTGCTTGCGTCCACGAGCTCGGTCTATGGCGCGAACGAGAAGATGCCGTTTCTGGAAACCGACCGCGCCGATTTTCCGATGACGCTCTATGCCGCGACCAAGAAGGCGGGCGAGCTGATGGCGCACAGCTACGCGCATCTCTTCAACATTCCCACGACCGCGATCCGCTTCTTCACCGTCTATGGCCCGTGGGGCCGGCCCGATATGGCGCTGTTCAAATTTGTCGATGCAATTTTGAACGATCGCCCGATCGAGATTTACGGTGAAGGAAAAATGTCCCGCGACTTCACCTATGTCGGCGACCTCGTCGAGGCGATTGTGCGCCTCGTGAGCGTCGTGCCGTCGCGCGAAAGCGCGAACGATACCGATGCGCTCGACTCTATAAGCCCCGCCGCCCCGTTCCGCGTCGTCAATATCGGGCGAGGGAAGCCGGTGCCGCTTCTCGACTTCATCGCCGCGATCGAGGCGAAGCTCGGGAAATCCGCAAAACGAAAGTTGCTTCCGATGCAGCCGGGCGACGTCACCGATACGTTTGCGAGCGCCGACCTTCTGGAGCGGCTCACCGGTTACCGCCCGGCCACATCCGTCGAAGAAGGGGTCGGCGCTTTTGTCGACTGGTATCGCGGCTATTTTGGCCGATAAAACCGGGCTAGGCGCGGCTCCAAAAAAGACTAGACTAATGACTAGGGGCAGGCGCGGGGTGCGCCTGGATGCGTCATGTGGGTTTCCGTAGCGGGCAAGTTCGCGGCGGCCGCGAAGCCAGCCGCAATTGCCGCCTGTTTGTTATTGGCGGTTGGTTGCGCCGAAAATCAGACGACACCCGAAGCCAAAGTTTCAGGTGGGGTCGAAGCGGGTACGACGCAGGACTTTCTCCTGAACGTCGGGGACCGCGTTTTCTTCAACGAAAACTCCGCGGAACTGACGCAAACCTCCATTGCCTTGCTCGACAAACAGGCTGCGTGGCTTGCGAAATATCCCGCGTACCGTATCACGGTCGAAGGCCACAGCGACGAAAAGGGCGACAAGAAAAAGAACAAGAAGCTTTCCGAGCAGCGCGCGGCGGCGGTGGAGAAATATCTCGCTTCCCACGGCGTCGACAAAAGCCGCATTCATCTTGCGTCCTACGGCCGTGAGAAACGGGTGGCGACTTGCAACGACGTCTCCTGCTGGTCGCAGAACCGGCGCGTCGTGACGGTGCTGCAAACGGCGCCTGAGCCCGCCGCGGCAAGAGGCCGTCAGACTCAGCAGCAAGCTCGCACGCAGACTCCCGCGCAGGCTCCCGCACAGCCTCCCGCGCAACGCATGCCAACCTTTGCGCCTGCGCCGGCATCGGAGCCGGAGCTAGTCAGGAACGAGAGCATCGATATGTCGGTGAAGGGCGGCGAATAAATCGCCGCTGTGCGTGAGCTGTTTTTCTTCGGTTTCGAGCGCGCGCGTGAACGCGCTTTTCTTGATCCGCAGGATGTCGGCTGAGTCCGGCTCGATATTCGCGGAATCGCAGACGATATCGATCAGCCGGTCGATCGCGTGCAGGCGCCCGAGCAGATAATCGTTTTCGCGGTAGGCGCGTGACAGAAACGCCGCGAAATGCCCGAAACCTGTTCCCTTTAGGGTCTCGGCCCGATCGGTGCCTTTGAGCGCGCGCAAATCCTGCGGGCTGATGCGGTCGACGAGAATTTCCTGGATTTCGCCCGCGCCGTTCGCGCTCGCGACCGAAAAGGTCAATACATCCCAGAACGGAAAACCGAGATAATTGATCAGCACCTCGCGGTGTGCTTCCGGCGTCCATTTCGCCGGATCGAGCGAGGCGATCAGGTCGTCGAGATCGCGGGTGCTGGCTGCAAGGTCGATTTCCTTCGCGAGCAATTCGATCAAGCGGTCGATCTTTTCGTGGTTGTCGTCGACAAAGCGCTTGGCGAAGGCCGAAAGGTCCTTCGCGTCCTCCTCGTCGGGATCGAGACCGAACAGTTCGCCGACGAGGCCGTGCGCTTCGACGCTGTAGAATTTCGCCTCCTCGCAGCGCTGCAAGACGTCGAGCTTGCGGTAGAATTCGCGCTTCAGGCCGTCCACCACGCTCGCTTCGAGGCCGCGATAGCGATCCTCGTCCAGCATGTGATAGAGCCGGTTTTGCGCCTCGATCAGGAAGTTGAGGCGCCGCTTGCGATAGTCTACGTCGAAAGCGAGGAAAAACCGGGCCCATTGCGGAAGCTTTTCCGTCCCGCTGTTTTCACGCAGCACCGCGTCGTGTCCGCCTCGGTCGTAAACGATGCCGCGGCGCGCCGCCCAAGCCTCGATGATCTCGTTTGTGGCGCGCGCAGCAGGTGAACGTGCGGGTATGCCGCCGATTTCGAGGATGATCCTCGTGACGAAATTCCGCACGGAAGCGAGCTTGAGCCGCGCATAACCCTCGTAGGCGAAGCCCGCATCGCGCGCAGCCCGCGAATTGATTTGCTCGCGCCAGAGTTTGATCTGTTCGGAGGAAATTTTCTTGTCTAACTTTTCGGTGATCGTATCTGAAACGAGCACGCTGATCTGCGGCCGCGCGCCTTCGATCACGGAACGGAAAGCGCGCGCTTCCACGTTATGATCGTACACCCAGCGTAATTCGTCGGAAACCGGCTGGTTGGCAGGAATGTCGGCGAGCGCGCCTTTCAATGTCAGGAAAAATCCCGGAACTTTCCGGTATTTGATCGAACGCACAGGCGCGGGGTTGGGATCGATATAAACGAGCCGACGGTCGACCTCGCGATACGCGGGCCTGCCCCGGATGGCCGAAATCGCTTCGCGGAAAGGATGGTTGTTCAGCACTGCGCCGTCGATAAACGATGCGTGCGTGGGATCGAGGTCCAGGCGGATATAGCGCTCGAAGTTGTCGACGATGAATTCCTCGCGGTCAGGCCATGTCTCGCCGCGTTGCTCCAGGAGCTGATCCACTTCGATGAGCTGTGCGGGCGGAAACACACCGGGAAAGGAGGACGTCGCCCGTGCCGCGAAAGCGAGACCCGCCGCGTTGTCGAGCGTGAAATCGCTTTCGACTTCGTTGTTCGCGTAGCGGCGGTATTTGAACCGAACGAGCTGCCTGTGCTCGACTTCGTGGATAAGCGATGGAGTATGGATCTGCATGCGCTCGATATGGCCGTAATAGTCGGTCATCGTCACGAACAGATCCAGATTTTGCCCCGTGGGGAGCAGCGACGCGGTTGGCGAGCGGGGCTCACCTGAGATCGTCACCGCTTCGTACATCAGCGCGGTCATGCCCATTCCGTCCAGCGGCGGCTTGAACCAGCGCGAGCGGAGGAAGAGCGAAACCTTGTCGCGCACTTCTGAATCCGAAAATTCGATGTAGCCGAGACGCGACGCAGCCCATATCAGGGGCTTCAAAAAAAATTTGCTCCAGGCTTTTGCCTTGGCTTCGGGCGAAAGCAGAACGCTGACATCGGCGTTCTCAAGCCACAAATTGCGCAGTTTTCGAATCGGCAGATCGTGCGCGATCACGCGCGCGAGCATGGTCGCGTTGATGCCGCCCGCCGACGATCCTGCGATGATGTCGACAACGACCCGCAGTTCGAGATCGCGCTTCCCGATCAGGCGCAGGAGATCGAAATAATCGGCCTCGGTGTCGTATTCGTTCTCGCTGTTATCCAGCCCCTCGAAAAAGTCAGCCGTCTCGCGAGCGCGGCGGTCGGATATGCCGTGCAGCCGGGCGGAAGCGCGCAGAAGCTTCAGAATTTCTTTCGAAATGCCGTGCATGTAGATGGCGAGCGAAACCCCACCAAAACACACGAGGGCAATGCGAAGCTCTTTTTCGCGCATGATGATCCCGAGCCTTTGCGCCGCCTGATCCCCTCTGGCCAAGACCCTGAAATTATACTCGGATTCGATGAAAGCCAGTCTTATTGGTTCCGGCCCGGCACTGTGATCGTGACGCAGTTTCTCCGGCCTTGCATGGCACAATCTTCCAGCCGCCCGATATCGCGCAGCTTGTTCATCAGCCAGACGCCGCCGACGACGAGAAAAATGACCAAAAGGGCAATCTTGATGAGCGCGCCGGTGCTCAGCGGCTCGACCGTATCGTCGTCCGAGGGCGCCTGGCGAAGCGGCTGCGGTTTGGAGGAAGACCGTTCGCGAAACTGAAGAATCTGGGCTTCGCCGCGCGGCTTTTCCCGCTCATCCTTCGATGCTGCCATGGGCGGATTCTGCGCGGCTTCCGCTCTTTCGTCGAGTGTCTTGGCGCGATTTCCGGCCGCAAGAATTCCGGATATAGTCGTGACATGCGGCGTTTTTTCGCGGCTTTCTGCGTTTGGTGGCTGGCGCTCGGTTGCGCGCGCGTGCCGAGCGAACTTTTGCGCTTCGGCATGACGCCGGAGGAGGTGGCGTCGGTCTACGGCGGAAACCTGCTTCGCGTGAAAAGCAGCCGCGATTCAGAAATCTATGTCGTACAGCAGCCGGCCGCGATCCCCGGCGTCTATCCGCCTTGGGTCAGCGAACGTTTATTCTTGCAGTTCAGAAAGGGCGCTCTCACCGGCTGGAAGAACGAGTGGGAAGCGCGAAAGTATTGGTTCTGAAGATGCGCCTGTTTTTGACGGCATTTTGCGCGTCGCTTGTCCTCACGTCTCCTGTACCGGCGGCCGAAATTCTGGATTTTCCCAAGCCGAAGCCGGCGGCCGTGCAGCCGGCCGGCATCCCGGCGAGCTGCAAAGAATGGACCGATAGCTGCCGCGTTTGTTCGCTGACCGGCAAAGGCGCCGCCGCGTGCTCCAACATTGGGATCGCCTGTCTCCCGCAAAAGTGGCGTTGCATCCAGCCGTAAACGCTTTTTCTGCCTTCAACTTTCACGAGTCGTAGACAGATGCGGGCAAATCGCCTGTGATTTCGGCAGGGCGAATCACATGCGGAAATCGGTTCTCAGGCCGCACGAATTGAACGCACTTCTGCTCGCGGAGCTGCGCCGCGCGCCGGGTTGCGAAGGCGTGGCCTGGGTCGGCATTTATGTTCTGCGCAGGCCGATCCGCGGCAAAAACTGGCTTGCCGCGTTTTTCAATCCAGGCACCGCGGACAAGCTGGCCTGCGCCCGCGAAATGCCCGCAATCGAGGCGCGCCTGCAGGCGCAGTACGACGCGATCGAAACGCGTCCGCGCCCTGCGCGCACGCCGCGTTTCCTCGGCTATCGGAACTATCATCGCCGCATGCCGTCGCGGCTCGTTTCCGATGACGCTCCGCGTCCGCGCGGTGCCGCCAGCTTCGCAAACTTAGCTGCAATCCGGAAACTGCTTACACCGCATCCGAAAACAGCGCGCGACAAGGCGCTCCTTGCCAAGCGGCGCTAGCTAAAGGCGGAAGTTCTCGCCGAGGTAAATATCGCGCACTTTGCGGCTCGCGAGAATTTCCTCGGGATATCCTTCCATCAGGATTTTCCCGGCATGCACGATATAGGCGCGGTCGACGATGCCGAGCGTCTCGCGCACATTGTGATCGGTGATCAGCACGCCGATGCCGCGGTCCTTGAGATGCATCACGAGATCGCGGATGTCGTTCACCGCCAAAGGATCGATCGCGGCGAATGGCTCGTCCAGCAAGATGAATGCAGGGCGCGCGGCGAGGGCGCGGGCAATCTCGGCGCGCCGGCGCTCGCCGCCCGAGAGGGCGCTGCCCCGGCTGTTGCGAACGCGGCCGAGATCGAACTCGTCGATCAGCGCCTGGGCGCGCTGCATGCGCTTGTTCCGATCGGGTTCGATGGCCTCCAGCATCACCATGATGTTTTTTTCGACGCTCAGGCCGGGAAAAATCGAAGGCTCCTGCGGCAAATAGCCGATGCCCATACGCGCGCGAAGATAGAGCGGGAAGGCGGTCACATCCCGGCCGTCGATTTCGACCGCGCCGCCGTCGGGCGGAATGATCCCGGCGATCATATAAAACACAGTGGTCTTCCCCGCACCGTTCGGGCCTAGCAGCGCGACCGCTTCGCCGCGTGTAAGGTTGAGGCTCACATTTTTCACGACGGAACGTGCGCCAAAGCTTTTCTGCAAGCCGTGCGCGGCGAGCCATTGCGGGTCGGCCATTCCGGGGCGAGGCGGGATACGCATGAAGCCATCGTTTGGGCGATGCGGGACAATCTGATAGCTTTCGCCGCTCGCAATTGCAATTTTCTCGCCTGGACAAGCCGAATTTAGATTGTCGTGGAATTGGGCGATATGCGTTTTTTTGTGACCGCGCTCTGGATTTGCATGGCGGGGTTTTATCTGACAACAGTCGTTGTAACGGTCTTGCGTCACCGAAAACCCGGCGCCGCTCCGGCCGAGCTTCCGGCTTGTTCGGTGCTTCTGCCCATCAAAGGCCTTTCGCAATATCTCGAAAACAATCTGCAGGCGCTCGCCGATCTCACACCGTTTCGCGGCGAAGTTCTGATTGCGATTGCGCGCGAAGACGATCCCGCGGCATCTGTGATCCAAGGCGTGATTGCACGCAATCCGGAACGGATGAAATTGCTTGTCGGCGAGAATGCCGCCTTCACCAACCCGAAACTTCGCAATCTGGCAAAGGCCTATGAGGCGGCGAAGGAGGATATCGTCGTTTTTCTTGACGACAGCGTTGCGCTGGATTCTGCGCTGCTTGCCGAACTGCTTCTTACCCTGAAGCCCGGCGTCATCGCCGCTACGGCAGCGCCGCATGGGGATGATGCTGAAAATCTTTTTTCCGCGATCGAGGCTGCGAGCTGTAACGGCTACTTGTTCCGCATTCAGATGTTTCTTGAATTGTTCGGATTGGCGGCGGCATTCGGAAACGCATTCGCATTCCGCAAGCGCGATCTGGAATCGATCGGCGGGTTGATGCGGTTGCAGGAGGGGCCTTGCGAGGATAGCGCCATCGCAACCGCACTTCGGAAAGCAGGCGGGCGCCTTACGCTGCTTCGCAGCGGCGTAAGGCGCCGGATTGGCTCACGCAGCTGGCGTGACATTTATCTTCGCCATCTGCGATGGGCGAGCTGCACCAAGGTGCACGACCCGCTTGTGTTTATCGTCGAGCCGTTGCTCGGCGGTCTGTTTTTCAACGCCGTGGGCACTTATGCAGTTTCGAATATTCTCTCAATCTCTGGCGCTGCTGCCTTCGCGCTTTGCGCTGGCGCTTGGTACGGCACGGAGGCGGTGCTGCACATTGCCTGCAGATGGCGCCTCGATCTGCTTTCTCCGCTTGGCTGGATCGGCCGCGATCTGCTGCAGCCCCTATTCATGATCTGCGCCCGACTCACCCGGCGAGTCGTATGGCGCGGGGAACTTGTTGAAATGCGCCGATAACAATTTTTGATTGCATGCGGCTGATTCAATTACGAAGAATCATCTGAATTTTCATATGTTTAGTGAGACGGTATTGTGCGATGCGGGGTTCGCAAGACGTGCGAACTATAGTAATTTGCGACGGCTATCGGGGGTTCTGAATGCTAAGTCGCTTGCACTCGGCGGACGCGGCCGTTGTGGACGACAAATCTACGTCACGCGGCGCGACGAGCGAGCAGCCCTATTCTGAAATCCTGCGCCGCGCGGGGCAGTTCAGCGAATCCGCCGATCGCCTTGCCGTAGGCCATCTGAATCCGTTCGAAATCGTCATTGAAGATGTTCTCGGTCCCGTCGAAGCGGTAATCGGCGGCCGCCGGACGGTCATGTTCGGCACCAACAGCTATCTAGGGCTCAATTTCCATCCCGATTGCATCAAGGCAGCGCAACAGACCGTCCTTCATTACGGCACCGGCTCGACGGCTTCGCGCGTTGCGTCCGGCAACCACGCAATGCATGTCGCGCTCGAGCGGGAAATCGCCTCGTTCTACGGTTGCCGCGAAGCGGTGATCTACAGCACCGGCTTCATGGCCAATCTTGCGGCGATCTCGGGCCTCGCTCGCGAGAAAGATGCAATCTTCCTCGACGCGCACAGCCACGCGAGCATTTTCGACGCGGCGAGATTGAGTGGCGCCGAGGTGCACGCCTTCGCGCACAACGATCCGGCCGACGTCGAACGGCTCTTTCGCGAAAGTAAAATCGCGGGCACCCGTACGCTGGTCGTCCTGGAAAGCGTCTACAGCGTCTGGGGCGACGTCGGCGACCTGAAATCGATCGCCGCAGTCGCCAAGCGCCACGGCGCGCTTGTCGTCGTCGACGAGGCGCACGGCATGGGAATTTACGGCAAGCACGGCCGCGGTGTTGTCGAACATCTCGGCCTTGAAAAGGAAGTCGACGTGATCGTCGGCACCTTCAGCAAGAGCGTGGGTGTGATCGGCGGCTTCAGCGTGAGCAATCACGCGGAACTGCGCTGGTTGCGCATGATGGCGCGGCCCTATCTTTACACCGCCTCGCTGCCGCTCTCGATCGTCGCATCGGCGCGCACGGCGCTCGGCATCATTTCCGGCGAGCCGGGTTTGCGCGAAAAGCTCTGGCGCAATGCCGAGGCTTTTCATGCAGGCCTGCGCGCGATCGGTCTCGACGTTTGCTCCGCGGCGGGCCCCGTCGGCAGCGTCCGTATGCAGGGGGTTAAAACAGGGCACGATTTCTGGAAGAGCCTTTTGAGCCAGGGCATTTACGTCAACATGCTGTTGCCGCCCGCAACCCCGAACGGCGAGGTGCTGTTGCGCTTCAGCATCTCGGCTGCCCATACGCCGGAGCACATCGACGCGGCGCTCAAGGCATTTCGCGCGGCCGCACAAGTCGCGAAGGCCGCCTAGCTCGTCAGAAACGATTTTCTTCAACGCCGCGCTTCGGCGTGCGGACGAATTCGGGTGCGTGGACAAGAAAAGCCTTGCACAGCGAAAACAGATGCAACCACAGTTTGTGCAGGGTGAAGGCGATATAGAGGGCGAAGTCGCCAATAAACGCGGGCAGAGATCGCCTGTGGCCGTGCAGCAGAAGATTGCCCAGCCGGAGCTCAACGAATTGCATGACGACGAGACAGAAAAGCGTGCCGATAACGATCGGCAGCAGGTTCTCGACAAGCGAAGGCTTCAACAAAAGGGCGCAGATCGTCGCTACGCAAACGACATTGATGGCGGCGCTCAGCCACCACATGGCGATATTGCCGAGACTGACGATTTTTTTTGTCCACGGTAACTGGCGGTCGCGCCAAATCGCGGGAAGGACAGCGCGGATCACCTGGGCGCTCCCGGTGAGCCACCGATCCTGCTGGGACACCCAGCTTTTACGGTCGGCGGGAAGCTCGCCGGGCACCGCGAGCGAAGTGAGAAGAATGCCCCGCCAGCCCTTCAACCAGGCTGCGTAGCTCAACTCCATGTCCTCGGCGAGCGTCTTTCCTTGCCATCCGCCGCCGGCCTCGATCGCGGCGCGCCGCCAGATTCCGCCCGTGCCGTTGAAAGGAAGCGGCAACCCCGCCCAGCTGCGCGTCGCCTGCTCGAATGCATAGTGAGCATCGAGCTCGGCCGCTTGAGCGCGGGTTAGCACGTTTTCATTGCGGTTCAGAAATTCAGCCCGTGCCTGCACGAAGGCAAGCCGGGAGTCGACTAGCAACACGGTCATCGCCCGGCGAAGGAAATCTCGCGCGGGCAGATAGTCCGCGTCGAAGATCGCGAAATATTCGTGTGGAACTTGGTCCATGGCGATCCGCAGGCTGCCTGCTTTGAAGGCGGTCCGGCTGGCGCGGCGGATGATGCTGATGTCGATACCCGAACCGGAAAGTGCCTGTCGTGCCTCTTGGGCAAAGCGAGTCGTGTCGTCGGTGCTGTCGTCGCAGACCTGGATGTGCAGCTTGCCCTTCGGCCAGTCGAGCGCCGCCGCCGCGTTGATCGCGCGCTTCACGATCTCGCCTTCGTTGTAGACGGGTAGCTGGATGACAACATGCGGCAACCGCTCGTCCGCGGGCAGGGGGGCGGCGAGCCGCCGCTGCTCCTCCGCGAGCCCCTTACCTCGGAGGGAAAGGTGAAGGCGAACAAAAAGAATTTTGGCGACAAGGAAAAGCCCGATCGCACTGCAACCCGCGAACGCGATTGCCGCAAACGTTGAAGCCAGTCCGTCGAGGGTCATGGGTTCTCTTGAGTCAAACGGCGCCTGCGCTTTTTGCCGGACGCTCGATGACAAACGCAACGTCGCCCCAAAAAAGCCGGCGGGTGAATCTCGCTTGCAGCCAGATCAGCGGGAAAGCGAAAATAAAGCAAAGCGCGGCAAGGGGCGAGCGCCAGGTGCAAGGCCATCCTTTCGCCGCGGCGAGAAGCAAATCGACGGCGATCCAGACGCCGATCGTTCCGGCGAAAATCGCAAGGGGGCTCAGCCCGAGCACGGCCGCGCCTGCCGCTCCGGAAAGCGCCGCGACAAATGCGCTCGTAAACAACTCCGCATAAAAGATCGCGGGCGCTTCGACGCGGCGGCACACCGCCCAGCGCAGTTGCCGGCTCCAGATGTCGGATAGTTTCCGCGCGCCGAGAATCTGCTCGACAGCGCCAGAGATGATCGTCTTTCGCCCGATTGCGGCGAGCATTTTCGAAATCGCGTGGTCTTCGCCGATGGCTGTTGCGAGCCGCGCGATTCCGCCCGCGCGCTCGAAATCGGAGCGCGAAAACAGCATCGTCGCGCCGATCCCGAAACCGAGGCCAAGCGCGGAGGCGGCGAGCAGAAAGCGCGCGACATAACCGTTCATCGCGGCGCATTCGATTTCCGCCGCAAAATTCGCCGGCTCTATTCCGACAGGTACGGAAACGACAAGGCCGGTATCGTTCGTGAAATTTTCCGTCATTTCGGCGAGACGCCCGTCCTTGAGCCGGATATTCGCATCCTTCACGAAGATCAGGTCGTAAGCCGCTTCCGCAATCGGCAGTGCGAGATTGTTAATTTTAGGATTGTCTGCGGCTCGCGGGTTGCGGGCGATGAAGCGAGCGGGCACGCTCGGGAACTTGGCCGCAATGGTGCGCGCCTGTTCGAGCGCCGGTGTCTCCTCCGTGGCGGAGACAATCAATTCGAATGCGGGATAGTTCTGCGAGAACAGTGAAGCCAGTGCGGGCCCGATCTCAGGCGAAGGATCCTTGACCGGGACGATCACTGAAAGCGGGAGCTTCTCTGTCGATCGGCTGGGTTTGCGCCGAAACCACGGCTCAACCAACGCCGCCGCGGCCGAGCCCAGTAAAATCGCGAGTGCGATTGCCCACCACCCCGCGCAAACAAAAGGAGCTACAGACGCCAAATCCATAGCGGAAGCTTACCCGCAGCCGCGCGGTTCGGGGAGTGGCAGGTTTTCGCTATTGCGCCTGCGTAACCACAATCGCCGCATTGATCCCACCGAAGGCGAAGGAATTCGACATTGCCGCGCGGATCGGAAGCTTGCGTGCCTTGTTCGGGACCGGGTCGAGATCGCATTTCGGATCGGCGGCAAGCCAGTTGATGGTCGGCGGCGCCACCCCTTCGCGCATCGCATGGATCGTAATAATGAGCTCGAGCGCCGAGGACGCACCGATGGCGTGTCCGTGAATGGGCTTCGTGGAGGAGACAGCGATCTTGCCCAGCCTGTCCTTGAAGATCGTGCGCAAGGCTTCGGTTTCGACCGCGTCGTTGATGACCGTGCCCGTGCCATGGGCGTTCACATAATCGATTTCTTCGGGCGGCAGCCCCGAACTTTCAATCGCTGCTCGCATCGCCGCCGCCGCGCCTGCGGGATCGGGCCGGACTAGGTCCTTCGCGTCGCTCGACGTCCCGTAGCCCGCGATTTCCGCGAGCGGTATTGCGCCGCGTGCTTTCGCCGTCTCGGCGTTTTCCAAGATCAGGATGCCCGCGCCTTCTCCGATGGTCATTCCAGTGCGCTTCGCCGAGAACGGACGGCAATAGTCAGGGGTCAGTACGCGTAAAAGTTCCCACCCGCGGATGTAAGACGCCGTGATACTCGCTTCGCTTCCGCCGACGATGGCGGTGTCGACAGCGCCCGCGCGAACGAGCATGGCGCCAACCCCGATGGCCTGATTGGCCGAAGAACACGCGCTTGATACCGCGAAGACGGGCCCCGTGCAGCCGTAGCGCATACTGAGATGACAGGCGGCGGCATTACTCATGACGCGCGGGATGGTCATCGGCTGCAACCGGCCCTTCGTGACATTGTAGATGTACATCATATCGTCGAGCGAAGTGAATCCGCCGACCCCGGTGCCGACGATCACCGCCGCGCGCTCGCCCAATTTTTGTTCGCGTGAAAGCTTTGCTTGTGCCATCGCTTCGTCCGCCGCGACGATCGCGAACTGTGTGAAGCGATCGCTCAGCGAGATCGTGCCGGCGTCCATATGCTTCGCCGGATCGAAACCCTTTATCTGCGCCGCGATCTTGATGGTGTTTTGGCCGGGCCGCTCGAACTCGACAGGTCCGATCGCCGATTGCCCTTCACGGGCGGCCGCCCAGAGCGCATCCGCGCCGATACCGGCACCGGATATCGCTCCCAAGCCGGTAACGACAACCTTGTTATGTGGCACTGGTCTTTCGTTCTTGCGCGATGCGATCGATTAGGTGGTCGATGAAGCCTTGCAGGTTTTTCGTATCCGCCAATTTCTCGTCAATCGGAACGTAGACGCCGAATTTTTCTTCGACGGACATCAGCACCATCATGATATCGACGGATTGAATGCCAAGGCTCTCCAGCGTCGCATCCGGCTTGATGGCTGAGCGATCGATCATCCCGTCGGTGACGAAAAGATCGATCAGTTGCTGCTCAATCGCGGCACGGTCTGTGACTTGGGCCGAATTCATCTCGCGGGGTTCTGGACGAGGAGAGGAATCGAATGTTTGGTGCATTTTGCACGATTACTCCATACTGGAACACCATTTAGTCATTTTTCATACAGACCGAAAGTCATCACAGGAGAAAAACCGAAATATCGCAGAGCATGTATCAATGCTGCATTGCTTTCAAGCACCCATGCGCAAGTCAGCTCCTCGGCGCCATAGCGCTTTAACCGCTTGATCGTTTCGAGCAACGCAACCTTTCCAATTCCGGTTCCATGGTGCGAGATTTTGCCGCCGATAAAAGCGAGACGAAACGACCTATATCGCCGCCTTTGTATTCGCCAGAGCAATTTCACGAATCCCACTGCACCCGGCGAGGCGCCGAGATCGGAAGAAATATCGAAGACGTTCGGTATGGTTAGGGCGAACGCAATTGCTTGATCATTCTCGCTTATAAAAAAGCCCGCATCCCGCAGAAGAAAGGGTTTGAACGACCGCGCCAGCCCAGCTGCGTCAGCGGCTGTGCCAGGAACAAACCCCCAGTTTCGCTGCCACCCGTCGTTGTAGATCGCACGGGCGATTTCCATTTCGTTCTTAAAGGCTCGCAGGTTCATGCTCCGAATGGAGAAATCGCGTCGCACGCCGCTGGCAAGGAGCTGTAGCTTTTCCTCATTCAGCTTTCGCAGATCGAGCGCGAAGGAAAAAAGTTTGGTCGCGCGGCGATAACCCGCCGCAAGAACGTGACCCTCCAAATAGGGGGGATGCCACGGCAACAGGACCATCGGCGGCTGTTTTTGTCCGTCGATCAGCAACCCTGACTCGCCATTAATTGAAAGAATGAACGGCCCGCGAAAATAACAGCACCCTTTTTCCTGCAGCCAGGCTTCTGCCGTCCGCAACAAAGCAGCGACGACTTCGCGATCGTCGATTGCGTCCAGGCATCCGAATTGGCCGAGATTGGGCGGAGTTTCCGGTCCCTCGATATCGTCGATCTGCGCCGAAATGCGCCCGACGGCATGCCCATCGCACCGCGCGATCCAGTAGGCGGCGCGGCCATGGGTGAAAAACGGTGCCTTCTTCGGATCGATCAATTCGCGCCGTTCCATATCGAGCGGCGCTACATAACCCGGCATGTTTTGGTAGAGGCGGCGCGGAAGCCGGATGAACTCGCCAAGTTCGGCTCGGCTGATTACGGGATGGATCGTCAGGGACATGCGCCGAAATAGGGCAAAACCGCCGAATCGTTAAGGATATGGACGGAGGTGGACGGAAAGAACGCTGCTTGCTACGCCATGCGGAATTTCTTTCCAAGGGGCGGGCTGTGCCGGATATCTGCCAAATGAAGCGGGTTGAATTCGCTCCGCCGGGCCGGCCCCGGTCTTGCGAACGCTCGTGAGCCGCTTTTTGTATGAAGACGAAATCAAGCGTCCTGGATGTCGCCTACCGCAGCGGCCATGAAAAAGGGCTCGTCCGGTTTCTGGCGCGGCCATTCTACAATGCGCTGCAATATCGCGAATTGATCCGCGTCGTGCTCGGGCGGGAATTGCATCAGCGTTTCCGCGCTTCCTATTTCGGCTGGGTGTGGGCGGCGGCGACGCCGCTGCTGATGTTGCTCGTCTTTGTCGCGGTGTTTTCGAACACGCTGAAGGTCGAAAGCGGATCCGACATGAACTTCGCGCTGTCGACCTTTATCGGCATTTTGTTTTTCAACTTGTTCGCCGAGCTTGTTACGCGCGCACCGCTTTTGCTTTCGGAGCATGCGCACTTCATCAAGAAATCGATTTTTCCCAGCGAAATTCTGGCCTGGACTTCGATGATGCGCTCGCTCGCTTACGCGGGAATCGGCTTTGTTATTTTTCTCGCCTTTGAGCTCTACATTCGGGGAGGCATCCCGCCCACGGCCTTGCTGTTCCCGTTCATCCTGCTGCCGCTCTTCCTTCTTCTGCTCGGCATTGTTTGGTTGCTTTCAGCGCTCGGTGCGTTCACCCGCGACATTTCCTTCATGATCGCTTCGGTGATGCCGGTCGTGATTTTCGCAACGCCGGTCTTTTACACCTCGCTCGACGCTCCGCTTTCGGGCCGGTTGATCGCCTATATCAATCCGCTTGCGCCCTTTATCGAGATGGCGCGCGAGGTTTTGTTGCTCGGCCGCTTGCCGGACCTCTTGAGTTATTCGATCGCCTGGGGTGTGTCGATTTTCTTTTTCTACGCCGGCTACGCCTTCTTCATGCGATTCCGGAGCGTCGTCGTCGATGTCATCTGAGTGGGTCATCCGCTGCACGAATGTCGCGAAATCGTACCAGATTTATTCGGTGTACGATCATCGGCTGCTGCAGATGTTGTTCGGCCGCTTGAAAAAATTCTATCAGGATTTCTGGGTTCTTCGCGACATCAGCTTCGAAGTGAAGAAGGGGGAGTGCATTGGTATCGTCGGCCGGAACGGCGCGGGAAAGACAACGCTTTTGCAATTGATCTGCGGAATCACGCTGCCCACGCATGGCGAGATCGCGACCCGCGGCCGGATCGCGCCGGTGCTCGCGCTCGGCTCGGCCTTCGACCAGGATCTGACCGGCCGGGAAAATGTCATGGTGGGTGGCGCCGTGCTCGGCCTCAAACGCTCGAAAATCCTGCGCTCGATGAAATCGATCCAGGAGTTTTCCGGTATCGGCGAATTTTTCGACCGTCCGGTCAAATTCTATTCGAGCGGCATGACGGCGCGGCTTGCCTTTGCGATCTGCGCGCATGTCGACGCCGATATCCTGATCATTGACGAAGCGCTTGCGGTGGGCGACGAGGCCTTCCAGAGCAAGTGTCTCAAATTCATCGACGACTTCCGCGCGACCGGCACGGTTTTCTTCGTCTCTCACAGCGTCGCGCAGGTCGTGAAACTATGCACCCGCGTGATCTGGATCGAGAACGGCCGTATCCGGGAAATCGGCGATCCGAAAGAAATCACCGAGAACTACCAGAAGGCGCTCCTGCGCGAAAAAGACGACGCCAAGCGCTTCCACATTGGCAACTAGTCGGCGGCGAGCGCAGGCACTCGCCGCGGCCGTTCACCGATCGCACGCGGCGGCCGCATGGCCCACAGGAACAATCCGGCGCCGATAAGCATTTCCGCCCCCATCGCGGCTGCAACGGCGCGCGCGAGCGTTACGCCCTGGCTGCTCGCGAACTCGCAGGCGAGCACCAGCATGAAGTGGAGGAAGAGAATTCCGCACACGATCATGCCCGCCGCGAATTTACTGCTGCGGCCGGTCGTTCCGCCCCAAAGATTGACGAACGCCAGCCCGAGCATCGTATGCGCGAGCGCAAGAATCGGAATCCCGAAACGCTCCAGCGCCTCGCTCCACCATTGCGAGGCCTGCCGCGGATCGCCTTGCGCTCGCGCATGTTGCGCGAGAAAGTCGAGAAACCCGAGCTCGAAAAACCCGGTCCATTTCCGCTTGGGGAAGTTCTCGCCGGCAAGCCCTGTCGGGCGCGTGATTTGGGTGAAGGCGACCGTGTCGCCGTCATCCGTGCTGCCGGCCTTACGGTACTGGATGTGGCCCTTCCGCAGAATGATCCAGCTTTCGTCCGCGCGCCGTTCGAAAATCGCGTCATCCGCGAAGATTATTTCTTCGTCGCCGTTGCTCGCGATATCCCGCATGAATACGCCTTTGATCCAGTTCTTGTTCATGCGCTCTTGATACTGAATGACTCGGCGGCCGTTGTTCAGCGTGTAGAAGCGCTGCGGCTCGATCAGGCTTGGGCTTAAGTCGTTTTCGATGAGATAGACGACGTTTTCGAGTTTGGTCGCGCCGCGCGGCGAAAGCTCGCACGACACGACATAACCGAACACACTCGCCAGAATTGCGACGATGAAAGCGGGGATGCGGACATTCAGCACGGAAAGCCCGGCGGTATACAGGATCGTGAGCGTCCCCTCGGCTGAAAATTCGCTATAGGCCCAGGTATTCGCTATGCCCACCACCGGCAGCGTGATGTAAAAGATCGTCGGGGCGAGCCCTATGAGCGCGGGCCATACGAGCTCGGACGAAAGCGCGGATTGCGGCAGCTGGCTGATGAGCTGGATCATCAGCACGGGAACGAAAACCGCGAGCATCGCCACGAAGGACGCAAACAGCAGCCGTCTTGTGAGATACAGTTGGGCGGTTGAAATCATCGGCGCTCTCGGATCGTGTCTTCTGCAGACTACACCGGGTGCACCGTGTGGCGAAGGTCCGGAAAATACGGCAAACTGCCGATTGGCGGTGAATCAAGAATAGATCAAGCGTGACGACAAACCGAAACCTCGTGCTCGCGGTGCCGTTGTTGCTGACGGCGGCGCTGTTCGTCTTGCTCGGGGCCGCGCTCGTACACGGCTGGTTCGGGCCCGCGAGCGCCGCGAACCGCTACTTTTGCGAATATGCACAAAGCGGGTTGCTCCGCGAGCCTGCAAACACGGTCAGCAATCTGGGTTTTGTCGCGGCCGGGCTTGCGAGCGCATGGCTGCTGCAGGCGGAAAAATTCCACAGGAACGAAAATCCGCTCACGCGAAATCCTGCCGTCGCGATTTTATTTGCATCGCTTCCGATCCTGCTCGGCTTTGGCTCGATGGCGATGCATGCGACCGAAACCGATCTTGGCGGCGAGCTAGATCTGCTCGCGATGTATCTCGTCGCGGGCTTTGCCGCCGCCTATGCCCTGCGGCGTTATTTCGGCTGGGGTTGGGACGGATTTATCCTGGCCTTTGTGCTCGGAGTCCTGTTCTGCGAGGCGGTGGGCCAGTATCGCCAGCCGGTCATTCCGGTTCTCGACTATGCGGGTGACGCGGCCTTCGCGTTATTGATCGCGTTCACGGTTGTCGTCGAAGCGTTGAATACGTTACAGCGGGATATCAGACGCGAGAACAAATGGGGCATTGCAGCACTTGTGTCATTTCTCGCTGCCTTCGCCGCATGGAATTTTGGCCGGAACGATTGCCCCTTCTGCCGTCCGGATTCCTGGTGGCAGGCGCATGCCCTCTGGCATCTCCTGTTCGCGCTCGCGTTGTTCTTTCTCTTTCTTCTCTATGTCAGCGAACATACCCGCGCCGCCCGAAAACGGTAAAAACGTGGCGGTCCGTGCCTTCGAGGGCGTTTCGCCCGCAGAGGAAGGGTTTGTCGCAGCCTTTATCGGTAGAGGACGGTCGCGCGCCGTTCCGCTAGGCTGGGTCACGATTCATCGGCAATGGGTCTATGAGCCGTTCGTCTCCGATACCCGCCCGCCCGCTGCGTTCCGATCCTAACGAGGCGGACGAACTGTTGCGGCGCCGCCAGGCGGCATTCCGCGAAGCAACGCGGCATAGCAAGCGCGTCCACCTCCTGCGGCGCATTTTTCCGATTGCGGGCGCCGTCACGATCGTCCTTGTATCGCTTTGGCTTTATTTCGATCCGCTGAGCTATATGCGCGAACTGCCGGTCTCGGTCGGTGCGCTGAAAATCTCCGGCACCAAGCTCACCATGGAGGCGCCGAAGCTCACCGGCTTCAGCAAGGACGGTCATCCCTACAGCATCACCGCGGAATCGGCGGCACAGGATTTGACGAACACGAGCGTGATCGAGCTTTCCAACATCGTCGGAAAATTCACGACGGACGAACGCGGCGAAACGGTACTGTCCGCGAAAAGCGGGATTTACGATTCCAAGAGCGAGAAAATGCGCCTCTTCGACGGCATCAACATCAAGTCGGAGCAGGGCGGTTACGAGGGTTTTCTGAAGGATGCAATCGGCGAGCCGAAAAAGGGACATATGCTGTCGGAAAGTCCGGTCGCCATTACCTTCAATGAGGGAAACTTGCGGTCCGATCGTGTCGAAGTTTTCGACCACGGAAAATCCGCTGTGTTCGAAGGCAACGTCGTGATGAATCTGAAGGACTCCGCGGTCAAATTGAAGGATGACGAAGGCGGAACGAAGCCGGACAAGAAACAGAAATAATGATGAAGGGGGAAGTCAGCGCCAAAAAGTTTGGATAAATGGCGCGCCCTAGGGGAATCGAACCCCTGTTTCAGCCGTGAAAGGGCCGTGTCCTAACCGCTAGACGAAGGGCGCCCGCGCGTGAAACGCGTGAGCTCTTATAAAGAGCGAGCGCGGACGGGACAAGCCAGCGCGGGCTGCATTTTTTCGAAAAACAGCGAAGAAGGGGCCAAAAAAGCGGCAACCGGCGAACCGAAGAAGGGGCATGCTATCGGAAAGCTTGGTGGCAATTACCTTCAGCGAGGGAAACTAGCGTTCCCCCTTGAAATCTTCGATCACGGAAAATCCGCGCGTTCGAAGGCAACGTCCAAGCTGAATGAGAACGAAGGAAAAGTTGTCGGCGGTGGAAAGAAACGAAAATAGCTGTGACCGCGTTTTTTTTTGTACAATGGTAGGCGTATCGGGGTCACGGCAGTTTTTTATGGCAGACGAAAGATTCTCGCACGCTATTCGCGCCTATGAGGCGGGACGTTATAAAGAAGCCGAACTCCTCTCAAGCGAGATCTTACGCGATGAGCCTGATAATTTTCGGGCGCTCAATATGCTTGGCATGTGTTTGCATGAACGCGGCGAATCCGACGAAGGGGCCGCCTATGTCACGCAAGCGCTTGCGTGCAATTCACAGTATCTCGCCGCATACAACAATCTCGCTGCAATCTATAAGGAAACGAAACAATTCGAGCGGGCACTAGCGATATTGAGTGCGGCAATCGATATTTTTCCCGGCTCCGCTCAACTTTATTTGCTCAAGGCCGCGATTTTGCTTGAGCTCGATCGTTCGGCCGATGCGATCGAGAGTTTGAATATCTCGCTTCAGCTGGAGCCGGGATCGCCGGAGGCGCTCACGAAAATGGGCGCTGCATTATCGAAACTAGGACGTTATCCCGACGCTCTCATATTTCATAAGAAAGCGCTCGGCCTCCGGCCCGACTACGCCCTTGCCTGGCTGAATATAGGACAGGCGCTTAATCTCATGAAACGATATAGCGAAGCGCTGGCGGCTTGCGACAAGGCCATCGCGTTAGATCCGAATTTCGCCGAGGCGCATGTCGGGCGCGGTCATCTGCTGCACAGCCTCGGTCGTTACGATGAGGCGCTCGCTGCATATCAAACGGCGTTGAAACGCGAGTCCAATCTCGCCGAAGCGTGGGCTGGCTTGGGCTTAACGTTGCGCCACTTGGGCAAACGAAAAGATGCTTTCGATGCGCTTCAGCGCGCGAAGACGCTAAATCCAGGCCTTAAGTTTCTGCCGGGCGACGTATTGCATGCAAAAATGCAAATTTGCGATTGGCGCGATTTCGAAAACGAATCCTCCAGCCTCATCGCTCGCGTGGAAAATTCTCAGCCGGTTGCCGATCCATTTATGTTCTTAAGCCTGCCATCCACGGCCGCTCAGCGGCTGAGATGCGCGAAAATATACGCGGCAACCGTCGTGCACGCGATTGACCAACATAAGCCTGTTGCCCGTTCCTCTCACCCCCGCATTCGGCTCGGCTATATATCGGCGGATTTCCGCGAGCACGCCGTGGCTCATCTAATAACGGGAGTATTAGAGCGTCACGACAAGAGCCGGTTTGAGACTTTCGCGATCTCGTTAGGCCGGAACGACAACAGCTCCATGCGAACGCGCATTGAACGGGCGGTTGAGCATTTCATCGACGTTCATTCGAAATCCGATCAGGAAGTCGTGAACATCATGCGAGACTTGGAAATCGATATCGCGATCGACTTGACGGGATATACGCAAGATGCGCGGACGAACGTCCTTGCAACGCGCCCCGCGCCGTTACAAATAAATTTTCTGGGCTACGCCGGGACCATGGGCGCTGACTTCATCGACTACATCGTGGCCGACGAGACAGTGATCCCGATAGCGGACCAGCCGCATTACAAGGAAAAAGTAGTTTATTTGCCGGATACGTATTTCTCGGCCGGCGGCGCAATGGTCTTTCCGGGAGATTATCTGTCGCGAAGCAATGTAGGGCTGCCGGAGAAGAGCTTTGTTTTTTGTTCGTTTGTGAACAGCTACAAAATCACGCCCGATATTTTTTCAATTTGGATGCGCCTGCTCGCGAAGATCGAGGGAAGTGTGCTTTGGCTACAAGCAGGCGATGCGGCGGAGAACTTGCGGCGCGAAGCTCGCGCAAGAGGAATTTTGCCCGAAAGGCTTGTATTCGCTGCGAGGAAAAATTTCGAGGATTATTTGGCGCAGCACAGGCTCGCCGACCTTTTTCTCGATACGCTTTATTTTAATGCCCATACGACGGCAAGCCATGCGCTCTGGATGGGCCTTCCCGTCTTGACTTGTTTGGGATCGACGATGGCGGGACGTGGCGGTGCGAGCATTCTCGGCGCGATTGGGTTGCCGGAACTTGTCGCGAAAACGGCCGAAGAATACGAAGCGCTGGCGATCAGGTTCGCCGCCGATCCCGTCTGGCGTGAATCGATTAGGGCGAAATTGGCGGGCAACCGAAAGACGCATCCGCTCTTCGACACCGCGCGGTATACCCGCCATCTTGAAGCGGCTTACGATATAATGTGGCGGCGTTACAGCGCCGGAGAACGGCCGGAATGTTTTCGCGTTCGAGAATTGAAGCAGACCGAATTCGGGACGAATTGACCGCCTCGGGATAGCCAAGCGGGCTATTGATTGCGGTCGACCATGAAGCGCCTGAGTCCATCCGGGACCCAATTACGTCATCGGAGAACCGCGATGCACAAGCAGACGCGGAACAACGCATGCAGCCAAACGCGCTATGTTGTTGAAGAACAATGGCGCGCCCCAGGAGAATCGAACCCTGTTTCAGCCGTGAAAGGGCCATGTCCTAACCGCTAGAGGAAGGGCGCCTGCGCATGAAAACGAACGCGGATTGCTTATAAGGAGCACGCGCGTCGGGACAAGCCAGCGCGGCCTGCATTTTTTGCGGAAAACAGCGGAGGAATGGCCAAATAGGCTGCGATCGGATGCCCCGGGGTTCGCCCAAATCCAGGCAGGGGCTGGACCCGATACCCGACGGGAATGCTGCACCTTCACTGTCCTCGTACATCGATGCGCGAACCATGTTCTGGGGCAAGAATCGAATCTCGTTTTCTGGATAAGCGCGGTCCGCAAGACAGACCTTACGCGATATTTTTATCTGAACGAATATTCAGATTGCGCATATGCATACCGCTCGAAGCACAATCCTGTGGCAAGGCTGCGGCGTTTTATGCATCACATTTTGTTTTTTTGGCTTGGAGAAACAGCGCACGCCTTGGCTTGCGAAAGCGCGCGCGGTAGATATTCGGCGGCCTTAATCAGGGGGCCTTATGGGATTACAAACATGATCAAAAAAATCGTTCTCACCGCCGCGGTCGCGGCATTCGCCGCTTCTCTCGCCTCGGCTCCGGCCTTTGCGATGAAGAAGCACAGCAAGATGGCCAAGAAGTGCACCGCCGGGCAGATGACCACCGGCAAGCCGAATAACTTCGGCTGGGCCGTTGTCAGCAGCTGCGGCATGGACGGCAAGATGTATGCGATGCCGGCCATGTGCTACACGCCGAGCGGCATGTGCCCGAAGTAAATTTCTAAAAGCGATTCAGCCAAACCCGCGCGGTGCAAGCCGCGCGGGTTTTTCTTTTCACCAGTGCCCCGTGTTTTGCATCGAGCTCCATGGCTCCTTCGGCGGGAGCGGATTTCCTTTTTGCAGGAGTTCGATCGAATGCCGGTCGGGTGAGCGGATGAAGGCCATTCGCCCGTCGCGCGGCGGGCGGTTGATCGTAACGCCCGCTTTCATCAGCTTCTCGCAGGCCGCGTAGATATCGTCGACCTCATAGGCGAGATGACCGAAATAGCGCGCCTCGCCATAGTCCTCGTCGCCGTCCCAGTTATAGGTGAGCTCGACGAGCGGCGCCGGAAAGCCGGTGGACGCCGTGGCCGAGACGAGTTTTTCGTCGTCGGGGGCGGCGAGAAAGACCAGCGTGAAGCGTCCTTGCTGGCTCTCCGTGCGGCGCACCTCTTTCAATCCGAATTTGTTGCAGTAAAAATCGAGCGCGGCGTCGAGGTTGCGGACGCGAAGCATGGTGTGAAGATAACGCATGGATGGACCTCGTAATGACGTTCGATTTGACTAAACCATGACCGCCATTGATCGCAAAATGAAGACGGACCGGGAACCGATCATCCGCGCCTGCGAGGAATCCGACATGCGCGCGGTGACCGAAATCTATCATCACCACGTTCTGCACTCGCCTGCGACCTTCGAACTCGTACCGCCGACCTTCGACGACATGCTCGAGCGCTATCGCACGATCAAGAGGGGCGGCTTTATCTATCTGGTCGCGGAGCAGGCCGGCGAGATCGCGGGCTATGCCTATGTCTCTAGCTATCGCGCGCGTCCGGCCTACCGCTTCACGGTCGAGAACTCGGTTTACATCCGTCCCGGTTTTGAGCGGCGCGGTCTCGGGCGGATGCTGCTGCGGGCGCTGCTCAAGGAATGCGAGAAGAGGCCATTTCGGCAGGTCGTGGCGGTTATCGGGGATAGCGCAAATACCGCCTCGATCGAGCTCCATCGCAGCCTCGGGTTTGAACTGACCGGCACCTTTCGCGCGGTCGGCTTCAAATTCGGCCGCTGGCTCGATACCGTCTTGATGCAGAAGGAAATCGGCGAGGGCGCGCGCACCAACCCGCCGGGAGTTTAGCGGTATGATCGCGAAGAGCCGCGCTGTGGCGATCGAACGCTTCGGTGAAATGTTGACATTATCCCGCAACGCGGTCGCGTTTACCGGTGCTGGTATCTCAACCGAATCCGGCATACCAGATTTCCGTTCGCCGGGTGGTTTGTGGGATATCAATAAACCGATCCCGTTCGACGAATTCCTGTCGAGCCAGGAGATGCGTAACGAAGCCTGGCGGAGGAAATTCGCGATGGAGGATCAGTTTCGCGTGGCGAAACCCACGCGCGGCCATCGCGCGCTCGCACAATGGATTGAGCACGGGAAACTCTCCGCAATCATTACGCAGAACATTGACAATCTGCACCAAGTCTCCGGCGTACCGGCGGAAAAAATTATCGAACTGCATGGCAATGGGAGCTACGCGACATGCCTCGATTGTGCAACGCGCTATGAAATCGAATGGGTGCGCGAGCGTTTCAATGCAGCACACGGCGTTGCACCCAATTGTCCGCGCTGCAACGGACCGGTGAAGTCGGCGACTGTCTCGTTTGGGCAAGCGATGCCTGAACGTGAAATGCAGCGAGCCGAAGAGGCAACACTTAAGGCCGACCTCTTCATCGCGATCGGCTCCTCATTGGTAGTCTGGCCTGCGGCGGGTTTTCCTTTGCGCGCGAAACAAAACGGTGCGCAACTTATTATCATCAACCGGGAGCCTACCGATCTCGATGGCATGGCAGATTTAGTGGTTCGCGATGATATCGGCGACATTCTGGAGCCATTTCTGGAGGCGTGATGTATTCTGGTGACAGTCTGGGGGAAACTTGGGAATCCACAGATTTAGGGGTTTTCGCCACCGGAACCTGCCACTATTCTTGAATTGTGCGAATCGGCGTTCATGGCGGACGCATCTGATCGCGACGTGGCGGCGTCATGGGGTCTGATCGGCTTGGATCGAAGCTCGGCGTAAACGAGCAAGAAGCGCGTATCGAGGATCTCACCGAAGAAGCACCGGTGGGGCTTGTCGAAGTCACAGGCTTCATCAAGTGGTTCGACGTTTCCAAAGGATACGGCTTTATCGTCCCGGACAATGGCGGTGCGGACGTGCTCTTGCACGTCACTTGCCTGCGCCGCGACGGATATCAAACCGCCTATGAAGGTGCGCGCATCGTCGTCGAGGCGTTGCAGCGCGCGAAAGGCATGCAGGCCTTCCGGATCATCTCCATGGACGAGTCCACGGCGGTGCATCCGTCGCAACTTCCGCCGCGCACGCATGTGAGCGTGACGCCCACGAGCGGGTTGGAGCGTGCGTGGGTGAAATGGTTCAACCGGCTGCGTGGCTTTGGCTTCCTCACCCGCGGCGAGGGCACACCCGATATCTTCGTGCACATGGAAACGCTGCGGCGTTATGGGCTCACCGAACTTCGCCCCGGGCAGGTAGTCTTGGTTCGTTATGGCGACAGCCCCAAAGGCCTCATGGCCGCCGAAGTCCGGCCCGATACCGGCAGCAGCAACGCTCCGTCCTCGCACTGACGGCGAAGGCCGTTTTCCCATGGCTTCAGGCCTGATTCAGCCCGTACGTCTGCGCCGTTTTCTTACGGCATTGGCGGCTTTTGGCCTGATGGCATGGGCCGCCGGTCATGGCCGTGCGGCTACCTTCGAGCAGGCTGAAATCGTCACCAAAAGCGGCGTGAAGGTGTTTCAGGTGGAGATCGCCGTAACCCCTGAAGAAACCGAAAGGGGCCTGATGTATCGAAAGTCGGTGCCGGAAGGCACCGGCATGCTGTTCGACTTCGGCCAGGAGCGCGAAGTCGTCATGTGGATGAAGAACACCTATGTATCGCTCGATATGATCTTCATCCGGGCGAACGGTACGATTGCCCGGATCGCGGAAAACACGACGCCGCTCTCGGAAGCCCGTATCTATTCCGGCCCCCCGGTGAAGGGGGTTCTGGAAGTCGCGGCCGGTACCGCGCGGAAATACGGGATTGCCGTGGGCGATAAGGTCAGCCACCGCTTCTTTAGCGGACGGTAAGGAAACCGCGCAAAACTCGCCGCCTTGCGGGCGGAGGCGAGGGGCGGTAATCGAAGGCCCATTTTAACGCATACGGAGCGTAGCGCAGCCCGGTAGCGCATCTGCTTTGGGAGCAGAGGGTCGCAGGTTCAAATCCTGCCGCTCCGACCAGCCTACGCTCTACGAGCTTCGGCTGGGCGAGCCTTTAAGTGAGACGAGAAATGGTTGCACGCATCTACAAGCCAGCCCGCACCGCGATGCAGTCGGGTACTGCAAAGACGAAGCTGTGGGTGCTCGACTACGAGCCCGAGCAGCCGCGGCAGGTCGAGCCTTTGATGGGCTGGACGTCCTCCGACGATATGAAGAGCCAGCTTCGTCTGCGCTTCGAAACGCGCGAGGAGGCGATCGCCTATTGCGAGAAGAACGGCATCCCGTATCAGGTGTTCGAGGCGCGGGAACCCGCGCGTAGAAAAATCGCCTACGCCGACAATTTCGCGTTCAACCGCGTCGGGCAGTGGACGCACTAAGTACGGCCCCGTAGCTCAGTTGGATAGAGCGCGAGCCTTCTAAGCTTGAGGTCGGAGGTTCGAATCCTCCCGGGGTCGCCAAAGCTCTTCGCGTTTTTAACCAAACGGCTCTAGCAAAATCGGTGTCAAACCAGCCGCCGCGTTTCGATCCAACAAACACCACAATTGGAACTCACTTTTTAAACGTCGGCGTGTGACTTGCCACAGATCACTGACCCCGCGCCGGCAGAGGCTGGACGTCGTTTTGCGGAAACAAATAAAAATATCTCCGCGGTGCGGCGGACAAAGGACAGTAATGCGTAGCGGGGAACGCGTATGTCGGCGATCGATGTTGGGGTGCTCGCCACTCTAGTTTTGTTTGCGCTTCCGGTTTTGGTGGCTGTTTCGGTTTTCGCGCTGTTGCTCGGCGTCGAAGTCCCGAAACTTTTATGCAGCGAAAAGATCCAATCGGAATTAGGATTGCAGCTCGTCTCGCATCAGGCGAGATGGTCCTTGAATGAAAACAGGCTGCCATGGCCCACGATTCAACTCGGCTGGGCGGTGGTAGCGGCGATTTCGCTCATCCTGTTTGGCATAGGCTCCATCGCGAAGGACGAGGCGCTCCGTGAGATCTGGTTTATTGCGGGCGCGGTGAGCTTCACACTCGCGGCAAGCGCGCCCTTTCTGTTCAGGCTCGTTTTTCGCCGCACGGTCTTGCGGCTGGTGCGCGGCGGCATCGTTTCGCGGCTCATGTCGGTGAGCCGGGCGGAATCCCTCTTGATCCGAAAGTTAAGCCTGCTCGGCAGCCGCATCGAAAACTCCTACGCCGAGGTCAATCTGAAAACGTCCATTCAGGTCGCGGAAGTCGCGAAATACATTTTGATCAAGCGCGCGACCGGCGAGGCACGCGACACGCGCAGCCGTCTGACGCGCGCGATCAAGACGCTGCGGAAATTTTCCGAGGAGGTGGCCGACCATCTCGAAGGCTATCGCCAGGTCAAGCGGGATTTCGACTTCACCAAGAACATCGTAATCGAGCGGGGCAGCCCGACGCTCCTTGCCGAGCTTGACCGCCTCAAGCTCGATCTCGATTCCGAGGAGATCAGGACCTTTTTCGACCGCGCACAGTGGCGCAATCTGCAATCGAAGCTCGATCAGATTGTCTTTGACCTGAAAATGATCCGCAATATCGCCGAGGGCGGAAGCGATTTGCCGCTGTCGCTCGGGCAGGCGTGCCAGACCCTGAACGTGACCAGTACCACCTCGCTGAAAACCGCAAAAATCGTGGTCGATGCGCTGCGCCGCGTTTGGCATCCGGACTCCGGCATCAGCGAGGAGGATCGCGAGCGCCGCACGATCAAGACGACGCAAATCAACGTCGCGTGGGAGATCTTCGCGGCCGCTTTCGCGGAGGAAGAGCGGGAAGCCGTTCCGAACCCCCGCCGCGTGCTGGAGCTCGCATAGCGGCTGGTTCAAGGCTTTTTCTTGTGACGAAGGTCACATCGAGGGGGGAGACTGCGGCGCTAAGCATCGCCGCAGATAAAATCCCCTTCGGAGAAGAACATGAACCGGTTTGTTTTGGCTTTCGGCCTTGCCGCGATCGCCGGCGGTGCGAGCGCGGCCGACGCAGTCGGAATTCCCGCTTGCGACGATTTCTTGACAAAATACGAAGTTTGCGTCAGCACCAAAATTCCGGCGGCGCAGCAGCCGGCGTTTCGAAGCTCGATCGAACAAATGCGCAGCGCGTGGGCTTCGGCTGCGAAAAATCCCGATGCGAAACCGGCGCTGGAAAGTGCCTGCACGCAATCGTCCGAGCAGGCGAAGGCCTCGGCGGCCAATTTCGGCTGTTCGTTCTGAACTTTTTCTCTGCGACAAAGCGGCGCCCCGGCGGGGCGCCGTTTCCGTTACGGAAACCCGCTTCAGCATCGCTCCCGCGATCTTTTAGAGGGACTGGCTCGCACGGCTGAATGCTCTACATTCGTGCGCAAGCAGGAGAATCGCCGATGGCCGATGCCGAAAGCCCCGCTGCTTCGCCCAAAGGCGAACTTTCCATCCGTACGCTCGCGATGCCCGCCGACACCAATCAGAACGGCGATATTTTCGGCGGCTGGCTGCTTGGCCAGATGGATATTGCCGGCAACATTTTCGCTTACAAGATCGCGAAAGGGCGCGCGGTCACGGTCGCGGTCGACAGCATGGTGTTTCACAAGCCCGTTTATGTCGGCGATGTCGTCTCGGTTTACTCGGATCTCATCAAGGTCGGACACACCTCGATTTCCGTGCATGTCGAAGCTTGGGTGATGCGCAGAAACGAGGACAATTTGCTGCACGTCACCGACGGAAATTTCACTTATGTCGCAATCGACGACAACAATCGGCCTCGCCCGGTCAAGGGATAGCCTGGCCTCGGTTTAACTTATTGTAATGATGCAACTTTCAAAGGAAGCGGCGGTTGTCATGGTGCGATACAAAATCATGTTAGATTTCACCGCCCACGCCCGTTCCATCGAACGCATTTGAGGAGCCCGTTTATGATTTCTCCGTCATGGCGAAGGGACAGGCTGACCAAGCCGATTTTCGGGATCGCAAAAAAAGCGCTCCCCTCGATGTCCGACACCGAACGCGAAGCGCTCGAAGCGGGCGACACGTGGTGGGACGCCGACCTCTTCACGGGAAACCCGGACTGGAATCGTCTGCTCGCGATTCCGCAGGCGAAGCTCACGGCCGAAGAGCAGGCCTTTCTCGATGGGCCGGTCGAACAGCTCTGCGCCATGTGCGACGAATGGAAGATTTCCTGTGAGCTCAAGGACCTGCCGCCCGAAGTGTGGGACTTCATCAAGAAAAACCGTTTTTGGGGCATGATCATCCCGAAGGAATATGGCGGGCTCGGCTTCTCCGCCTTCGCGCATTCGGAAGTGATCCGGAAATTGTCCAGCCGCTCGATCACGGCTGCGGTCACGGTCATGGTGCCGAATTCGCTCGGCCCGGGCGAGCTTTTGATGCGTTTCGGCACCGAAGAGCAGCGGAAACACTGGCTGCCGCGGCTCGCCGACGGCCGCGAGATTCCGTGCTTCGGCCTCACCAGCCCGGAGGCGGGATCCGACGCGGCGGCGATGATCGACAAGGGCATCGTCTGCCGCGCGCCCGGCGGTGGCAACGAGATTGGCATTCGGCTCAACTGGCACAAGCGCTACATCACGCTCGGGCCGATCGCGACCGTCCTGGGCCTCGCATTCAAGCTCGAGGATCCAGACCACCTTCTTGGCGATAAAGAGCACCTCGGCATTACCCTCGCGCTCGTGCCGACGAAAACGAAGGGCGTGGAAATCGGCCATCGCCACTTGCCCGCGATGCAAGTGTTCGAGAACGGCCCGAATTGGGGCCGCGACGTTTTTCTTCCGATCGATCACATCATCGGCGGCGCCGAACGGGCCGGACAGGGATGGAAGATGCTGATGAGCGCGCTCGCGGCGGGCCGCGGTATTTCGCTTCCTTCGCAATCCTCCGCCGGCACCGCTTACACAGCGCGCGTCTCCGGCGCCTATGCGCGCATCCGCCAGCAATTCAACATTCCCATCGGAAAGTTCGAAGGCATCCAGGAGGCGCTCGCGCGGCTCGCTGCGAACGCCTATCTCGTCGACGGCGCGCGGCGTTTCACCTGCGCCGGTCTCGATCTCGGTCATCACCCGGCGGTGATTTCAGGCATCATGAAGCTGCATGCGACCGAGCGCATGCGTGCTTCCGTCACGGACGCCATGGACATCCACGGCGGCAAGGCCATCATCGACGGGCCGCATAACTATCTCGGCAGTTTGTATCGGTCGGTGCCGATCGGGATAACGGTCGAAGGCGCGAATATCCTCACGCGCAACCTGATCGTCTTCGGGCAGGGCGCGATCCGCTCGCATCCGTACATCCTGAAAGAGATGACGGCGTTACAGGAGCCCGACCAGGCGAAGGCGCTCGACGAATTCGACAAGGTGTTCTGGGCCCATGTCGGCCACGCCTTCGCGACGCTTTTCCGCGCCTGGGTCCGGAACTGGACCGGCGGCTTGTTTGCGCCCGCGCCCGACGCCGGCCCTGCGGCGAAATTCTACCGCCAGCTTTCGCGGCACGCGTCGTCCTTCGCACTGCTCACCGACTTTGCGCTGCTCACCATGGGCGGCGCACTGAAGCGCAAGGAAATGATCTCGGCGCGCCTCGGCGACATTCTGTCCGAGCTTTATCTGCTCTCCGGGACGCTCAAGCGCTGGCAGGACGAGGGCAGACAGGAAAGCGATTATCCGCTGCTCGCTTATTGCGTTGCTGACGGCCTGAAGACGATCCAGCGCCGCATTCAGGAAGTGTTGTTGAACTTCCCAAACCGCCCCGTGGCGTGGTTCCTGAAATTCATTATTCAGCCGCTCGGCATCACCCAGCACGGCCCGCGCGACCGCCTTGCGCAGCAATGCGCGGAGATTTTGCTCGAGCCTTCCGCCGCCCGCGACCGGCTTACGGCGGGCCTTTATCTTGCCGACGACGGCAGCGGCCTTGCGCGGCTTGAACGCGCCTTCAAGCTTGTGACTTCGACCGAGCCGATCATGAAAAAGATGCACGATGCAAAGATGCGCGACTGGAAAGCGGCGCACGAGAAGGGGATTATCACCGACGCCGAGGCGAAGCAGATGGAAAACGCCGCGGCGGCGGTTTCGGATGCGGTCGAGGTCGATGACTTCGCGCCGGAAGACCTGATGCCGACGTCGAGCCTCAAAACGCGTGGCGGCATGCGCGAAGAGCGCGCCGCGAAAGCGAGCTAAGCCATGCGCCCGGTTTTCATCATCGACGGCAGCCGCACACCGTTTCTGAAGGCGCGCACCGGTCCCGGCCCATTCACACCGGTCGATCTCGCCGTGCAATGCGGACGGCCATTGCTTCTGCGCCAGCCGTTCAAACCGCAGGATTTCGACCGCGTGATCCTCGGCTGCGTGAACGTGATTGCGGATGAAATGAATCCGGCGCGCGTCGCGGCGCTCCGCCTCGGCATGGGCGAGGCGATGCCCGCCTTCACCATGCAGATCAATTGCGGCTCGGGCATGCAATCGATCGATACGGCATACCGCTACATCCAGAACGGCACCGACAATCTCGTGCTCGCGGGCGGTGCCGAGGCCTTGAGCTACGCGCCGCTCGTTTACAACAAGGGCGCGGTCAACTGGTTCGGCCGCATGTTCATGGCGAAGTCGCTCTGGGCGCGGATCGCGAATTTCTTCACGCTGCGGCCTTCGATGTTTGCGCCGGTGATCGGCCTTGAGCGCGGCCTTACGGATCCCATCGTCGAACTCAACATGGGCCAGACAGCTGAAGTCGTCGCCAAGCTCTTCAACATCACGCGAAGGCAAGCCGACGAGTACGCAGCCGAAAGCCAGCAGCGGCTCGCAAAAGCGCAGAAGGAAGGCTATCTCAACGACGAAATCATCCCGGCTTTCGCGAAGGACGGCAAGGTTTACACCTACGATGACGGCGTGCGGCCCGACTCCACGGTCGAAACGCTTGCGAAATTGCGCCCCGTATTCGAGCGCCCCTGGGGCAAGGTGACGGCGGGCAACTCCTCGCAGATCACCGACGGCGCATCGTGGGTCATACTCGCCTCGGAAGACGCCGTGAAAAAACACAGTCTCAAGCCGAAGGCGAAAATCATCGACAGCGAATGGTCGGCACTCGATCCCTCGATTATGGGGCTTGGCCCGGTTCTTTGCTCAACCGCGCTTCTGAAGCGCCAGAATATGAGCATGAAGGACGTCGACCTGTGGGAGCTGAACGAGGCGTTCGCCGCGCAGGTGCTCGGCTGCCTCGCGGCCTTCGAGGACGAGAAATTCGGCAAGGAAGTGCTCGGCCTTCCGGGCGCGGCGGGAAAAATCGACCGCGCGCGCCTGAACGTCGACGGCGGCGCGATCTCGATGGGCCATCCGGTTGGCACCAGCGGCAACCGCATCGTGCTGCACCTCATGAACGCGATGAAGCGGCTGGGCCTGAAGCGCGGCATCGCCACCGAATGCATCGGCGGCGGGCAGGGCGGCGCGATGCTGATCGAGATGGTGTGAGGTTATGAAAAGCAAGGTTCTCTCCGTCCTCGCCGACCGTGTGCTCGAACTCGGCCCCAACCCGCCGGTCATGGCGGGCCTCAACCACTGGCGCTACGGCAAGGACGAGGATGGTGTCGGCTGGCTGCTGCTCGACCGCAAGGGATCGAGCGCGAACACGCTCAACGCCGAAGTGATCGGCGAACTCGATACGATGCTGGGCAAGATCGAGAACGATCGCCCCACCGGACTCGTGATCCGTTCGGCGAAGAAATCGGGCTTTATCGCCGGCGCCGATATCGCAGAATTCGTCGGGGCGTCCGATGCCGCGGCCGTGGAAGCTAATATCGGCCGCGCGCATGCGGTGATGAACCGCCTGGAAGCGCTTTCGATTCCGACCCTCGCCGTCATTCACGGCTTCTGCCTTGGCGGCGGGCTCGAAGTCGCGCTCGCCTGCAAGCGAAGGATCGCGATTTCCGGTGCGAGCTTCGGTTTTCCCGAGGTGATGCTCGGGCTGCACCCCGGGCTCGGCGGTACCGTGCGCACGCCGCGCCTGATCAATCCAATCACGGCGATGACCATGATGCTCACGGGAAAATCGCTTGATGCACGGAAAGCGAAGGCCGCCGGGCTCGTCGACGCCGTCACAGAGGAACGTCACATCAAAAATGCCGTGAAGGCCGTGGTCTCCGGCGAACTCAAGGTTTCGCCGCCAGGCACGCTGGTGACGGTTTTGAACAGCGGCTTCGCGCGGCCGCTGCTCGCGCGCTACATGCGCTCGCAAACGCGCGCCAAGGCCGATCCCGCACAATATCCTGCGCCGTTCGCACTCATTGACTTGTGGGAAAAGCACGGCGGTGACAGCAAGGAAGCCGCGCTCAAGGCTGAGCTCAAATCCTTCGCGAATTTGATGGTCACGAAGACCGCGCAAAACCTCGTGCGCGTCTTCTTCCTGCGCGACCGCCTCAAGAAAATCGCCGGCGAGAAGCAGAATATTGAGCATATCCACGTCATTGGCGCTGGCGCCATGGGCGGCGACATCGCCGCCTGGTGCGCGCGGCAGAGAATCGCCGCGACGGTCGCCGACATGAAGCCAGAGCCGATCGGCGGCGCGATCAAGCGCGCGGCCGACCTCTACAGGAAAATCCTCAAGAAGGGCACCGATCAGCGCGATGCGCTCGACCGTCTCGTGCCTGACCTTGCGGGTGACGGCGTGAAGTCCGCCGACATCGTGATCGAAGCGGTGCCCGAGAAATTGGAGATCAAGCACAAGGTCTACGCAAGCGTCGAGCCGCAGATGAAGGAAGGCGCGATCCTCGCGACCAACACATCGAGCATTCCGCTGGAGCAGTTGCGCGACGGCCTGAAAAAACCCGAGCGCCTCGTAGGCCTCCACTTCTTCAACCCCGTCTCGCGCATGATGACGGTGGAAGTCGTGAGCCACGACAAGGCCGATCAATCGGTGCTCGCGACGGCAAGAAGCTTCGTCGGCATGATCGATCGCCTGCCGGTGCCGGTGAAGAGCGAGCCGGGCTTCCTCGTCAATCGCGCGCTCACGCCCTACATGATCGAGGCGATGGTCATGGTGGACGAGGGGATCGCGAAGGAGACCATCGACAAGGCCGCCGAGAAGTTCGGCATGCCGATGGGACCGATCGAGCTCGCGGATCAAGTTGGCCTCGATATCTGCCTCGACGTCGCCGACATGCTGAAGAAGAGCCTGCCGCGCGAACAGCCCGACGCGCCGCAATGGCTGCGCGACATGGTGGCGAAGAAGGATCTCGGCAAGAAGACCGGCAAGGGCTTCTACACCTGGAAGGACGGCAAGGCCGACAAGGCGCACAGCGCGCCGGAGCCGACGCCCGAGATGACCGACCGGCTGATCCTGCCGCTCCTCGATGTTTGCGTCGGCGCGCTGCGCGAGGGGATCGTGGAAGATTCCGACGTGCTCGACGGCGCCATGATTTTCGGTACAGGCTTTGCGCCGTTCCGCGGCGGCCCGATCCATTACGCGAAGGATCGCGGGGTCGACGAGATCGTTTCCACGCTAAAGACGCTGGAAAGCAAATACGGCAAGCGCTTCACGCCCGATCCCGGCTGGGACAAGATCAAACGCGCATGAGCGGCAAGCCCGCGTATTACGACTCCGCCGAGAAGGTTGCGGACGACATCATTCGCGATGTCGGCAAGAAGATTGTGCTCGCGCTGCCTTTGGGGCTCGGCAAGGGCAACAATATCGCCAACGCGATTTATCGCCGCGCTGCCGCGGATCCCTCAATCTCGCTCACGATCTTCACGGCGCTGACGCTCGAAAAGCCGCATCCCAAGAATGAGATCGAGAAACGATTCATCGGCCCGGTGATTGACCGCCTCTTCGGCGGGTATCCGGATTTGCTGTACGCGAAGGCGATCAGAGACGGCTCGCTGCCGAAGAACATCACGGTCAACGAATTTTTCCTGCTTGCGGGCAAGTGGCTGCATGTGCCGTATATGCAGCAAAACTATATTGCCGCGAATTACACCCACGCAATGCGTTATGTGTTGGATCGCGGCGCGAATGTCGCGGTTCAGCTCGTCGCGAAGCGTCGAGATCGTTACAGCCTTTCCTGCAATCCCGACATTACGCTGGATCTCCTGCGCGAGCGCGCCGCGGGCCGTGCGAATTTCAAGCTTGTCGCCGAGGTGAACGAGAACCTTCCCTTCATGCCCGGCGATGCGGAGGTGCCCGCCGAGACCTTCAGTCACATTCTCGAAAGCCCGGAGAGCAATTTCCCGCTCTTTGCGCCGCCCTATGAGCCGATCGACACGGCGGGCTATGCTATCGGCCTCCACTGCGCGCGGCTGATCCCCGACGGCGGTACACTGCAGATCGGCATCGGGCAGGAGGGGGATGCGGCGGCCTACGGCTTGATCCTCCGCCAGCACGACAACGCCGTGTTCCGCGAAGCGATCGCGGCACTCGACGGCGGCCGCGAACCGCCGAAGGGCCACCAGGAGAGCGGCTTCGAAATCGGCCTGCACGGTCTCTCCGAAATGTTCGTCTCGTCCTTCGTCGAGCTGATCGAGAAGGGCGTCGTCAAGCGCGAGGTCGATGGCTTGCTCATGCAAGGCGGATTCTTCGTCGGCCCAAAAGCGTTTTATCAGGCGCTGCGCGACATGGATGAGAAGCTCTTGAACAAAATCAACATGACGGCGATCTCGTATATCAACGAGCTTTACGGCAACGAGGAAAAAAAACGCCGTGCGCGGGTGAAAGCGCGCTTCGTCAACAACGCCATGATGGCGACTTTGCTGGGCGCGGTGATCTCCGACGGGCTGGAAGGCGGCGCGGTCGTCAGCGGCGTCGGCGGGCAGTACAATTTTGTTTCGCAGGCCTTCGCGCTTTCCGACGCACATTCGATCATCACGCTGAAATCGACGCGCGGCGAGGGAAGGAAAGCGATTTCCAATGTGCGCTGGAGCTACGGCCACGAAACCATTCCGCGGCATCTCCGCGACATCATCGTGTCGGAATACGGCGTTGCGGATCTCCGCGGCAAGGACGATCAGGATGTGATTGCCTCGATGCTGTCGATCGCGGACTCGCGTTTCCAGCCGGAATTGATGCGGCAGGCGAAAGACGCAGGCAAATTGCCGAAACATTACGAGTTGCCGCCCTCGGCCCGCGAAAACACGCCAGATCGGCTCGAACGCGCGCTCAAGCCGCTGCGCGAGCGCGGGTTGCTGCCGTTATTTCCGTTCGGCACGGATTTTGACGAGACGGAACAAAAACTGATCCCGGCGCTGCAAACTCTGCAGGCGGCCTCGGCTTCGCCTTTGTCTCTCCTTCGTATTGCAGTGCAGGGCAGGGGTGGAGCGTCTTCGCCCGACGAAACAGCCTGCCTGAAACGGCTCGGTTTCGACCAAGGCGGCGTGAAGAATGCGCTCTACGGATATTTGCTGCGCGGCGCACTCCGCTCCGTGCAACGGAACTGACATTCAAAAAATAGGCAGTGGCAGCACTCGAATACCGGGCGTTTCTTCGCAAACGCGAATGCGCTTCGCCAAGGAAATCTCGTCCTTTCGTTTAGGAACCGCAATTCGAAGGCTGCCGCCGATTGAAGCCCGCGACCGAATGGCGCAACGTGCTCGCGCCAAAAGCTCGTTATCATCCGAGCCATAAAAAATATTGAATAACAACAGGAAACGCCAGAGAGGGAATCCCCAATGGTAAGTCGCATCATCGCGCGTCCGGTAAACCGGCGCACAATTCTGAAATCCGCCGCTGCCGCCGGAGCGTTGCAAATCGCATCGCCTTTCGTGATCAGCGCACGCGCCGCGGACAATATCAAGATCGGCCTCGACAATCCGCTGACCGGCACCTACGCCGCACCCGGCAAGAACGAGGAGATTGGCTGCCAGCTTGCGGTCGATCAGATCAACGCCAAGGGCGGCATCCTCGGCCGCAAGATCGAGCTGCTTTCGGAAGATTCGACGAGCGGTGACGCCGGCGCTGCCGTGCAGAAGGCTCGCAAGCTGATCGAACGTGACAAAATCGATTTTCTCGTCGGAAACGTGAACTCGGCGCTTGCGCAGGCGATTGCCCAGGTTTCGAACGAGAAGGGCGTCCTTCACATTGTGCCCGGCGGGCATACCGATCCGATCACCGGCAAGGACTGCAAGTGGAACGTCTTCCGCGTCTGCAACACGACGCGCATGGAAGCGAACGCCGTCTCGCAGCTGCTCTACACGAAATACGGCAAGAAGTGGCACTTCATCACGCCGGATTACGCCTTCGGCCATACGCTCTATCAGGGCTGCGAAGCCAATCTGAAAAAGCTTGGCGGCACGATCACCGGCAACGAGCTGACGCCGCTCGGCATCACCGATTTCTCCTCCTATCTCATCAAGGCGCGCGCAGCGAACCCCGACGTGCTAGTGGTGCTGGTGCAGGGGAACGATATGGTGAACTGCCTGAAGCAGATTTCGCAGTTCGGCATCGACAAGCAGATCCACGTCGCCGGCACGCAGCAGGAACTCGAGGCGGTCGAAGCGATGCCGCCCGAAGCGCGCGTCGGCGTCTGGATGTTCGAGTGGTATTGGAAACAGGCGGGCGCGAATCCCGGCCTCGACAAGTTCGTTTCCGAAATCCGCAAGCGTACCGGCAAGGTGCCGACGGCGCGCACCTGGTTCGGTTATGTCACGATCCATGCCTATGCACTTGCATGCGAGAAGGCGAAGACGATCGAGGCGAAAACGGTCGCCAAGGCCCTTGGCGACATGGAACTGCCGGACGACGTGAAGTGCCAGCCGAACAAGGTTTACTTCCGCGGCGGCGATCACCAGCTCATGCTTTCGGCCTTTATCGGCGAGCTGATGTCGAAGGGCGACGGCGATCCCGAAAACCTGTTCAAGGTGAACAGCGTCGTTTCGGGCGACAGCATTGCGCCGTCGGTGGCCGAAACAGGCTGCCAGATGCAGATGCCTGCGTAAACTATTGAACCTTCTTGAAGCTTATCCCGGCCGCCCGCTTGTGCAGCCGGGGAGGAGCGGCTTACGCTTCGGGTCTCGTCCATGTCGCAGCTCATTTTGTTCAACATCACGAATGGCCTCATCGTCGGCGCGTTCTACGCGCTGATGGCGATCGGGCTGTCGCTTATTCTCAACCTTTCCGGCGTCATTAACTTCGCGCATGGCGGATTTCTGGTGATCGGCGGCTATCTTTCCTACACGCTGACGCCTTATCTCGGTTTTTGGGGCGCGCTCATTGTCGCGCCGTTTCTGACCGCGATCATCGGCTGGCTCGTTGAACGCCTGCTGATCCGCCGCGTCTATGGGCGCGATCCGCTCTATAGCCTGTTGCTCACCTTCGGCCTTGCCTTCATCATCGAGGACGGCACGCGCCAGATTTGGGGCGCGCAGGGGCTTCCGGTCTCGGTCCCTGCGGCACTGTCCAAGCCTTTGAGCTACGAGTTTTTCTTCATCACCGGCTATCGCCTCTTCATGGTGGCGATGGTGGCGGTTCTGATCGTACTTTTGTTCGTGCTCTTGCGCTACACGCGTTCCGGCATTCGCGTTCGCGCAGGCACGCTCGATCTCGAAACGGTCTCCGCGCTCGGCATCAATGTGCGCGCACTGCGCTCGCTTAATTTTTCCGTCGGCATTTTTCTCGCGGGTTTCGCGGGCGTGCTCGCGGCGGGCCAGCTCGGTCTCGATCCCAATATGGGCGACGGGCTGCTGATGCCGAGCTTCATCGCGATCATCGTGGGCGGCGTCGGCTCGCTTACCGGAACGCTGTTGGGAGGACTGCTGATCGGCGTTGCGGCCGGGGTCACCGCGGTATTTTTCCCTTCTGCGAGCGACGCGATCATGTACGTGATGATGGCGATCGTGCTTCTGGTGCGCCCGCGCGGCCTCCTCGGTGAAGAAGGAATGCTGTCGTGATCAAGGGCAGAACGAGCCGCCTTCTTGTTTTGGCCGCGATCTGGGCGGCGCTCATCGCCGCGCCTTACTGGATGCCGCTTTTCGGCGGCTACACCGCGCTCGGCTCGCGCGTCTTGGTGCTCGCGCTCGGCGCAATGTCGGTGAATTTCCTGCTGGGCTTCACGGGTACGCTGTCGTTCGGCCATGCCGCCTGGTTCGGCCTTGGTGCTTACGGCGCAGGTTTTTGCCTTAAATGGTTTGCGCTGAGTTCGCCTCTCGGGTTGCTTGCCGGCACGCTTCTTGGCGGAATCGCCGGCACGCTTCTTGGAGCGCTGCTTGTCCGCCGCCGCGGCGTTTATTTCGCGATGGTCACGATCGCTTTCGGCCAGGTCTTCTATTACATCGCCTTTCAATGGAGTTCGGTCACGGGCGGCGACGACGGCTTGCGCGGCTTTTCGCGCCAACCGTTGCACCTTGGCTTCACCATGATCGATCTCCTGAACAACGCCGATGCCTTTTACTATTTCGTGCTGGTTTGTTTCGCCGCCGCGGTCGGCCTGATGGGGTTCATCCTGCGCTCGCCTTTCGGGCGCACGATGATCGCGATCCGCGAAAACGAACGCCGTGCGCGTTTTCTAGGCATTCCCGTTGAGCTGCATATCTGGATTGCGTTTTCGCTTTCCTGCTTTTTCATGGCGTTCGCGGGCGCGCTGTATGCGGAGCTCAACAATTTCGCCGATCCGCGCGTCCTGCACTACGCGCTTTCCGGCGATTTTGTCATCATGGCGGTGATGGGCGGCATGCGCACTTTCTGGGGGCCGCTCCTGGGCGCGATCGTTTTTGTCGTCCTGCAGGATTATCTATCGAGCGTCACCGTGAACTGGATGTCGTTCATCGGCATCCTGATCGTGCTGATCGTATTGTTCTTCCCGCGCGGCATTCTCGGGCTTATTCGGCAACGGAGCGCGGCATGAACGTCCTGGAAGTCAAAAACGTTAGCAAGCGCTTCGGCAATCTCGTTGCCGTTCGCGACGTTTCGCTGACCGTCAAGAAGGGCGAGCTGCGCGCCGTGATCGGTCCCAACGGGGCGGGGAAGACGACCTTCTTCAACCTGATCAGCGGATTTTTCCCCCCTTCGGCCGGCACGGTCATTTTCGAGGATATGGACGTGACCGATCTCTCGGCGCAAAAACGCGTGGTGCTCGGCATGGCGCGCACCTTCCAGATCACCGAGATTTTTCCGGAACTCAGCGTGTACGAGAATGTCCGCATCGGCGCGGAGTCCGCCGCCGGTTTCCGCCTGCGGCCGTGGCTGAGTGCCGTGGAGAAAAGCGAAATCAGAAATCTTGTCGACGAGACGCTCGCGCTTTGCGGCCTCACCGATAAAGCGGGTCGTCTGGTGGGAGAGCTCGCGCACGGACATCAACGCGCAACGGAAATCGCGATGGCGCTTACGCTTCGTCCGCGTCTCCTTCTTCTCGATGAGCCGACTTCCGGTATGGGCGACCAGGAAACCTACGAGATTACCCAACTCGTGCGACGCCTTCATCGCGATAGCAATTTCACTATCGTGCTGATCGAGCACGATATGCGCGTGGTCTTTCATCTTGCGGATTTCATCACGGTGCTCGATCAGGGCGCATTGCTCGCCGAAGGAACGCCGAAAGAAATTGAAGCAAATCCGGCGGTGCAGGCCGCTTACCTTGGGAAGGCCGCATGACCGCAGCGTTGAAGGCCGAAGGCCTGCACACCTTCTACGGCAAGAGCCACATCCTGCATGGCGTGAGCCTTGAGGCGGAAGAGGGCAAGATCACGACCCTTCTCGGCCGCAACGGCGCGGGCAAGACGACAACGCTCCGCAGTCTCATGGGGCTCACCCCGCCGCGCGAGGGGAGCGTACAGATCTTCGGCAAGGAAATGGCGCGCTGGCCGTCGTTCCGGATCGCGGCGGAAGGCGTCGGCTTCGTGCCGGAGGGAAGGCGCATCTTCCCGAATCTCACGGTCGAGGAAAATCTGAAAGTGCCATTGGAGCGGCCCGGCCCGTGGACGATCGAGCGTATTTACAAGCTGTTTCCCAGGCTGGAGGAACGCAAGCTGAACCGCGGGCGCCAGCTTTCCGGCGGCGAGCAGGAAATGCTCTCGATCGCCCGCGCGCTGCTCTTGAACCCGAAAATCCTGATGCTGGACGAACCCAGCCAGGGCCTCGCGCCGTTGATCGTGCGAAACGTCTTCGAGATCGTCGCGCAAATGCGGAGCGAGGGGATCACGGTGCTTCTCGTCGAACAAAACGTGCGCATGAGCCTTGAAATCGCCGATTATGCTTACGTGCTCGACGACGGCGCGGTGATCTATTCGGGACCCGCGAAGGAGCTTGCCGCGGACGAGGCGCGTGTACAGGCCATGGCGGGTGCGAGCGCCGAGGATTGGTCGGATAGCCTCCCGCACAGCTAACCGGTTATGCCAATCGCTTAAAGCCATGCATGAACTGGCGGAATAATCATTTAAAATCAGAAGCTTGAATTCTCCTGCGGAATCGCGTTGTTAGGGCGGCTCATTGCCTGCGGGCATTCCCGAGGAATTCCGTGCCGCTTTCCCGCCAACTCGCCGAACTCGAAGCCGAAGCAATCTCAATCTTGCGGCAAGCCGCTGAGATCAATCGAAGCGGTCAGCCGGTACTGGAGTTTCTGAAAAAGGCCAAAGCGGGAAACGTCAACTCCCGGCTTCCGGCGGAAACATCAGATCAGTTCGCAGTGCATATCGTTTGGTTCGGAAACGAACCCCTTCTGCCGGGGCGAAATTACGATATGCACTTCGGCAAGCAGACTGTAACCGCGACTGTGACGGCATTGAAGCATAAGGTGGAGCTTCCGGCCGGCGCACACCAGGCGGGCCGAAGTCTTTTGGAAAACGAGATCGGTTTTTGCAATCTCGCGGTCGCGGAGCCGATCTCGCTTGACGCCTTTACGCTAAGCGAGCGGCATACACAGAAGACTTTGGGAGCAGGCGTGGTGGCCTATGCGCTCCGCCGGGCAGCCAATATTCGCCACCAGCATTACGAGGTGGATAAGCCGGCCCGCGCTGCGGCGAAATCGCAGAAACCCTGCGTGGTCTGGTTCACCGGCCTTCCGTCCGCGGGCAAGTCCACCATCATGAATCTTGTCGAGCAGCGCTTGCACCGGCAGGGCGCGCATACCTATTCGCTCGACGGCGATAATATGCGGGGCGGCCTCTCGCGCGACCTCGGCTTTACCGATGCCGACCGCGTCGAAAACATCCGGCGCGCGGGCGAGGTGGCGAAGCTGATGGTGGAGGCGGGGCTGATTGTGCTCTGCGCCTTCGTCTCGCCCTTCCGCGCCGAACGGCGTCTCGTGCGCGAACTTCTGGAGAAGGACGAGTTTATCGAGGTCTTTGTCGACACTCCGCTCGAAGTCTGCATCAAGCGCGACCCGAAGGGGCTTTATAAGAAAGCGCGCGAAGGCAAACTCTTCCATGTCACCGGCATCGACTCGCCCTACGAGCCGCCGGAGCACGCCGAAATCCTGCTGCGCGCCGGTGGAGAAAACGCGGAGGCGCTTGCCGAAAAAGTGATCGCCGAGCTTTCCCGCCGCGGCATCTTCGGCGGGCGTTAAAGCGGCCGCCGCAGCATCATCTCGGCGCGCAGGCGGACCATCTCCAAAAGCCTGCCGATTTCCCCGTTCACCTGCTTGAGCCAGCCCCGGATGGCGTTCCGCGCCTCCAGCGACATATAGGCGAGCGAGACCTTGCCGGGCGGCATGCCGGCCGGCGGATCCTGCATGAAGCCCGAGAGGGATAAATACGGGTCTTCGATCACGGTCGCGAACATAGGGTCGAGTGCGGGAAGCTTCATCTGCAGGTCGTGCCGCATCAGCGTCATGTAATCGACGCTCAACTGCACGGCGCGTTCGGGGCGGCCGTTCGCCTCGTTATCCACGAGGACGAAGCTGCAATCCTTGAAATGCTCGCGCAGCGAGAGCCCGCGCGTATAGGTGTCGGCTTCGCGATTCAACAAGTAAAAAATCACCGGCTCGTTGCCGCGTTCACGCGCCTCTTCGGCGTAGCCGATCTCCTCCATCAGATGAAAAAACTTGGAGAACGAGCGGTGCGTGACGTCGACCACGCGCGGCGCGGAGGCGGGCGCCACCAGCGTGTCGAAGAGCTGCATCTGGTTGATGACCTTGTCGAGATCGATCAGGGTCGCACTCGACGGAAAGCAGCCAGAAAGCTTTTTTTCGACCGTATCGGTGTCAAAAAGGTCCGGCGACTCTCCGCGCAGGATCAGATAGTCGGCAATGAGCCGTGCAAGCAGTGTTTTCCCGGCCCTGCCGTGCAGCGATGAGACAATATAGGTGAAATTCTTCGGCATGCCGCTCCGTTCCGCAGTCTATTCGAAAGCGGAGATGATCCTAGTGCAATCCTGAAAAACGGGAGAATGGATCACCGTCCGGATCGGGCCGAGGGCGCGCGGTCGGTCAGCCGTTCATGCAGGCTGACGCGGTCGTATTCGTCGAAGATCTGGTTGAGCCAAGTGCGGACGTAGCCGCGCAGCACCAGCGAATACTTCGCGTTGTGGCCCTGAGAATTCTTGTTCTTGACGAACGTCGAGAAGGGGACGCCCGCGAGCTCCACCTGCTCGAACGCCATTTCGTTGAGCTTCGGGATGTTCACGTCGAGCGCGCCGCGCGCCTTTTTGAAGTAACTCTCGTAAATCGCGGGATCCCATTCGAAGAAGCTCGTCTCGTTCACGAAATTCTTCACCGCGAAATAATTCTTGCCGTTCGTGTAGGGCATTACCTCGTTGATCTCGTCGAGCGAGGCGATCGACGGCCCGAGAATATGGAACAAGAGGAAGTTGAACTCGCCGGCATTCACAGCGTCGAAGAAACCGATATCGGTAAAAGCCTTAAGCGTATGCGAAAGCAGGCCTGCGCGGATGTCGATCAGGCTGATCTTCACTTCACTGGTATTCAGCGTATCGACGATCTTCATTTGGTCGGAGACCGCCGTGATGTCGACTACCGTCGTGACGTCCGGGTGGAAACGCTTCAGCGTGCCGCGGGGAAATTCGGTGTCGAAAGCGCGCGCCAGCGTGTTTTTCGACGCGAGATAATCGAGCACCGTGCGCGTGATCGTCGTTTTGCCCACGCCGCCCTTATCGGCGCCGACGATGAGTACCGTTGGCTTCATTTCTCGCTCCAGAATGCTCGCCCGACGCCCTGTTGGACCGTGGACAGCCGCAATTGGCTGTGATCCAGCACCCCCAAGCCGCGGCAGCGGACGATATTACCCCTTAACGCTCGGTCAGCGGGCGCAGAGTGTCTGTTTTTGACTTGCCTTTCAAGGGCCTGCTCTCGGCGTGGCGGAGTGGCCGGGCACAAGGATAAATCCCGGTCTGGCAGGCGTTTCCCGTCCCGGCCTCGGGCAGAGGCGGGATCGCGCAGCGCGGGGGGTGAATTTGAAAGCGCCCCCCATTCTCCGTCCGATTTAAATAAAATTAGCGCTCATTTGCCGCTGACTTGTCACGGCTGGCTTGTTCTATATGGTCCCGCCGCTCACAGTAATTGAAGAATCCCAAATGGAAGAATCCCTGCCTCGTCTCGACCTCGCGCGGCGGCTCAATGCCACCGTGGACTTTGCCGCGTCCTCGCATAAGCGCGCGATCTTCATGCTGATCCTATTTGCGCTGCTCTGCTTCCTGCAGGGCATCCGCACGCTGCCGCCGACCAACCGCGACGAGAGCCGTTACGCGCAGGCAACCAAGCAGATGTTCGAGAGCAATGACTTCGTCGACATCCGCTTTCAGGATCAGCCACGCTACCGGAAGCCGATCGGTATCTATTGGCTTCAGGCCGCTTCCGTCGGCCTCGCCAAAAGCGCCGGGATCAGCGACGCGCAGCAGCGGATCTTTTTCTATCGCATTCCTTCGCTCTTGAACGCGACGGCGAGCGTGCTGGTTCTTTATTGGGCGGCGCTCGCCTTCGTACGGCGGCGTTATGCATTCTTGGCCGCGCTCGCTTTCGCGGGATCGCTCATTCTGGGCGTGGAGGCGCGGATCGCGACCATCGACGCTTCGCTATTGCTGACCGCGCTCGCGGCGCAGGGTGCACTCGCGCGGTTTTATCTGTTCGGCGACAAGCTTACGCCGAGGCAGCAATGGAAACTCGCTGCGATTTTCTGGACGGCAATCGGCGCGTCGATTCTGCTGAAAGGCCCGATCATTCCCGGCATTGTGCTGCTGACGGCAGCCAGCGTTTCCATCGCCGACCGTTCCGCGCGCTGGCTGTTGCGGTTGAAATTTCTTCCGGGGCTTCTCTGGGTGCTCGCGATCACCATGCCTTGGCTGATCGCAATCTATGTAAAGACCAGCGGAAAATTTTATCAGGCCTCGGTCGGAACAGACTTCTTCGGGAAGTTCACCAAGGGTGCGGAAGGTCACGGCGCGCCGCCGGGCTATTATTTCCTGCTCTACTGGATAGCGCTGTTTCCCGCCGCGCAACTGACGTGGCTCGCCGCGCCTTATGCGTGGAAAAATCGCGCTGACCCCGTGATCCGGTTTCTGCTTGCCTGGCTTGTGCCTTCGTGGCTCATGTTCGAGCTTACTGTCACGAAACTTCCGCACTACATTCTTCCGGTTTTGCCGGCGGCGGCGATTTTGATCGCGCTTGCGCTCGATCGCGGCGTGCAAGCCAACCGCCATGTTTTGCGCGGCGGATGGTTCTGGCCGATAGTGTCGATCGCGATCATCGCCGCGCTCGTCGTGATGGTCTACAAGTTCAACGAACATTTCGGCCGCACCTTTCTGATTTTCGGTGTGCTTTCGATTCTGCTGTCGTTTGCGGCCTGGCGCGCTCTCATCGGGATCGGCACCGAGCGCGCGCTCGTCATCGCGCTGCTCGCATCCGCTGCGCTGCAGATTTCCGCCTATTCGACGCTGCCGCGCATTCGTTCGCTCTTCATCGCAAACCGCTTGGTCGAGGCGGCGCAAGCGGCGCCTTGTCCGAATCCGCGCCTTGCGAGCTCGCTGGGGGAAGCGAGCATGGTATTTCTCGGCGGCACCGATACCCAGATCGTGCGCGGACCGGGCGCGGCGGATTTCTTGGCGCTCGGAGGCTGCCGCGTGGCGCTCGTGGACAGCAAGGAAGAGCGAGCCTTTGCTCGTCGCGCGGCGGAGATCGGACTGGCCTACAATCGCATCAGCGAAGTGTCGGCGATCAACTATTCCAACGGACGGCGCGAGAAATTTCTTGTGTTGATGCCCGCAGATCAGCGCGGACATACCCCTCCGCCGCCGAATTCCGCCGAATAGCTAAGACATCTTGCCGCTCTTGCCGAAACGAGGCTCCGCAAGCTAAGAGGGCGCCCGCTGGCCCGGCCGCCGCTGTAAGCCGCGTGAGCCCGTTTGATCCGAGAGGAATTGTAGAGTGTCCGCCGAAGGAATCCCGCTTACGGGAAGTCCCGCCATATCGGTCGTCGTTCCGGTGCATAATGAAGCGGAAAACATCCCCGCGCTCGCTGACGAGATCGCGGCCGCGCTGGCGGGCCGTTCGTTCGAGGCGATTTTCGTGAATGACGGATCTTCCGACGATACCGAAGCCGCGTTGAAGAAGCTCGGAGCGTCGCGCCCGTGGCTGCGCCAGATCAAGCACGCTGAGAGCTGCGGCCAGTCGGCGGCGATCCGAACCGGCGTGCGCGCGGCGAGGGCGCCGATCGTCGCGACGCTTGACGGCGACGGCCAGAACGACCCAGCTTTTCTGCCGAAGCTCGTCGATGCGCTTCAGGCCGCGCCGCCGAATGTTGCGCTCGTCAATGGCCACCGGTTGAAAAGGAAGGGCGGTTTCAAGCGGTTTCAGTCGCTGATCGCGAACAAGGTGCGCGCGGCCGTACTGCGCGACGACACGCTCGACACCGGCTGCGGGCTAAAAGCCTTCCGGCGTGACGTGTATCTGGCGCTCCCGTATTTCGATGCGCTGCATCGCTTTACGCCCGCACTCGTGAGGCGCGAGGGCTATCGCGTTCAGTATCTCGATGTCGTCGACCGTCATCGTCGGCATGGACAAAGCCACTATGGAATGTGGAACCGGCTTTTCGTCGGCATTCTCGACTTGTGCGGCGTCTTCTGGCTGATCCGCCGCCGCCGCCGTGTTCCCGAAGTCACGGAGATCAAATCCGATGCTCATTGAATTGCAACATGCAGTCGGAGATTTTCTGCACGATGTTTTCGTCACCCAGTTCGACTGGTGGGTGATCCTCGGCTTTGTCGCGCAGGCGATGTTCACCGGCCGCTTTCTGGTGCAATGGATCGCGAGCGAGCGGGAGGGCCGCAGTGTGATTCCGATCGCGTTCTGGTTCTTTTCGATCGCGGGAGGCCTGTTGTTGTTCGCTTACGCGCTCTACCGCCGCGATCCGGTGTTCATTCTGGGGCAGGGGTTCGGCGTCTTCGTCTATGTGCGCAATCTTTGGCTCGTCATTCGCGAGCAGCGGGAAAACGCCGGACTGAAAGCGAAGCCGAAACGCGTCCGCTCATGACGCGGCTTTAAGCGCCGCGAAGCCGCGCTTGAGATCGGCGATCAGATCGCCTGCATCTTCCAGGCCGATATGCAGCCGCACCGCAGGCCCGCCCGGGTTCCATTTCGTTGCGGTGCGGATTTTCGTCACGTCGAACGGGATCGCGAGGCTCTCGAAGCCGCCCCAGGATGCGCCGATGCCGAACAATTCGAGCCCCTCGACGAACGCGGCCGCCGCTTTCGCGGAGCACGGCTTCAAGACGATGCTGAACAATCCGCAGGCTCCGGAAAAATCGCGCTTCCAGATCGCGTAGCCCGGGTCGCTTTCGAGCGCAGGGTGCAGTACGCGCGCCACTTCGGGACGCTCTTGCAGCCAGCGCGCGATGGCGAGTCCGGATTCCATATGACGCGCGAGCCGCACCGCGAGCGTGCGTAGTCCGCGCAGGGAAAGAAAAACGTCTTCCGGGCCGGGGCAGAGGCCGAGCGTGCCATGGGTGTCTTTTACCTTCGGCCACCAGGCTTCGGTCGCCGAGACCCACCCGATATTCGCGTCCGCATGGCCGCCGAGATATTTGGTGCCTGCTTCGAGCGACAAATCGACGCCGTGGGCATGCGGCTTGAAGAAAAGCGGTGTCGCCCAAGTGTTGTCCATGATCGTGGCCGCGCCGCGCTTCTTCGCGGCGGCGGCGATCGCGGGCACATCCTGCATCTCGAAGGTGAGGGAGCCGGGCGCTTCCAGAAAAATCGCGCGCGTATTCGGCTTCATGAGTTTTTCGATGGCGGCACCCGCGAGCGGATCGTAGAAAGTTGTCTCGACGCCGAGGGGTGTGAGAATGTCGTTGCAGAATTTTCGCGTCGGCGCATAGGCGCTGTCGGTAACGAGCAGGTGATCGCCCGCCTTCACTACGGAAAGAACCGCGGTGGTGATCGCAGACAGGCCCGACGGCGTCAGTACGACGCCCGCGCCGCCCTCCATTTGCATGAGCGCATCGGCAAGCGCGTCCGTCGTCGGCGTCCCGCGGCGGCCATAGACATAGCGGCCGGTGTGACCAAGAAATTGGTCCACGGTCGGAGAAAGCACGGTCGAGCCGCGGAAGATCGGGGTATTCACGAACCCCTCGAAATCGAACGGCGTTCGGCCCGCGACCACCACGCCGGTTGCGGCGCGATATTGGCGGGGTTTTCCACCGCTTTTCTTTGTTGTCATATTTCCTCCGGGACCGCCTAGGTAACGGGCTGCGCTGCATCAAAGCAAGGCAGTTGTAAACACTTGACCCGCCTTTCCGCTTGGCGTGTCATAGCGTTGCCGCGGGCATGGCGGGCTGGCGGCCTGTTGTTACACCGCGCGCTTAAGCGCCAAAAAGGGGATGTTGTTCGATGACGCGTATGTGGAAAGTAGCTATTGCTGCCGCAGCTCTTACATTTCCTGCACTGCCCGCGTCGGCGGCAGGAACGCTCGATCAGGTGAAGTCGAAGGGCTTCATCCAATGCGGTGTGAGTCAGGGCATTATCGGTTATTCCGCTCCGAACGATAAGGGCGAATGGTCGGGCTTCGACGTCGACTATTGTCGTGCGCTGGCCGCTGCCATCTTTAACGACCCGAACAAGGTCAAGTTCACGCCGCTCAGCACCAAAGACCGCTTCACCGCCCTGCAATCCGGCGAAGTGGACATCCTGTCGCGCAATACGACCTGGACGCTCGACCGCGACACCAAGCTCGGCCTCAACTTCGTGGGCACCACCTACTACGACGGTCAGGGTTTCATGGTGAAAAAGTCCATGAAGATTAACTCGGCGCTCGAACTTTCGGGCGCCTCGGTCTGCACCCAGACCGGCACCACCACCGAGCTCAATCTCGCGGACTATTTCCGCAACAACAAAATGAAATATGAAGTCGTCGCGTTTGCGACCGTGGACGAGACCATCAAGGCCTACGAGTCCGGCCGCTGCGACGTCTTAACGACGGACGCTTCACAGCTTTATTCGACGCGTCTGAAACTCGCGAGTCCTGACGACCACGTCATTCTTCCGGAAATCATCTCGAAAGAACCGCTCGGCCCGGTCGTGCGTCACGGCGACGACCAGTGGTTCGATATCGCGAAGTGGACTTTCTTCGCGATGCTGGACGCCGAAGAGCTGGGCGTGAGCTCGAAAAACGTCGAGGAAATGAAGAAATCGACGAATCCCGAGATCCGCCGTCTCCTCGGCGTCGAAGGAAGCCTCGGAGAAGGCCTGGGGCTTACCAACGATTGGATCGTCCGGATCGTTTCGAAAGTTGGAAACTACGGCGAGGTGTTCGACCGCAACCTCGGTGCCGGTTCCAAACTGAAAATCGATCGCGGTTACAACCGCCTCTGGACGAAAGGCGGCATCCAGTACGCACCCCCCGTCCGGTAATAAAAATCTGGGGCCCACGCCAAAACGCGGGCCCCACGTCTATCGAGGGGAGCCATGACCGACATCGCTTCTCCCGCACCGAAGCGGGAACGCAGTTCACTCCTTACGAATCCGCGGACGCGTTCGTTGCTGATTCAGGGCGTCCTGTTTGTAGCCGTCGCCGTCGCCCTGTGGTTTTTTATTTCCAACGGCCGCGCCAATCTTGCCGCGCGCAACATCGCGACCGGCTTCGGTTTTCTCGAACAGTCTTCCGGTTTCGATATCTCGCAATCGCTGATCCGCTATGACGATACCGCGACCTACGGGCGTGTGTTTTTTGTCGGCCTGCTGAACACCTTGCTCGTATCCGGAATCGGTATCGTATTCGCGACCATCATCGGGTTTGCGGTCGGTATCGCGCGTCTCTCCAAGAATTGGCTGCTGTCGAAATTGGCGGAAGTCTATGTCGAGGTGATCCGTAACCTCCCGCTCCTGTTTCAAATTCTTTTCTGGTATCTCGGCGTGCTTGCCGCCATGCCCGCGGCGCGGCAGAGCCTCTCGTTATTCGGTCTGGCTTACGTCAACAATCGCGGCGTAGTGCTTGCCCGGCCCATATTCGGCGAAGGAAGCGATATCGTAGGACTCGCGCTGCTTGCAGGCATCATTCTTGCCGCCGCCATGCGCTGGTGGGCGCATCGCCGCCAGATGCAAACCGGCCAGCCGTTCCCCGTGATCAAGACGGCGCTAGCTCTGATCTTCGGTCTGCCCTTGCTTGCTTTCGCCGCGACCGGGGCGCCGATCTCGATCGAATGGCCGGAGCTGCGCGGCTTCAATTTCAGCGGCGGCATTCGCGTTCTTCCCGAATTCGTGGCGCTCCTCATTGCGCTCTCGACCTATACCGCCTCGTTCATCGCGGAAATCGTTCGCGCGGGCATCATGGCGGTGAGCCGCGGGCAGACTGAAGCGGCGGAGTCACTCGGGCTTCGTCCCGGTCCGATCCTTCGCCTTGTGGTGGTGCCGCAGGCGCTGCGCGTGATCATCCCGCCGCTCACCAGCCAGTATCTCAATTTGACAAAGAACTCCTCGCTTGGGGTCGCGATCGGCTACCCGGACTTCTTCGCGGTTTTCGCCGGCACCACCCTGAACCAGACTGGGCAGGCGATCGAGATCATCGCCATGACCATGGCCGTCTATCTCACGATCTCGCTGATCACGTCGGCCCTGATGAACATCTATAACCGCCGCATGGCATTGGTGGAGCGATGAGCGATATCGCATTCGTCCGCAAGGAAATCGCGCCAATGGCGCCGCCTCCGCTTGCGGTCGGCGGCATCTTGGGATGGATGCGAAAAAACCTCTTTTCCGGCTGGTTCAACATCGCGATGACCGTCATGAGTCTTGCGCTGATCGCTTTGATCCTGCCGCCGTTGCTGCGCTTCTTCTTTTTCGACGCCGTCTGGGCCGGCGACAGTCGCGAGGCCTGTCTTGGCGCGAGCGGTGCCTGCTGGCCGTTTATCAAGGCGAAGTTCGGCCAATTGGTCTACGGCTTCTACCCCATCGCGGAGCGCTGGCGGCCCGATATCGTATTCGCGCTTGGCGCGATATTGCTTGCGGGCCTTCTGATCCCGCGTGTGCCGTTCAAGCGCTGGAACTCGATCCTGTTCTTCGGCGTGTTTCCGATCGTCGCACTGATTTTCCTCGGCGGCGGAAATTTCAGCCTGAACCAGTTCATTATCGGTCGCATTATTCCGCTCGCCGCGATGCTGCAGGGCGCCGAGCTGTTTGGGCTCACGCTCAGCTTCTGGCTTGATTTCGTCGTTTCGTCCGTTTTGATCACGGCCGTTGCATATTTCGTCGCGAATGCGCTCGGTGCCGACGGCCGCTTTGCCGCGCGCGCCGCGGCTGCGCTGTTGATCGGTCTCGGTGCCGTTCTGCTCACGCTCGACTTCGATTTCGGGCTCGTGCCGGTCGAAACGCGGCAATGGGGCGGTCTCCTGGTCACGCTCGTCGTCTCGGTGACGGGTATTGTCACATCGTTGCCGCTCGGGATTTTGCTCGCGCTAGGCCGCCGTTCGCACCTGCCGATCGTGCGGGTCTTCAGCGTGTGCTTCATTGAATTCTGGCGCGGCGTGCCGCTGATCACCGTCTTGTTCTTCGCGACCTACATGTTGCCTTTGTTCCTGCCGGGCGGCCTCACGATCGACGGGCTCCTGCGCGCGCTGATCGGCGTTGCGCTCTTTTCGGCGGCTTACATGGCGGAAGTCGTGCGCGGCGGCCTGCAGGCGATCCCCAAGGGGCAGACGGAAGCGGCGAATGCGCTCGGCCTGGGCTATTGGCAGACCATGAACAAAGTCGTGATGCCGCAAGCGCTCGCGCTCGTGATCCCCGGCATCGTCGGTAACTTCATCGGGCTCTTCAAGGACACGACGCTCGTCCTGATCGTGGCGCTGTTCGATTTGCTCGGGCAGATCCGTGCAGCGTTCTCCGATCCGAGTTGGGCGACGCCGACGACCTTGTTCACGGGCTTCGCCTTCGCTGGCGTCGTCTATTTCATTTTCTGCTTCGGCATGTCGCGCTACTCGATGTTCGTTGAGCGCCGTACGTCCGCCGGGCGCAGGCGTTAGGGGAGCGGGACATGGCTGAAGCCGGAAATGTCGTGGAGATGATCGGCGTCAACAAATGGTACGGCCAATTTCACGTGCTGCGCGACATCAACATGAAGGTGGCGCGCGGCGAGCGCATCGTGATCTGCGGGCCGTCAGGCTCCGGCAAATCGACTATGATCCGCTGCATCAACCGGCTGGAGGAGCATCAAGCTGGCCGTATCATCGTCGACGGCACGGAACTCACCAACGATCTCAAGAAGATCGACGAAATCCGTCGCGACGTCGGCATGGTGTTCCAGCATTTCAATTTATTTCCGCATCTGACTATTTTGGAAAACCTTACGCTTGCCCCGATTTATGTCCGCCAAATTCCGAAGAAGGAAGCGGAAGAAATCGCCATGCACTATCTCACGCGCGTGAAGATTCCCGAACAGGCGAGCAAATATCCGGGCCAGCTATCGGGCGGCCAGCAGCAGCGCGTCGCGATCGCCCGCGCCCTTTGCATGAAGCCGAAGCTCATGCTGTTCGACGAGCCGACTTCCGCGCTCGACCCGGAAATGGTGAAGGAAGTGCTGGACACCATGGTGCAGCTCGCCAAGGACGGCATGACCATGCTGTGCGTGACCCACGAGATGGGCTTTGCGCGGCAGGTCGCAAATCGGGTTGTCTTCATGGATGCGGGGCAGATCATCGAGGCGAATTCGCCCGACGAGTTTTTCTCCCATCCGCAGCACGAGCGAACGAAGCTGTTCCTCAGCCAGATTTTGCATTGACCGGGCGAGCCTAGCGCTCGATCGGCGCGTTCGCTTTTTTCCAGGCGTCGAGCCCGCCCTGGATGTGACAGGCGCCGAGAATTCCCGCATCCTGCGCCGCCTGCACGGCCATGGCCGAGCGTTCGCCGAAGGCGCAGTAGAAAACCATCCGCCGGCTGTCTTTGCGTGCGAGCTCATAGAGCTTGCCGCCCGGCTGAAGATTGCGCGCGAGTTCGGGGTAGGGCGCATGCACGGATCCCGGGATCGTGCCGTGTTTCTGGCGCTCGCTTGTATCCCGCAAGTCGATCAGCGTCAGGCCGTCGCGCTCCATGAGCTCCGTTGCCTGCGCGATCGGCAGCGCCCAGCCGCGTTTTGCCACCTCTTCCTGTTGCAGCCCCTGCCGCAGATTCGCCGGCACCGCAACATCCATCATCTTCGGATTCGGCAGTTTGAGGTTGTTCATGAGGTCGACATATTCGTCGATCGATTTCACCTGCAGGCGCGGGTTGAAACGTTTTTCCTCGCCGATGGTGGAGACGGTTTCGCCTTTATAATCGTGCGCCGGAAACACCATCGTCTCCTCCGGCAATTTCAATAATTTTCCGAAGATTGAGTCGTATTGCTTGCGCGGGTCGCCGTTCTGGAAGTCGGTGCGTCCCGTGCCGCGGATCAAAAGCGTGTCGCCGGTGAATACGCGGTCTTTCAGCAGGAAGCTGTAGGAATCGTCGGTGTGTCCGGGCGTATAGAGCACGTCGAGGGAGACACCTTCGACCGTCAATTTGTCGCCCTCGGCCACGCGCAGCGAAACCACGTCGACTTTGCTGTTTTCTCCCATCACCGTGATGCAGCGCGTGCGGTCGCGCAGGGCGCCAAGGCCGGTGATGTGATCGGCATGGATGTGTGTGTCGACGGCCTTCACCAGCCGGAGATCGAGCTCGTTGATGAGTTGCAGGTAGCGGTCGACCTTTTCCAGCACCGGGTCGATGATGAGCGCTTCGCCGCCGCGGCGGCTGGCGAGGAGATAGGTATAGGTACCCGATACGCTGTCGAAGAGCTGGCGGAAAATCATCGCGCCCTCCAAACTGATTATCCTAGCCTATTTCGGTCCCTTTGCCACCGGCGCGTCCTCGCGCGAGCCCCAATCGGTCCAGGATCCGTCATAGAGCGCCTTCGGCGGCTTGCCGATACTGTCGAGCGCGAACCACAGAACGGCCGCCGATACGCCCGATCCGCAGCTCGTGATTACGGGCTTCGCAAGATCGATCCCCGCCTTCTTCACCGCCTGCTCGATTTTTTCGTGCGATGCGAGCGCGCCGTTTTCGACGAGCTCGCTCGCCGGCAAATTCAGGCTACCCGGCATGTGGCCGGAAGCAACGCCCTCGCGCGGCTCCGGCGCCTCGCCGCGGAAGCGGTCGGCGGGGCGCGAGTCCACGACCTGCGCGGAGTGATCGTTTAAGGCGCTGGCGACGCGCTCATAGTCCGCGACGAGGGAAGCGTCGAATTTCGCGACGAAGTCCACCGGCGCGATCTTCGGCATGCCTTTTTCGATGGGCCGTCTTTCCTTCAGCCATTTCGGAAAGCCCCCGTCGAGAATGAAGACATTCTTCATGCCGAAGACGCGCATCGTCCACCACACGCGCGGCGCTGAGAAGAGACCCATGCCGTCATAGACAACAACATCCATGTCGTTCGCGATCCCCAGCCGCGTCATGTGCAGCTCGAAGGTGTGCACCGGAGGCAGCATGTGCGGAAGCTGCGAGGAGTGGTCGGAGATTTCGTCGATGTCGAAGAACACCGCGCCCGGTATGTGATGTGCGAGATATTCCTCGAAGCCCTGACGGTTGTGCTGCGGCAGGTACCAGGAGCCGTCGACGATCGCGAGATTGCCGTTCTTCATTTTTTCGGCAAGCGCGTCCGTCGAGATCAGCCAGCGGCTCTGGTTGCCCGTGATGCTCATGCGACTTTCGCACACAGCCGGCCGGCGGGCGCCCTGAATTTTTCGACCTGATCCTGCTTGAGCTGGCCCTGCATTCGATCACTCCATCACGTTCGGGACTTCCATCTTGCGTCCGAGCCAGCCGGGCACGGGTAACTTCTTTTCGCGCAAGAATTTCGGATTGAAGAGTTTCGATTGGTAGCGCGTGCCGTAGTCGGCAAGTATCGTCACGATCGTATGGCCGGGGCCGAGTTCTTTCGCGAGCCGGATCGCGCCCGCGACATTGATGCCGGACGAGCCGCCCATGCAGAGCCCCTCGTGCTCCAAAAGATCGAACACGACCGGCAGCGCTTCGGAGTCGGGAATGACGTAGGGCTTGTCGACCTTCACATCCTTCACGATGTCGGTGACGCGGTTGAGGCCAATACCTTCGGTGACGGAATTGCCCGGCGTCGCATCGGCTTTGCCCTTGGCGAAAAAATTATACATGCCCGCGCCTTCCGGGTCGGCGCAGCCGATCACCATGTCTTTCTTCTGCTCGCGCAGGAACTGCGAGGTGCCCGCGAGCGTGCCGCCGGTGCCGACCGCGCAGATAAAGGCGTCGATCCTGCCGTCGGTCTGCTTCCAGATTTCGGGGCCGGTGGAGAAGTAGTGCGCCTTGCGATTGTCGAGATTGTTCCACTGGTCGGCGAACAGGACGCCGTTCTTCTCGGTCTTTCTCAATTTTTCGGCGATCCGGCGGCCGACGTGCTGGTAGTTGTTTTTATTCGCATATGGCACCGCCGGAACTTCCACGAGTTCCGCACCGAGAAGCCGCAGCATGTCTTTCTTTTCCTGGCTCTGCGTCTCCGGGATCACGATCAGCGTGCGGTAGCCGCGGGAGTTGGCGACGAGCGCAAGCCCGATCCCGGTATTGCCCGCCGTCGCCTCCACCACGAGCCCGCCGGGGCGCAGCTCGCCCCGCTTTTCCGCTTCCAGGATGATCTGCCGGGCAGGGCGATCCTTCACCGACTGGCCGGGGTTCATGAACTCGGCCTTGCCGAGAATATTGCAACCGGTCGCTTGCGAAGCGCGCCAGAGTTGAATGAGCGGCGTGTTGCCGATCGCCTCGATCGTATCTTTGCGGAAATCCATGGGAGAAACGCGTCGTTATGGAAGGTTGCAAAACAACGTAAATCACGGAGCCTGATGAGGCAATTGGCTATTCCCACGGCGCGCCAGAGGCTTTCAATGCTTTGGCGTGCGAACCGGAAATAGCCGTCCACTTGCGGCCAAAAGTGTTAGCGTGAGCGAAGGTCGAGCGGCAAAGACAACCGGCGAGACGAGCATCTGTCTAAGGTCAAGCTGGGCGGCTTTGTCACACTCGTAAAATTTCGTTGTCAAAACTTTGCCTAAACTAGGTGAGACAAGGCTGGCTTCCCCCTCCAGCGATTCAAGGCCAGCGTTGATGAAAGCCAGACTTCTCGCAACAGTTGCTCTTCTGGCTGCGACAGCGGTTCCCATCCAGGCGCAAGAAACCGTTTCTGTTGACAGCGGGACCGAGAGCAAACCTTCCGATCTTCCCGTAAACGCCCCGTCTGGCGCGGTGGTGAAGTCGCTAGGCGGATTTTACATGTGGGGCAAGGGCGGCGCATGGGATGCCATGCAGCAGAAGCCTTCCGATCCGAACGCCGAGAACGGTGCGAATTCGCCCGCGTCGCAAAAGACGCAAACCCCCGACATGCCGCTCCCTGCCGCGAGCAGCGCTTCGACGCGTGGCGCGGTCGGTTACATCTTGCCCGACGGTACGCTTTCGCCTCAGTTTGGCTCGAACGTCCGCACGGAGCTCGGCCTTTCGCAGACCACGGTCAACACGCCGCTTTCGGGCGGGTCGGCGGCGCCGACGGTTTATAACGGCATCGCACTCGGCGGCTGTGCTACCTGCGGCGGAACGTCCGGCTACGATGCGACCGAGATGAGCGCGAAGGCGGCCAGCGACTACAAATTCGACACGCTGACGCTCACGCCCTCGGTAACGGTCTTCAACAGCCAGTCGCAGCAGAATTTCAGCGGCGGCGCTGCCTCAACTCTCGGCTGGCGCGACACCGGCGCGAAAGTCGGGCTCGACTCGAAGCTTGATCTCAGCAAGGAGGTTGCGATCGGCGTCGGCGGCAGTTATGGCCGCGCCTCCCGAAGTGTTTCGCTTTCCGCGGCAAACGGTGGTGGCGCGGAATCGACCTCGCCGAATTTCTCGAACGGCGAGGCGAAGATCACGTACAAGCCGTCGGAAGACCTTTCCATCAACGGATTCGCGGGTCTTTCCAACTACGGCAAATTGCCGGGCGTCGACGGCAGCGGCAAAGTAGACTACGCACCCGCAAATAATACGTATTACGGCGCGGGTGCGACTTGGCACTTCGGGACGAAATAAACGCTACCGCGTCAGGATGATGAACTCGGTGCCTTCGCCGGTTTCTTCGCTGATGCCGTAATCCGAGATCGTCAGCGAGGAGCCGGGCGTCAGCAGTTCGCCGATTTTCTCCGCCGCGTCCTTCGGAATAGCAATGCGGTCGAGCGCCGCCGCCGCAGTTTGCGGCACGGCGGGAAGGGAAGGCTGCACCGCGATATCCGCGACCTGGTTGCGCGATTTCTTTCGTGTGGCCTCCGGCGGAGCCATGTGCGTCTGGATCGAAGCAACCACCCATTTCATTTGCTTGCCGTCTTCCATCGGCTCGATGGCAGTGAAAACATGGGTTCCGATGAGCTGATCCTTGTCCTTGATCTCAACCGGGGTCTCGAACATCGGCGTGTTGGCGTAGCGGACGTAGAGTTTCCCGGTCTTGCGGCTGATGAAGGCTGCGACCTGCCCTTTGCGCGCGGGCATGATCGGCGCCTTGTAAAAACTCTTCTCGGTCGTGGCGGCGGTTGAGACAGCTTCGCTTGCTTTGGCTTCGGCCGCTTCACCGGCCGAAGCCGCCGCCTGAACGAGAAGAGCGTTCTGCTCCGCGGCGTCTTTCGCGATGGAATTTGCGCTCTCCGCCCTTTCCGCCGGCTTCTGCACCGGCGCGAATAATTTCGGGCTTACGATCGGCGCGGGCGGGTCGATCTCGCTCCGCGCCACAATCACGCGCGTGTCCCGCGGCGTCGTGCGCCAGAGGAATTTCGCGAAATCGGCGGTCATGCGGATGCAACCGTGCGAGGCGGGATAGCCGGGCAGGACGCCTTCATGTAACGCGACGCCGGACCAGGTGATCCGCTGCATCAGCGGCATCGGCGCGCCGCTGTAGATGTTGGAGCGGTGATAGTAATCCTTCTCGATTACGCTGAAGACGCCGGTCGGGGTCGAATGGCCGCGCATGCCGGTCGAAACTTTCGATTCCCGGATCAAGCCGTCCGCGCCGTAAAGATAGATGCGTTGCGAGGCGATCGAAACGACGATCTGGTACGGCCCCCGCACGGGTTTTTGTTCCGCCTGTTTTGCGGGTTCCTCGCGGTGTTTCGGTTTGTTATGCCGTACCGGCTCGCGCGGCAGGAACTCGTCATCCGGAAAGCGCCGCGTGCGGCGGCGGGCATAGTAGTCGTCGTAGGGGTCGTAGCGCCGGTAACGATCGTATCGATCGTAATGCTCATACCGGCCGTAGTAACGGTCGTAGCGCGGATCGTATTGTGCGCGTGCATTGTCGGCGAGAACGGCGAGCGCCGCCATCGCACCGAGCACAACGCCCCACTCTTCCGGAAAAGGAATACGCATACGGCTCTTTCAAAAGCCGGTGCCCGTCGGGCATCGGCAGGGCGGAACAGGCTAGGTGCGGAACCGGCAAGTTATGTCGTAGCACTTTAGCAAGCATGCGCTCGAAAAAAAGCCCGCGCCGCAAGCAAGGTTAGCGCCAAGTAGAGGGAAAACACCTGTAAAATCAGGGACATACTCGGTCATTCAATTTTATCCCCGCTGTGGAGCTTTTTTGCTCCTGCGCCGTTAGCCGCGTGGGAGTGAGGGTGGATGGTTTTTGCTACCCCTGACATGGCCGACGACATTCTCCGCTCGGCGCTGACTGCCGCCGAAGCCGGGGAAGAAGCGTTGCACTGCGTGCTGGAGGAACTACCGGCCGCGATCTACGTCACCGACGCCGAAGGCTTCGTCAGCTTCTTCAACTCCGCTTGTGTCGACTTCGCCGGACGAACGCCGAAAGTCGGCAGAGATCGCTGGTGCGTGGCGGGAAAGCTGTTCACCGAGGACGGCGAATACCTGCCGCACGATCGTTGCCCGATGGCTGTCGCCGTTCAAACCCGGCAACGGGTTCGCGGCGTCTTTGCGGTAGCCGAGCGCCCCGATGGCAGCCGGGTGAAGTTTCTTCCCTTTCCGACGCCATTGTTCGGCCACGACGGCGAGTTTCTCGGCACGATCAATGTTCTCATTGACGTCACCGACAGTCGGCAGGCGGACTTTTTGGAACAGCAGGCGCAGAAGTGCCGCCGTCTCGCACTCACGGTGCTCGACCGCAAGGTGCTCCAGACGTTGAATCAAATGGCCGAGGAATACGAAACCAAGGCAAGGGCACTTCGGGGGCGCTAGTTTTCCGGAGCTACTATTGCCGCTCGCGGTTCAACTCCCGCATCGCGGCCGTGATGTCCTCGCGCAGCGCCTTGTTGCGCTCGATGTATAATTCGCGCAGACAGGCAACGCGCGGCCCGCAGGCTGCGCGCTTCGCGAGAAAGGTGCCGGCGTCGTCGCGCCGCACGCCGTTCATGCCCATCAGAAACGGCAATTGCCGGTAGCTGAACCACAAGGCGCCCATCTCGCTGTCGAGTTCGGAAAGCTCGCGATGTTGGCAGACCGCGATCTCGTCGGGCGTGCGCGCTTTTCGGCAATCGAAACTCGCGGCGCGTGCTTCTGCCGCCGCGATAAACACAACTAAGAATATGAAATGTAAAACACGCATGAACCGCACGATACTATTCATTGTGGGCGCGCGCTGAAAGGAGCACGAAGTATGAACAACCCAGAGCGTTTCCTTTGCGAAGCGATTGAGCTGGCGCGCAGGAATGTCGAGACAGGCGGGCGGCCGTTCGGTGCTGTTGTCGTCAAGGGCGGCAAGGTCATCGCGACGGGCGTGAACGAGATCCATTTGACCAATGATCCGACTTCGCATGCCGAGATGAACGCGATCCGTGCGGCGAGCCGGACGCTCGGTTCTCCGCTTCTTTCAGGCTGCGCCGTCTATGCGAGCGGCAATCCGTGTCCGATGTGTATGGCGGCGATGCGCATGGCCGGGGTCGAAGAAGTTGCCTTTGCCTATTCGAACGATGACGGCGAGCCCTATGGCTTGTCGACGGCGGCGATCTATGCCGACCTCGCAAAACCTTTCGCCGAGCAGTCGATGAAAACCGCTCATGTGCCCGTCCGCCCGGACGGCCGGCCGCATCTCTACGACGCGTGGCAGAAAAAATCGGTGCAAAAAGCGTGAGCGGGCCGCGTGATCGCGAGCCAATCGAAGCCGTTTTGTCCTTCGGGAAAGCTGGCTCCGCGGGCAGGATTCGAACCTGCGACCGATCGATTAACAGTCGATTGCTCTACCACTGAGCTACCGCGGAATGGGCCGCTCGGCCGTGCGAGGCTATAAACCGCGCTTTCGCGCTTGCCAAGCCGCCAGCCGGCGGAACGGAAAATTGGAGGCCACGCCCGGAATCGAACCGGGGTATACGGATTTGCAGTCCGCTGCGTAACCACTCCGCCACGTGGCCTTACCCTTGAAATCAACGGCGCGGAGCCAGCGCGGTGATAGCAAAGGGGTCACCCCGGGGCAATCAAGAACGCCCTGGAAGACAAAGCAATATCTTGCATTTTCGGGTGAGCTGGATCATTGCTCTGCGCAGCCAACCGAAGACGTTTCCGAGGCCCGAATGGTTGATTTTGCCCGCCAGCGCCAGGCCATGGTGGATGGCCAGATCCGCGTGAACGATGTGACCGATCCGCGCATCCTTGAGGCCATGCTCGAAATTCCGCGCGAGCGGTTCGTGCCCAAAAATCGCATGGAGCTTTCCTACATCGACGAAGACATCCGGATCCGCGAGGCGCATGGCGCGGCCCCCGCGCGCTTTCTCATGGAGCCGATGGTGCTCGCGAAACTCGTGCAGGCGCTCGAAATCGAGCCGGAAGAGCGCGCGCTCGTGATCGGCTGCGCGACCGGCTATTCCGCCGCGCTCGTCGCCAAGCTCGCACGCGAGGTCGTCGCGCTGGAAGGCGAGGAGGCGCTCGCTGCGGAAGCGCGCCGCTTGCTCAGCCAGCCGAACATCACCGTTGTCACGGGCCCGATGAATGCCGGCTGGCCCTATGCCGCGCCCTATGACGCGATCTTGATCGACGGCGCGGTGGAGTTCGTGCCGGAAGCGATCACAGCGCAGCTCAAGGATGGCGGCAGGCTCGCGGCGGTGGTGGGAACTGGCCGCGCGGCGAAGGCGCTCATTCATCTCCGCTCGGGTGAATTCGTTAGCGCCCGGCCGATTTTCGACGCCGCCATTCCGCCACTGCCGGGATTTTCCCGTCCGCCACAATTCGTGTTTTGATTTCGTCTTTTGGTTTAAGTCGGCTTTTGACGTTACGGCAGCCATTCGGTCTGCGGTCTTCGCGGGTGTTGCAGGAACGTCGCGGCCCGGAAAATTGTTACGCTAGGCGCGGTAGTTAGACCTTTCCCCTAGGTTTCCTCCCGGACATCGGGCGTTTATGCTGCAGCCCAACAGGGAATCTCGAATCTCAGCCGGCTCCAATCCGGCGGGGCGGAAGGCACTGAATGTTTTTCAAGCAGGGAATGAAACAGGCGGCGCTTGCCAGCCTTAGTTCGGCGTTCATTTTGGTTGCAGCCGGCGAGGGTGCATCGGCGCAGACCCTGGAGCAGTCGCTCGTCGCAGCTTACGGCAGCAATGCCACCCTGAATACGCAGCGCGCCGCGACGCGGGCGTCGGACGAAAACGTTCCGCGCGCGTTGTCGGGCTATCGGCCGACGATCGAGGGGTCTGCCGGTGTAGCCCGGAATTCGGCCGGTGTGATTACGGCGGCCACACCCACCAACCCTTCCATCACGACGAACAAGGTTCTCAACCAGTCGCAACTTTCGATCACGATTACTCAGAATCTCTACAACGGCTTTCGCACCGCGAATAACACCCGGGCCGCCGAAGCGGAGGTGCGGCAGTCGCGCGAAATCCTGCGCCAGACCGAACAGCAGGTGCTGCTCGACGCCGTGACCGCCCACATGAATGTGCTGCGCGACGAAGCGCTCCTGCAACTTCAGCAGCAAAATCTCCAGGCGCTCGGCTCGCAGTTGAAAGCCGCCAAGGACCGTTTTGCGGTCGGCGAGGTGACTCGCACCGACACGGCCCTAGCGGAGGCCGCCGAAGCAGGCGGACGCTCCTCGCTCATCCAGGCGCAGTCGGCGCTGGAAAGTTCGCGTGCGGTCTATCGCCAGGTGATCGGGCTCGATCCGCGCAAACTGACACCGGGCCGTCCGGTCGACCCGCTGCTTCCGCATTCCTTCAATGAAGCCGTGCTCGAAGGGGTTGACCGGCATCCTGCTGTTGTCGCCGCGCAATACGCGATTGATTTCGCGGCGCTGCAAGTGAAGGTTGCGGAGGGCGCATTGCTTCCATCCGTGAACGCGCAAGGCATCCTGTCTCGCAACAACGAGCCGCAAATCGGCATCGATCGTCAGACGTCGGCTTCCGTTGGTCTGAACGCGACCGCGCCGGTCTATCAGGGCGGCGGCGAATACGCGGCGGTACGGCAAGCGAAGGAAGTGCTCGGCCAGACCCGCATCCAGATGGACGTGACGCGCGAGCAGGTGCGGGCGATGATCGTGCAGTTCTGGAGCCAGTTGCAGGCGGCAAAATCCAGCATTCAGGCGGCGCAAACGCAGGTCAATGCCCAGAGGATCGCGCTGAACGGCATCACCGAGGAATACAAGGTCGGCCAGCGCACTATCACCGACGTCCTGAACGCGCAGGCCCAGCTCGTGCAGGCGCAAAGCAATCTGGTGAATTCACAGCGTGACCGGGTGGTCGCTTCCTATGCAGTGCTGGGCGCGATAGGCCACCTGGATGCCTCGACCCTGAACCTCAATGTCGTCACTTACGACCCGCAGGAACACTATCATCAGGTGCGCGACAGCTGGATCGGGCTCAGGACGCCCGACGGCCGTTAACTAACGAACGCACAACCTTTTTACGGCATTGTTTGGCGGCGCTTGCACGCAATGCCATACTGCGTAAACGCTACATTTTGTAGCGATTCGCACCGCGGCAGTTAGAAGACTGACACTGGGCCATGTCGAAACCGGCAGCGAAAGCACCCGAGCCGTCGATGGAGGAAATTCTCGCCTCCATCCGCAGAATCATCTCCGATGAAAATAATGCCTCGGCGCAGCCTGCGGCTGCACCTGCAGCAGCGCCGGCGCCCCCGGCGGCAAAACCCGCGGCTCCGCCGCCCGCCGCCAAGAAAGCCGCACCGCCTCCACCCCCGCCGCCGTCTCCGGCCGCTGAGGAAGAAGAGCCGGATGTTCTCGAGTTGACCGAGATGGTCGAGACCAAGCCTCAGGGGGAACCGCGGCAGGCCGAGGTCGCGGCCGACGTGATGTTCCGCGACCCCGAGCCCGCGCCGCGATTCAGCCCGCCGCCGCAGCGCATGGACGATCCGATCATGTCGCATCAGACAAGCACGGCGGTATCGTCGGCTTTCGGCGCGCTCTCGAACTCCATGTTCACCGGCGACTCCCGCACGGTGGATGAACTCGTGCGCGAAATGCTGCGGCCGATGCTGAAGGCCTGGCTTGACGACAATCTGCCGAGCCTCGTGGAGCGGCTCGTGCGCGCGGAGATCGAGCGCGTCTCGCGCGGGCGGTAGATTTCGCGGGACACCGGCTAAACGGTTGGCGCTGCGTCAATCGGACGTAGAAAAAATCGCCATCGCTCCGATGGTCTTGCGGTCTTCGTTGCGTAACACATGAAGCTGCCCGCGGAACGTCTTCGTTTCGCCGCTCTGGCATTGCACCGGCAGGTCGAAGAACTGGCCCGCCGACGATACGGGCCCGCCATCCATCGCCTTGCCGAAACCATGCCAATGCCTGGCGCGAAATTCGTGCGGCACGATGAGATCGAGCTTCTTTCCGACCGCTTCGACCGCCGGGTGGCCGATGAGCCGTTCGGCACCCTTGCTCCAGAAGGTGATAATGCCCTGCTGGTCGGCGATGATGATCGCGTGCTGGTCCATCGTGCGTCTTTCTAGGAGTGAAACGGAATGACGGTGTCTGGTTGAACTGCCGAGTTACGACTTCGCCTCGGAAACCAGCACCGGCTTCTCGCGATAGAGATCAGGGAAGAGCCGCTTGAGATTCCGGATCTTCGGCAGATCGTTGAACACGATATACGGATAGTGCGGATGCAGCGCGAGGAAATCCTGGTGATAATCCTCGGCCGGATAGAATTCGCGCCCGGGCTCGATCCTGGTCACGATCGGCGCATGGAACGCCTTCGCCCGGTCGAGTTCTGCGATATAGGCCTTCGCGACCTTTGCCTGCTCGTCGTTTAGCGGAAAGATCGCCGAGCGATACTGCGTGCCGTGGTCCGGCCCCTGGCGATTGAGTTGCGTCGGATCGTGCGCGACGGAAAAATAAATCTGCAAAATTTTTCCGTAGGAAATCTTCCTCGGATCGAAGGTGATTTTCACCGACTCCGCGTGGCCCGTCGCGCCGGAGCCGACGGTTTCGTAGACGGCCGTCTTCTTGTCGCCGCCCGCGTAGCCGGAGACCGCGTTCTTCACGCCTTCGACATGCTGGAAGACGCCTTGCACCCCCCAGAAACAGCCGCCCGCGAGCACCGCGGTTTCGGTCGCCTCGTGTCCCGGCACGACATCCTCGGCAGGGGCAGGAATGACGATACCTTCCTCAGCCCGCGACGGCGTTGCGAGAAGCACGGTTCCCGAAACGAGCCAAAATGCGGCGGCGCTCTTCAACAAAAGGCGGCGGGCGAGCATGATGTCCTCCTAACCCGGCAACCCTAGAGGGAATATCGGTAACGGCGGAAATCAATTAGACGCGATCCGTCCGCGAGCGGTCGCGTTGACTTAGGCGAATGCCTCCGCTTTGTAACGCCCGAAGCGCCCTGAATCGTCATGCTAGAGAAGCATTACCAGCCCAACGAAGTCGAAGACCGCATCTATCAGGCCTGGCTCAACGCCGGCGCCTTCGATAGCGGCCGCCCCGAGCGGAAGAATGCCGAGCCTTATTGCATCGTGATCCCGCCGCCCAACGTGACGGGCTCGCTGCATATGGGCCATGCGCTCAACAATACCTTGCAGGATATCCTCTGCCGCTTCGAGCGGATGCGCGGCAAGGACGTGCTCTGGCAGGTCGGCACCGATCACGCGGGCATCGCCACGCAAATGGTGGTCGAGCGCCAGCTCATGGAGAAACAGGAGCACCGCCGCACCCTCGGCCGTGAGAAATTCGTCGAGCGTGTCTGGGAGTGGAAGGAAGAATCCGGCGGCACGATCATCCGCCAGCTCAAGCGCCTCGGCGCCTCCTGCGACTGGCGGCGCGAGCGCTTCACCATGGACGACGGCTTGTCGAAAGCCGTGCTCGAAGTCTTCGTCACGCTGCACAAGGAAGGTTTGATCTACCGCGACAAGCGGCTGGTGAACTGGGACCCGAAACTGCTGACCGCGATTTCGGACCTAGAAGTGCAGCAGGTCGAGGTGAAGGGGCATCTGTGGCACCTGCGCTATCCGTTAGAGGGCAAGACCTTCAACCCCGAAGACCCGTCCACCTACATCGTGGTCGCGACCACGCGGCCCGAAACGATGCTGGGCGACACGGGCGTTGCGGTTCACCCGGACGACGAGCGCTACAAAAAACTCGTCGGCAAGAACGCGATCCTGCCACTCGTCGGGAGAAAAATTCCGATCGTCGCCGACGAATATTCCGATCCCGAAAAGGGCTCCGGTGCGGTGAAAATTACGCCCGCCCACGACTTCAACGACTTCGAGGTCGGGCGTCGGCACAAGCTCGCACCCATCAACATCATGAGCGAGGACGCGCGCATCTGGCTGGATGCGAACGAGGCGTTCCTAGCGGGCGCCGCCAAGGGGCCTGACTTGCCCGCCGTGCTCGCGCTGCACGCGAAGGACCGCTTCGCCGCGCGCAAGGAAATCGTCGCGATGTTAGATGCGAAGGGCATGATTGAGAAGATCGAGCCGAACCTGCACACCGTGCCGCACGGCGACCGTTCGGGCGTGGTGCTCGAGCCTCGGCTCACCGACCAGTGGTACGTGGACGCGAAGAAGCTCGCGGTCGATGCGTTGAAGGCCGTGAAGGACGGCAAGACGATTTTCGTTCCGAAGAACTGGGAGAAGACCTATTTCGACTGGCTGGAGAACATCCAGCCCTGGTGCGTCTCGCGCCAGCTCTGGTGGGGCCATCAGATTCCGGCGTGGTACGCCGAGGACGGCGAAATTTTCGTCGAGCGCACGGAAGAGGAGGCGAAAGCCGCGGCAAAGAAGCATTTCGGCCGCGACGTTCCCTTGAAACGCGACGAGGACGTGCTCGATACCTGGTTCTCGTCGGCGCTCTGGCCGTTCTCCACGTTAGGCTGGCCGGACAAGACGCCGGAGCTCAAGCGCTACTACCCGACGCAGGTCCTCGTCACTGGCTTCGACATCATCTTCTTCTGGGTCGCCCGCATGATGATGATGGGCTTGCACTTCATGAAGCAGGTGCCATTTCATACAGTTTATATTCATGCGCTCGTGCGCGACGAGCGCGGCGCCAAGATGTCGAAGTCCAAGGGCAACGTTATCGACCCCTTGCACCTGATCGACGACTACGGCGCGGACGCTTTGCGCTTCACGCTCGCCGCCATGGCGGCGCAGGGCAGGGACATCAAACTTTCGACTCAGCGCGTCGAGGGCTACCGCAATTTTGCGACCAAACTCTGGAACGCCGCGCGCTTCGCGGAGATGAACGGTGCTGCGCGCGTCGCCTTCGATCCGAAGTCGGCGAAAGAGACGCTGAACCAGTGGATTCTCGGAGAGGCGGCCGCGACTGCGCGCGAAGTCACGAGCGCCATCGAAGCCTACAAATTCAACGACGCCGCGAACGCGGTTTACCGCTTCGTCTGGAGCGTGTTCTGCGGCTGGTATGTGGAGCTCACGAAGCCCGTGCTCACCGGCCCGGATGGCGCGGCGAAGAACGAGACGCGCGCCACCGCCGCCTTCGTGCTCGACGAAATCCTGAAGCTCCTGCACCCGTTCATGCCGTTCCTCACGGAAGAGCTCTGGCGCGTCACCGGTGAGACCGGCCCGAAGCGCGAGACGCTGCTTGCGCTCTCGCAATGGCCGAAGCTCGAAGGACTCGAGAACGAAAAGGCCGAAGCCGAAATCGGCTGGCTCGTCGATCTTATTTCCGCCGTTCGCTCCGTGCGCTCCGAGATGAACGTGCCGGCGGCGCAGCAGGTGCCGCTCGTGCTCGTCGCCGCGAAGGAGACCCGCGCACGCGCCGAGCGCTGGGGCGACGCCCTGAAGCGCCTCGCGCGGCTTTCGGAAATCTCCTTTGCCGACGCGCCGCCCTCCGGCTCCGTGCAGCTTCTCGTGCGCGGCGAAGTCGCCGCCATGCCCCTGAAGGGTGTTGTTGACCTCGCCGCCGAGCGCGCGCGGCTCGAAAAGGAGCTCGCCAAGGTCGATGCCGACATCGAGCGCGTCGACAAGAAGCTCGGCAATCCGAAATTCGTCGAGAACGCCGACGAGGAGGTCGTCGAAAACGAACGCGAAAAGCGCGAGGAGGCCGTTGGCCGCCGCGCCAAGATTCTGGAAGCAGTGGAGCGGCTGAAGGGCGCGGCATGATGGCGTTTACTCGTCATGGCCGGGCTTGTCCCGGCCATCCACGCCTTGCTGCGCGGCGATGCCTTGAGGCGTGGATGCCCGGCACAAGGCCGGGCATGACGTGTTTCGAACGCCTGGAAGGCGTCGCATGAGCAGCAATATCGGTTCTTCCTTCCGCGCGCTTTTTCTTCTCTGGCTCGCGGGGAACGGCTTGCGACTCACGATTCTGGCCGTGCCGCCGGTTCTCGCGCTCATCATTCAGGACTTGAAGCTCTCCGGCACCGAGGTCGGCATCCTGAACGGCATTCCCGTTCTGATTTTCGCGCTCGCGTCCGTCCCCGGCTCGCTCCTGATCGCGCGCGCCGGCGCCGTGCCTGCGCTCATCATCGGCCTTCTGGTCGCAGCCGTGGGCTCCGCGCTACGGGGCGCGGCGTTCAATACATTCGCGCTCTACGCGACAACCGCGATCATGGCGATCGGCGTCGCCATCATGCAGCCCTCACTGCCGCCCGTCGTGCGGCAATGGATGCCGGGCAAGATCGGGTTCTCGACCGCCGTTTACACGAACGGTCTTCTCGTCGGCGAAATCATTCCGGTCGTGCTGGCGGTTCCGCTCGTGCTGCCGCTCTTTTCCGGAAGCTGGCGTTCGAGCCTCGTGTTCTGGTCGATGCCGCTGTTCCTGATCGCCGCCGCGATTTTTCTCTGGCAGCCGAAATCGAAGTCCGGGGAAATAAAGCCGGCGCGCCACTGGATGCCGGACTGGCGCGATCCGCTTCTATGGAAGCTCGGCTTCATCATGAGCAGCGCGAACCAGTTCTATTTCTGCGCCAACGCCTTTCTTCCGGGATTCCTGCTGCAAAGCGGCCGGACCGAATTGATCGCGCCCGCGCTCTCGGGCCTGAACACCGGGCAATTGCCGGCTTCCCTCGTGCTGCTCGTCATGGCGAGCCGCTGGGAGCGGAAAAAATGGCCGCTGCTTCTGGCGGGCGCTTTCGCCTTTGCGAGCATGGCGGGCATGCTCACCGCCTCCGGCCTGTGGGGCATGACGGCTGCGACCTCGCTCGCGGGCTTTGCCCTTGCGATGATCCTCACGCTGGTGCTGGCGCTGCCCGCCTTGCTCGTCGCGCCCGACGACGTGCCGCGCATGTCGGCAGGCATGTTCACCATCGGCTACAGCGTCGCGGTGATCGTGTCGGTGCTCGCGGGCGTCGCGTGGGACATCACGGGCGACGCCGCGTTTGCCTTCCTGCCCATGGCCATTGCCGCGCTGCCGCTCGTTCTGCTCACGCCGACGATCGATTTTTCGAAGCGGCGATCTTGAAAATGGGCATGATCTTTTCGGAAAACCGGTATCCACTTTTCCGGATCATGCCCTGAATGGCTTGCTCAGAAACTTCGAGCCTTTCAATCCGTAGCGCCACGGCTTTTCCGCCGCTTTCGTGATCCCGATGCGCGGCCCGCGCACGACGCTTACTTTTCCCTCGCGCGCGAACAGTTCAAAGGGCTTTTCGTCAAGCGGGAGCGCGTTATGCGCATGCGTAACCCCGAGCGCCTGGCAGACTTTTCCCGGGCCTGAGCAAAGCTGCCGGATGTCGTCGACGCCGCGCCGCCGCTGCATTCTGCGAACGCCGTGCGTGGGCTCGATCGCGCGGATCAGGATTGCGCTCGCGCTGCTGTCCTTCTCGCAGACGAAATTCATGCACCAGTGAATGCCGTAGGAGCGATAGACATAGAGATAGCCGGGCGGGCCGAACATCACAGCGTTCCGTTCCGTCCGCCCGTTATAGGAATGCGCCGCCGGATCGGTGTGATGATACGCCTCGACCTCCACGATGATTCCGCCTGCGCCGTTGAACAAAAGCGTCGCGCCGATGAGATCCGGCGCAACCTTGTGAACGCTGCGGTCGAAGAAATCGCGGTGCAGGCGGCGAGGGGGCATTCGATATTCCGAAAGTCGGGGTGTTTATGTGCTGCACTTGAAGAAAAAGGTCAAAGATTGCATTCCAGCGATCGGGTTTTTGCAGGTGCGAAGGTTATTGGCTTAAATTCCTAAATGATTTCAATGCTAAAAATTTTTTGCGATTCCTTATCCCCAGCCCGCCGGGCGGCCTTAGGGTGTGCCCGTCCTGATCCACGAGGGGCCGTCCTGCAGGCGTGCTTGGCGGGGATCGGGACCGGCGCCCGCGGGCGCGGCTCGCTGCCGCGCTCCCGGGACGGCATGGGGCCCCGCCTCCGGCCACTACGAGCCGGCGCGAGGAGCTCGCTGACGGAGAGGTGTAAGCCTCACGAAAAGCGCGGCCCATGCCGAGAAATCGCCGCGCTGGAGTGCTGCGAAGCGCCCGCCTCTCGAAAGAGAGGCAAACGGAAGGCCCGATGCGCCGTAGCGGCGCTCCGGCCCCCTCGCTTCTTTCCGATGAAGCGAGGGCTGTGATGGAAGAATGCCCGGACGCGCTGAAGAAGCGCGGGCGCGGGAACGATGGCGCTTGGGCGATTTCCTATCCACTCGTCATTACCGGGCCGCAGCGGCCCAGTCGCGCTGGCGAGCGAAAGCGAGCAGCCAGCGCGAACCCTTTAAAAGCCGCGCCGGACCTTCGCTTCGCTCAGCGGCGCGGCGGCGAAGCGAACGGCTGCCGCTGCGAGACCCGGTAATCCATGATGACCGTCAGCGTTCCTGGAGAAGCTTCATGGATTACCGGGACTCGTCCGCGCCACGGCTCGCTTTCCGCTCGCCGGGCGCGACGGCCCGGTAATGACAGAGAAGAATGACAAGAGGAGAAGGAATGTTGAGATCACAGTCTCCGAAACATCACCAGCGCATCGACGAAGCCGAGCCTCGGATGCTCGAACGCGCCGGGAAGCCGCCCGACGATCTTGAAGCCGCAACTCCGCCAGAGCTTCACCGCGCTCTCGTTCGTGCTTACGACGAAATTGAACTGCATCGCCGAAAATCCCATCGCGCGCGCTTGTTCGAGCGAGTGTTCGCACATCCTGCGGGCCACACCCCGGCCGCGCGCGGCGGGCGCGGTGACGTAGCCGCAATTTGCGACATGCCCGCCGCTGCCCGGCTGGTTCGCCTGCAGGAAATAGGTGCCAAGAACCTCGCCGTCTTCCTCCAGCACGAAGACCGCGTGGCCGGGGGAGCGCCAATAGGCGAGCGCCGCCTCGCGGCTCACGTCGCGCGGGATCGGGTAGGTCTCGCCGGCGCGGAAGGTTGGCTCTAGGATCGCCCAGAGCGCGTCGTCGTCGCCGGATACGGCAGGCCGGATCGGCATAGAGGCGAATTTAACCATGCGGAATTCGAAGGGAGACAAGTGTGGCGCGCATTGCCGAGGGACTCGCCGATTCAGGCCGGAAATGGTGTGGCGGCCGGGCCACAGGTCGCCCAATATCGCGTTGCGGCCGGTTTTCGGGGCTGCCTGAGCCGCGTTCCCGCCATAAACAATACCGAAATCAGGGGGGAGTAAGCCGCCAGCCTAATAAAATCGCGGGCAAGCGTGCCCGCAGCGACGGCCCCAGCGTGGGTCTTCATGGACGCCAAGACTATCAACAAATCCCGTCTGCCAAGCCGGCACGTTACCGAAGGGCCGGAACGGGCGCCGCATCGTTCCTACTACTACGCGATGGGGCTGACGCGGGAACAGATCCATCAGCCCTTCGTGGGCGTTGCCACCTGCTGGAACGAAGCCGCTCCTTGCAACATCGCGCTGATGCGCCAGGCGCAGGCCGTGAAGAAGGGCGTTGCTTCGGCGAACGGAACCCCGCGCGAATTCTGCACCATCACCGTCACCGACGGCATCGCCATGGGCCACGAGGGCATGAAGTCATCGCTGCCGTCGCGCGAGGTGATCGCTGACTCGGTGGAACTCACCATGCGCGGCCACGGCTATGACGCGCTCGTGGGTCTTGCGGGCTGCGACAAGTCCTTGCCCGGCATGATGATGGCGATGTGCCGCCTCAACGTGCCGTCGATCTTCATTTATGGCGGCTCGATCCTGCCGGGCTCGTTCAAAGGCAAGCCCGTCACTGTGCAGGACGTTTTCGAAGCCGTCGGCAAGCATTCGGTCGGCGATATGAGCGACGCCGATCTCGATGAGCTCGAACAGGTCGCCTGTCCTTCCGCCGGCGCCTGCGGCGCGCAATTCACCGCGAATACCATGGCGACGGTTTCGGAAGCGATCGGCTTGGCGCTTCCGTATTCGGCGGGCGCCCCGGCGCCTTACGAAATCCGCGACAAATTCTGCATGATCGCTGGCGAAAAGATCATGGAGCTCGTGGCCCGTAATGTCCGGCCGCGCGATATCGTAACGCGCAAGGCGCTGGAGAACGCCGCGGCGGTCGTGGCCGCGACCGGCGGCTCCACCAACGGCGCCTTGCACATCCCCGCCATCGCGCATGAGTGCGGGATCAAGTTCGATCTGTTCGACGTCGCCGAGGTGATGAAACGGACGCCTTACATCGCCGACCTGAAACCCGGCGGCAAATATGTGGCGAAGGATCTCTTCGAGGCCGGCGGAATTCCGCTGATCATGAAGACTTTGCTCGACCACGGCTTCCTTCATGGCGATTGCATGACCGTTACCGGCCGCACAATCGCCGACAACCTGAAGCAAGTTCAATGGAACGACGCGCAGGATGTTGTGCATCCCGCGAACAAACCGCTTCTGAAAACGGGCGGTGTCGTTGGCCTCAAGGGGAACCTCGCGCCGGAAGGCGCGATCGTGAAGGTCGCGGGGATGGAGAAGCTCAGCTTCTCCGGTCCGGCGCGATGCTTTGACGGCGAGGAAGCCTGCTTCGAGGCCGTGAAGGCGAGGAAATACAAGGAAGGTGAAGTGCTCGTCATCCGTTACGAGGGTCCGAAAGGCGGCCCGGGCATGCGCGAGATGCTCGCGACGACGGCCGCACTATACGGGCAGGGGGCGGGCAACAAAGTTGCGCTCATCACCGACGGCCGCTTCTCGGGCGCCACCCGCGGATTCTGCATCGGCCATGTCGGGCCGGAAGCGGCAATCGGCGGGCCGATCGGTCTCCTCAAGGACGGCGACATCATCGAGATCGACGCCGCGAAAGGCACGCTCGACGTCAAGCTGTCCGACAGTGAACTCGCGAAGCGAAAAGCCGAGTGGAAGCCGCGCGAGAGCAAGTTTCAGTCCGGCTATCTCTGGAAATATGCGCAGCAGGTCGGCCCTGCGGTCGACGGCGCCGTGACCCATCCCGGCGGCAAGGCGGAGAAGGTTTCCTATGCGGATAGCTGAGGCGCTGTGCATCCTGGTGACAGGTACGGCGCTCGCCGCCGGAGCGCCCGCGCACGCGTTTGAAGTCAAGAAGGAAGACGCATCGGTGTCCGCCGCGCCTTCCGCGGCGCGTATCGCTCCGGTGCCGCTGCCGCCCGCGGATATTCCGAACGTGCCGAGCAAGAACGCCGCGACCGGCGATCTTTCGTCCGACGCCGCCGCTGCGGGATCCGGCATTGCGCCGACGGCGCTCGCGCCTGAACCCGGCCTTGGCGCTGCGAACAGCGCGTTCCAGGCGTTCCGCACCGGCACACAAGCCTATCTCGCGGGCGAAAAGCAAAAGGCGGTGAAAGAGCTCGGTTACGCCGCCGACCACGGCCACGCGCTCGCCACCTGGAAGCTCGGCCGCATGTATGCCGAGGGCGACGGCGTGAAGCAGAACGACCTCAAGGCGTTTCACTATTTCTCGAAGCTCGCTTCCGACAACGCCGACGTCTCGCCTTACAGTCCGCAGGCGCGTTTCGTTTCCAACGCTTTCGTCGCGGTCGGCTCCTACTATCAGAGCGGCATCCCGAATTCCAACGTGAAGCCCGATATCGAGCGCGCGCGCGATATGTATTCCTACGCCGCCTCCTATTTCGGCGATCCCGACGCGCAGTATCGGCTCGCGCGGCTTTATCTTGCGGGCAAGGGCGAGTTCAATGATCCGCGTCAATGCGCGCGTTGGCTGTCGCTCGCGGCGAACAAGGGCCATCACCAGGCGCAGGCGCTGCTCGGCCACATGCTGTTCACCGGGCAGGCGGGACTTCCGCATCTTCCCGCGCGCGGCCTGGCGTGGCTCACACTCGCGCGCGAAGGCGCGACCGGCGCCGAGGACGGCTGGATCATTGAGTACTACGATCAGGCTTACGCGCATGCGAACGAGCAGGAGCGCGGCCTCGCGCATACTTACGCCGAGCAATGGGCGGCGGCGCAGCGCTGATCTTCAGCGAGCCTCAACGTTGAGGTCGACCCAGACCGGCACGTGATCCGAAGGCTTCTCGCGCGCGCGCATATCCTTATCGATGCCCGCCTGCGCGAGCCTGTCCGCCGCTTGCGGCGACAGCATCAGGTGATCGATGCGGATGCCGTTGTTCTTCTGGAAAGCGCCGCCCTGATAATCCCAGAAGGTATAGAGTTCTTTTGAATCGCTCGCCGCGCGGATCGCATCGACATAGCCGAGCGTCTCAAACACCCTGAATTTTGCCCGCGTGGTCGGCAGAAACAGCGCATCCGTCAGCCACTGCTCCGGCGCATAGACATCGTTCGGCGTGGGGATCACGTTGTAGTCGCCCGCGAGCACGATCGGTTCTTCCGTCGCGAGCAACTCGCGTGCCCGCGCCGCAAGCCGGTCCATCCAGGCGAGCTTGAATCCGTATTTGCGCTCGTCATTCGCCGGATTGCCGTTCGGCAAATAGATCGAGGCGACACGCAGCACGCCGTTTTTGATGGAGATGACGGCTTCGAGATAGCGCGCATGATCGTCGGTGTCGTCGCCGGGCAGGCGAGGGGTCACGTCGTCGAAGGGCAGCTTCGAAAGAACCGCGACGCCGTTATAGGTTTTCTGCCCGTGAACCGCGACGTTGTAGCCGAGCCCTTCGAATTCAGCACGCGGGAATGCATCGTCCACGCATTTGATTTCTTGTAGGCAGACGATGTCCGGCTCGCGCTCCTTCAGCCAAGTCTTCAGCGGCTCGACGCGCTGCTTGATCGAATTGACGTTGAAGGTGGCAATCCGCATCAGAGCGAAAAGCTGGTGCCGCAGCCGCAAGATGCGGTAGCCTGCGGATTTTCCACCTTGAAGGAAGCGCCGATCAGGTCGTTGACATAATCGAGGGAGGAGCCGCCCATATATTGCAGCGAGATCGGATCGACCACGACTTTTGCACCGTCCCGTTCGATCACGAGGTCATCCGGCGCAGGCTTCTCTTGAATGTCGAATTTGTACTGGAAGCCCGAGCAGCCGCCGCCTTCGACCGAGACGCGCAGCACGGAGGGCTTCGCCTCCTTGGCGAGGATTTGCGCGATCCGTCGCGCCGCGCGCTCTGTCACTGTAAAAGACTGCGTATTCATGTGATTCCGGCCCTTGGCGGGTTCCAGGGGATAGTTAAGTGCTCTTCCAGGCATGTCAATTCGAGGGCAGCGTGGCGATTGCTGGGGAAGCCAAAAGAGCGTCATTCGCGGCCAATCCGTTGTGCTCGCGCGGGCGGCTTTTCCCGGAGGATGAAACCGCGAACCGCAACGCTTTCCGCCGCGATTGCGACCGCATCATTCATTCGACGGCCTTCCGGCGCCTGAAACACAAGACTCAGGTCTTCGTTTCCTCGGAGGGCGATCACTTCCGCACGCGGCTCACGCACACGCTCGAAGTCGCCCAGATCGCCCGCGCGCTCGCCCGGCGAATGGGTCTTGATGAGGACCTGACCGAAACGCTCGCGCTTGCGCACGATCTCGGCCATCCGCCTTTCGGTCATGCGGGCGAAGACGCGCTCAACGATTGCATGAAAGGTTTCGGCGGTTTCGATCACAATGCGCAGTCGCTCCGCGTCGTGACAAATTTGGAGCGGCGCTATGCGAGTTTCGACGGACTCAATCTCACATGGGAAAGCCTGGAAGGGATCGCGAAACATAATGGTCCTCTGACCGATCGCGAGGGAAAACCGATGGGCCGTCACCATGGAAAATCGATCCCCTATGTGATCGCCGAGTATGTGAAGCAGCATGACCTCGAGTTATGGACTTTCGCGAGCGCCGAGGCTCAGGCGGCGGCGATCGCCGACGACATTGCTTACGATGCCCACGATCTCGACGATGCCGTGCGCGCCTATCTTGTCGAGATCGACGAACTTGCGACATTGCCGGTCGCGGGTGAAATTTATGCGCGGGTGAAGGCAAAATATCCCGCCGCCGAGGGTGCGCGCCTGATCAACGAAATCACCCGCCGGCTGATCGCGACCATGATCAACGACGTGGTAGCCGAAAGCAGCCGCCGTATCGAGGCCGCGCGGATCAAAACCGTCGAAGACGTGCGAAATGCGAAAGGCGCGTTAATCGGCTTTTCGCCGGCGATCGCCGAAGCGGATCGCGCGATCAAAGGCTTCCTCACGCCGCGGATGTATAAGCATGAGCGCGTGCTTTCGACCATGAATAACGCCCAGCAGGTGCTGCACGATTTGTTCTCCTACTATTTCGATCATCTCGATGCGCTACCGCCGGACTGGAGCGAGAATCTTGCGCTGAACGACAAATTGGCGAAAGCGCGCCGCGTTGCCGACTTCATTGCCGGCATGACCGACAATTTCGCGCTTGAGGAACACCGCCGATTCTTTGACTCCAGGCTCGATTTACGTTAGTCGCGGCCATCCCGGACACGATTCATGAATGCTTTTGCCCTGTTCACCGAGCGCGTGCGCGAAGCGGTTGCGGACCTCGCCGCAGCCGGTGCGATCAAGCCAGTTGCCGACACAAGCCGCGTCGTCGTTGAGCCGCCGCGCGACGAAAGCCATGGCGATCTTGCGACCAATGCCGCGATGGTGCTCGCGAAGGACGCCGGCAAAAAACCGCGCGAACTCGCGGCATTGATCGCGCAGAAGCTCTTGACGGTGCCGCATGTGACCAAAACCGAGGTCGCGGGGCCAGGTTTCATCAACATTTCATTGGAGCCGGCTTTTTGGCTCTATGTGCTGCGCGCGGCGCTGAAAGCTGGCAAGAATTTTGGCCGCAGCGATCTCGGCAAAAACGAAAAAGTAAACGTGGAATATGTATCCGCCAACCCGACCGGGCCGATGCATGTCGGTCACGGCCGCGGAGCGGTCTTTGGCGATGCGCTCGCGAACCTTCTCGATTTTTCCGGTCACAAGGTTACGCGCGAATATTACGTCAACGACGCCGGTGCGCAGGTAGACGTGCTCGCGCGCTCGGCTTACCTCCGCTATCGCGAGGCGCTCGGCGAAAATATCGGCGCGATCCCCGATGGCCTTTATCCCGGCGAGTATCTGAAAGCCGTCGGTGAGGCGCTCGCAAAAAAGCACGGCAAGGCATTACTTGGGAAACCGGAGTGCGAATGGTTGCCTGTTGTCCGCACGGAAGCGATCGACGCGATGCTTGCGACGATCAAGGAAGATCTCGCCGCGCTAGCCATCCGGCACGAAGTCTTTTTCTCCGAGCGCTCGCTTTCCACCGGCAAGGACAAGGTCGCCGAGACCATTGAAGCGCTCCGCAAGGCGGGCCACGTTTACGAAGGACGCTTGCCCCCACCGAAGGGCCAGTTGCCCGACGACTGGGAAGACCGCGAGCAAACATTGTTCCGCGCGACCGAGTTCGGCGACGATCTCGACCGCCCGCTGAAGAAATCCGATGGCAGTTACACTTATTTCGCCGCCGACATTGCGTACCACCGCGATAAGATCGAGCGCGGCTTCGACAGGCTGATCGATGTCTGGGGTGCCGACCACGGCGGCTATGTAAAGCGAATGCAGGCTGCGGTCGCCGCGCTCTCCGGCAAGAAGGTGAAGCTTGATGTCAAGCTTTGCCAGCTCGTCCGTCTTCTGCGCGGCGGCGAGCCGGTGAAGATGTCAAAACGGGCAGGGGACTTCGTGACGCTTCGCGATGTGGTCGACGAAGTCGGGCCCGACCCTGTCCGCTTCATGATGCTGTTCCGGAAGAACGACGCTGTGCTCGATTTCGACCTCGCCAAGGTGCTGGAGCAATCCCGCGAGAACCCTGTTTTCTATGTTCAGTACGCCCATGCTCGGGCTTATTCGGCCTTCCGGAAGGCCAAAGAAGTTATCCCCACAATCCAAAGCCAAGCCGAAATGGCCGCACAAGCGAAGTTGGAGCTCCTGACCGACCCCGGCGAACTTTCGATTGTAAAGCGAATCGCGGAATGGCCACGAGTTGTGGAGGCCGCGGCAAGCGCTCATGAACCTCACCGGATTGCCTTCTATCTACATGATTTAGCTAGCCAATTTCACGCCCAATGGAGCCGCGGTACTGAAGTGCCACATTTACGCTTCATTATCGCGGATGATCCATCTTTAACAGTATCCCGTCTGACTCTCGTCTACGGGACAGTGTTGGTGTTAGCCTGTGGCTTAGCAATCCTCGGCGTGGGGGCACCTGAGGAGATGCGGTGACAGCCATTTTTTGTGCAGGCGTTTGTCGGGGAGCGTCCTAGCGTATGACCGACCAAACTCGATACCCCCAGCAAAGGGGTAATAGTTCACCACAAGCGCGCTCCGGCCCGGAGGGACGTTTCTCCCGCCGTGCGGAAGATCCGCTTGCGGAGCTCGCCCGCCTGATCGGCCAGGACGATCCCTTTGCCGAATTCAACAATCTGCAACGCGCAGCCCCGCCGCGTTCGCAAGCAACCCCGGTTGCTCGCCGCCCCGCGAATGGAAACGGCTCGCCTGGCTCGGCCTATCCGCGTGCGGAGCGCCGCGACGATCATTATGACCGTTACGAAGCCGACGATTACGAGCAGGCGGCGAACGATTTTGATCGCATGCCTGAACCGGCTTATGGGCGCGAATATCAGGACGAAGACCGCGATTTCGAAGCGCCGAAAATACAGCGCGCGCCGGTCCCGCAGAATTTTGGCCGTGTCTATTCTTATGGCGGCACGCCGGCCGCTCGCGCCGAACAGTCCGCGCGTCCATCCAAGCCGGCTGCGCGGCAGCCTCTTCCCGACCTCGATGATGATTACGACGATCCGCGTTACGCCAGGCAAGGCGCGGATGGTTACGATGCCGATTATCGTCAGACTCGCGGATACGAAGGGGATCCCCGATACGACGAAGGTCCTTATGACAGGCAGGACTACGCGCCGGAGTACGAACAGGAATACGCACCCGACGATTATCCGCAGGATGAATATGCCGAGCCGGTGCGCGACAAGCGCCGCTGGATGTTGGTCGGCGCAATGTCGCTGATCGGTGTTATCGTGCTGGGTGTCACGGGCATCTACGGTTATCGCGCGGTCTTCAAGAAGCACACGGCGAGTAACCCGCCTACGATCCGCTCGGCCGAGACGCCGACAAAAGTCGTGCCGCCCGCCTCGCAAGCGACGCCCGATGGCACTAAGCAGAATTATGATCGTATCGGCGAACAGCCATCCGCCAGCGGCGAACGCGTGGTTTCGCGTGAAGAGCAACCGGCCATCAACGCGAACCCCGGCAGCCGTACGGTAACTACGACTCCGATTGGCCCGCAGCCAGGCGGCTCGGTGTCGGCCTTTGCCGCGCCGGCGCAGGCTACGCCCGCGCTGACGCCGCCGCCGTCTGCCCTGAACCAGGGCAATGGCGAACCGAAGCGGGTGCGCACCATGACCGTCCGCGCCGACGGCACGGTGGTCGATCCGCGCCGTACGCCGCCCGTGCGCGGTAACACGCCAATGGCCTTGAACCCGAACGTTCAGACCGATCCGCAAGACAGCCCCGACGACCAGCCTCCGCCCCGCGGGGCGACACGCCCGTCGAGCCAACAGGCTTATGCCGACCCAGGACCGTCGCGGACGAGCGGCTACTCCCCGGCGGGCAGCTATGTGGTGCAGGTGTCCTCGCAAAAGAACGAGCAGGACGCGCAGACCGCCTGGCGGCAGCTGCAGGCGAAATACACAAACGTGCTCGGCAATGCCCAGGTCACTTTCAAGCGGGTGGATTTGGGTGATCGCGGGACATTCTACCGCGCCATGGTGGGGCCGTTCGCAAACCGCGATCAGGCTTATGAGATGTGCCAGAATCTCAAATCCGCCGGCGGCGAATGCGTCGTCCAGCGCAACTGATCTTCTGATCGAAGCAGGCTTGACGGTTTCGTAAGCCGTCTCTACGCCCGCACCCATGTCACAAACGGCATTGATTGTGGGCTGCGCCGGTCCGCGGCTGAACGCGGCGGAGCGGGAGCTTTTCGCCGAAGTGAAGCCTTGGGGGCTTATTCTTTTCAAGCGGAACTGTGAAAGCCCCGCACAAATTACTGCTTTGACTCAGGAATTTCGCGGACTCACCGGATACCGCGACGCGCTCGTCTTTATCGATCAGGAGGGCGGCCGGGTGCAGCGGCTTGGACCGCCGCAATGGCCGAGCTTCCCGCCGGCGGCGACGTTCGGCGAAATCTATACCCGCAGCCCGGCAGAGGCGCGGGAAGCCGCGAAGCTCGGCGGTCGCCTGATTGCAGAGGAGCTTTCAGCTCTCGGCATTACCGCCGACTGCCTTCCGGTCGCGGATCTGCGCTTGCCCCAAGGACACGGCGTGATCGGAGACCGTGCCTATGGTGAGAAGGTCGATACCGTGGTGGAACTCGCCCGCGCGGCGAGCGAGGGTTTGATGGAAGGCGGTGTCTTGCCGGTGATGAAACACATCCCCGGCCATGGACGTGCGAATGCCGATAGTCATGAAGCTCTGCCGACGGTCGCCGCGTCTTTAGCGGAGCTTGAAAAAACGGATTTTGAGCCCTTCCGCCGCTTGAACAATCTGCCGATGGCAATGACTGCACACGTGCTCTATCAGACGATCGATCCGGAACTCCCAGCGACGATTTCGCCGACGGTTGTCCGGGACGTGATCCGCGGCCATATCGGTTTTGATGGTCTGCTCATGACCGACGATCTTTCCATGAAGGCGCTCAAAGGTTCCCTGCGCGAACGGGCGAAGAGATCGCTAAAAGCAGGCTGCGACATCGTCCTCCATTGCAACGGGAACCTGGCCGAGATGAAAGAAATTGCAGCGGCCTGTCCGCCGCTCAAAGGGGATGCCGCCCGCCGCGCGGCCGCCGCAATAAAAGCGCGTAAGTCCCCGTTGGAAAAGATTAATCTGGCAGAGGCGCATGCCCGCTTTTCCGCTATGCTGACAGCGTAAGAACAGAATCAGATGGAACCGGCCGAATTCGAAACTCCTGGCGGCGAGCGCTCGCAATACGAGCCCGCTTTGATGATCGATGTCGCAGGCTTTGAAGGCCCGCTCGATCTTCTGCTGACGCTTGCCCGTAACCAGCAGGTCGACCTCAAGCACATCTCGATCCTGGCGCTCGCCGAGCAGTATCTGCGGTTCATCGAGACCGCGCGCGGTCTCAAGATGGAGATCGCTGCCGATTATCTTGTGATGGCGGCATGGCTCGCTTATCTGAAATCGCGGCTCCTGTTGCCCGAACCACCCGTTACCGACGAGCCTTCCGCCGCCGATCTCGCCGCCGATCTGCAGGCGCGTTTGCAGCATCTCGAAGCGATCCGCGAAGCGGGCGGCAAGCTCATCAGCCGCCACCGGCTTGGCCACGATTTCTTCATCCGCGGCATGCCCGAGCTGCGAAAAATTCCGCCGTCGGGCTACACCGCAACGCTCTACGATTTGCTTTCCGCTTACGCGATGCAGCGCCAGCGCCAGGCGCTCGCGAAGGTCAAGATGCCGGAGCGCAAAGTGTGGTCGCTGCCGGAAGCACGGTTGGCACTCGAGCGCCTCGTCGGCAAAGCGGCGGACTGGACACGACTCGATCAATATCTCATTGCCTATGTCGTGGAGCCCGAGCAGCGCGCGACGGCGTTCGCGTCGAGTTTCTCCGCCACGCTGGAGATGGTGAAAGAAGGCAAGATTGAACTGCAACAGGAAGAACCGTTCGCGCCGCTATGGCTGCGCCGCCGCGCCGAACCGCGTCAAGACAATGGAGACAAGCGTCAGTGAGTGTTATCCGGGCAAAATTCCGTCCCTCCAAAACAGCGCCGGCTGAACAGACGGCGGGCGGTGACGAGGCGCTCCGTCTCCTGGAAGCCGTGCTGTTCGCTTCCGCCGAGCCGCTTGACGAGGACGCACTGAAGAAGCGCTTGCCTGCCGGAACAGATGTCAAAAAGCTGCTCGATCAGCTTGCCGAGACTTACGCCGATCGCGGCGTCAATCTCGTGAAGGTCGCCGGCAAATGGATGATGCGCACGGCGCCCGATCTGGGTCCGTTGCTTGCGAAGGAAACCGGCGAGCCGAAAAAGCTTTCGCGTGCCGCGATCGAGACGCTTGCGATCGTCGCCTATCATCAGCCGGTCACGCGCGCCGAGATCGAGGAGATCCGCGGCGTGACGATCTCGAAGGGAACGCTTGATCTCCTGATCGAGGCCGGCTGGGTGCGCTTGCGCGGCCGCCGCAAGGCGCCGGGCCGGCCGGTGACGTATGGTACGACCGACGATTTCCTCGTTCACTTCGGCTTCGAGGCGATCGACGACTTGCCGGGTCTCGAAGAGCTCAAGGGCGCGGGCTTTCTCGAAGGCCGGCTGCCGTCGGGTTTCAGCGTGCCGATGCCGAATGATGATGTCGCGCTGCGGGAGGACGAGGAGCCGCTGGAAGAGTCCCTCGACCTTACACTTTCGCCGCAGACTGAAGGCGAGGAGACCGAGGAGGCCGAAAAGCCCGAGGCAAAGCCTTCCACGGCGGGCAAGCGTTAATCACGTTCGACGCCGCAATTCCGGCCGAAACCTGGCTCAACGCCGTAGTTCTTGTTTTTACCGCCTCCGGGCCCTAGGTTCTCGGGGAGTGGAGGAAAGTCATGGGTGGTTTGAGTATTTGGCACTGGATCATTGTCGTTCTGGTCGTTTTGTTGCTGTTCGGACGCGGCAAGATCTCGGAAATGATGGGCGACATGGCCAAGGGCATTAAAGCCTTCAAGAAAGGGTTGTCCGAGGAAGACACGGCCTCCGCCGATACCCGTAGCAATGATCCGAAAACGATCGACCACCAGCCTTCATCCTCCATGCGGAACGAGTCCGAGAAAAAGGTGAGCTGACACGGCGCTCGCCGCGCGCTGAGCGGCGCTTTGCGCCTGCGCTGACAAGAGCCATGTTCGACATCGGTTGGAGCGAGCTTCTCGTTATCGGCATCGTCGCGCTCGTCGTGATCGGGCCGAAGGAGCTGCCCGGCGTCGTGCGCGCGGTCGCGCAAAATCTCGGGAAGCTGAGAAGGCTCGCGAGCGATTTCCAAAACCAGTTCTCCAACGCCATGCGCGAGATGGAGCTCGCCGAGATGAAGAAGGACGCGGAGAAGCTCTTGAACGACGCGACTGCGGGCACCGCACTCGACGAAGTGAAAAAAACCGGCGATGAGATTCGAAAAGCGGTGGAAGAGCCGTTAAGCATCGCCGAGCCGGGCAAGCCGGATAGCGCCGCGGGCGCCGGCAAGCCGAAATCCGAACCGGATCGCGGCGCATGACCACCGAAGATGATGAAGTCGACGCCAGCAAGGCGCCGCTGATCGAGCATCTGATCGAGCTGCGCTCGCGGCTCATCAAGTCTCTGGTTGCGTTCTTCCTGATGTTTTTCCTCTGCTTCTTCTTTGCGAAGCAGATCTACAACATTCTTCTTTTTCCTTATGAGCTTGCCGCGGGCCCGAACGCCGAGATCAAGCTGATCTACACCGCGCCGCAGGAATTCCTGTTCACGCAGATCAAGCTCGGCCTGTTCGGTGCGGCATTCCTGTCTTTCCCGGTGATCGCGACGCAGATTTATATGTTCGTCGCGCCCGGCCTCTATAAACGCGAGCGCGCGGCTTTCCTGCCGTATCTGATTGCGACGCCGTTTTGTTTTTTGCTCGGCGCTTCGTTCGTGTATTTCGTCGCGATGCCGCTCGCGATGCGCTTCTTCCTGAGCATGCAGCAGGCGGGCGGCGACGGGCAGGCGGCGATTTCGCTCTTGCCCCGCGTTTCCGAATATCTCTCGCTGATTATGACGCTGATCTTCGCCTTCGGCATCACGTTCCAGTTGCCGGTGATTTTGACCGTGCTTGCGCGCGTCGGCATGACCAATTCGAGATGGCTGAAGGAGAAGCGGCGTTATGCGATCGTCGGCGTGTTCGTGGTGGCGGCGGTGCTGACGCCGCCCGACGTCATCAGTCAGCTCGCGCTCGCGATTCCGACGTTGCTCCTCTATGAAGTTTCGATCTGGCTCGTGCAGATGACCGAGAAGAAATACGAGGCGGAACAGGCCGCCGCCCAAACATCGGCCGGAAATGCGCCGCCAAGTACTTCTTCGACATAGCGCGCATTTCGCCATTTTCGGATATGGTCTCGCAAGAGCCGATTCCGCGCGCGATAATCGCAACAACGGCAAGTATTTAGGTATCAACGGCAATGTTCGACCCGAAATGGATTCGCGATCATCCTGATCTCTTGGACAAGGGCCTCGCCCGCCGCGGGCTGCCGCCTGCCTCCGCGAATTTGCTCGCGATCGACGAGAAGCGCCGCGAAGTGATCGGCAAGCTGCAAGCATTGCAGGAGAAGCGGAACGTGGTCTCGAAAGAGATTGGCGAAGCGAAAAAAGTCAAGGATGAAGCGCGCGCCCAGAAGCTGATGGCCGAAGTCGCCGCGCTGAAAAACGACGTGCCGGCGCTCGAGGAGCGCCAGCGCGAGATCGACAAAGAATTCGAGGACGCGCTCGCGCAGATTCCGAATATCCCGTTCGACGATGTGCCGGACGGCAAGGATGCGTCCGATAACGTCGAGCATCACCGCGTCGGCAACGCGCCGAAATTCGACTTCAAGCCGAAGCTGCATTTCGAAATCGGCGAGGCGCTTGGGCTGATGGATTTTGAAACGGCGGCGAAGCTTTCCGGTGCGCGTTTCGTAGTGCTGAAAGGTGCGCTCGCGCGCATGGAACGTGCGCTCGCGCAGCTTTTTCTCGACACGCACACGGGCGAGCATGGCTACACTGAAATAAGCCCACCGGTGTTGGTGCGTGACGAAGCGATGTTCGGCACAGCCCAATTGCCCAAATTCGAGGAAGACCAATTTTGGATTCGTCTGTCGAGTAAAGTTCATAGGACGCTTTCCAAACCGAAATTAGAGCTGATTACCAAAATTGCGATCGCAGAAGCGAAACTGAAAAAACTTCGGGGAGACGTGGGTACCTCCGCCCAAGAAACAAACGGTGTCGATTCAAATCCAGAAATTGCCGCGCTAGAAATGGAGATTGCACGGCATTTAGAGGCTGTTGATCGCATTAGCTATCCTGATCGTTTTGGTCTCATCCCCACCGCCGAAGTCCCACTGACCAATCTCGTCCGCGAATCCATCGTCGAGGAATCCGTACTCCCCATGCGGCTCACCGCCTGCACGCCGTGTTTCCGCGCGGAGGCGGGCGCCGCGGGCAAGGACACCCGCGGCATGATCCGGCAGCATCAGTTCATCAAGGTCGAGCTTGTGTCGATCACGACGCCGGAGCAATCGAACGCCGAGCACGAACGCATGCTGGCTTCCGCCGAAGCGGTCCTGAAAAAACTCGGGCTGCACTATCGCGTCGTTACGCTCTGCACCGGCGACATGGGCTTCGCCGCCGGCAAGACCTACGACATCGAAGTGTGGCTGCCGGGCGAAAACACCTTCCGCGAGATTTCCTCTTGCTCGAATTGCGGCGAGTTCCAGGCACGCCGCATGCAGGCGCGCTATCGCCCGAAAGATTCCAAACAAGTCCGCCATGTTCATACGCTGAACGGCTCGGGCGTCGCCGTTGGGCGCGCGCTGATCGCGGTTCTGGAAAATTATCAGCAGGCGGACGGATCGGTGCTGGTGCCGGAAGCGTTGCAGCCGTATATGGGCGGCATGAAAAAGATCGAGAAAGCGAAATAAATGCGTATTCTGGTCACCAACGACGACGGTTTTCACTCCCCCGGCATCGAGGCTTGCATTCGCATCGCGTGCGAACTTTCCGACGATGTCTGGATGGTTGCGCCGGAATTCGACCAGTCGGGCGTCGCGCATTCGCTTTCGCTTTCCGACCCGCTGCGGCTCCGCAAGATCGACGAGCGGCGCTTCGTGGTGAAGGGCACGCCCACCGATTGCGTGATCATGGCGGTGCGCCACATCCTCGCCGACATGAAAATCGGTCTCGTGCTTTCCGGCGTGAACAAGGGACAGAACATCGCGGAAGACGTGACCTATTCGGGCACGGTTGCGGGCGCGATGGAGGGAACGATCCTCGGCATTCCGTCGATTGCGCTCTCGCAATGCTACACGCCGGCGACGCGCGACAATCCGAGTTACTCGGTCGCCGAAAAATACGGGCCGAATCTGATCCGCCGGCTGCTCAAGACCGGCATGCCGGAAGGCGTGCTCGTGAACGTGAACTTCCCCGCCTGCAAACCGGAGGAAGTCGTCGGCATCGCGATTACGACGCAGGGCAAGCGCGATCCGGAGCTCTTGCGCATCGAGCAGCGTTTCGACGGCAGGCACAATCCGTATTACTGGATCGGATTTTCGCGCAAGCAATACGACCTCCCGAACGGCACTGACATGCAGGCTGTGGCGCAAAAACGGATTTCGGTCACGCCCTTGCGGATCGACATGACCGACGAGCCGTTCCTGACCGAGCTTGCGCAGGTTTTCGCCGCGCCGAAAAAATGAACCGCGAGCAGGAACGAGCGGAATTCGTTCGCGACCTGAAACGGCGGGGCATCAAGGACGAAAAAGTGCTCGACGCGTTCGCGCACGTGCCGCGCGAGGAATTCGTCGAGCCCCTGCAGGAGCCGCTCGCTTTTTCCGATCAGGCCCTGCCGATCGCCTGCGGCCAGACCATCCGCCAGCCTTACGTGGTCGCGGCGATGACCGAGGCGCTGGAAGTTTCGCCGGAGCATAAAGTGCTCGAGATCGGCACCGGCTCCGGCTATCAGGCCGCGATCCTGGCTGTGCTCGCGCGCGAAGTGTTCACGATCGAGCGCCACCGCGATCTTGCCGAAAGCGCCCGCGCCCGATTGCGCCGTCTCGGCTTCGGCAACGTCACTGTGATCCATGCCGACGGCATGGAGGGGGCGGGGGACTATGCGCTCTTCGACCGGATCATGGTGACGGCGGCGGCCATCGAAATCCCCGATACCCTGACGGCTCAACTTGTCCCCGGCGGCATCATGGTGTTGCCGGTCGGCGGGCCGAACGAGGTGCAGAGCCTCATCCGCGTACGGAAACGCGCCGGCGGCGGGCTCGATCGCGAGGACCTGATGGCCGTCCGTTTTGTCCCGCTTCTTCCGGGGGTTCCGGGGCGTTCCTAACGCCGGTTTCGGCCATCCCACGGGCGCAACACGAAAATTCCGCCCGGCCATATATTTTCTTAAGTCCCTGTTTACCCCGTCCGCGTTTAATCCGCCCTCGCGTTCCGTGTAGCGGTGGGTGTGCGTATGCGTATTCCGGCTTTTTCCATGCCGTCGTTCCGTTCTGTCCGGCTGATTTCGGCCGGTATCGCGGGCCTCGCGCTCGCCGCTTGCGGCAACGACGTGACGCGCTTCAATGGCGACGCCAACGGCAATCCGTACCAGAATCGTTCGAACGACGTGACCTATTCGTCCGGCTCGCGCTCGGGTGCGCCGGTCGCCCAGGTGGAATCCCGCCCGCTCGACCAGCCCGCTTACAATAACGGCAGTACGCCGGTGTATGGCCCCAAGGTCTACGGCCAGAACTCGACGCCGCAGTATCAGCCGCAGCCTTACGGGTCGGCGCCGCAATACCAGCCGCAGCAGCAACCGCAATACCAGCAGCAGGGCTATACGCCGCGCTCGGTTCCGGCCGCGCCCGCGCCAGCCTACACACCCATAAACGAAACGACCGGCTCGATCGAACGCTCCCGCAAAATCACCGTCACGCTGAAAAAGGGCGAAACGGTTCACACGCTCGCGAAGCGTTATGGCGTTACGACCGCCGCGATCCTGCGCGAGAACAATTTCGCCGACGCGAACCGCGTCCGTCCCGGCACGCGCATCGTCATTCCCGCGCGCACGCAATCCGCCCAGATGTCGCCGGCGCACGGCTCGACCCATGTCGTCGCAGCGGGCGAGACGCTCTATTCGCTGTCGCGGCGCTATCACGTTTCGCATACCCAGATCGCGCAAGCGAGCGGCATCAATCCGTCCACGCCGCTTCGTGTCGGCCAGCGCCTGACGATTCCGGGGCAGGCGGTTGCGGCGACGCCCGCGCATCGTGCCGAAGCGGCCGCACCGCAGAAGGTTGCCGAGAACGCCGCGCCCGTCGACAACGTCGCGAGCGTGAAGCCGATCGCGCCGGTTGAAGCCGAGGCCGCGAAACCCGCGGCGAACGGCACGCCCTCTTTCCGCTGGCCGGTGAAGGGCCGCGTGATTTCGAGCTACGGTTCGAAGCCGAACGGGCAGCAGAACGACGGCATCAATATTTCCGTGCCGGAAAATACCGCGGTGAAAGCGTCGGAAGACGGCACCGTTGCCTATGCCGGCAACGAGCTGAAAGGCTACGGCAACCTCGTGCTGATCCGTCACGCCGGCGGCTACGTCACGGCCTACGCGCACAATTCGGAAATTCTCGTGCATCGCGGCGAAAGCGTGAAGCGCGGACAGGTGATCGCGAAGGCGGGGCAGACCGGCGGTGTCGCGTCGCCGCAGGTTCACTTCGAGATCCGCAAGGGCTCGAGCCCGGTCGATCCCACGCAATACCTGACTTCGCTGTGATGAGAAGGGGGCCTCGGCCGCCGCAAAGATTTCATGTTTCGGTTTTGATTTTGCTCGATTGCGTTGATGGTTAGAGATCGATCCGCCAGGTGACCTCCAGGTGCGATCTCGGCGAGGCGGTTCGGATTCCCGTGGGATACCCGAGCCGCCTCGTAACTTTTTTAGAGTGGGGTATCTCCTCTTTGTCATTCTGTGCGAGCGCGTAAGCCTCGCTCACTTCGTTCGTTCGGCTTCCGGGATGACCGTATCTGCTTTCGCCCAAGCACCATCGTCCCCGCGCCCGCGTTTTTTCACGCGCCCGGGCATTCTTCCATCGCAGCCCTCGCTTCATCGGAAAGAAGCGAGGGGGCCGGAGCGCCGCTACGGCGCATCGGGCCTTCCGTTTGCCTCCCTTTCGAGAGGCGGGCGCTTCGCAGCGCTCC
>Ga0209581_1000389_pt1 | contig 101190 bp, 90 predicted proteins | sample Coa_R2_FD_187160 | JGI IMG/M metagenome (GOLD analysis project Ga0209581, IMG submission 187160) | Surface soil microbial communities from Centralia Pennsylvania, which are recovering from an underground coalmine fire - Coalmine... | ecosystem: Environmental > Terrestrial > Soil > Unclassified ...
GTTTCGCCCCGCTTGTACTCAGAGTTCTGACGATTGGTCTTTCTTGTGCGTCCAACCAGATTGTCAAAGATCTGCGCGAATCGCCCCGAACATCTTTCGATATCCCGGGCCCCCGCGGGCCTCGAATCTTGCCCGGCCCCTTGCTTTCGGGCTCAAGCCCGCCCGAGGCTTTGCCTTACGCAGACCCAGGGAAGGAACCGACGATTTCGTAGGATTGCCGGCCAGAACTTCGGCCGCTGTCTACTGGTGTTTTTTCACTTTAACAAAGGCCGTCTTCGTTTGCAACTGATCCGCGCGAGCTTTTCTGCGTTTGGCCGTCCGCCGCAGGTCCACCGAACAGATACACCGTGCGCGTCGGAAAGGGCATGTCGATGCCCTCGGCGCGAAACCGCTTGAGGATACGTTTGCGCAGTTCGTGACGCACCAGGTACTGGTCCGTAAACTCCGCCACGTGACAGTTCAGGGTGAAGCCCAGCGAGGAATCGCCAAAGCCCGGATCGAAGCGCACGCTGGGCTGCGGATCTGCGAGAAGGGCGCCTCCCAATTCCGCGGCAGCCCGGAGCGCCTCTTCGAGCAGCAGGCGCTCCACCTGATCGGGGTCGCTCTGGTAGCTCACGCCGACCTGCACGGAGATGGCTATCCTTTTCTCGGGGAGGTAATAATTAGTGACCACGGCCTGCCACAGCTTGGCATTGGGAACAATGATCAGGTTGTAGGCTAGGGCCCGGATGGTGGTATTGCGCCAGCTGATATCAGCGACGTAGCCTTCCTCGCCGGTGTTGAGCTTGATATAGTCGCCGGGGCGGATTTGCCCGGCTACCGCAATGTAAAACCCCGCGAACAGGTTGGAGAGGGTGTCCTGCAACGCTAGGGCGACGGCCAAGCCGCCGACGCCCAGGGCCGTGAGGATGGGGGTGACGGGAATCCCGAGCTGGTTCAGCAGCACCACCAGTGCCAGGATGACCACCCCGAGTTGCGCCAGGGTCTGCGTGAGGGTTACCGGCAGCGCCCCGGACACACCGGCGGCATAGAACCGGATGAAGTCGCGGGCCAGACGCGACGCCACGATGGTGAGGGAAAGAAACCAGAGAACTAGCAGAACGCGCCCCACCCACAAGGTGGCCCGGTGGGGCAGATCGGAAGACTGCGTGGCCAGGTGCAGTGCCAGGATCAGGACCCAGATCATAAAGGGTCCCCGAATGACATCCACCAGGGTGGGGGTGACCCGGCTGCGGCTTCGCGCCGCCCACAGATCCAGCAGCCGGAATAAAATCCGCTTCACCGCATAGCCCAGGGCCAGCGTTACCACCAGCACGCCGAGCGGGAAGATCAGCTCCATCCAGTTGTGCGCGAGGAATGCCCGGATCGCAACCATCCCCTCATTCTCCTACTCCTCCCTATTGCACGTTAGGAGGTTCTGCTGCGTCAAACCAGTTTGCGGGCGATTGCACTGGTTTTGTTGCTGACGGGAATCGCGCTGGGCTCTCCGGCCGCCAAACTGGCCAAGCAGGCGCAAAAGGCGGAACAGGCCGGCCAGATTTCCAAGGCCTACCTGCTCTACGCCGAGGCCGCCGCCATGGAGCCGGACAACCAGTGGTACTGGTTGAAAAGTCTGGCCTTACGATCCCGCGCGGCGCTTCAGTCCAAGCCCCTGCCGAAGCCTGCCCAGGGAGGGGCAGAGACACCCGCGGAGGACGTCCCCGAAATTCACTTTGACAGCCCTACGGAAAGGGACTGGGCCGAGGCGCGCAAGCCGTTGCCGCCGGCTCACCTGGACGCTCTGCCGGGGCGGAAGGACTTCGACCTCCGGGGAGATTCCAAGGTCCTGTTCGAGCGGGTGGCCCAAGCCTTCGGCCTGGATTGCGTTTTCGACGGGGAATACCAACCCGCCAAGCCCTTTCGTTTTCACATGCAGCGGGCCAGCTACCCGGAAGCGCTGCGGGCGCTCGAAGCCAGCACGGGCTCGTTCGTGGTGCCGCTTTCGAGCAAGCTGTTCCTTGTAGCCAAGGACACGCCGCAGAAGCGCAACGACGTGGAGCCGAATGTAGCCCTGAGCATGGAATTGACTCAGCCGACCACGCCCCAGGAGCTGACCGGGCTCATCACCGCGGTGCAGCAGGCAACCGGACTGCAGAAGGTCTCCTGGGACACCCAGCGCAATGTGGTGGTGATGCGAGGATCCGTCTCCAAAGTGTTGGTGGCGCAACAGGTCTTCAACGAGCTGCTAAAACCCCGCGCGCAGGTGGAAATCGACCTCCGGCTGCTGGAGATCACGCATAGCGACACGGTGCACTACGGCGTGACACTGCCCACCGCCCTGCAGTTCTTTGCCATGGCTTACAACCCCAGCATCCCGCAAGGCGTGACGAACCTGTTGGTGTTCGGCGGCGGCCAGTCGCTGATCGGGGTCGCGATCGCCGACGCGCAACTCGCGGCCAACATGACCAACACCAACTCGCGGCTACTGCTCAGCACCCAGGTGCGAGCGGTGGACGGCCAACCGGCCAGCATCCACGTAGGGGACAAGTATCCCGTGATGACCTCGGGGTACTTCGGTCCCACCAATTTCCAGGGTCCGGGTGCCTACACGCCGCCTCCCTCGTTCACCTTCGAGGACCTGGGGCTGGAAGTCAAAGCCACTCCCAAGGTCCATGGCATGGACGAAGTGGCCATGGACTTGGAGGCGAGCTTCAAGGTCCTGAGCGGATCCGGGGTCAACGGGATCCCCATCATCGCCAGCCGGGAATTGAAGTCCACGGTGACGCTCGCCAGTGGCGAGTGGGCAGTGGTCGCCGGGCTCATGCAGGCCCAACAAGCACGGGTGCTGAGCGGCATCGCCGGGCTTTCCAGCCTGCCGCTGCTGGGCCCGTTGGTCAGAACCACGGACCGGTCCCGGGACACTAACGACGTGCTGCTTCTGGTGCGCCCACGCCTGTTGACCGCGCCCGCGAGCCAGACGGTCACGCGCACTTACTGGCTGGGATCCGAAGCCCGCCCGCTGAGCCCCCTGTAGCAGCCTACCAGGGCCGGGGGCGAATCACTTCCGCATTCAGGTAAGGGCGCAGCGCTTCGGGAACGATCACGCTGCCGTCCTTCTGCTGATAGTTTTCGACAATAGCCACCCAGGTGCGGCCCACGGCCAGCCCGCTGCCATTGAGCGTGTGCACAAACTCCGCCTTGCCTTTGCCGCCCTTGAACCGGATGGAGGCCCGCCGCGCCTGAAACGCTTCAAAGTTGGAGCAGGAAGAAATCTCTTTGTAGTCGTTCTGCCCCGGCAGCCAGACCTCGATATCGTAAGTCTTGGCGGAGGAGAAGCCCATGTCCCCGGTGGAGAGCACCACGGTCCGGAAGGGCACGCCAAGGCGGCGCAGGATATCCTCGGCATCCGCGGTGAGGCTTTCCAGCTCGCCGTAACTCTCCTCGGGCCGGGTGAATTTCACCAGCTCCACCTTCTGGAACTGGTGCTGCCGGATGATGCCGCGCACGTCCCGCCCATAGGAGCCGGCCTCGCTGCGAAAGCAGGGCGTGTAAGCGCAGAGCCGGATGGGCAGCCGCGCCGCGTCCAGGGTCTCCGCGCGAAACAGGTTGGTGACGGGCACTTCGGCGGTGGGCGCCAGCCAGAAGTCCGTTTTTTCGCACTTGAAGAGATCCTCGGCGAACTTGGGCAACTGCCCGGTGCCATACAGGCTGTCGGAGTTAATCAGAAACGGCGGCAATACCTCGGTGTAGCCGTGCTCGCGGGTGTGGACGTCGAGCATGAAGTTAATCAGCGCGCGCTCCAGCCGGGCGCCCAGGTCCCAGTAGACGGCAAAGCGGGCGCCGGTGACCTTGGCGGCGCGCTCCAGGTCCAGAATGCCCAGTTCCGGACCCAGATCCCAGTGCGCCTTGGGCGGGAAATCGAACTCCCGCGGCTGGCCCACGCGGCGTACCTCAACATTTTCGGAGGCATCCCGTCCCACGGGCACGGACTCGTGCGGGACGTTGGGGATGCCCGCCAGCAGCTCTCGGAACGATTCGTCAAGCGCCTTGACCTGCTCGTCCAGGGCGGCAATCCGCTCCCCGATCTGGCGGATTTCCTGCTGCTGCGCGGAGGTGTCCAATCCCTGGCGGCGGAGTTGCGCGATTTCGGCACTCCCGGCGTTACGGCGCGCCTTTAGCTGCTCGGATTCCGCAATCGCCACTCGCCGCCGCTGGTCCAAATCCCGGAAACCCTCCAGGCCGGGAATATTGCCGCGGGTGGCCAGCCGTTCCGCTACCTGGTCGAAGTGGGCGCGAAAAAACGCGAGATCGTGCATTTCCTCATGCTAGCGCAGGCATGCGGCGGGAAGCGGAAACCAGGTTTTCGGGGAGGCGGGCGGCGGCGCCAAGGGAGAAGGAGAGACTTCTACTCGTCCTCGTCTTCGACGGTAACTTGTTCCAGGTCCTCGGCTTCGAAAATCTGACGGCAGTCAAGACACTCTACGTACTCGACCCCGTCACGTCGGGCGATGATCTCGGTACGGGTATGTTCACAAGCAGCCTGCATAGAGCAAGATAGGTTTTATTCTAGCCATGCCGGTTGGCTTGTCAAGGCCTCTGAAATGAATTTTTTGGGGGTATTCGCGCGCCGCCGGACGGCTCCCCCACCACCGGGTGGGCTGCCGGCTCTGCGTTACAATCCTAAGCAAATGCCTTTTCCGATTCACCGGCCGCGCCGGCTGCGCGCAACAGAGGCCCTCCGAAACCTGGTGCGGGAGACGCGCCTCCACCCTGGGCAGTTCATTTTGCCGCTTTTTGTTTGCCCCGGCGAAGGGATCCGCAAGGAGATCGGCTCCATGCCGGGCAACTACCAAATGTCGATTGACGAACTGGTCAAGGAGTGCGCGGAGGTCCAGGCTCTGGGCATCGGCGGCGTGATCCTGTTCGGATTGCCCGAGAGCAAGGACGAGATGGCCTCCGGGGCATACGCCGACGACGGCATCGTGCAGCGCGCCGTACGCGCCATCCGGAAAGAGACTCCGCGGCTGCTGGTGGTGACCGACGTCTGCAACTGCGAGTACACCAGCCACGGTCACTGCGGCAAGATCGTGGATGGAGACGTAGATAACGACCAGACGCTGGAATGGCTGGCGGCCTCGGCGGTCTCCCATGCGCGCGCGGGAGCGGACGTCGTGGCGCCTTCCGACATGATGGACGGGCGGGTGGCCGCCATCCGCAAGGCGCTGGACGCAGCCGGATTCCAGAAGATTCCGATTCTCTCGTACGCGGCCAAGTTCGCCTCTGTATTCTACGGGCCGTTCCGCGAAGCCGCCGAATCGGCGCCGCAGTTCGGAGACCGCCGCAGCTACCAGATGGATCCGGCCAACGGCCGGGAGGCCATGCGGGAAATCGCCCTGGATCTGGAGGAGGGCGCCGACATGATCATGGTGAAGCCGGCCTTGGCGTACCTGGATCTCATCCGGGAAGCGCGCGTGCGCTTCGACGTGCCCATCGCGGCCTATCAGGTGAGCGGCGAGTTCTCCATGATCGTGGCCGCGGCGCGCAACGGTTGGATCGACCAGGAGCGCGCCATGATGGAGACCTTGACCGCTATTCACCGGGCGGGAGCGGATATCATCCTTACCTATTTCGCCAAGCCGGCAGCGCGGCTTCTGTAAGCCTGTGTAACAAAGCGAACACAGCGGAGGCGGCGGCGAATCAGCGTGCGGAAGCCCCGCATCCATATGGTAGGATCGAAGCACACCCATGCCTGAAAAGAGATCGGTGGAAGAACTGCAGGCCATCGCGAAACGCGTGCGGCGCGAGATTGTGGAAATGATCGGAGCGGCCAAGTCAGGGCACCCGGGGGGATCGCTTTCGGCGACCGATATCGTGGTCACGTTGTACTTCGACGTGATGCGGCACAACCCCGCCAATCCGAAGTGGCCGCAGCGCGACCGCTTCATTCTCTCCAAGGGCCACGCCGCGCCGGTGTTGTACGCCACCCTGGCGGAAGCCGGCTATACGCCGGTGGATCAACTGAACACGCTGCGCAAACTCGGCTCCATGTACCAAGGGCACCCGGATGTCCGCTTTCTGCCCGCCTTGGAAGCCTCCACCGGTTCGCTGGGAGAAGGCGTTTCTTTGGCGCTCGGCATGGGCCTGGCGGCGCGCCTGAACGGCGAGACCTGGCGCACCTACGTCATGCTGGGGGACGGCGAGATCCAGGAAGGCCAGGTTTGGGAAGGCGCCATGTTCGCCGCCTATCACAAGGCGGATAACATCTGCGCCATCGTCGACTACAACCGCATTCAACTGGACGGATTCGTCAAGGACATCATGGATGTCGAACCGTTAGCCGATAAGTGGCGGTCCTTCGGCTGGCATGTGCTCGAGATCGACGGCCACAGCGTTCCGGCCATCCGGGCGGCATTCGCGGAGGCCGCGGCCACCAAGGGCAAGCCCACGGTCATCGTCGCCCACACCATCAAAGGCAAGGGCGTTTCGTTCATGGAGAACAATCCCAAGTTTCACGGCGTAGCGCCCACGCCGGACGAAGTGGTTCGGGCCCTCCAGGAGCTACAGTAATGGCGACCAAGACGAAATTCGAACTGAAGATGGGGATGGCCACGCGCGAGGCTTTCGGCAAGACGCTGGCGCAGTTGGGACGGGAGAACCGGGACATCGTTGTCCTGGACGCCGACCTCTCCAAGTCCACGTATACTTCCCTGTTTGCCAAGGAATTCCCGGACCGCTTTATTTCGTGCGGCATTGCCGAGGCGAACATGGTGGCCATCGCGGGCGGGCTGGCCTACGCCGGCAAGATTCCGTTCGCCTCCAGTTTCTCCTGCTTCCTGATGAACAAAGGTTTCGAGCAGGCGCGGGTGACTATTGCCTATCCGGGGCTGAACGTGAAACTGGTGGGCACGCACAGCGGCATCTCGATCGGCGAGGACGGACCTTCACAGATGAGCGTCGAGGAGACCGCCCTGGCGTGTTCTCTGCCCGGTTTCGTGGTGCTCTCGCCAGCCGATGAGGTTTCTACAGCGGCGCTGGTGCGCGCCGCGGCCGCGCACGTGGGCCCCGTATTTATCCGCACCGGCCGCATGAAAGCCCCGGTCGTCTACCCGGCGGATCAGGAATTCGCGATCGGCAAAGCGGTGGAGCTGATCGACGGTTCCGACGTGAGTATCCTGGCCACGGGCCTCTTGGTGGCCGAAGCCATCCGCGCGCAGGAGGTGCTCGAAGGCGAGGGCATTTCCGCGCGGGTGATCGATGTCCATACGGTAAAGCCGCTGGACCGCGAATGCATTCGCCGCGCCGCCGAGACCGGCGCGCTGGTGGTTGCCGAGGAGCACCTGGTGGATGGCGGACTGGGTGTGCGCGTCGCGCAAGTGGTTGCGGAAACCGTTCCCTGCCCTATGGAATTTGTCGGGATTCAGGATACTTACGCCGAATCCGGCACTCCGGAGCAACTGCTCGATAAGTACGGCCTGGTGGCGCGCGACGTAGTCGCGGCGGCGCGGCGCGTCCTGGCCCGCAAACGGTAGGGTCCGAGCAGGATCCGGCTCGCTCATGGGCATGCAGACCCCGGGAATTCCGTCCCCGGACTTCTTTCAGCTTCTGTGGCAGCAACTGCCCGAGTGTGCCTGGGTGTTCGATCACAACCTGGCCCTCCGCCCGGTGCGCAGCCGGGCCCCCCTTTTCGATCAACCGCCGCAAGCATTCCTGGGTTCCTCCTGGAAACGGAAGATTTCCGGGGTACTCTCCGGCCGGTTCCTCTTCCTGCGCGAACTACGGCCTGCTCCGGCTGGAGGACATTATTCCCTGGTTCACCTGCCGGTGCGGAGCGCAGACGGCCTGATCCGGTTCGCGGGCGGTTTTGCGGCGGAACTGCGCCCCGCAAGCGGTTCCACATTCGAGGAGCCGAGCCTCGATCAGCTTACCCGCGTCCTGCATGACGACGTGGGGCAGGCGCTGAGTGTCGCGGGCCTGCAACTGGACCTGCTGCGCATGGATTTGAGCCCGCGTATCCCGGAGATCGCGGGGCGGACAGAGCAGATACAGGCCCTCATCGAGCGCGCCATGCAGAGCATACGAGCGGTCAGCTACGAGGCCATGGACGAAGCCGGCCGGATAGGCCTGCCGAAGGCCTTGGAAAAGCTGGCTCTCCAGGCGGGCAGTGGTCTGCCGGGCGGCTTGCGGGTGCGATGCTCGCCTGGAGTGCGCGTGGGCCGTCCCGCGGGCACCGCGCTCTACCGCATCGCGCGGCAGGCGGTAGTAAGTGCCGCCCAAAGCGCCAGTTGCTCCCGGATTGAGATACTGTTAAAGTCTTCCCGGAGCCGTCCGGTTTTGGAGATACGCGGCCGCGAGCCCGGGCCGAGGGAACAGGCGGCATGGGATTGGCGCGACTCAGGGTGGCTGGCTCTGGAACATCGGGCAGCCCAGGCCAACATACCGCTGGTCATCCTGTCGGAGCGAGGTAAAGGGCTGCTGGTGAGAGCGCATGGTCCGCTGGCAGGTCCACCGGGATAACAGAGTAACCCGTATGCCGTACACGGTTCTGCTGGCCGACGACCACCGGCTCTTGCTAGACGGGCTGCGAACCATCCTGGAACATGCGCCCGACTTTCAGGTAGTGGCGGAAGCGGAAAACGGTCACGAGGCCGTGCAATCGTGCAAACAGTTACAGCCAGACCTAGTCGTCATGGACATCGGCCTGCCCGGGATGAACGGAGTAGAGGCCACCGTGGAGATCACCCGGCACTGCGTCAACACCAAAGTGCTGATCCTCTCGATGCATGACGACGAGAACGCGGTGGTGAGCGCGCTCCGCTCCGGAGCGCGCGGGTACGTCGTGAAGCGGGCCTCCTCGAGCGATCTGATAAACGCCTTGCGCACGGTGGCCCGGGGCGGCTCCTACCTCAGTCCGCAGGTGTCCGAACGCCTGCTGCACCGCATCCAGTGCGGCGACCTGGAGGTGCACCGTGATCGCGCCTCGCTGGAGGTGCTCTCCCCGCGCGAGTTGCAGGTGCTGCGCCTGGTGGCGGAGGGCAAGACCAGCAAGGATATCGCGGTGCTGCTTGACCTGGGTGTGCAAACCGTCCGCACCTACCGGAAGACTATGATGAAGAAGCTGGGTGTGAATAACGTCGCCGGCCTGACGCAGATGGCCCTATCGGCCGGCCTGACCAACTGGAACAAACCTGATGCAGACTCCCTGGGGTGAAATCCCGATTTACGACGCGCACGTACACTTCTTTTCCCACAGCTTTTTTGCTCTCCTTTCCGCTCAAAGCGGGAGACCACTGCCGGCCATGGGAGAATTCCTCGGCTGGCAGATGCCCCCGTCCGATCCCGAAGGCCTGGCCGAGATTTGGACGAAGGAGTTGGATCGCCACGGCGTGGCCCGCGCGGCCCTGATCGCCAGCATTCCTGCCGACGAGGCCTCCGTGGAAGCCGCCGTAGTGCGTTTCCCGGACCGGTTTTACGGCTACTTCATGCTGAATCCTATCGCCTCAGACGGTCTGGAGCGCCTGGAAAAAGCGCTGGCAGGCGGACGCCTGCGCGGCGTCTGCCTGTTTCCGGCGATGCACCGCTACGCCGTGCACGAGGCGCGTGTTCGCCCAGTGTTCGAAATGGCCTCCAACTACCCGGGGACGGTCGTTTTCGTACACTGCGGGGTTCTCACCGTGGGTGTGCGCCAGAAACTGGGGCTACCCTCCCCATTCGACATGCGGTTTTCGAACCCCATCGACCTGCATGGCATCGCGCTGACGTTCCCGCAGCTTCCCTTTGTGGTGCCGCACTTCGGAGCGGGCTATTATCGGGAGGCCCTCATGCTGTGCGACCAGTGTCCCAACGTGCACCTGGACACGTCCAGCACCAACAGTTGGATGCGCTGCCAGCCTGAGCACCTGGATCTGAACAAAGTATTCCGGCGAGCGCTGGAGGTGCTAGGGCCCCGGCGGCTGCTGTTCGGCACGGATTCCTCGTACTTCCCCCGCGGATGGCACGCACGCATCTTCGAAGCGCAGTCGCGAGCGCTATACGAACTGGGCATAAATGAGGCGGAGGCCCGCCTGATCTTCGGCGGCAACCTCGCCCGGCTGCTTTCCTCGCAGGGAAATTGAGAAGAACTCCGGGCGCCTGCCACTACGTCCCGTAATGGGGATTCCGATTCGCCGCTTGCTCGCGCGGTTTGGGCCGCCGTCCACCGACAGGCTGGCGCGACTCCGGAGGGTGTTGCGTTCCGCGGTGCGTTCGCGGCGATACGCTCTTCTGCTGCGCGCCGCCGGACTGGACACTCCCGAAGCCACTTTCCGGCGGAAGACAGTACAGGAAATCCTGGCTCGCCTCCCCTGGACTTCCTACGCCGAGTATTGCCTGGCTCCCGGCGAGTTCGAGAATCGTGAGGCGCCGGAAAACCCTAGGCCGGTGCTGGCTTATCCGTTCCCTCCGGGGCCGGCCATTGTCTTTTACGATGGTCGCAGTGCCCTGCCGCGGCTCTCCCGGCATCAGACCCTGGCGGCCCGACCGGAAGCGCTCAGCGCATGGGCCCACCGCATCCTGCGGGGAGAAATTCCGCGCCCGCCCTTGGAGCACGTCATCCTGTCCCTGGCCGGCGCGTGGGAGGGGCACCTCCCGGAAACAGGCAGAGATCTGTTGTGGCGGGCGTTCCGGGTGCCGGTCTTTGAACAGTTTTTGGACGGAGACGGCCATGTCATGGCAGCCGAATGCGAAGCGCACGAAGGGCTGCACATCGCGCCGGAAGCGGGTATTTTCGAGGTACGGCACGGAGAGCTGTTTCTGACGTCACTCGAGGCGCTACGCCACCCCGCCCTGCGCCTGGGCACGGGGTTCCGTGGCGAAATCGACCCGCGCGTCTGTTCCTGCGGGCGCAGCACACCTCGTCTCTGCAACCTCACTCGTGCCGCAGCCTCCCGCACCGCCGCAGACTCCCAGGCGGCGCTTGCCGAAGCTTATTTTCCGGTCAGTTTGCGCTGAATGCGCTGGGCTTGCGCCGTCAGGCTGCTGAATTGCCGCAAGTCCTCTTCGGCCAGGGCAATCGAATTCTGGATCCGCGACACGTCGATAGTGCTCATCCCCCCCACATCCGTGCGCCGGTTGTCCATCATTCCCGACAGGGTGCGGTACTGATCGGTCAGCTCCCGGTAGCGCCGCAGGATTCGGTTGAGCGTGGCCTCCTGGCGGAGGTAGATATCCTGCAAATCCGCGATGCCCTGCGTGAGCTGGCTGATGCGTTGCGAATCCGTAGTGGCTTGCTGGCGCAGCTTTTGATCCGTGATCTGGGTCTGCGTCAGGCGGTCGCTGTTGCTTTTCAACTCGCGCTGCAAGGCATCCACCAGCCGCCGGGCGGAGGCCAGGTTGTCCGTCAGATCGGATTCGGACGCGGAGAGGCGCTGGTTTTCGGAGGTGAGTTTACCGACTTGCCCCTGGAGATCGAGGAGATTGTTCTGCAGGTCGTTAATGGAGGCGTTGTCCCGCGCCAGGCTTTCCTGAAGGGTCTGGATGGTTTTTGCCGCTTCGACCGCCGCCTGGGCGTAAGCGCTCTCCGCCGGGCTCTTGGCCGCGGCCTCCGGAGATCCTCCGGCCACCGGAGCCTGGGCCGCGGCGCGCGCAGCCGTCAACTGCCGGTCCAACTCGGCTGCGCGGGCCCGCAGTTGCCGCTTCTCGGCGCTTGCCTGCGCCAGGCTAAAGTTCTGTTTCCCGATGGTCCGCGCCTGCCATATAATGGTTCCGGCCGCGGCCGCGAGCACCACCGCGAACAGAAGCATCAGCCAGAACTTCGGTTTCACAAGATCACCTCCCTTTCAGGAAGAACAGCGTGCGGTAAGTCAGGGTGTGTTTGTCCCCCGCCTCGAGTTGCACCTGCACGCGCCTCATTCTCCGTTCCGGCACCGCCAGCGTGACACTGTAATGTGAAGAAATCAACTCCAGCATCTGCTGCATGGCCTCGGGAATTTCCCCGCTCGACCGGCAAAAGGTGGCGGAGCCACCCGTCAAATCCGCCGCCTGCTTTAAACCGTTCTGATACGCCTCCCCCAACCGGTCATTGCGATACCGCAGATGCAGGATGAACAGGGGGGTCTGCCGCGCGGCCAGGACGGTATTCAGCTTGGAGAACTTCTCCTGAATCAGTGTCTCCGGGAAACGGCGGCTCAGGTCGTGGGTGTCGCTGGAATTAATCACCGGATTGGTGTAATCTTCGCGGTAATTCTCAATCTCGCTGTCGGTGACATAGAGTACCGCTACGCGCACCGCGGTTTTGGTGAGGATGGAGTCGCCGAGTTGCTCGGCGGTCTCAACGGTTTCGAGAAGGCCCGCCTTGCCGCTGACAGGCAGGTTCTGGATGGCCTCCGTGACCGCCCCCCGGTCGGCGGTCGGATCCACCAGGACCTTCAGTCCGTCCTGGGCCCGCAGCACGCCAACGTAAACCTTCGGCGGCAGCTTGGAGATTCCGGCGACCAGCGCGTCCTTGGCGGGCTCCACGCGGGACAGGTCGCCCACTACGTCCAGCACCACCAGCAGCATCAGGAAGTCGCTCGGCCCTTTCACGTCCAGCACGCGGGAGTCCGCCCCACCCAGCTTGGCATGGAGGTCCTTTCCGTCCAGCGGATCGGCCGCCTTGGCGTCCACCCACACGGGCACACGGATCTGCCGGGCCGGCATTTTCGCCGGCGGAGCCGCGAGCAAGGCCAGGCAGCAACCCGCCGCAGCCATCCACCGCATGTAACCGCGCAGCACTAGAAGCTGAACCTCAAGCTCAGTTGGATCACCCTCCCGCCCCGGGAGCCGATGATCTTGCCGGCGTTCACGTTGGGCGCGCTGGCCGGACCGATGACGTTGTCCGGATAGTTCCAGTTGGCATGGTTCAGAAAGTTGAAGCCGGCGGCGCTGAATTCCACGGTGCGGTCCGCCGCCAGCGCGAATCGCTTGCTGAGAGACAGGTCGAAATTTTGCGAGCCCGGGTTGTTCAGCCCCGGGATGGTGCGCGGGGCGTCGCCAATGCTGAAATCCGGCGGCTGATCGAACGCCGCCGGATTGAACCACTGCTCCGGGCCGGGGTTGGCCACGTGCGGATCGACGCCCGGGACGTAGTTCACGTGCAGCGCCTGGACGACTCCCCCGGTGTTGTTGAACTCGGGATAAGGGTACACTGGCGTGCCGCTGTACAGGGCCGCCGTGCCACTCACCGACCATCCGTCGATCAGGTAGTGGCGCCAGTCGGGAAAATTCAGGAAGGGCTTGTTCGTGCCCACTGGCAGTTCGTACACGTACGTGAGCTGGAGTTGCTCCGGGACGTTGTAGGGACTCAGCGCCCACTCGTTCTGGCGATTGAAAAAGTCTTGCTTGCCGTACGGCCCGGAGTAGTCGTCCATCTGTTTGGAAACCTCCAGGTAGGCGCTGACGGAGAGCCCCAGGGAGGCGCGTTTCTCCACGCGCAGGTAAGCGCCGTTGCGCTGATAGCGCCCCAGCGGATAGGAACTGTAGACGTTGAAGCCCTTGTATTGCGGATAAGGCCGCAGGGACTGGTTGAACACCTCGTCGTTCAACTGGTCGCGGTAGGTCAGGTCGTCGAGTGGGATCGCGTTGGGGTTGGCCGCATAGTTGCCCACGAGCAGGTTTTTCCCTCCGGAGTAATGCGCGCCCAAGGTAACCAGCATGGACGCGGGAAGCTCCCGCTCCACGGACAGCGAAGCTGACTGGTAGGTAGGCAGCCGGTCGGTGCGGTCAATCAGATCCGCCACGGTATTGTTGGCCTCGTCCGGGCTCAGGTCCGGCACCGGCCCGGTGGTCGGCGGCAGTCCCGCGGAAAGCACCACCGCGGGCTGCAACTGCACGTTCGGCGAAATGAAGGTCGGGTAGAGGCTGAAGCCCTGCGTGCCCCACTGCCCGGTGTAGATCGGGATGGCGGAGTAACTGCGGGAGAAAGACCCGCGCACCACTGTTTTCGAATCATTCCAGGGGTTCCAGGCGATGCTGAAGCGGGGCTCCAGCCGGTTGTGGACGTCCTGAAACGCGGCTCCTTGCCCGTTCACGCCGGCCGCGATCAGCGCGCCCGGGAGTCCGTTAGCCGGGTTGATGGTCTTCAGGTCCACCGTGCTTTGCCGGTTGTATTTCTCCGTCCGCGGCGTGCTGCGGTTCAGGTTCAGACCGATGGAGATGCTCAGTCCCTTGCGCACCTCGTAGTGATCGCTGGCATACAGATAGGAGGTCTGGCGCCGGAAATACGAAGGCGAGATGACGATGCTCTGCTCGGCAAATTCGGGCAGCCCCAGCAGAAAGCTGGCGAAGGCATGCCCCGTGTCGATGATGCCGGGCAGACTGGTCATGCCTGCCCCGAAGCGGAACAGGCCCGCCGGATACTGCGGCCAGAAGGTGTTCACCTGATAGGCCGCGTATTGCCCCTCGAAGCGGAGGGTATGCTTGCCGTGCCGCGTGGAGACGCCGTCGGTGAACACGTAGGTGTTGTTGGCGCTTTTCGAGATCGGGTAGGAACGCCCCATGTTCAGATACGGCGAAAGTTGGAAATAGGGGAAAGACTGGGCGCCGATGCCGTGGAGTCCCAGAAGTTGCCCGTAATCCGTGGTGTCGCCGAGATCGCCGCTTTGCGAAGCCGAGGAAGTGGCTTCCAGCGTAGCGGTGTTCACCGTCCGGGAAGTGGCGGTGAACACATATTGCATCGAACCGCGGCGGGTCTGAAACCGGCGGTCCGCAGGCCCTGGATTGGCCGCCGTGGGAAACCATTGGGCGGCCCCTTGGAATCCGTTGGAAAAAGCTAGTTCCATGGTCACGCGATGGCGCACCCGGATGGACTGGTCCACTTTGCCGATCATGCCGTTGGCGGTGTTCGTCTCCGGCGAGTTGATGAAATAGTTATTGCGGAAGAACGGGCCGATATCGGTGTTGGGCAGAGGATAATAGGGCACCGCCTTGGCGGCCACCGGGTCGATGCGGCTGGTGGGAATGCGGTTTCCGGGGAACGGGTCGCGCAGGTATTGCAGGTTGTCGACCGACACCGGCTGAGTGGGATCGTATGCCGGGTTGGGGGCCGTAGTGTTCGGGTCGTAGATCGGGAGCGGCAATCCGGCCTGGTCGACCACGGCCGAGTAGTCGCCCGAGCGCTCCGGCACCGTGGGCACCGTCTCCAGGTAGGCGCGTGCGATGTGCTCCCGGACGCCTTCATAGGACAGCGAGAAGAACGTGCCGCTCGTGCCGTGCAGCAGGTGCGGGAGCACCACCGGACCGGCCACGTTGAAGCCGAACTGGTTACGCCGCAGCAGCCCTTTGTGCCCGCCGTTCTGCGTGATTTCGTGCGGCACGGCATCCAGAAAGTCGTTGCGGAAATTTTCGAACAGGCGGCCATGCCACTGGCTGCGGCTGGCACGCTTGACGCCGGCGGGCGGCGGGCTGTCTGGCCGCAGACCCAGGTTGCGCGACACGATTTTGAATTCCTCCACGGCCTGCTCGATGGGGGTCTGCGGGACGGGCGCGGGTGCCTTGGATTGCGCCCATGCCGCTGCGGCACACCACGCGCACACCCCGGCTACCGACAGAACCAGCCGCTCCATAATTCCAGTGTACCAATCGCCTGTGAGCGGACCCGCGTTTGCGCGGCGCGCCCTGCTAATCTAACGGGAGGATGAGACTAAGCGAGATCGCCGGGCGCCTGGGTGCCACGCTGCGCGGCGACGGGGACATCGAGATCACCGGAGTGGCCGGCATGGAGCATGCCGCGCCCGGACAACTTACGTTTCTGGCGAATCCGAAATATGCGCCGAAAGTGAAGCACACGCGTGCCAGCGCCATCCTGGTGGCGCCCCCGGGCGGGGACCTGCCCATCGCCAGCCTGATCTCGGAAAATCCCTACCTGGACTTCGCGCGTGCCCTGGAACTGTTTTATCAGCCTCCCCACCCGGCGCCGGGCGTGCATCCCCTGGCGTACGTGGCCCCCAGCGCCGTGATCGGCGAAGCCGCCTCTATCGGACCCTTTGTGTCGGTGGGAGAGCGCGTGCGGATCGGCCGCAACGCGGTGCTTCATCCGCATGTCGTGATCTACGAGGGCGCCGAGATCGGGGATGATTTTCTGGCTCACTCCCACGCCGTGGTGCGGGAGTTTTGCCGGGTGGGAGACCGGGTCATCCTGCAAAATGGCGTGGTGATCGGCGGCGACGGCTTCGGATTCGCCAGGCGCGCCGATGGCACGCATTACAAGATCGTACAGTCGGGCCCCGTAGTGATCGAGGACGACGTCGAAATCCAAAGCCTCACCTCCGTGGACCGCGCCACCGTGGGCGAAACCCGCGTCAAGCGGGGAGCCAAGATCGACAGCCTGGTGCAGGTGGGGCACGCCTGCGTGGTGGGGGAAGACAACATCATCTGCGCGCAGACCGGCCTGGCGGGCAGTTCCATCCTGGAACGGGACGTGCTCCTGGCCGGGCAGGTGGGGGTTTCGGGCCACCTCACCGTGCATGCCGGCGCCGTGGTGTACGCCCAAAGCGGCATCGGCGGAGACGTCCCGGCCGGCGCGCGGGTCTCCGGCTCTCCCGCCTTCGCCGCCAATGAATGGCTGCGCGCCATCACCGCCTTTCCGAAACTGCCCGAACTGCTGAAGACGGTTCGCGGACTGCAAAAGAAAGTAGAAGAACTGGAAAAGAATGCCAAACGATAAGCCCCACTCGGACCGCCGCCCCCTGGCGTACCTGAATTCCAATTTTCTGAACAGCCCGGATGCCCGGGCGTTGCGTATCCTGGCGGAGTATTTGGAGCCGTTCAGCCATTTCCGCAGGGAGAACATCCGGGATACGGTAGTGTTTTTCGGGTCCGCCCGCCTGCGGGAAGACGGCCCTATGGGGCACTATTACCAGGACGCGCGGACTCTCGCGCGCATGGTCACCGAGTGGGCCCGCCAGTACACCAACAACACGCACCGCTTTGTGGTCTGCACCGGCGGCGGGCCGGGCATCATGGAGGCCGCCAACCGCGGCGCGGCGGATGCCGGGGGCAAGACCATCGGCTTGAACATCGGGCTGCCGTTCGAGCAGTTGCCGAATGGCTACATCACCCCGGAATTGAGCTTCGAATTCCATTACTTCTTCATGCGCAAGCTGTGGTTCGCCTATCTGGCAAAGGCCCTGGTGGTCTTCCCGGGCGGCTTCGGCACCTTGGATGAGATGATGGAAATCCTCACTCTGACGCAGACCCAGAAGCTGGCCAAAAAGGTTACCATCCTGCTGTACGGCTCCAAGTACTGGCGGGAGATCATCAACTTCGAAGCTCTGGTGCGCCACGGCACAATCAGTTCGAGCGACCTGGAACTGTTCCGCTACGCCGACGATCCCCAGACGGCATTCGAGATCCTGCGCGTGGACCTGCAGAAGTACGCGCTGCAGCCCGAGCCCGAACTGCCGGCCATTGCCAAGTCGCGCCACCCCGCCAAGCCGCCAGGGGCCTAGATGGTCAACATCCGCATGCGAACAGGATAGAATGGTCTGGAATATGGCGGCGCGCCTGATAGCCCTCTATCGAAAGCTCGGGCGGGTCGAGAAGGTCTTTCTTTTCCTGTTGTTGTTATACGCCGGGGCGCGCCTGGCGGCGGCCGGATCGGGCCTCGCGCTGCTGGCGGGCCTGGCCGTCTACGCGGCCGGCTTCGTGGTAGCCCTGCGCCTGGCCAAAGCGGGGATCGCCCGGCTGATCTGGCGCCTGCGCAACCGGCTCATCGTCGCCTATCTGTTCATCGCCGTCGTCCCCATTGTCCTGATCCTGACCCTGACGGCCACCGCCCTGTACATGGTGACCGGGCAGGTGGCGGTGTACCTGGTCAGCTCGGAACTGGCGCGCCGCAACCAGGCGCTCCAGGGGATCGCCGAAATCCTGGCGCGTACGCCGGCCGGGAACCGCGTGGAAGCCCTTCGCCGGGGGGCTTCCTTCCTGAACAGCCGCTTTCCCAAGGTAGAGATGTTATTCCGGGAAAGCCAGGAGTACCGCTATCCGGAAGGATCCCGCCTGACCCACCCGCCCGCCGGCTGGAAAGACGCCAGCGGCATTATGGTCAAAGACCGGCGGCTGTATAGTTGGGCGCACGTGCTGTCCGGTGCCGCCGAGGTCACCGTGGTGGCGCCGCTGACCCACGATTTCCTGGCCGGGCTGGTTCCCGAATTGGGCGACGTGTTCTTCATCACCGACCCGAACAGCGCCCACCTGCGGGCCGGACAAGTCATGCTGGCTGACGACACGCGCAACGCCAAGGCGGATCGCGTTCCGGCCCCATTCGTCGCGGCCGATATCGTGGTGACAGGCGTAAATCCCACCCCCGTGGCGCTGTGGGAGTCCCCGGAGCGCTGGGACAGCATGGTGCTGGTGGTCCATACGCGCACCTCCGCCCTGCTGGGCATCCTGTTCGGGGGCAAAATGGATTGGGGCCAGATCATCCTGGTGATCTTCGTGGGCGTGGTGGTCCTGTTCGTCCTTGTCGAGATTGTCTCGCTGGTGATCGGCATCTCGCTCACCCGCACCATCACCAGCGCGGTCCACCATCTTTACGAAGGCACCCAAAGAGTCAAGGAAGGCGATTTTTCTCACCGTATTCCGGTTGAGGGCAGCGACCAGCTCGCCGAACTGGGGATCTCCTTCAACACCATGACCGAAAACCTGGAGCGCCTGATCGTGGTGGCGAAGGAGAAGGAACGCCTGCAATCGGAACTGGAGATCGCCCGCGAAGTGCAGAGCCAGCTCTTCCCCAAGCAGGCTCCCCATTTGACCAGCCTGGAGGTCACCGGCGTGTGCAACCCGGCGCGCATGGTTTCCGGAGATTATTACGATTTCCAGGACCTGGCCGAACACAAATTGGCCTTTGCCATCGGGGACGTGGCGGGAAAGGGGATCTCGGCGGCGCTGCTGATGGCCGCCATCCAATCCACCATGCGCACGCAACTGACGGCCAGCGCGTCCGCCAGGGGGAACGGCAGCGCGCCCGGACGCCTCTCGGCGGCGGCCCTGGTATCGCTGCTGAACAAGCAGCTCTATGCCAACACCTCGGCCGAAAAGTACGCCACCTTCTACTTCGCCCTGTACGACGAAGAGACCAGCACCTTGACCTACACCAACGCGGGTCACCTGCCGCCCATCCTGCTGCACGGCGGAGTTCCCCGCATGCTGGACGTCACCGGCACGGTGGTCGGCGCATTCCCGTTTACGCGGTACGATGAAAAACAAGTCGAGCTGACCAGCGGAGACCTGGTGGTCGGCTATACGGACGGCATCACCGAACCCGAGAACGAATACGGCGAGATGTTCGGCGAGGAACGGCTGAAGGACCTGCTGGTCAAGCACGCCCGCGACGACGCGCCCGAGATCATCGCCCGGGTCATGGAGGCCGTCCAGCAGTGGACCGGGGCCGGCGAGTTGCAGGACGACATGACCATGCTGGTGGCGCGCAAGCGATGAAGATTCTGACCGCGGCTCAAATGCGGGAGGTGGACCGCAGAACCATCGAAAGAGGTATTCCCGGTCTGGTCCTCATGGAAAACGCCGGTCAGCGTGTGGTGGAGTTGCTGGCCGAGAAGTTCGCCCCGCTGTCCTCGCAGCGCATCGTGGTGCTCTGCGGCAAAGGAAATAACGGGGGCGACGGCATGGTGGTCGCTCGGCAGGTGTTCACGCGCTTCCGCCCCGCCCTGGATGTGGTTCTGCTGGCGCCTCCGGAGCAATTGCAGGGAGACGCCGCTGAAAACTGGCGCATGCTGCGGGCCTGCGGTTGCCCGGTGAGCCCCGCCATCACCCCAGCCATGCATGGCGCCACGCTGGTGGTGGATGCGCTGCTGGGCACGGGGATCCGCGGACCGGCCGAAGGCGCCGTGCTGGAGGCGATTCGCGAGATTAACCGCGGCTTTCCGCTGGCCAAAGTGGTGGCCGTGGATATCCCCTCCGGCATGCCCAGCGATTCACCGTTTCCCGGAGGAGAACACGCGCGCGCGGACTTCACCGTGACGTTCACCGCGCCCAAGCCGGCCCAGGTGCTGGCGCCGAACTGCAACGCCGTGGGGGAACTGCGCGTGGGTGCGATCGGCAGCCCGCCGGAACTCTACGAGGCCGATCCCGGCATCACCCTCTCCCTCGTTCAGCCGCGTGAGTTCCTGCATCTGCTCGCGCCGCGCCGCCCGGGCGCCCACAAGGGCAGCTTCGGACATGTGCTGGTCATCGGCGGCAGCCGCGGCAAAACCGGCGCCGCCGCTATGGCCGGGCTGGCGGCGTTGCGCTCCGGCGCCGGATTGGTCACGGTGGCCTCGGCGGAATCCGCTATCCCGGTTATCGCCGGGCATGCCCCCGAACTGATGACCGAGCCGCTGCCGGAAACCGACTCCGGCGGCATTTCGCTGCGGGCGTTCGACTACGGACGCTTGCCGGACATCGCCGCCAACAAGGACGTGCTGGCCATCGGACCGGGCGTGGGTACGCATCCCGAAACCGTGGCGTTGGTGCGCCGCGCCCTGGAGGAATTCCCGCACCCCGCCGTCGTGGACGCCGATGCCCTGAACGCGCTGGCGCAAACTCCGTTTTCTGCATCCGGAAGACTGCGTGTGCTGACTCCGCATCCCGGCGAGATGGCCCGTCTCACCGGCCGCACAGTCGCGGACATCGAGGCGGACCGCGTGGAGGCCGCGCGCGGCCTGGCCACCGGGCGCCAGGTCACGCTGGTTCTCAAAGGCCAGCGCTCCCTGATCGCGTTTCCGGACGGCCGCGTGTGGATCAATCCCACGGGGACGCCCGCCATGGCCAGCGGAGGCAGCGGCGACATCCTCACCGGGCTGCTGGCCGGCTTCCTGGGCCAATTCCCCGCCGAGCCCGGCCTGGCGGTTGCCGCCGCGGTCTATCTGCACGGCCTGGCCGGAGAATGCGGCGCGCGGGAACTCGGAGAGAAACCGCTCATCGCCACAGACCTGCTGCGGTTCCTTCCCGCCGCCCTGGAGGAGTGTGCCCGTTTTCCGGACCGCCTCTGAGGAAGAGACCATCGCGCTCGGAGAAAAGCTCGCCCGGCAGTTGCCCCGGCGCGCGGTGGTGCTCCTGATCGGCAACCTGGGCGCGGGCAAGACTACGCTGGCCAAGGGCATCGTCAAAGGCCTGGAGGTCGCCGCGCCGGAGGAGGTTTCGAGCCCCACCTTCACGCTGATCCACGAATACGGCCAAAGCCGCCGGGTCTATCACATCGATTTTTACCGCTTGGAAACCGCCCGCGAGTTGGCCACGCTGGGCCTGGAGGAATTGTTCGATCGTGAGGCCGTGTTCCTGATCGAGTGGGGCGAGCGCTTTCCGGAGTACATGCCCGCCGAGCGGCTGGAAATCCGCTTGCGCGAAGTGCAGGGAGATGAGCGTGAGATCGAAGTGACTGTGCCCGCGCCCACCCGCGGCGCGGAATTGATATAGTCTCCGGTTTGAGATCACCGATGCTCCTCCAGCCATCCGCAAGCGTGATGATTCTACTGTTGGCCGCCGCCGGTGCCTCCGCACAACTTCGCCCGGCGGAACCCGAGTTGGTGGGCATGTCCAGGGAGAGGTTGGCACGGGCTGGCGCGCTGCTGGAAGGCGAAGTGCGCTCCGGCCGCGTGGGGGCTGCTTCCATCCTGGTGGCGCGCCGCGAAAGGATTGTGTTGCAAAAGGCGTTTGGCCGCCTTTCCTCGTCCCCGGGTGCCCCGCCGCTCGAGCCTGATTCGGTTTTCCTGCTGGCGTCCATCACCAAGCCGGTCACGGCCTGCGCTCTCATGCTGCTGGTCGAACACGGGCAAGTAGTGCTCAACGATCCGGTGTCGCGCTATCTTCCCGAGTTCACGGGTGGAGAGCGCGGCCACGTGCTGGTCCGCTATCTGCTCTCCCACACCTCGGGTCTGCCCGACATGCTGCCGGAGAACACCGAGTTGCGCCGGGCGCACGCGCCGCTGAGCGAATTCGTGAAGCACACCTTCCACACGCCGCTTTTGTACCCGCCCGGTAAGGGCTTTCGCTACCAGAGCATGGGCATTCTGCTGGCCGCAGAGATCGTCGAGCGGCTGTCCGGTATGCGCCTTCGGGATTTTGAAGCCAAAGAAATCTTCGAGCCCATGGGGATGAAGGACTCCTCCCTGGGACTGGGCGGCCGCCGCATCGCCGATCTGGTCGAGTGCCAGGAAGGCCCGGGAGGAAATCGTGCCGACATTCAGAGTTTTGGGGCCAACAGCCCGTATTGGCGTGATATGGGCCATCCCTGGGGCGGTATGCACAGCAACACCCGCGATCTCGCCATCCTTTTGCAGACCTTCCTGAACGGCGGTTCCTATGCGGGCCGGCGGCTCTTCAGCCCCAACACAGTGCGCGAGATGATCACCGACCAGAACGCCGGGCTGCAGGCCCCCTGGGGACTGGGCTGGGCGCTGGGACGATCCATCGCCTGGAATGGCTTTGGCGACCTGATCTCGGCCCGTACCTTCGGGCATGTCGGCGCGACCGGCACGGCGGCCTGGGCCGACCCCGAAAGCCAACTGCTCTGCGTCATCCTGACCAACCGCCCCTACTCGATCGACGACGGCAGGCTGCTCCGGCAAGTGTCCAACGTTGTCGCCGCTTCCGTCGAAAAATGATCCGGCTTGCCGGCGCCCCGTCCTACTTCCCGATGCAGAAGGTCGAGAAAATCCGGTTGAGGATATCGTCCGCGGTGGTGGCGCCGGTGATGGCATCGATGGGGCGCAGCGCGGCGTACAGGTCCAGCAGCAGCATCTCGTGCGGGATGCTTTCGTGCGCCGCGGTTTCTGCCTTTTCGAGATAACGCACGCACTCCTGCAACAACCGTTCGTGGCGTACGCTGGTGATGAAACTGGCCTCCTGCTCCACGGAGCCCTGCGGAGCCACGGCCTCCAGAATGGCATCGCGCAGAGCCGGGATACCCTCGCCGCTCAAGGCCGACACCGCCACCAGACGTTCCGTGATTCCGCAGCGCCGTGGCAGATCGCTCTTGTTACCCACCAGCAGCCAGCACCCTTTGCCGCGGGCCCGTTCTATCAATTCCAGATCCTGCGCCTCCGCTGCGGCGGAGAGGTCTACCACCACCAGGGTCAGATCGGCGTCCGCCATGGCCTGAAAGCTGCGTTCGATGCCCAACGTCTCGACCAGGCCCTCACCCGGGCGGATGCCCGCCGTGTCGTAAAGTTTGACCGGGATGCCGTGGATGGCCGCCACCTCCGAGACTAGGTCCCGGGTGGTGCCCGGAATCTCCGTGACAATGGCGCGGTCCTGCTCCAGCAGGCGGTTGAACAGGCTGCTTTTGCCCACGTTCGGGCGTCCCACGATGGCCAGCGTCAGCCCGGCGCGAACCAGGTCTCCATAGGCGAAGCTGGCCGCCAGGCGCGCGACCCCTTCGCGCAGGGGCGCGAGGCGCCCCAGAATCTCCTGGGGCGAAGCTACGCTGATGTCGTCTTCGGCGAAGTCGATCCCTGCCTCCAGGAGCGCGATCAATTCTAGCATCTGCTCCTTGAGCGGGGCCAGGCGGCGGGAGACCGAGCCCTCCGCCTGCTGTGCGGCGACGCGGGCCTGATACAGGGTGGTGGCCTCGATCAGGTCGCGGATGGCCTCAGCCCGGGGCAGGTCGATGCGCCCCCGCAGGAAGGCTCGCAGCGTGAACTCGCCGGGTTCGGCCAGCCGCGCTCCGGCGGAGACGGCGCGTTCCACGCAGTGCCGAAGCACCACCGGAGAACCGTGGCAGGTGATCTCCACCACGTCCTCGCAGGTATACGAGCGCGGCTTCTCGAAAAACGCGACCACGACTTGATCCACCAGCCGGCCTTCCGGGTCCACGAGTTCAGCCAGTTGCGAGCCCCAATTGCGCCAGACCGCTGGGTGCGGAAATCGCAGGATGCTCTCAGACACTGGCCGTGCCGACGGCCCCGAAAGACGCACAACTCCAATACCTGAACGGCCCGGAGGGGTCGAAAGGGCGACAATCGTGTCCTGAAGATCCAAAGGCGGAAACTAGCGGCGGGCGCCGTGAGCGCGGGATGGCCTTTGCCCGCGCGGACCGCCGCGGCCCCGGTCCCGCGGGGGGCCTTCCGGCCGCCCGGAGCCCCGGAAACTGGGGGGTGGTGCCGGAGATTCCGGCAAACTGGGCATGCCGGCGGGATATACCACCACTTGCCTGTGGATTCCCGAACCGCTGCTTTCGCTGCGCACGGCCGTATCGTTGCGCAAAGCCAGGTGAATTACGCGCCGCTCCCGGCTATTCATGGGATTGAACCGGAACGGCTGCCCGGTGCGTTTCACCTTGTCCGCCGCGGCCGATGCGCTGAGCCGCAGTTCCTCGATGCGCAGCAGCCGGTAGTCATTGGCGTCGAAGGAGATCCGGGAATGGTCTTCGGAGGGCACGCGCAGCACCTCCATGGTCAGGTGTTCCAGGGCCAGCAGTAACTCGGCCCGGTTGGCCAGTAGCAATTCCTCATCTGGCCCGTGGAACTTGACCAGAAGCTCCGGCGTCTCGAAGTCGTCCGCGGCGGGCTGCCCGTCTTCCATTTCGTAGTTCACCCGGAAGCCGGCCAGCAGCAGCAGCCGCCGAAGAAACCCATCTAGCTCGGCTCCGACCGAGGATACGGAGTATTTGCGTTCGCTCACCGTCTACTTCTTGCCACCCTTCTTCTTGGGCTGCACCGAGAGAGCCACCTCCGCAGCCACTGCGGTCTTGTTGAAAAACCACTGCTGCGCGATGCCCACCAGATTGCTGGTCAAATAGTATAATACCAGCCCGCTCGAGAGGTTGTAGAACATGAACCCGAACACCAGCGGCATGATCATCATCATCTTCTGCTGGTTGGGATCCGGTGTCGTGCTGGGCGTCATCTTCTGCATGATGAATTGGCTGGCCACCATGATCAGCGGCAGCACTTTGATCGGCAGGGTCTCCGGCTGGGAAAGATCGGTGACCCACAGCCAGTGCGCACCGCGCATCTCCACCGACACGGTGAACACTTTGTAAAAGGCGAAGAAAAAGGGGATCTGGAGCGCCATCGGCACGCACCCGCCCATAGGGTTCACGCCGTATTTCTTGTACAACTCCATCGTTTCCTGGTTTTGGTCGGCTTTGCGGGGGTCCCGGATGCTGATGCTCTTGTACTTTTCGTTGATGGCCTTGATCTGCGGCTGGAGCGCCTGCATCTTCTTCATGGACTTCATGCTGGAGATCTTCAGGGGGAACAGCGCAAAGTTCAGGGCGATGGTCACCAGGATGATCGCCCACCCGTAGTTCCGGACCACGTGGTCATTCACCCAGTTCACGATCAGAAACAAGGGCTTCGCCAGTAGGCCGAACCAGCCGAAGTCCACGATCTGCTCCAGCTTGGGGTTTACCGAGCGGAGAATATCGATGTCTTTGGGCCCCACGAACAGCGAAAAGCGGTTCACCGAGCCGTTGCCCACAGCCGTGCCCGCCATCGGAATCTCCTTCTCCTCGTATGGCGTGCGCACCGAATCGGAGAACGTCACGGATTCCACCGGGCCCGGGCTGTCGGGCAGGAAAGCGGCAACGAAATATGTGTCTTCGACGCCGGCAAACGAGTATTGCCCGGTGAACTGCGCCGGGCCGTTCTTGGCCGCCTTGGCGGAATTCTTGACCAGCTTACCTTCGGCCGTGTTGAAGTAGAGCGTTTGGGAGGCTCCGGCGGGGTTTGGCACCGCCATATCGCCGAAGCCGCCGCGCCACTCGATCAGCGCCGGAAGCGCTTTGCCGCCGTCGCTCACTTCGGTGGAAATCTGCGAAAGATAGCTGTTTGCCTGGAACCGGAAGGTCTTGCGCGCCCGTGTCTGGCCGTTAGAGAACTCGAAGGTCACTCCCAGCCCGTCCGGATCCTTCTTGATGGCATATAGCGCCTGGTTCAGATCCACTGCAGGCTTCTGGCCGGAGAAATACAGCGAAAAGGGGGCACTGGTGGCGGAGGCGCCGTTTACCAGTTCCAGCGGCTTGCCCGAATGCGCCGCGAACTTCTTCAACAGCCAGTTATGCACCACCGCGCCGCGGTTGCTGAAAGTAATCCGATACAGGTCGGTCTCGATGAAGACGCGCTCTTCAGCCTGCGCGGAAACGGGAGGGGTGGCGGGGATCGCGGAAGCGGGCGTGGCCGCCGGAATAGCGGTGGCCGGCGCCGCAGGCGCCTTCCCCTGGGATTGCGATGCCACCGGCTTTTTCGACGGCGGCGCGATCGTCTTGTAGAAATAAGGAGTTACGAACAGGACCGCGCCCATCAGCAGGAAGGCCAGCAGCAGCCGCAACTCCATCGACATCTCTTTGGGAGGCTCGGGCCCCCCGATCGTCATTCCGGCGTTATTTGGTTCGGCCATGCTGTCTTGACTTCGTTCCCTATTGATCGTCACTTCCGGTAGAATGCGCTTACGGGACGGGGTCCAGGCCGCCCTCGTGGAACGGATGGCACTTCGCCAACCGCTTGAGCCCCATCCAGACACCTTTCGCGACCCCGTGCTTCTCCACGGCCTCACGCATATACTGCGAGCAAGTCGGATAAAAACGGCAGGCGGAAGGCAACAGGGGAGAGACCACCAACTGGTAGATTCGCAGGGTCCCGGTTACAGCCCGTTGCAGCGCTCGAACAGCCGGGCTACTTCCCGCCGGAGCACGGGAAACGAGGCCTTCAGCACGGAGCGCCGGGGATTGATGACAATGGACCACCGCGGACTCAACGATTCGAATTCCAGGCGGACGGCTTCCCGGATCCGCCGCTTGATGCGATTGCGGACCACGGCCGTACCCAGGGCGCGGGGCAGGGTGAGCCCCACCCGGCTGCCGCTGCCTTCCGGTTCCCGGACGTGGAACGCCACAAAGAAAGGCCCCGTGAATTTGGCGCCTTGCTGGTACACTCTACGGAAATCCGAGGATCGTAACAGACGAACACGTTTCGGAAAACCAGCGATAGATCACTACCTCTCGGAGCTGACCGTCAGTTTCTTACGGCCCCGAGCGCGGCGGCGTGCCAGGACGGCTCGTCCATTCTTGGTTTGCATCCGTGACCGAAACCCGTGCGTCTTGGCGCGCCTGCGGTTATTGGGTTGAAAGGTGCGTTTCGGCATTTTCGTTCAATCTACCAGTATAAAGCAGCCGGAGCGGAGGGGCAACGGCGAGGCGCGACGTGTCAAAAATACACGCGTGTGCTTCAGCGCCCCACCGTGGGAGGAGACGAGAGCATGGAGAGGAGAAGGCTAAATACCACCAAAATGGCCAACCCACCGGCAACCAGCATAGGTCCGAGACTCCTTCTTTCGCGAGGTAGTGCAATTTCGGGGCCGAACGTTTCAGCCGCGGCCTCCTTGCAGTGTGGTACGTTGCCGGTATGCGATTGGATTTGGCGTTCGGCAAAACCGGCCTGACCGTAGACCTGCCGGAGGGGTTCCAATATCGGATTCTGGAGGCGCGGTCGGCGAGGCCCCTGGGCGATCCCCAGGCTGCCATCGAAAGCGGCTTGGATCACCCTGTTGGCACGCCGCCAGTCACGGAACTGGCGCGCGGGAAGCGCAGCGCCGCCATTTCCGTTTGCGACATCACCCGGCCGGCTCCCAACCGCCAGGTCCTCCCTCCCCTGCTGCGCCGCCTGGAATCCGGCGGAATGCCGCGCGAAGGCATCACCATCCTGATCGCCACGGGACTGCATCGCCCCGCCACCGAGGCCGAGATCCGCGAGATCTGCGGCGACTCGATTGCGGCCGCTTACCGGGTGGTGAATCACAACGCCCGGCAACTGTCGGAGCACCGTCACCTGGGCGCCACCGCGTCCGGCACGCCGGTGTACGTGGACGAGCGCTTTGTCTCCGCCGATCTGCACATCACTCTGGGCTTTATCGAGCCGCACCTCATGCTGGGGTATTCCGGCGGACGCAAGCTGATCGCCCCCGGGCTGGCGGCCCAGGAAACCATCAAGGTGTTGCACAGCCCCCGCTTCATGCGCGACCCGCGCGCGGTGGAAGGCTCCATCGAGGACAACCCGCTGCATCGCGAGCTGCTCGAAATTTCGCGCATGGCCCGGCATGACTTTCTGCTGGACGTAGCTCTGGCCCGCAACCGCGCCATCGCCGGCGTGTTTGCCGGGAGCCCCCTGGAAGCCCACCGCCGCGGGGTGGAATTCGTGTCGCGGGTGATGTTGGAGACTCTGGAGGAGCCCGTGGACGCCGCCATCACGACTTCCGCCGGCTATCCCCTGGACCTGACGTTTTACCAAGCCGTTAAAGGCGTTACGGCCGCGTCGCACATCGTGAAACCGGGCGGTAAAATCCTGCTGCTGGCGGCCTGCGAGGAGGGTGCGGGCGCCCCGGAATTCCGCCGTATGCTGCTCGAAAACCCCTCCGGGAGGAAGTTCCTCGAGCATATCCGGCAGGTGCCGGAGGTGGTGGTGGACCAGTGGCAACTGGAGAAACTCGGGCTGGTCACCGCCGCGAAGGACGTGCTCTTCTACGTGCCCGGCCTGCCGGCCGAATATCACGCCTCGTTGTGGGGAAAATCGTTTCCCACCGCAGCGGCGGCGATCCGCGCTCTGGCCGAATCGCTGCCGCCGCGAGCGACTGTGGCGGTGATTCCGGAAGGGCCTTACGTGCTGGCCAAGGCCAGTTCCGGCGACCGCGAAGCCGTAGGGGTATGAGTTACTTTCCCGCGTTGAAACGGTCTTCGATGGCTTTCCAGTTCACCACGTTCCACCAGGCCGCGATGTAGTCCGGCCGGCGGTTTTGATATTTCAAATAGTAGGCGTGCTCCCACACGTCCAGGCCCATGACCGGGAACTTGCCTTCCATGATCGGACTGTCCTGGTTGGCCGTGCTGTAGATATCCAGCTTACCCGCGGCATCCTTCACCAGCCAGGCCCAGCCGGAGCCAAAGCGCGTGGCCGCCGCACCGTTGAATTTCTCCTTGAACGCGGCGAAGCCGCCGAAGGTAGCGTTGATGGCCTGGGCTAGGTTTCCGACCGGATCGCCGCCGCCCCCGGGCGTCATGATGCCCCAGAACATGGAATGATTGCTGTGGCCGCCCCCATTGTTTCGCACCGCGGTGCGGATGTTTTCCGGAACCGCCGCACAGTTGTTGGCCAGCAGTTGTTCCACGGTCAGACCGGCGAGGTTCGGGGCCGACTCCAGCGCCTTGTTCAGGTTGTTGACGTATGCGCCATGGTGTTTGCCGTGATGGATTTCCATGGTCATTTTGTCGATATGCGGCTCGAGCGCGTCAAAAGCGTAAGGCAATGGTGGCAGAGTAAATGGCATACGAGTCTCCTTTCAAGTCTCCTCTGAGCAAAAACCGTCCGGGCGCCTGAGCGTCCGGCAACGGTCCGAAACGGTCACAGGCCGGCGGCCCCGCCGGCTTTCTCGAACGCGTCGGCGAGCCGGAACATGGTCGGCTCGTCGAAGTGCCGCGTCAGAATCTGCATGCCCACGGGCAACCCCTCCGCGGTCTTGCCGCAGGGCACGCTCAGGCACGGGATGCCGGCCAGACTTCCCGTGATGGTGAAGATGTCGGACAGATACATCTCCATGGGATCGTCGATCTTTTCCCCCAGCTTAAAAGCCGGGAACGGGGAAACCGGCGCCACCAGCACGTGCACCTGCTCGAAGGCGCGGCTGAAATCCCGCGCGATCAACGCCCGCACCTTCTGCGCCTTCAGGTAGTAGGCGTCGTAATAGCCAGCGCTCAGCACGTAAGTCCCCAGCATGATGCGCCGCTTGCATTCCGCACCGAATCCTTCGCCGCGTGTGGCCCGGTACATCTCGCTTAGCGTATCGGCTCCAACGGCCCGGCGGGTGTACCGCACGCCATCATAGCGAGCCAGGTTGGAGCTGGCTTCAGCCGTGGCGATGATGTAATAGCAGGCTATGGCGTAGTCGGTCGCCGGCAGGCTGATTTCCCGCACCTCGCAGCCTTGCTTCTTGAGCACCTCCACGCCGCGGGCGATCAGGTCCCCCGTCTCGCTCGTCAAGTTTTTTAGATACTCCACAGGCAGGCCAAGCTTCAGGCCTTTTACCTGCCCGTCCAGGGCAGCCGTGTAATCCGGTACGGGTGCCTCGGCAGAGGTGGCATCCAGGGGGTCGCGCCCGGCAATTGCGCCCAACAAGACCGCCGCATCGTGCACCGTCCGGCCAAACGGTCCGATGTGATCCAGCGAGCTGGCGAAAGCGGTGAGCCCGTAGCGCGAAACACGCCCATAGGTCGGCGTGACGCCCACCACGCCGCAAAAGGACGCCGGTTGGCGAATGGAACCCCCCGTATCCGAGCCCAGCGAAACCACGGCCGTGCCCTGCGCGACCACCGCCGCTGAGCCGCCGCTGGACCCTCCCGGCACGCGGTCCGGCGCGATGGGGTTGCGCACCGGCCCGAAGGCCGAATTCTCATTCGAAGACCCCATGGCGAACTCGTCGCAGTTGGTCTTGCCCAGCACCAGCCCGCCGGCTTCCTCCAGGCGCGTGACAGCGGTGGCGTCGTAGGGCGGCACGTAGTGCTCGAGCAGCCGTGAACCGCAGGTGGTGCGCACCCCCTTGGTGACAATCACGTCCTTGATCGCCACGGGCACCCCGGCGAGCGGGCCGGGGTCCTCGCCGCGGGCGATCTTTTCGTCCACCCGGGCCGCGGCGGCCAGCGCGCGCGCGGGGCAGAGGTGCAGAAAGGCGTTGGTCTTAGGGTTCTCCGCCTCGGCGAAGCGCAGGGCTTCCCGCGCCAGTTCCGCGGCGCTGAACTCGCGCGCCCGCAAACCCTGCTGGACCCGTTCAATCGTGAAGGAAGCGATCTCCATGGCTCTCAGCGTTCGATCACCTTGGGGACCTTGAAGTGGCCGGAGCCGGCTTGCGGAGCATTGGCCAGAGCGGTCTGCTGGCCTAGAGGCGGACGCTCACAATCGGGCCGCAGCGTGGCCGTCTCTCCGGCCTCGTAGAGCACCTGCGCCATGGGCTCCACGCCGGACGTATCCAGCTCCTTGAGCCGGTCCATGTGCGCCAGAATTTCGTCCAGTTCCGCCCGCATCCGCGCCACCTCGGACCCGGTCAGTTTTAGATTCGCGAGGTCCGCGACATAGCGCACCTCTTCTTCGCTGATCTTCACGCCTGTGCCCTTTTTCGAGCCCGTTTGTAAATGCTCCGCAGAACCGGATCGGCGATCTGATCCGCCTCGTCGGCAGCCAGCAGCGGGGCCTCCGCCTGCCGGGCGCGCCCGGGCGGCCGGCGCGCCGGCACCACCCGAAACTCGACCTCTTCGACCACGCCGCTGCCGATCTGCTTATCCAGGTTGCGCAGAATCTGCCCCGTCAACGCGAACAGTTGGCGCTGCCAGACGGCATCTTCCACTTCCACGATGAGCCGGGTACGCACCATCCGGGCGGCCCGGGTGTGCGCCGCGATCTTTTTCCCCACCGCCGGCGGCCAGGCGGCACAGGCCACCTCTTCCGCGCTGATGGGATCGCCGGGGATGTGGAGTTTCCGGATGAGCCTGCTGGCGCGTTCCATGTTGCCGGGACTCCCGCATTGTATCATGCGCCCGCGAAGAGCCGGCGCCGCAGCCGCTCCGCCACGTGTAAGATGAAGAAATGCTTATACTTGCGTCGCAGTCGCCGCGCCGCAGCGAGATTCTCCGGCAGGCCGGCATCCCCTTCCTGGCGCGCCCCGCGGACGTGGACGAGACACCCCTCGACGGGGAGGCGCCGGAAGTCTATGTCGTGCGCCTGGCGGAGGCTAAGGCGGTAGCCGTGCCGGCGGCTCCCGGCGAGGTCGTGCTGGGCGCCGACACAACCGTAACTATCGACGGCCAGACCCTCGTCAAGCCCGCTGACGCCGCCGACGCCACGCGCATGTTGGAACTCCTCTCCGGACGGCGCCACCGGGTGATCACCGGCATCTGCCTCAAGTCCGCGCGCGCTCTGGTGCGCGACTGCGCCATCACCCAGGTCTGGTTCGCCCGCCTCTCCGCCGCTGAGATTCAGGAGTACGTCGCCAGCGGTGAGCCCATGGACAAAGCCGGCGGGTATGCCATCCAGGGACTCGCCTCCAAGTTCGTATCTCGCATCCACGGCTGCTACTGGAACGTGGTGGGGCTCCCCGTGGCGCTGGTCTACCGGCATTTACACAAGCTGGAGAGATAGCCAGAGCTTTCCCGGACTGCCCGGCAGTTGGTATACTCACTCCACTATGTCCAGGCCGACACTTTTGAGGTTAGTCATTGGGATTGTTGTTTTGGCCCTTCCGATCGCCGCTCAGGTAAGTACCGGAGAGCTGAGCGGCTCGGTGGTGGATTCCTCCGGCGCGAGCATCGCCAATGCTAAGGTGGTCGCCACGAATGCCGCCACCGGCGTTTCGCGCGAAGCGTTCACGGACGCGGCCGGCAGCTACGTCCTCACCTTGCTGCCGCCCGGCACCTATAACCTGGCAGCCGAAGCCAGCGGCTTTCGCCGGGTGGTGCAAAACGGCATTCCCCTCCAAGTCAACCAGCGCGCGGAAGTGAACTTCAAGCTGGAAGTCGGGCAGGTCACCGAAACCGTCGAGGTGGCCGCCGCCCCGCCCCTGCTGGAGAGCGAATCTTCTTCGCTGGGCAGCGTCATTGCGGAGCAGTTTGTCGGGGAACTCCCCCTGAACGGCCGCAATTTCGTGCAATTGGCCATCCTCTCGCCCGGCGTGAACGGGACCGGTTACAGCACCTCCGGAACCATCATGAGCGGCACTCGCCCGGATGACCGCCGGCCCGGCACCGAGTTGTTCTCCAACGGGAACCGGGAGGGCTCGAACGATTTCCTGTATGACGGCATCGATAACAACGACCGCCTGACGCTGTCTATCGTGCTGCGGCCGGGCGTGGACGCCATCAAGGAATTCAAGGTGCAGACTAACCTGTACAGCGCCGACCTGGGCCGCAACTCCGGCGCCGTGGTGGACGTGGTGACCAAGTCCGGCACCAACGACTTCCACGGGAGCGCTTTCGAGTTCCTGCGCAATTCCGCCATGGACGCGCGCAGCTTTTTCAACGTCAAAGGAACGCCATTTCCGTCATTCCGCTACAACCAGTTCGGCGGCTCGTTCGGCGGGCCGGTGGTGCTGCCGGGCGTCTACAACGGCAAGAACCGCACCTTCTTTTTCGTGGACTACGAAGGCTACCGGCGCACTTCCCTGAGCACGCTGACCGTGACCGTGCCGACCGTTGCCATGCGCACGGGCGATTTCAGCGCCGCCAACCGCATCTTCGATCCGCTGACCACGCGGCCCAATCCCTCGGGATCGGGATTCCTCCGCGACCAGTTCCCCGGCAACATGATCCCCGCCTCGCGCTTCGATCCGGTGATGGCGAAACTGATCAACGCCTACCCGCTGCCGCAGAACAGCAACGCCTTCAACAATTACATCTCCAACCTGCGGCAACTCCAGAACTGGGACCAGGGCGACGTGCGGGTGGACCACCAGATCAACGCCGACAACACGTTTTTTGCGCGATGGTCCATCCAGCACACTGCCACCATCGTGCCCAACACCTTCCCGGCAGTGCAGATTCCCGGCATTCCCAATCCGGTTTCCATCGGCAACGAAGATTCCTTCGCCGGCACTTCTTTTTCGCCGGACCAGCACGCCGTGGCCGACTACGTGCACATCTTCTCGCCGCGCCTGATCAACGACTTCCGCGTCGGCTTCAACCGCTTCCTGCTGGACTACACGGCGGAGGGCGCCGCGCCCGGGGCCAACCTGGGCAACGCGCTGGGAGTGGCGAACGCCAATTCCGAGCCGCAGCAGACCGTGTTGCCTATCTTTTCGCCGGCCAATTATGCCGGTGCCGGTGACAGCCGGTCGCTGCCGATTTTCCGGCGTGAAAACACCTTCCAATATGTGGACAACGTGACCTACACCCGGGGCCAGCACACGCTGAAATTCGGAGGCGATATCACCCGGCGGCAGATCACCGAGTATCAGACCAACCGCGGCAACGGGCGGTTTAACTTCAGCCCGGCCTTCACCAACCTGCCGGGCGTCGGCTCCACCGGCGACAGCATGGCCAGTTTTCTGCTCGGCTATCCAACCCTCATCGAACAGGACTTCACCCTGGCCTGGGTGGGCATGCGGGGCATCGAGAGCGGCGTCTATTTCGCCGATGACTGGCGCCTGGGGCGCCGGCTGACGCTCAATCTGGGTTTCCGCTGGGACTATTACAGCCCGTATAGCGAAGTCGCCAACCGCTGGGCGAACTTCAACGCCGATACGGCCACCGTGCTGATCGCCGGCCGCAACGGTGTCGGTTCCACCGCCGGCGTGAACCGCGACCTGCACGATTTCGCGCCCCGCTTCGGCTTCGCGTACCGGTTGCTGGACCACACCGTCATCCGCGGCGGCTACGGCGTCTTCTACAACCCCAACGGCAACGGCGGCGCCAACCTGCGCCTGGAACGGCACATCCCCTTCGGACCGATCTACTCCATCAGCCCGGGCGATATCAACGTGGGCCCGCGCGTCAGCGACGGTTTTCCCGCCCCGCCCACGGTCAACTTCGCCTCCGCCGACAACCCCACCGGCAGCGTCATCGGCGTGTTTCCGAATTTCAAATCCGCCTACGCGCAGCAATACAACTTCACGCTGGAGCATGAGATCGCGCCCTGGCGCACCATCATCAAGCTGGCCTACGTAGGCAACCTCGGCCGCCGGTTGGGTACCACCTTCAATCTGAACCAGCCCGTGCCGGGTCCGACCGCGCTGAACACCCGGCGCCCGTTCTACGGCGCGCGCCCGAGCCTGGCGGACATCACGTATTCGGTTTCCGACGGCCTGAGCAACTACAACGCCATGCAATTGACCGTGGAGAAGCGCTTGAGCCACGGCCTCTCCATGCTGCTGGGCTACACCTGGGCGCACGCCATCGACAATGTGGGCACGGATTTCGGCGGCGGCAGCGGCACGCCGCAGGATCCTCGCAACCGGAACGCGGACCGCGGCAACTCCGCCTACGACATGCGCCACCGACTGACCATCAGCTACACCTACCAACTGCCGCTGCACCTCCATAACAGCGCCGCCCGGCTGGTGCTGGGCGAGTGGCAGGTGAACGGCATCACCACCGCGCAGACCGGCCTGCCCTTTACACCGCAGTTGCAGACTCCCACAACCAACTGCTGCGCCAGCCGCCCGGACCTGCTGCGCAACCCGAACCTGCCCTCCAGCCAGCGTTCCATAAGCCACTGGTTTGATCCCACCGCCTTCGGCACGCCGGCGCCTTATACTTACGGGAACGCCGGCCGCGACATCCTCTTCGGCCCCGGACGCGTGAACTTCGACTTCTCCCTGTTCAAGGATTTCCCCATCCACGAGGCCATGAAGATCCAGTTCCGCGCCGAGTCGTTTAACGTGTTCAACACGCCGCAATTCGGACTTCCCAACGCGAGCATCGGGAACGCCCAGGCCCCGGTGATCAGTTCCATCGTGGGCAATCCGCGGCAGATGCAACTGGCTTTGCGGCTGCAATTCTAAGTCATGGAGAAAAAAATGAGATTGGTTCTGGTCGGCGTTCTGGCGCTCGCACCCCTGCTGGCCCGGGAGCCACTGGCCCAGCGCATCGCGCACACGGATCCTTCCAGGTACCGGCCCGTTCCGCACGTCCACGCCGGTGCGGGCGAGTTGGACTTCATGGAACTGTTCGACTCCCACGTCTTCGGGACTAATCTCATCTTTCTGCACCGTGGCGTGCTTCCTCCCGGAGGGGGCATCGGACACCACTACCATAACCAGATGGAAGAGATGTTCGTGATCTTCGACAACGAGGCCCAATTCACCATCGACGGGCGGACCTCGCTGCTGAAAGGGCCGGCAGGAGCGCCCTGCCGGATGGGCCGGTCCCACGCCATCTACAATCCCACCGACCGCCCCACGCAGTGGATGAACATCGCCGTGGGCAGCGTCAAGGGCAAGTACGATAATTTCGACTTGGGCGACGACCGGGTGGGCGTGCCCCTCGACCCCAAGCCGGTCTTCATCACCATGCACCTCGACCGCGAACTGCTCAAACCGGTGGAAGGTATGGACGGCGGCCGGGGCGCCGTCCGCTACCGGCGGGTCCTCCAGCCGGAGGTGTTCTTCACGAACTGGGCCTATGTGGATCACCTGGTCGTCCCGCCCGGCGCCTCGGTCGGTAAGCACCGCCATATCGGCGTCGAAGAATTTTATTACGTCATCCAGGGCGAAGGCACCGCCCGGGTCAACCAGGAGTCCGCCCCCATCCACCAGGGAGACGCCGTGCCCATCCTGCTGAACGACGCCCACTCCTTCGAAAACACGGGCAGCCGGGATCTGGAGTTTCTGATCGTGGGCATCGCGCGAGAAAAAGGCAAGCTCGACACCGAGGACCTGAAGTAGACCCAACCTACTGCAAACACGCGCGTTAACGACTGAGCCGCGACCGCCGCGGAGTGCTGCCTTTAGAGAGTTTCAGACCCCCGACTGTTTTCGTGTGGATTTTTCCGACAAAGGAGTCTTATAATATAGCTTAAGCAGTGAGTTCCACTTTCATAGAGGAGGGGAGAGTTGACCAGCCCATCGACCCGGTCCAAAGTCACCATCGACGGCAACGAAGCAGCCGCGTACGTTGCCCACCAGATCAACGAAGTCATCGCCATTTATCCTATTACCCCGTCTTCTCCCATGGGAGAGTGGGCGGACCAATGGTCCGCCGAAAGGAAACCGAACATCTGGGGCACCGTGCCCACGGTGATCGAGATGCAGAGCGAAGGCGGAGCCGCCGGCGCCTTGCACGGAGCGCTCCAGGCGGGGTCGCTCTCGACCACGTTCACTGCGTCCCAGGGCCTGCTGCTGATGATCCCCAACATGTACAAGATCGCCGGGGAACTGACCGCCACCGTGTTTCACATTGCGGCGCGGTCGCTGGCGGCGCAGGCGCTCTCCATCTTTGGGGATCACAGCGACGTGATGGCGGCCCGCGCCACCGGTTTCGCCATGCTGGCCTCCAACTCCATCCAGGAGGTCATGGACTTTGCGTTGATTTCACAGGCCGCGAGCCTCGAGGCGCGCGTTCCGTTTCTGCACTTCTTCGACGGCTTCCGCACCTCCCACGAGGTGGCCAAAGTGGAGCAACTCACGCCGGACGATATGCGCGCCATGATGGACGAGGAGCTCATCCGGGCCCATCGCGCCCGGGCGCTGAGCCCCGACCGCCCGGTGATCCGAGGCACGGCCCAGAACCCGGACGTCTACTTCCAGGCGCGAGAGGCCGTCAACTCCTTCTATAGGGCCTGCCCCACCATCGTCCAGAACGCCATGGACAAGTTCGCCAACCTGGTAGGCAGGCAGTATCACCTGTTCGATTACGCGGGCGCGCCGGATGCCGAGCGCGTCGTCGTGCTCATGGGTTCCGGCGCTGAGGTCGCCGAGGAAGCCGTGGATTACCTGACGGCGAGCGGAGAAAAGGTCGGCTTGCTCAAAGTCCGCCTCTTCCGGCCCTTTTCGGTGGAGCATTTCGTCCACGCCCTGCCGGCCTCTGTGAAATCGATCGCGGTGCTCGACCGCACCAAGGAGCCCGGCGCCGTGGGCGAGCCGCTTTACATGGACGTGATCACTGCTTTGGTGGAAGCGCAGATTACCGGCAAACGGGTGATCGGCGGGCGCTATGGCCTCTCCTCCAAGGAGTTCACCCCCGCCATGGTGAAAGGCGTGTTCGACGAGCTCTCTAAGCCCGCCCCCAAAAACCACTTCACCATCGGCATCTACGACGACGTGACGCACACCAGCCTGGAGTGGGACCCCAGGTTCTCCACCGAGGTCCCCGGCACCGTGCGCGCTCTGTTCTACGGCTTGGGCGCGGACGGCACCGTGGGCGCCAACAAGAACTCCATCAAGATCATCGGCGAGGAGACGGACAACTACGCGCAGGGCTACTTCGTCTACGACTCCAAGAAGTCCGGCGCCATCACGACCTCGCACCTGCGTTTTGGGCCCCGGCCGCTACATTCCAGCTACCTGATCACCTCGGCCAACTTTGTGGCCTGCCACCAGTTCTCGCTCCTGGAGCGGATGGAAATGCTGAAGGCCGCCGAGCCCGGGGCCACCTTCCTGCTCAACAGCCCCTACGGCCCCGAAGAGGTCTGGAACCACCTCCCCCGCACGGTGCAAAAACAGATTATCGACAAGAAGCTGAAGTTCTACGTCATCGACGGATATCAGGTGGCCAAGGACACCGGCATGGGCGTGCGCATCAACACCATCATGCAGACCTGCTTCTTCGCCATCAGCGGCGTGCTGCCGCGCGAGGAAGCCATCGCGGCTATCAAGCACACCATTGAGAAGACTTACGGGAAGCGCGGCGAGGCGGTAGTGAAGAAGAACTTTGCCGCCGTGGACGAGGCCCTAAGCCACCTGTACGAAGTCCAGGTGCCGGACAAGGTGACGGCGCTGTTCGATATCCGGCCGCCGGTGCCCGCCGCCGCGCCCGAGTTCGTGCAGAAGGTGACCGCGCGCATTATCGCCGGCGAGGGCGACGAACTGCCGGTCAGCGCTATGCCCATAGACGGCACCTTCCCCAGCGCCACAGCGCAGTGGGAGAAGCGCAACATCGCGCTGGAAATCCCGGTCTGGGACGAGGAGCTTTGCATCCAGTGCGGCAAGTGCGTGCTGGTGTGCCCGCATTCGGTCATCCGCGCGAAGGTGTACGACCCGCAGCACCTCGAAGGCGCCCCGGCGGCCTTCAAGTCCACGGCGGCGCGGTGGAAAGACTTCAAGACCATGAAGTACACGCTGCAGGTGGCCCCGGAGGATTGCACGGGCTGCACCCTGTGTGTGCAGGTCTGCCCCGCCAAGAGCAAGAGCGAGGTCAAGCACCGGGCCATCAACATGGCGCCACAGCCGCCCATCCGCGAAGCCGAGAACGCCAATTGGGACTTCTTCCTGAAGATCCCGGAGATGGACCGCCGCGTGTTGAGCCTCAGCCAGGTCAAGGACTCGCAGTTGCTGCAGCCGCTGTTCGAGTTCTCGGGAGCCTGCTCGGGGTGCGGCGAAACCCCGTACATCAAGCTGATGACCCAACTGTTCGGGGACCGCGCGCTGATTGGCAACGCCACCGGCTGCTCCTCCATCTATGGCGGCAACCTGCCCACCACCCCGTATTGCGTGGACGCTAACGGGCGCGGTCCTTCCTGGTCCAACTCCCTGTTCGAGGACAACGCCGAGTTCGGGCTGGGCATGCGCCTGGCCATCGACAAGCAGAACGAGTATGCCCGGGAACTGCTGGCCCGGCTGGGCTCTGTGATCGGCGACGAGTTGGTCAAGGGGCTGCTGGAGGCCGATCAGAAAACCGAAGCCGGCATCGCCGATCAGCGCGAGCGCGTGAAGTTGCTGAAAGAACGGCTGGCCGGCCTCCACACTGCCGAGGCTCGAGACCTGCTCAGCCTGGCCGACGCCCTAGTGAAAAAGAGCGTCTGGATCGTGGGCGGCGACGGCTGGGCCTACGACATCGGCTATGGCGGCTTGGACCACGTGCTGGCGTCCGGCCGCAACGTGAACATCCTGGTGCTGGACACGGAGGTTTACTCCAACACCGGCGGGCAGATGTCCAAAGCCACTCCTCGCGGCGCGGTGGCCAAGTTCGCCGCTGGCGGCAAGCCGGCGGCCAAGAAAGACCTGGCGCTGCTGGCGGCTAATTACGGCACCGTGTACGTGGCGCGCGTGGCCATGGGATCGAGCGACATGCACACCGTTAAGGCGTTCCTCGAAGCCGAGGCCTACGACGGCCCGTCGATCATCATCGCCTACAGCCACTGCATCGCCCACGGTTACGACCTCGCCTTCGGTATGGAGCAGCAAAAGGCAGCGGTCAACTCCGGCTACTGGCCGCTGTTCCGCTACAATCCCAAGCTGGCGGACGAAGGCAAGAATCCCTTCCAACTGGATTCCCGCCCGCCCACCATCCCGCTGAAAAATTACGTCTACAACGAGACGCGCTACACCATGCTCACCAAGAGCAATCCGGAGGAAGCGCGCCGTCTGCTGGCGCTGGCGGAAGAGGACGTCAAGAGCCGCTGGAAGTTGTACGACTACATGGCGCACATGCCCGCCAACGGCGCCGATAAAGGGGGGAACCAATGATAGACCTGTCCAAGACCATCGATCTTTCCACCAGTTACCTGGGGTTGAAGCTCAAGAATCCCCTGGTGGCCTCCGCTTCGCCGTTGTGCGAGGATATCGGCAACATCCGCCGCATGGAGGACGCGGGCGCCGCCGCCGTGGTGCTCCATTCGCTCTTCGAGGAGCAGATCGAGATTGAGAGCCAGGAACTGGACCGGTTCCTCACCGAAGGTACCGAACTCTCCGCCGAAGCCGTCACACATTTCCCCGACATGACCGGCTACAACCTGGGACCCCGCGGCTACCTGGATCACATCCGCAGGGCCAAGGAGGCCGTGCGGATCCCGATCATCGCCAGCCTCAACGGTGTCTCCATCGGGGGCTGGCTCCAATACGCGCGTCAGATGGAACAGGCCGGCGCGGACGCGCTCGAACTGAACATCTTCTACGTGCCGGTGGACCCCGAGTTGACCGGCGAGGCCGTGGAACAGAAATACGTTGACCTGGTGCGGGAAGTCAAAGGCAGCGTAAAGATTCCGGTGGCGGTCAAGCTGGGGCCGTACTTCAGCTCCATGGCCAACATGGCCAAGCGCCTGGATGCCGCCGGCGCAGACGGCCTGGTGTTGTTCAACCGTTTCTACCAGCCGGATTTCGACCTGGAAGCCCTCGAAGTCGTCCCCAACCTGACCCTCAGCGGGCCGCACGAGATGTTGCTGCGGCTGCACTGGATCGCGGTGCTGTACGGCAATATCCGGGCCGATCTCGGACTCACTGGCGGCTGCCACGCAGCCACCGACGTCGTGAAAGCCATGATGGCCGGCGCCAAGGTGGCCATGCTGACTTCGGCCCTGCTGAAGCGCGGCATCAGCTACCTGGAAACCCTGGTAACCGAACTGCTCATCTGGATGAGCGAGCACGAATACGACTCCATCCGCCAGATGCAAGGCAGCATGAGCCGCAACGCCGTGCCGCAGCCTTCGGCCTTCGAGCGGGCGAACTACATGAAAGTGCTCAGCTCCTACGCCGTCCGCTAGCCTGGCCGGCTCGCGGGAGCGGGAAGCTAAGATAGAAGGACATGGCGTCCAATTTTGCCTGGCTTCTCGCTCTCGCCGGCCTGTCGGCTGCGGCAGCAACTTCCCCGCGGGTCTTCCCTTTCGCCTACACCCAGGAAGACCTTCCTAATGGCCTCCGCCTGGTCACGATTCCGACGGACTACCCCAACATCGTCGCGCTCTGCATCGTCGTCCAAACCGGGTCGCGGAACGAAATAGAACCCGGCAAGACGGGGTTCGCACACCTGTTCGAGCACGTCATGTTCAAAGGCACCGAACAGTATCCTCCGGAGAAGTACGAGGCCGTGCTGAAGCGCGCGGGCGCCGCCTCCAACGCCTTTACCAGCGACGACCTGACGGCCTATCACACCACCTTCTCCAAAGAAGACCTGGAAACCATACTGGCCATGGAGGCCGACCGTTTCCAACATCTGAAATACTCTCCGGCCGAGTTCAAAACCGAAACGCTGGCCGTGCTTGGGGAATACAACAAGAACAGCGCCAATCCCCTCAACAAGCTGTTCGAGGTGCTGCGGGAAACGGCCTTCGACCGGCACACCTACAGGCACACCACCATGGGCTTCCTGAAAGACATCCAGGATATGCCCAACCAGTATGCGTACAGCTTGCAGTTCTTCGACCGCTACTACCGCCCGGAATACACCACCGTCATCGTCGCCGGGGATATCGAGACGCATTCCGTGCGCGCGCTGGTGGATCGCTACTGGGGCAACTGGAAGCGCGGCAACTACCGGGCCGCCATTCCGGCGGAACTGCCGCAACAGGGCCCGCGCACGAACCAGGTGGAATGGCCCACGCGCACGCTCCCCTGGCTGGCTGTCTCCTATCGCGGGCCGGCTTACAGCGACACGGCCAAAGACATGGTGGCGCTGGATGCGCTCTCCTACCTGGCCTTCTCGGAGAATTCGGACCTCTATCAGAAGCTGGTCATCCAGGAGCAGAAGGTGGATGTGCTGGAGGGAGACAACGAGGATCACGTGGATCCTTACCTGTTCACCGTCCTGGCCCGGGTGAAGAAACCCCAGGATGTGGCCTACGTCGAGCAGCAGGTTCTGGAGACGGTGAAGCAGTTCCGCGAGCGGGCGGTTTCGGGCGAGCGCCTGGAAGCCGTCAAGAAGCACCTTCGGTACAGCTTCAGCCTGCGGCTGGACAACAGCGAAACCGTCGCCCTGACGGTGGCCAGCTATGTGGCATTGCGCCGCACGCCGGCGACGATCGATCGCGTGTACGACTTGTACGCTCAGCTTACGCCGGACGATGTCCGGAACGCAGCGCGGCGCTACCTGGCGGAACAGAACCGCACCATCGTCACACTCGCAACCCGCCAGGCGGGAGGTGCGAAGTGACCCGCCTCCTCCTGTCTCTCCTGTTCGCTTCGGGGGCGTGGGCGCAAATGAAAGTGGTGACGCTGCCCAGCCGTTCCGCCCTGGTCAACATCCGGGTGGTCTGGGGCGTGGGCGCCGCCGCCGATCCGGCGGACAAGCCGGGCCTGGCTAATCTCACCGCCGCCCTGCTGGCGGACGGCGGGACACGGGAGCTCACCTACAAGCAGGTCCTGGATGCGTTGTTTCCCATGGCCGCTTCCGTCTCCAACCAGGTAGACAAGGAGATGACCACGTTTTCCGGCCAGACCCACGTGGATAATCTTACGGCCTATTACAAGCTGTTCCGCGCCATGCTGCTCGATCCGGGCTGGCGCCCGGACGATTTCCAGCGCGTGAAGGACAACACGATCAACTTCCTGCGGGTGAGCCTGCGCGGCAATAACGACGAGGAACTCGGCAAGGAAGTGCTCTACAACCTGCTGTATGAGGGCACGCCTTATGGGCACCACAACGCCGGCACGATCTCGTCCCTGGAGAAGCTGACGTTGGAGGATTGCCGGCGCTTCTATCAAACACATTATGGGCGGGCAAACCTGATCCTCGGCCTGGCGGGCGGCTATCCTCCGCCATTCCTGGAACAGATGCGCAAGGATTTCAGCGGTCTGCCGGAAGGGTCTGCCACGGGGACTCTCCCCCCGCCCCCGTCCATCAAACACACTCGCGCCGTGATCGTGGAAAAGGACACGCGGTCGGTGGCCTACTCGATCGGCTACCCCATTGACGTGCGGCGCGGCGATCCGGACTATCCGGCCCTGCTCGTGGCGCAGTCCTACTTCGGGCAGCACCGCGAAAGCGGGGGCCTCTTGTTCCAGCGCATGCGGGAACTGCGCGGGCTGAACTACGGCGACTATGCCTATATCGAATATTTCCCGCGTGGCATGTTCCAGTTCGAGCCCAGCCCCAACCTGGCGCGGCAGCAGCAGATCTTCCAGATGTGGATTCGCCCCGTGGAGCCGCCGACCGCCAAGTTCGCCCTGCGCCTGGCCCTCTACGAACTCGACAAGCTGGTTTCCGAAGGCCTCTCCCAGGAAGCCTTCGAGCGGACGCGCGACTTCCTCGCCAAGTACGTCAATCTGCTCACCAAGACCAAAAGCGCGGAGCTGGGTTACGCCATCGACAGCTTGTACTACGGTATCCCGGACTACAACCGTTACGTCAAGAGTGCGCTGGCCAGGCTGACGCGCGAGCAGGTGAACCGGGCCATACGCAAACATCTGCGGGCTGACCGGCTCCAGATCGTAGCCGTCTCCCGGAACGCGGAGGCGCTGCGGAGCGCGCTCGAGAGCGACGCGCCCTCGCCGATGACCTACAACTCCCCCAAGCCGCCCGAAATCCTGGAAGAGGACCGCATTGTGGAGAAGTGGAGCCTGGGCTTGCGTCCCGAAGACATCCGGATCATCCCCGTCGAAAAGATTTTCGAGTAGCCACCAGCGCCCAACTGCCCTTGAAGCGGGTTCCCTCTATCTCCGCCCCAGCCTTTGTCATGGCGGCCTGGATGTCGGCGATCTCGTTGCGCTCGAATCCGCTGACCAGCGCCAGAGACCCGGGTCGCAGGATGCGCAGCAGATCCGCCGCCAGCTCCATGGTGACCTCCGGGCTGATGTTCGCCACCACCAGGTCGGCCGAGCCCGCCGCCATGGCTCCCACCGATCCCACGAAAAAGCGTACCGGCACCGGCGAAACCTCCGTGTTGCGGGCGGCCACCTCCACCGCCACCGGATCCACGTCGCAAGCGTAGATCGCCGCGGCCCGCAGATGGCCCGCCGCCAGTGCCAGAATCCCTGACCCCGTGCCTACGTCCACCACCGCCATATCCGGCTGCACGTGCTCTTCCAGCGCCTCCAGGCATAGCCGGGTCGTCTCGTGAATGCCGGTGCCGAAAGCCAGGCCGGGGTTTACGGTGATGCGGAAACGCCCCTCGGGAGCGGGATCGTCGCGCCATTCCGGCACCAGGTAAAAGCGGGAGCCCACCGGCAGCGGTTCCCACTTCTCCCGCGAGAATTCCACCCAATCGCGGTCCTCTTCCACCCGCAGGCGGGCGCCGAAGGCGCGGAACTGCTTCCGTAGCCGGTCCGCGCCGGCCTGGTCGTCGAAAAACGCCCGGATGTGGTTCGCGTCGAGTTCCACCACGCCGCAACAGCCCTGCTCCCACAATTCCGCAATCAGAAGATCCTTGTGCTTTGCGCGACACTCCAGTTCCAGGGAAAACATCCGCAACCTCGCGTGGTGTATCGTGAAATTTCGAGAATGAAACTACAAGGCATTTTCCCGCCGATCACCACGCCTTTCGATCACAACGGGAACCTGTACGCTGCCAAGCTACAGCATAACCTGGAAAAATGGAACCGGACTACTCTATCCGGATATGTCGTTTGCGGCTCTACCGGCGAAAGCGTCATGCTCACGGCCGAGGAGAAAGTCACGCTCTGGGAACTGGTGGCCAAGCACGCCGCCGCGGACAAGCTGCTCATCGCGGGCACCGGGGTAGAGAGCGTCCGGGAGACCGTGTGCCTCACCAACCGGGCGGCGGAAATGGGGTACAAGGCCGCCATGGTGCGCACCCCCCACTATTACAAAAACCTGCTCCACCGCGCCGACGCGCAGATGCTCTACTACCGCGCAGTCGCCGACCAGTCCCGCATCCCGCTGATTATCTACAACTGGCCCCAGACCACCGGTGTGGACATCCCGGCGGAGGCGGTGGCGCAGCTCTCCGCCCACCCCAACATCATCGCCGTCAAGGAAAGCTCCGGAAACCTGGAAAAGGTGATGCAGATGCTGCGCGAGGTGCAGCCGGGATTTCAGGTGTTGGTAGGATCGGCAACCACCCTGTGGCCTTCTCTGCTCATGGGGGCCTGCGGCGCCATTCTGGCCTTCGCCAACGCGGCGCCTTACGCCACTATCGCCATCTGGGAGGCCTACCGCACCCGCGAGGAGGAAGCCGGGCGCGACTGGCAGAACCGCATCGCCCCCGCCGTGGTCCTGGTGACCTCCCGCTACGGCGTTCCCGGCCTGAAGTACGCCATGGACCTCAACGGCTACTACGGCGGACCGCCCCGTCTGCCGCTCTCGGTCCCGCCCCCGGCCGCCAAGGCGGAAATCGAACAGGCCTTCCAGGACCTCAAGGGCTGACCCGGCTATCCCAGCTTCTCCAGAACGGCGTCGGTCACTTCCTGCGTGGTGCTGGCGCCGCCCAGGTCCGGTGTCCGCGCCTTGCCGTCTGCGAGCACGGCGGCCACCGCGCGCTCCACGGCGGCGGCGCCTTGCGCCTCTCCCAGGTGTTCCAGCATCATGCCCGCGCTCAGGATGGTGGCCAGCGGGTTCACGATGCCCTTGCCCGCGATGTCCGGCGCCGACCCGTGCACCGGTTCGAACATGGACGGAAAACGCCGCGAAGGATCGATATTGGCGCTCGCCGCCAGCCCCATACTGCCCACGATGATGGCCGAGAGGTCGCTCAGAATGTCGCCGAACAGATTTGAGGCCACCACCACGTCGAAACTTTCCGGCCGGCGAATGAAGTTCATGGCCGCGGCGTCCACCAGCAGCGATTCGGTCTCGATGTCCGGAAACTCCGCCGCCACCGCCTGGAAGGTGCGGTCCCACAACACCATCCCGTAGCCCTGCGCGTTGGACTTGGTGATGGAAGTGACCCGCCGCTTTTTGTTCCGCTTCACCGCCAGTTCGAAAGCGTGCCGCACGACCCGCTCGATGCCCCGCCGGGTGAACACCGCTGTCTGGATGGCTACTTCTTCCGGCTGATGGCTGTAGACGAAGCCGCCCACCTGCGCATACTCGCCTTCGGTATTCTCCCGGACCACCACCAGGTCGATCTGTTCGCCCCTGCGCAGCGCCAGCGGCGATTGCACCCCCGGATAGAGCACTGCCGGGCGGACGTTGGCATACTGGTCGAAAGCCCGGCGGATCGGCAGCAGCAGCCCGTTCAGGGTGGTGTGGTCCGGAATATCCGGATGGCCCACCGCCCCCAGCAGAATCGCGTCGCAGGGTTGCAGCAGATCCAGGGCGCCGGCCGGCATCATGCGCCCCCAGCGGAAGTAGTGCGCGGATCCCCAGTCGAAATCCTGAAACGCAAAAGTGAATTTTTGCCGCCGGGCGACCTCCTCCAACACGCGCTTGGCTTGAGGGATCACCTCCTGCCCCACGCCGTCTCCGGCGATGACCGCGATCGTGAATGTTTGCATCGTTTCCAATTCTAGCCTGAGGGCCGTCTCAGCCGGTCTGGCGGTAGCGGAAGCAGCTCACCAGGTGGTCGTTGACCATGCCGGCGGCCTGCATAAAGGCATAGCAGATGGTCGAACCCACGAAACGGAAGCCGCGCCGTGCGAGGTCCCGGCTCATGGCGTCCGACTCCGGAGTGCGCGCGGGGACCTCCGCTGAGGTCCGCCAGCGGTTGCGTCGCGTGCTGCCGCCTGTAAACTGCCAGATATAGGCGCTGAAGGAGCCGAACTCCCGCTGCACCTCCAGGAAGGATTGCGCGTTCCGGATCACGGCATGGATCTTCAGCCGGTTGCGCACAATGCCCGGGTCCGCGAGGAGTGCGTTCACCTTGTCTGCTCCGTATCGGGAAATCGCCCTGGGATCGAAGTGGTCGAAGACGGCACGATACCGCTCCCTCTTGCGCAGAATCGTCTCCCAACTCAAGCCCGCCTGTGCGCCCTCGAGCGACAGGAGTTCAAACAGGGCGTGGTCCTCGCGCAGGGGAACACCCCATTCTTCATCGTGATAGCGGACCATCGGATCGCTTTTCGCCCATGCACAGCGCCGAACCCTGGCATTCACACCCATATCAGATAAATATTAGCCTTGTTTTGATCGGCTTAGAACGAGGTTCGGCAATTCGCGGAAAGGCCGCCGGAAACAATGAATGCGGGAGGCCAAATACATGCAATCATCTCTGCAAACTTCGCGGGTAAGACAATCGCTCGCACGGTGCGAAATGCACGAGGCAGAGATAGCAGTACCTTTAGCCTATCGAATGAGCATCGAACCGATAGTACCGATAGACATTCCCGCCGGCTGTGAAGGTATTGACGAACGTTAATTCTGTTAATTAGATTACAGGTACAGTGGAACAGCGACGAACGAGGCGATTCAGCCTACGACTGCCTCTGGCCATCACCCGGACCGGAACCTCCCGCGTGACCCAGAGCGGTGTGACCAGGAATATTAGTTCGGGAGGCGTGCTGTTTACCTCCGATCTGGAGCCCGACGTCGGCGGAACCCTCGAATACGTCATCACTCTGAGCAGCCAGAAAGAACATCCGGTAAGTCTGCGGTGCATGGGCAAGGTGGTGCGCTCGGAAAAGTTGAATCCCGAGATCGCCAACGGCAGCGGTTCGTTTGCTGTGGCGGTCACGCTCGAACGATACGAATTCCTGCGCACCGACCACTGAGTCCCGGTCTTCCGCAAGTTCTCCCGCTCCTGATCCTTCTTTGCTATATTCGAGGGGAACAGATAGCAAAGAAAAGGCGAAAAAAGCATGAATCTCAGCCTGGATTTTCCGGAATTCCCGGCCCCCTCTGCTTTGGTACACCCCCAGGGGCTGGAGGCCGCTCTAACCAGTCTTCGCACGGTCATGCACAGCCCGGATTCGCCGGTGCGCGCCATCCGGCATGAGCCCGCCGCGCCGGGCGTCTATGCGGAGTTGCCGGAAGCCATCGAGCCTAGCCTGCGCCAGTCGCTCGACCGGCGGGGCATCCGGCAGCTTTACTGCCACCAGGCGGAGGCGTATCGGGAAGCCTCTGCCGGACGGAACGTGGTGGTGGTCACACCTACGGCCAGTGGCAAAACCCTCTGCTACAACCTGCCGGTGCTCGATCTCCTGCTTCGGGACCCGGGCGCCCGCTCCATGTACCTGTTTCCGACCAAGGCGCTCGCCGAAGACCAGTTGCACGAGTTGCAGAGCGCCATCGACGACCTGGGCGCCGGCATCCGAGCCTTCACCTACGACGGAGATACCCCTCAGGACGCGCGCAAAGCCATCCGGCAGCGCGCCAATATCGTGCTCACCAACCCGGACATGCTGCACGCCGGCATTCTGCCGCACCACACCCGCTGGGCGAAGCTGTTCGAGAACCTGCGCTTCCTGGTCATCGATGAACTGCACTACTATCGCGGCGTGTACGGCAGCCACCTGGCCAATCTGCTGCGGCGGCTGAAGCGCATCTGCGAGTTCTATGGGTCCAAACCCGTCTTCCTGTGCTCCTCGGCGACCATCGCCAATCCCCGGGAACTGGCGCAGGCGCTGACCGGAGAGGACTTCCAGGTCGTGGACCGCAACGGCGCGCCGCGCGGAGAGAAGTTTTTCGTTTTCTACAATCCACCGGTGGTGAACCGGCAGTTGGGCATCCGCCGCAGCTACATCCACGAAACCCGGCGCCTGGCCCTCGAATTCATCGAGCGCCGGTTGCAGACGCTGGTCTTCGCCAACAACCGCCTGGCCACCGAAGTGCTCGTTACCTATCTGAAAGACGCTTGCGAGAGAGGGCCCTGGCCGCGCGATGTCGTGCGCGGCTATCGCGGCGGCTACCTGCCGCGCGAGAGGCGGGAAATCGAACGGCTGCTGCGGCAGGGAGACATCCGCGCCGTGGTCGCCACCAACGCGCTGGAACTGGGCATCGATATCGGCTCGCTGGACGCCGTGGTGATGGCCGGCTATCCGGGCACCATCGCCTCCACCTGGCAGCGCGCCGGGCGGGCGGGCCGCCGCCAGGGTGCTTCGGCCGCGGTGCTGGTGGCTTCCAGCGCGCCCGTGGATCAGTACATCGTCGAGCACCCCGAATACTTCTTCGGCCGCTCTCCGGAGCACGCCTATATCAACGCCGACAATCTGGAGATTCTGCTGGCGCACCTGAAGTGCGCCGCCTTCGAACTCCCGATCCGGGAGAGCGAACAGTTCGGCCGGCATCCGGTGGCCGAGCTGTGCCGCTACCTGGAAGAGTCCGGCTTATTGCACTACTCGGCCGGCGCCTGGCACTGGACTTCGGAAACCTATCCGGCGGACGCCACCAGCCTGCGGGCCGTGACCAGCGACAATTTCGTGGTTGTGGACACTACCGGCGAGCCCCAGGTGATCGGCGAAGTCTCCTTCCCGGCGGCGCTCACCAGCTTGCACGAAAAAGCCATCTACCTGCACGAAGCACGCCAGTATCACGTGGAGCGCTTCGATTACGAGGAGCGCAAGGCCTACGTGCGGCGCGTGGAGTGCGACTATTACACCGACGCCATCGACTACACCAAGGTGCAGGTGCTCGAGGAGGTCCAGGGAGAGGCCCTGGGCGGGGCGCGCAAGGCGCACGGCGACGTGCGGGTGAACCGCCAGATCGTCGGCTTCAAGAAGATCAAGTTCTACACCCACGAAAACGTGGGCGCCGGAAACCTGTCCATGCCCGAGCAGGAAATGCACACCACCGCGTTCTGGCTGCACTTCCCGGCCGCATTTCTGGCGCGCTTCGCGGACCTGACACCCACCGAGAAGCAGAGCGGGCTGGCCGGACTGGGCAACGCGCTGCGCACGGTGGCTTCCCTGCTGCTGATGTGCGACCCGCATGACCTGGGGACCGCCCTAAGCGAGGAAATCGCCGGCGGGCTGGGCGCTTTTGCGCCGAACCTGTACCTGTACGACAACTATCCGGGAGGGGTCGGGCAGAGTGCGCCGCTATTTCGCCTCGCGCCCCGGCTGCTGGCCCAGACCGCCGAACTGCTGGCCGGCTGCGCGTGCGAAGCCGGCTGCCCTTCCTGCGTGGGACCGGCGGGCGAAATTGGGGAACGAGGCAAGGAAACTGCCGCGCGCTTCTTGCGGGAACTGCTGGCGGAGTTTCCGGACTCCGCGCCTAACGCTTCTTAAGCTGTTCCGGGAAGACCGCGTAGCCGTCCGGTGGCGGATACAGGGAGTAGAGCAGTTCCAGGCGGCGCCGCAGGTAGCGGCTGGCCATCTGCCGGGGGCCGGTTTCCACGTCGATGTCGCAGCAGGTGCCGTGCAGGTACAGCGTGAGGGTGTCGATAAATGACTGCCGGGCATAGTCCCGGAAAAGCTTGGTTTCCTTGCGGACGTTGGCCTGGCGCCGCACCAGCGCCTGCTTCAGGTGCCAGCTCCGCTCATCCACTTCGCCATGCACCTCGGCGCCGAGTTCCTCCCGCAGCACACGGGCGAAACGCTCCTGGGCGTCCGGCGTCCAGCGCTCGACCACCAACTCCCCCACGGCGTAGTAAAAGGTGTAATGATAATCCGCAATGTCCTCGTCCTTGATAGCGAACACCAAGGTTTCCTTATGGCCTCCGCTCACCCGGGACGTGGCCACCCATCGTCCTTCCGCCGGCTTCTCGAAATTCACGAAATCGGCGCCCCGGCTGTTGCCCTTTTCCAGGTACGGCACCAGCACGATTCCCACCGGCGGGAGCAGAGCGGAGATCAGCGGCGGAATGGCGGCAATGGGGTCCTGCAGATAGTGCCGCAGGTCCTCTTCGGCTAGCGGGACGGTCGAGAAGTAGGAAAACGTGTTGCTGATCGGAATCAAGTCGGAGGCGAAGCGCGTGACGAAGTCCTCCACCGTCAACTTGGCCCGGTCGATTGCGATGGACATTCCGGTGCTTCGATTGTAACAGTAGCGGCTTGTGGTGGGCTAATCCCGTCCTGTTAGACTTGGCTTAGATGGGAAGGCAGATCCTGATTTCGGCGGGCGAAGCGTCCGGGGATCTTTACGCCGGAATGCTGGTGGAACAACTGCGGCGCGCCTGGCCGGACGCAGAGTTCTTCGGGTGCACCGGGCCGCGGTTGCGGGAGGCCGGGGTCCGCACCGTAGTGGACGCCGCCAGCCTGGCGGTGGTCGGCCTGGTGGAGGTGGTCTGCCATATCCCCCGAATCTACCGGGAATACCGCAAGCTGCTGGCGGTGGCGCGGCAAAACCCGCCCGATCTGGCCATCCTTACGGATTCTCCGGACTTCCATCTGCGGGTCGCCAAAGCGCTGCACGGCCAAGGTATCCCCGTGGTGTACCTGGTCGCGCCGCAGGCGTGGGCCTGGCGGAAAGGCCGCCTGCCCCACATGCGCCGCACCCTCGCGCGCCTGCTGTGCATCTTCCCATTTGAAGAAGAATTCTTCCGGAATCATGGACTTAACGCCAGCTATATCGGCCATCCGCTGGCCGGCAGGGTGAAACCGGCGCTCTCCCGGGACGAGTTTTTTAAGAAACACAGACTGCCGCTCAGCCGTCCCCTAATTGCGGTGTTACCTGGAAGCCGGCGCGGGGAAGCGGCGCGGCATCTGCCAGCGCTGCTGGATGCGGTGGAACGGATCTACGGCGCGCAGGCGGCCAGTTTCGTATTGCCGGCATCGGTCACCACGGGCGCGGCTTTTTTTCGGGATCGGATTGGCACGGCCCCCATCCAAGTGATTGAAGGCGAAAGCTGGGACGCCATAGCCCACGCGGACCTGGCCCTGGCAGCCAGCGGCACCGTTACGGTCGAAGCCGCGCTGCTGGGAACGCCCCTGGTGACGTTCTACCGGGTGACGGCTATAAGCTGGGTTCTGGGCCGGCTGCTCGTGCGGGTGCCTTTTTATTCGATGGTGAACCTGATTGCGGGGCGGGCCGCCGTCCCGGAGTTGATGCAGACGCAGATGACCGGAGAACGCCTGGCGCGCGAGGCGCTGAACCTGCTGCGGGACCAAGCCGCGCGCGAACGGATGCGCGCGGACCTGGCCGAAGTGGCCCGCAAGCTCTTCGCCGGCGAGGGCGCCATGGTGCGCGCCGCGCGGATCGTTCAAGAATTGATGGAGGAGCAAGTTGCCCATGTTTCGTAAGCTGTGGATCGTGCTGGCTATCGCGGCGGCAGCCGCTCCGGCGCCGGCGCAGGAGCGCCGTGCGCGCATCCACGTGGACCACTACGTTATCGACGCCGAGGTGCAGCCCCGCACCCAGTCGCTGATCGCCAAGGCCACCGTGCGCTTTGTTCCGCTGGACGACAACATCAACTCGGTTTCCTTCGAGCTCAACAACGCGCTGAACGTCTCCCGGGTAGTACTGGTCGTAGACGGCAAAGAAAAGCAGATCCCCGCCTCGCGCTCGCAGCAGGATTTCTCCGTGCGGCTGAGCTTCGACGAGTACCTGGCGAAGGGCCAACCTGTCCAGGTGACCTTAAACTATGATGGGCACCTGACCGGAAATGAGGATTCTCCGGTCTACGGCATCAAGTTCGCCGCCATCCACGACGACTATGCCTTCCTGCTGTACCCGGCGCGCTGGTTCCCTATTAATGGATACACCACGGATCGCTACTCCGCGGAGATGAACATCACGGTGCCTTCCGGGTACCGCGTGCTGGGCAGTGGCGTCGACACGCACCAGGCGGCGGGGGACAAAGTGGTCTACAGCTTCCGCTTCGAGCATCCGTCTTTCCCTGGCAGCCTCGCGGTAGTCAAGGATCAGGGCTCCCAAGCCAGCGCCGAAGGCGTGACCACCACGCTGTTCTTCCGCGGCCAGGAGAAGGAGATGGCCAACGTCTACGGGCAGGAGACCGGGAAGATCATGAGCTACCTGACGGGCATGTTCGGCACTCCCCCCTACGCCAACCTGAGCCTGGTGGAGACCGAAGACGGCGCACCCAACGGATATGCCGCTCCCGGGCTGATTTTCCTGAATCCGCACGCCATCGGGCGGCAGGTGAGCAGCAAACTCCTGGCCAACCAGATCTCGCGGCAATGGTGGGGCGTGCTGCTGTCGCCCGTCACGCGCAACCATCTCTGGCTGGCGAACGGCCTGGCCGCCTACTCCGAGATGTTGTGGGAAGAGCACGTCAACGGGCCGCAATCCATGGAAACTGTCTACCGCGACGCCATGGTGGAGGCGCTCACCATCGACAATGTGCCCATCATCCAGTCCGCGCGGCTGGAAGACTATTCGCCGGAATTGTGGGCTCTTACCGGCAGCAAGGGCGCGACCGTGCTGAACATGCTTCGCTACGTGATCGGAGACCAGGCGTTTTTCCAGACGCTCAAGGATTTCCCGGGACGGTACGCCTGGAAACCGGTCTCCACCGACGATTTCCGCAAAGTAGCGGAGGATGCCTCCAAGCAGGACCTGGGCTACTTCTTCATCCAATGGATCGAATCCAGCGGTGCCCCGGAATTTAAGCTCGAATACACCATTTTCCGCACCCAAAAGGGCTTCCGCGTGGTGGGCAAGGTCTCCCAGGACTTGGACACCTTCCGCATGCCGGTGGACCTGAAGATCGAAACCGAGGGCAACCCGGAAACCAAGCGCGTGGAGGTAGTGGGCACTTCCTCGGAGTTCTCCGTGGATACGTTCGGCAAGCCTAAGTCGGTGATCCTGGACCCGAACAACCGGGTACTGCGCTTTAACAACCAGGTACGCCTGGCCGTCGCCGTCCGCAAGGGCGAGCAGTTCGCCGAGGTGAGTGAATTCGGGGAGGCTTTGAAACAATATCAGAGAGCGCTCGAAGCCAACCGCAACAGTTCCCTCGCGCACTACCGGATCGCGGAGATCTTCTTCCTTCAGAACAACTACCAATCAGCGGCCAACGAATTCCGCGCGGCGCTGGACGGCGACCTGGAGCCGAAGTGGACCGAAGTCTGGTCGCACATCAGCCTGGGCAAGATTTTCGACATCACCGGCCAGCGCGACCGGGCCGTGAACGAGTATCAACTGGCCGTGCGCACCAAGGACAACACGCAGAACGCGCAGGAAGAAGCCGCGAAGTTTCTGAAAACCCCATACGAACGCCAGAAACGGGCCGACAGCGATTAGGCGCCGCCGGTGCACATTTCCCCGCGCGGCGCGCCACCGTGCTTGCGCACACAAGCCAAGTGGTCGGAGAGTAACCAAAGCCAGGAAAAATTCATCTTCTAAGTGATCATTTATTTTTACAGGAGTTCATCCATGAAGATGAAGTTATTGGTTGCGTTTGCCGCGGCTGGGCTGTCCGTCGCCGCCGCCAAGAGTTACGATATTTCGCTTTCCCAGGCTGTGCGCGTTGGCAGCACGCAGTTGCCGCCCGGCACGTATAAGCTGAAGGTGGAAGCCTCCAAGGTCACGCTGATGGATCCGAACACCGGGCGTACGGTGACGGCGGATGCCAAGGTGAGCACCGCGGACAAGAAGTACGACCACACCGCCATCGTCTCCAAGAAGGTCGATGGAGCCGACCACATCGACGAAATCGACCTCGGCGGCACCAAAACCAAGATCCAATTCAACGACTAGCTCAGGATGCAATGAGGGGGCGGGGCCACCGCTCCCTCGCGAAGCAGCCAGCGGGGCCTGCTATCGCCTGCTAGTTGTGAAGCTTGCTCAGCTTCTTGCGGATCTCCGCAGCGTTCTTGGCATCCGGCTCCAATTCCAGATACTTACTGAAAGCTTCTTTGGCGGCTTTGGAGTCTTTTTGCTTCTCTTCCACCTCGCCCAGCCGCAGCCAGGCTTCGGCGTAACCGTTGTTCCACTTGGTGGCCTCGCGGAAGCGCTGCGCCGCGGCCCGATAGCTGCCCTTCTTGAAATAGAAGTTGCCGATCTGAAGCTCTTTGGTCGCCTGTAGCGGGTTGAAAGAATATTCCTTGACTGCCAGAGATTCGTCTTCCTCGGGCGGCGCCTGCTCGATGACCGGCCCTGACGGTGGTTGTGCTTTCTGATCCTTGCCGCGCTGCTTGAGTTCCGGCTGCTTGCTCTGATCCTTCTGCGCCGCCAGCGGCAGCGCACAAAGCGCCGCGGCCAACAAGACAGAAACCCCGCGTGACATAATTCTATTATAGCCATCTGGCTCCGATGGATCTCCGCGAGAAAGTAGCGACCCTGCCCGCCGCGCCTGGGGTGTACCTCTACAAAGACGCCGGAGAGCGGGTAATCTACGTGGGCAAAGCCAAGAACCTGCGCAGCCGCGTGCGCAGCTATTTCTCAGAGGAGCGCCTGGCCGACGCCAAAACAGGCACCCTGCTCTCCGAAGCGCGCGACCTGGATTACATCCTGGTGGATAACGAAAAGGAGGCGCTGGCGCTCGAAAACAACCTGATCAAGCAGTGGCAGCCGCGCTTCAACGTGCTGCTGCGGGACGACAAGACCTATCCCTACATCAAGCTGACCCAGGAGAAATACCCGCGCGTCTATGTCACGCGGCGGCTGCGCAAGGACGGCGCCAGCTATTTCGGACCTTATTTTCCGGCTAACCTGGCCCACCGCCTGGTGCACTTCATCCACCGCCACTTCCAGGTGCCTTCCTGCAAAGTGGACCTCACGCGGTATCACCCCAAGCCCTGCCTGCAATATCACATTCATCGCTGCCTGGGGCCCTGCGTGGAAGGCCTGACCACGGAAGGTGCGTACGCCGAAGCCGTGCGCGACGTCAAGCTCTTCCTGGAAGGGCGGCACGCCGACCTGGCAAAGGAGTTGCGGGCCCGCATGCAGCAGGCCGCCGACGAGACGCGCTTCGAGGAGGCGGCTTCCCTGCGCGACCTGCTGGCCACGGTGGAGGAGATGGACGAACGGCAGAAAATGGCTGCGGCCAAGGGCGACGACATCGACATCTTCGCCAGCTATGCCGAACCCCCGTTGGTGGCCGCCAACGTCTTCCACCTGCGCAACGGACAGATCGTGGACCGCCGCGAGTTCTTCTGGGAAGACCAGGAGGAGTTCGACCAGCCGCAGTTCTTCTCCGCCCTGCTCAAGCAGATCTACCTGGACCAACACTACATCCCGGCGGCCATCCACGTGCCAGTGGACTTCGAGGACCGCGAAGCCCTGGAAGACCTGCTCTCGGAGAAGCGCAACCGGAAAGTGGAGATCCACACGCCTCAGCGGGGCCAGAAGAAGGCCCTGCTGGACCTGGTCCAAACCAACGCCAAGCACAGCTTCGAGGCCCGCTTCCGCGTGCTCAGACCGTCCTCGCGGGCCATTCAGGAGGCCCTGCAGGACGCCCTAGGCCTGCCGGAGCCGCCGAAACGGATCGAGTGCTTCGACGTCTCGCACATCCAGGGTACCGACAAGGTGGCCAGCATGGTGGTTTGGGAAGACGGCCGGATGAAGAAGTCCGACTACCGCAAATTCATCATCAAGACCGTGGTGGGCAACGACGATTTCGCCAGCATGCGGGAGGTAGTCACGCGGCGCTATGCGCGGCTCCAGGAGGAGAAGCGGCCGATGCCCGGCCTGGTGCTGATCGATGGCGGCATCGGCCAGTTGCACGCCGCCGCGGAAGCGCTGGAGGAGACCGGTGTGATCAACCAGCCGCTGGCTTCCATCGCCAAGCGTGAAGAGATCATTTACGTGCTGGGCCAGGAGGACGAGCCCGTGGTGCTGGACCGCTTCTCACCGATCCTGCACCTGGTGCAGTCCATCCGGGACGAGGCGCACCGCTTCGCGGTCACGTTCCACCGCACGCGCCGCAACGCCCAGCGTCTCACCTCGGAACTGGAACAGGTTCCGGGCGTCGGCGAGCGGACCGTGCGCAAGCTGCTACAGCAGTTCGGCAGCCTGGAACTGGTGCGCTCCGCCTCCGAAGACGCGCTGGCGCAAGTGGTGGGCCGGGCGGCGGCCCGAAAAATCCGCCAGTTCTACGAACCGCAGGTGCCTGCGGGTTAGTTTGGCGGCCCCTCCACGCTACCGGCCGGCGGCCAGGCGGAAGGCCAGAGGCTCCGGCAGGCCCGCCTGGCGGATTCTTCCTTGGGCCGCCGCGATGTCGTAGGGCTGGCGGTGATAGAACAGGAACTGGTCCGCGGGGTCGTAGATTACGTAGGCGGCGCGCGCATCCCCGTCGCGGGGCTGGCCCACCGAGCCCGGATTCACCAGGTAGAGACAGTCCGGATCGATGTCCAGCAATTGCCGTGCTGCCTGGGGGCCGGTCTTGCCGACGGTCTCGATCCGCGAATGGTTCCAGATGAATCCGCCTTGCAGATGGGTATGCCCGAAGAAGGTCACCCGCGCACTGATGTAGGAGAAGGCCGCAACGGCGTCGGCCGCTCCGACCAGGTACTCGTCTTCATCCAGTGGAGAGCCGTGCACCATCTGGAAGCCGGCCACGGCGCAGGGACCCTTGGGCAGGTTGCGGATGAAGGCGGCGTTGTCGGGCCGAAGTTCCCGCTGGGTCCACAGGGCTGCGGCCTTGGCCACGGGGTTGAACCACTCCAGGTCTTCCATGCCCACCGAGGCGCGGTCGTGATTGCCCCGTACGATGACGTGTACGTTCTTGCGCGCCCAGTCGGTGACGGCGTTGGGATCGGCGCCGTAACCAACCAGGTCGCCGCAGCAGAGGATCTGGTCGTATTGACCCGCGGTGGCGTCCAGGACCGCCTGTAAGGCCTCCCAGTTGGCATGGATGTCGCTCACGATCAGGTAGCGCACGCGCCGCGAACTACGCCTTTCTCAAACGCAGGACCGTAATTTCCGGGGGAGCGCCGAGGCGGACGGGAATGCCGATCGTGCCGATGCCCCGGGTCACGTAGGCGCGCGCGGCGCCCTCCGCGTACGGCCCGTAGACGAACGGTGTCCAGAAGCGCGCCGGATTGATCGACTGATCCAGAATCTCGACCGTGACCTGCCCCCCGTGGGTATGCCCGGAAAGCATTAGATTGTATCCCTTGCGGGCGGCCACCGGAAACACGTCGGGGTTGTGGGAGAGCAGCACATTCAGCGCTCCCGGAGCGAGCAGACGCTCGGCTCCCTGCAAATACTCCCGCCGGTGGCTGCTCCGCTGGTAATCCACGCCGGCCAGATTCAGGATGCTGCCGCCAAACCGGAGAGCGGCCGCCTCCTGCCGCAGAAACCGGATGCCCAGCCGGGCCCCGTGTTCGGCGGCGTACTCTTCCACGCGGGCGTACCGCTCGTGGTTCCCCATGCAGCCGAAGATGCCGCCATCCACGCGCAGCCGCGCCAGTTGGCGCAGGCACGCATCCAGCGGATCTCCAGCCGAAGAGATCAGGTCGCCCGTCACCAGGGCCAGGTGGCAGCGCGTCTGGTTGGCGGCATCGATCACGCGCGCAAATTCGGACTCGCTCAGGAAGGCACTCAGGTGAATATCGCTGATCTGCAGCAGGCGCAGACCCGCCAGGTCCTTGGGGAGGCCCGGAATGGCGATGTCCCGTTCCAGAACATGGAAATCCGTGCGCTGCACCAGTGCGCCGTAGCCCACCACCAGGAAGGGAGAAGCCACCAGTGCGCCTCCCGCGGCGTGCATCAATTGACGTCGGGCCGGGTCAAAGGATGGGGGAGCGATCCGGCGGGAGAGGAATTGGAAGATTTTCCACAACCCATAGCTGGCCGCCGAGACGCCCAGCCAGCCGTACACCACGCCGCCGCTGACAGAAGCCAGCCGGGCGGACATCCGCACCTTTCCGGCCATGTGCGCCAGGTTCAGCAGCAGGCCCAGGCCCAGCCCGGCATAGATAGCCAGAAGCAGCACGCGCGTCACCCGGCCGCCCTTCCGGGACAGCCGGCGGGAGGCCACGGCCAGCGCCTCGCGCCAGATGCACCACTGCACCACAAGGAGCGCGGCCAGAGAAACAAAATCAGTCAAGTGGTGCAAACCAGATCCTCGGGTACAGACTGCAGACTTTCTATTTTACCCGAGCCGTTCCCCACCTTGCTCCCCCGCTACGGCCAGCCAGGCATGAAACACGATGGCGGCGGCCGCCAGGCCCGCGGTCTCGGCGCGCAGGATCAGCGGGCCGAGCGACACCCCCGCCCAACCAGCGGCTTTCAGCAGGCCGCGCTCACCAGGGCTCCAGCCCCCTTCCGGGCCGGTGAGCAGCGTGACCTCCCCGCAGCCGGGGCGCTCCGGCGCCGCGGGCAACGCCGTCAGAAGCGGCGGTGCGCCCGGCTCTTCTTCGAGGTAATACCGCAGGCGGGACGCCGCGGCGGAGCATTCCGCCAGGCGCACGGGCGCATGAATCTCGGTCAGACTCGGGCGCCGGGATTGCTGGCTGCTTTCGCGCGCGATCTTCCGCCAGCGCTCGACGCGTTTCCGGGCCGCCTCCAGGAGCCCCTTTTCGCTGCGCTCCGCCTCCACCGGCAGAATGGCCGCGACGCCCAACTCGGTGGCCTTTTCCACCAGCCACTCGAAGCGATCGAACTTGATGAGCGCGGCGCACAGCAGAATGCGCACCGGCAGCGCCGGGGCATTTACGGGTTCGATCACCCGGAAGGCCACGCGGTCCCTGGCCACCTCCCGGATCTCGGCCAGGTACACGGCGTGGTTGTCGCAAATCTCGTAGCACTGGCCCGGCGCGGCGCGCAGCACGCGGGCCAGGTGCGTGGCTTCCTCGCCCCGCAGCTCGGCCTCGCCCGCCACCACGCGGTCCACGAAGAAGCGCCGTCTGGCCATACCCGTACGGTAGCAAAGGAGGCGGGAAGCGCGTGTTCTACAATGGCGGGTGATGATCGCTTTGCTCGACGGCGTGCTGGTGGAAAAGCATCCCAACCAGGCGATTGTGAATGTGGCGGGCGTGGGCTACGACGTGACCATCCCGGTTTCCACGTACTCCAAGCTGCCCGAAACGGGCTCCGCCGTGCGCCTGCGCGTCTATACCCACGTGCGCGAGGATACCCTGGCGCTCTACGGATTTCTCTCGCCGGACGAGCGGGCGCTCTTCGAGAAGCTGATCTCGGTCAGCGGCATCGGTCCGAAGATGGCCGTGGCGGTGCTTTCCGGGATCGACGCGGCGGACCTGATACTGGTGATCCGGCGGGGCGAAGTGGAGCGCCTGGTGCGCATCCCCGGCGTGGGGAAGAAGACCGCCGAGCGCATGGTGCTGGAACTGCGGGATAAGCTGCCCGCGCCCGCCGGCGCGGAAGCGGCCGCCCCGGCCGGGGGGCAGGCGGCCCTCACCGCCATCGAGCAGGATGTCCTTTCGGCGCTCCTGAACCTGGGCTGCGCGCGGCCCGCCGCGGAGACTGCCGTGCGCAAGGCCAAAACCGCCGCCGGTGCGGCGCCTGCTGATTTCGAAGACCTCTTCCGGCGTGCTCTGGAACTGGTACGTTAAGCTGGAAGATACATGTCTGACCGCAGACTGGTTTCCGGCGCGCTCCAGGAAGAGGAGGCCCAGTTCGAAGCCGGCCTCCGTCCCCGGCGCCTGGCGGATTTCACCGGCCAGAACAAGCTGAAGGAAAACCTGGCCATCGCCATCGAGGCGGCGCGCCTGCGCGGCGAAGCCATGGACCACGTGCTGCTCTACGGCCCCCCGGGCCTGGGAAAAACCACGCTGGCCTCCATCATCGCCGAAGAGCTGGAAGTTCCCTTCACGACCACCTCCGGTCCGGTGCTGCAAAAGAAGCTGGATTTGACCGGCATCCTGAGCAACATCCGCGCGCGGCAGGTTTTTTTCGTGGATGAGATCCACCGGCTGATGCCGGACGTGGAGGAGATGCTGTATTCGGCGCTGGAGGACTTCCGTGTGGATATCCTGATCGGCGCCGGCCCGGGAGCGCGCACGCATTCGCTGCCCATGCCCCGCTTCACGGCCATCGGCGCCACTACGCGACAGGGCCTGGTCAGCGCGCCGCTGCGCGGCCGCTTCGGCCTGGTGCTGCGGCTGGACCCCTACGGCGTGCCCGAGTTGCAGCGCATCGTGCAGCGCTCCGCGCGCCTGCTGAGCATCGAGATCGAGGCGGACGCCGCCGAAGAGATCGCCCGCCGCTGCCGGGGCACTCCGCGCATCGCCAACCGGCTGCTGCGGCGCGTGCGCGACTACGCGCAGGTCCGCGCGGACGGGCGCATCACCCGCCCGGTGGCGCAGACGGCGCTGAACCTGCTTGAAGTGGACCGTTTCGGGCTGGACGAAATCGACCAGAAGATCATGCTCACCATCCTGGAGAAATATCGCGGCGGGCCGGTGGGAGTGAACACCATCGCCGCCTCCATCTCCGAAGAGGCCGATACCATCGAAGAAGTGTACGAACCCTACCTCATTCAGCTCGGTTTTCTGAACCGGACGCCGCGCGGCCGGGTGGCGACTGAACTGGCGTTCGAGTATTTCCAGGTGCAGCGCAAAACGCGCAACGGCGACCAGCCGGCCCTGTTTTGAGTCCCATGAAAACCATCTTCCTCGGGCTGGGGTCGAACGTGGGCCGCCGCGAAGAGATGTTGCAGGCGGCCATCGACGCGCTCCACAGTCCCGAACTGCGCGTGCGGCGGATTTCTCCGGTGTACGAAACCGAGCCCTTGGAAATGCGGAATCAGCGCTGGTTTCTGAACCTGGTGGTGGAAGCCGAAACCAGCCTGTTTCCGCGCCAATTGCTGTTCCGCATTTTGAAGGTCGAGGCGAGGCTGGGCCGGAAGCGCCTGGGGCCCAACGGGCCGCGCACCATCGACATCGACATCCTGTTCTACGGCCAGACGATCCTCCACACCACCGACCTGGTGGTGCCGCATCCGCGCCTGGCAAGCCGGCGGTTCGTGCTCGCACCCATGGCCGACCTGGCGCCGGAATGGCGTGACCCGGTGACGCGCCGCAGCATGAGCCAACTTCTGGACGCAGTGAGCGGTCAGGAGATCCGCAAGACGGATTTCCAGCCGGTGCTACACTCGTAGGTCTATGCACCGCGGGTTGGCGCTCCTGGTTCTGGCCGGCTGCCTGGCCGCGCAGCCGCGCCACCAACTGAACGACGGAGACGCGCACGGCGATCCGCCGTATCTTCTGGAGGACGGGTGGACTCCCCTGCTCAACGGCCGCGATCTTTCCGGGTGGCACGGGCTGGGCTCGGGCCCCAACGATTGGTTCACCACCACCGCGATTCTCTGGGAGCGCCTGCTGGGGCCAACACGCCTTTCGGCGGTTCCCCGCCCCGGCGGCCGGATTCTGAACGGCCCGCGCGGCCGGACGGTCAACCTGGTGACCGACCAGAAGTTCGGCGACGTGGAGCTTTACCTGGAATTCATGATCCCCAAGGGTTCCAACTCGGGCGTGTATCTGCACGGCCTCTACGAAGTGCAGGTTTTTGACAGCTACGGCTCCACCGAACCGCTGACCTCGTCCGACTGCGGCGGCATCTACCACCGCTGGATCAACAACCGTGGCGTGGGCGGGTCGGCGCCCAGCCGGAACGCCTGCCGCCGTCCGGGTGAATGGCAATCCTTCCAGATCTGGTTCCGCGCGCCCCGCTTCGACGCCTCCGGGAAGAAAGTGGAAAGCGCGAAGTTCCTGCGCGTGCTCCAGAACGGGCTTTCCATCCAGAAAGACGTCGAGGTGGACGGACCCACACGCGCCGCCATGGAGATTCCGGAGGCCCCCACCAATCCCCTCATGCTCCAGGGCGATCACGGACCGGTGGCCTACCGCAACATCTACATCCGGCCACTCCGGGAAATCATCGAACGATAGGGCCGGCGCGCTATTCGCGGCTGTAAATCTTCACCCGGTAGTACGGCTTGTCCTTCTCGGCCGGATCCATTTCGTAAGTCTGCTGCATTTTGCCCGGGTCGTAGTCTCTCCACAGCCAGGCCATCTCCTCCGGCAGTTCGGCGCTGCCGTGGGCGGGATTGTGAGTGCCGTGGCCGAAGCTGAAGTGGAAGTCGTAGCCCCGCATCTTCAGAGAGTTGGCCATTTGAATGTTTTGCAGGGGCCAGCTTCCGTGGTTATTCTCCAGGTCTTCGGAGCCGTCCTGCAGCCAGACGCGGATATTGCGCTTGGGCTGCTTGCGGATCATGAAGGGGAACACGTTGCCCCCGTCGAGTTCGCCCGGATGCCATTGAATGCTGGTGAAGCTGCCGATCCAGGAGAGCACCCGGCTGAACTCCTCCGGCTTCCACCAGGCCGCGTTGAACGAACAGATGCCGCCCGAGGACAGCCCGGCGATAGCGCGGCTGTAGCCATCCTTCCGCAGATTGTATTTCTGCGCCACCTCGGGCAGGATCTCCTCCAACAGGAAGCGGGCGTAGCGGTCCGTGACGGTGTCGTATTCGATGCTCCGCATGGCCTTGTCGCCGACCTTTCCCGGATCCAGAAAGACGTGGATCATCACGGGAATCTTCTGCTCGTAGGTCAGGTTGTCGAACACGATCTGCGCCCGCCACTTCTCGCGGTCGGCCAGATTGTGGCCGTCCTGCCAGACCATGACGGCAGCGGGCGTCGCGGGGTTGTACTGCGCCGGCACATAGATCCAGTAGTCGCTTTGCATGCCGTCGTAGATCCGGCTGGTGTGCACCCGTTTCTCGGACAACGTGCCGCGCGGCACACCGGGATGCTCGTAGGAATCCGCGCCGAAAGCCGGCACATCGTTCCTGCCGCCGAACCGCGCCCCGCCGATCACGTAGTGAAACCAGTGCGCCTGGCCGGTTTTGAGCTGGCCCGAAGTGAACCACAGGTCGGAGCCCTTCAGGCGGGTCATTTTTGCGAAGGGGGCGTCATCCACGAACAGTTCGGGGGCCTCACGGCTTTCCACGGCCCAGATAAAGTCCGGGCCTTGGCCGAGCACGGCGGTGCCCTTCTTGACCTCCGCCTCCCCCAGGGAAGCCAGCAAGGCTTCCCGAAAAGCCGCACTCGGATGGCGGCTCATCTCGATCAGGCGCGGCGCAGGGAGCTTTTCCGCCGCCGCCATCATGCACACAGAGCCCAGGATCACAAGGACGCAACGCACCGTCAATTCCCCTCCAGATTTCCTGCTCAGCCTATCACAGCCGGCGATCGGCTTAAGATAGGACGTTTAGAGACACCCACATGTCAGCCGCCACGGAATGGAAAGAGTTGCTCATCGGCCTGACCCTGGCCGTTCTGGCCACGGCAGTGCTAGGCCTGATTCTTTGGCTAATTCGCAGGCTGTTTCCCAGGGTCTGCGCGACGATCGAATCCTGGCGCGGCACGCGCATCACCTCGCTGCGCATCCAGAACCTGGAATTGCTCTCCGCCGAACGCATCACCGGACTGCTCATCACGGTCGTGAGGGTCGTCCGGCTGGCGGTGGTGGTTCTTCTGATTACCTTTTACGTTCCCCTGGTGTTCAGCGTTTTTCCAGGGACGCGCGGCTATGCCGGGGCGCTGTTAGGGTACATTCTGACGCCGCTCCAGGCCATCTGGAATGGCGTCGTCTCGTACCTGCCGGACCTGTTCACAGTGCTCGTGGTGGCCGTCGTTACGCGATACGCCATTAAGCTCATCCGGTTGATCTTCACCGCCATCCAGAAGGGCACCTTGCGCTTCTCCGGTTTCTATCCGGAGTGGGCCGAGCCGACCTACAAGATCGTGCGCTTCCTGGTGCTGGCGCTGGCGACGGTAGCCGTTTATCCGTACATCCCGGGCTCGTCCTCACCGGCTTTCAAGGGCGTGTCGGTCTTCCTGGGAGTGCTGTTCTCGCTGGGCTCAGCCGGCGCCATCGCCAACGTGATGGCCGGCGTGGTGCTCACCTACACGCGAGCCTTTCAGGTGGGCGATTACGTCAAAATCGGTGAGACCACCGGGACAGTTATCGACAAGACGCTGCTGGTCACACGCGCGCGCACGCCCAAAAACGAGGATGTCAGCATCCCCAACTCGCTGGTGCTTTCCAGCCACATGGTCAACTATAGCGCCTGCGCCCGGAACGAGGGGGTCATCGTCCACACCTCGGTCACCATTGGGTACGACGCCCCCTGGCGCACGGTGCACTCGCTGCTGATCGCGGCCGCGCACGACACCCCGGAAATTCTCAAGGATCCCGCGCCCTTTGTGCTGCAGACCGCCTTGAACGATTTCTATGTCGCCTACCAGGTGAACGCGTATACGAATGCCGCCACCCACCTGCTGAGAATCTACTCCGACCTTCACCAGAACATTCAGGACAAGTTTAACGAAGCCGGCGTGGAGATCATGTCGCCGCACTACACCAGCGTGCGCGACGGCAACCACATCGCGATTCCGGATTCTTACGTGCCGAACACCTACGAAACGCCGGCCTTCCGCCTGTTCCAGGCCGGCGGAAACGGCAGCGGCGCCCGCTGATCAGTTCCGGCGGATGCCGTAGGCCCGATGGATGTCCTCAAGCGAAAGCACCCCTTCCAACTGGTCGGGATGCGCGCGGTTCACCACAGGCAGCAGCGGGTACGCGCCCAGGTAGCGCAGCGCCACGTCCACCGACTGGTCCGGATAGAGGCGCGGCAACACCTCCAGGCGGCAAGCCTCTTTCAAAGCGTGGGTGCCATTCTCCTCGGCCAGCGAGGCGCGTAAGGCCTCGGCCGTCACGGTCGACCAGGTGCCATCGGCGAACGTCACTAAGGCGCGCTCCTCGCCTGCCGTCTCGATCTGTTTGGCCGCTTCGGCGACCGGCAGATTCGCCGGCAGCACCACGTCCACCACGGCACGCATGGCTTCTTCCACGTGCAAAACCGGCAGGGATCGCTGCTCCTCGGCGGAAGGCAGATCCACGCCCTCCTGCTGAGCCAGCATGGTGAAGAATGGGACCGGGTGCAGCGTCCGGGAGATGAAGTAAGAGATGGTGTTGGCGATCATCACCGGGAGGATGATCACGTAACTGGCGCTGACTTCGAACACCATGAAGATGGATGTCATCGGCGCGCGAAAGACGCCGGCGAAAAAAGTGCCCATGCCGACCAGCACGTAGGCATCCGCGAAGCTCGTGGGGAAGGGCCAGTAGCGATTCGCCAGCGCGCCCAGCCCGCCGCCGATCATCGCGCCCGTGAAGAGCGTGGGGGCGAACATTCCGCCGGGGATTTCGGCGCTGAAGCTCACCACAGTCGCCGCCAGCTTGACCAGCCCCAAGGCCAGCAGTGCCTGCCAGGCGAAGCGGTCGTGCAGGGCGCTATCGATGGCGTCATAGCCGGCGCCCATGATCTGCGGCAGCCACAGGCCGGCCACGCCCACCAGCAACCCGGCGGCTCCGGCCTGGGCATATGCCGTGTGGGAGGGCAGGTGCTCCAGCCGCCGCTTCAACTTTTCGATAAGCTTTACGAAGAGCGCCGAGAGCAGGCCGCCTGCTACCCCCAGGATGGCGTAAACCACGAGTTCCGAAGGATGCCGCAGTTCGAATTCCGGCACCCGGAACAGGGGCTCGTTCCCCAGGAACCAGCGCACCACCACCACGGCGGATACCGCCGCCAGCATGATGGAGCCCACCACCCCCGCGTTCCAGGCGGCCACCACCTCTTCCATCACGAAGAGCACTCCGGTGATGGGAGTGTTGAACGCGGCGGCGATGCCGGCCGCAGCCCCCACGGGTGCGATCAGCCGCATGTTTTCGCGTTTGACCTGGAACATCCGCCCCAGCAGCGACGCGATGCCGGCGCCCATCTGCAGCGAAGGATCCTCCGGTCCCAGCGAGTTGCCCGTGCCGATCGAAATCGAGCAAGTCAGGAACTTGCCGATGACCGTGCTGAAGGGAACATGCCCGTCGGAGATGTACAGCGCGGCCTTGGTCTGGTTCACGCCGCTGCCCCGCGCCGCGCGAAAGAACCAGCGCACCAGCAGGACGGAAACCAGCGCCCCTGCCGTGGGACAGATGAGCCGGGCGTAGCGCAGCCTTTGGGAGAGCGCCCCAACCGAATACCAGCTCAGAAAGTCGATCGCGACATGAAAACAGACCACCATCAGGCCCGCGAATATCCCGATCAGGATCGCCAGCAAGAGAAACCGCTGCGTCTCGCTCATAGCGGGCAGCGACAGCCCCTTGTGCGTGCGGCCGTTTGGCATTTTAGTTGGACACCTTGCCCATCACGATGGCCACCGCTTGGTCGGCACGAGCCGCCGCGGGACACACCCGGTCCCAGGATTTCCAAAGCTCCCCCGCCAGAGCCAGCACCTTCGGCGTGTCTCCCTCCCTGTGTCTGCGCGGTTTGGCATCCACAACCGGCCGGGCAGATTCCACCAGCGTGGATACATCCGCCGGAGTATTGCCGCCGGAGGCCGCCAGGCATCCCTCCAGTCCGTGAAAGCTCCTGGCGAGCAACTCCCGCGCGCGCCCGAAGCGCTGCCCTGAGGACAGCGTGGGCTGCGTCGGATCCAGCGCCGCGATCTCGTCGCACTCCGCCACGCCCTTGCGGGCCTGCTCATCCTTGGAGTTCCAGCGCAGCGCCTTGCGGAACGAAGCGCGGGCCGCTGGGTAATCGCCTTGCACAAACTGCGCCTCTCCCAGGCCGCTCCAGGCGGCGGCGTCCTCGGGCGATGCCGTCAGAATGCTCTGATACAGATCCGCGGCATTGCGCGCCGCTCCGTTCGCGAGCAGGAGGGATGCCACGCGCCTCTGGACCGCCGTGTCGCCGGGGGTCTCCGCCGCCAGTTCCAGCAGTTCCGCGAGCACCTCTTTCTGCTTTTGACGGCGCATCAGCAGATCCACCAATTCAAACCGCGCCTGCACGCGGTTCTTCTCCGGTTGTTCGGGCCAGAGGCCGAAGATGGCCCGGTGATAGTCCAGCACCGCTTCGTCCCAATCGTGCTGCCGCACGGAAATGCGCGCCAGCGCGAGGTTCACTACGGCATTGGTGGGGTCGCTTTCCCGCAATTCTCCCAGGTGCGCCTCCGCCTCGTCCAGGCGCCCGAAGCTCATCAGAGCCAGCGCGAGCGCCAGCCGGTATCGGGTGTCGTTCGGCGAGAAAGAGAGCGCCGCGCGGTATTCTTCCACAGCCTGGTCACTCCGGCCCTGCTGCGCGAGCTGCCTGCCCATCTCGAAGTGGCGGTTGGCGCGTTGCGAGCGGCCACTCCGCCAGGCACGCACCAGAAAACCGGTGAATGCAAACAGGACAGCCATGCTCAAGATGACAGCCGCAAAAGCTCTTCTGGTCCCCGCCACCATGTCTTACCAGCATAGTAAATGCGGCGGACCCGCTGCTAGTCAGTTGGACTTTGCTGGAGAGGCTCCACGATCTGCCGCAGCTTCGCGGCCACTTCGGCCGGATGAAAACCGAACGGCCCGGGCTTGCTTTTGTAGGCCACTCGGCCTTCGCCATCGATCACGTAAAGCCGGTCCGGCCAGCCGGTGTAGGCGGCTTCCGTGGTGTTCCGGAAGTTGTCCAGCAGGGCCGGAATTTCGATGTGCAGGTTGCGCACGCAGGAATCCGCCACGGTCTCCCGTTCCGTGAAACTCCGCGGGCTGGCGATCACGACGTTCTGCCGCAGGTTGGCCTCCATCTGCCACACGTCGCTGGCGTGCGCCTCCACGATGTAGACGATGTAGAAAGCCACCCGGTCCCGGTACTGGCGATAGAGACGATTGAGCGCGGGAACCTCCCGGCGAAAGGGCGGTCAAGTATAGCTGCCGAAGATCAGCACCACCGGCATCCGGCCGCGAAAGCCGGAGAGGCGCACCATCGATTTCCCGTCCAGAGTCTGAAGCGCAAAATCCGGCGCGGGACTCCCGGCGTCGAGCCCGCCGGCGCGGGCGATCATCCACAGCCGCTCGAAGGGCAGCGCCAGAAACAACACCGGGCCGGGCAGGTGCGCAACCGCGCGGGCAAAGCGCTCGGGCGGCTGAAGCATGATGGCCAGCAGCGCCCCACAGGCCAATACATAGAGAGCCGCCGCGCCCGCCAGGATCTTCACCCATCGCCGCATGTTCACTCCATCCAGATCGTGTACGGCGCCAGGCGGACGGTCTTGCCCTCCTGCCACCGCACGCTCGCTTCCTCGTCGCCGAAATTCAGCAGCGCCAGTTCGCCGTGGCTGAGAACGCTCCAGTATACTTCGGCCGGCTTGCGCAGGCCCAGCGCCCGCTTGACGGCGGGCCGCAGTTGCGGCAGGCGGCGCAATTCCCCAGCCACGAAGCGGGCGTAGTAGTCGCCCGGCTCGGGGTCGCCGGCAAAGAAGATCACTTTGCCCTTTCCCGTGCGGCCCGACTGCCAGCGGTTCCACACCGAGAGATCGCCTTCCACCGTCCGCAGGGGCCCCCGGGGCCGCTCGGGATAGATCAGCGTGCCGCCCCGCTCCACCCAGCGCGCGATCCGCTCCAGCACGTCTTTCTCCGTGATGTACCCCCAGAGAAAGACCAGTACTTTGTACCGGTCCAGCGCCCCATCCGCGATCATCTGCTCGCTCACGTAATCGTAGTCCGTGGCCGACCGCATGGCTTCGGCCCGCGAAAGAAACGCCGAGGCCCACAGGTAGCGGTTCGCCTCGTCGTCCAGCTTGATGGCCGTATCCGGATAGAAGGCTGCCACGTCGATCATGGGCGCCGCGCGCCGGTCCAGCAGCGGAGCATCATTGAGCCATGCGCGAATGCCCTGGTCGTTGCCGTAGAGATTCGGATGGTAATAGAACAGGTGCACCGCTCCGTTGGTCAGAGCGTTGAACAGGCGCGCCGCCACCCCGCGGGCGCTGCCGAAGCCGCCCGGTTCATAGCCCAGTTCGGCGCCGTAGAACCGCGCCGCCGAAGAGGCCATCCGGGTGATGGCGAAGTTCTGGGCGAAGTTGTCGCTCTCGTTGGTGAGGCGGATGCCGCCGTGCAAGCGGGCCATGCTGCGCGCCTGGTAGCTGTAGTCCGTGCCGATCTCCTCCGCGCCCCAGCCGCCCGACGACTGGTGAATGAAGGTGTGCGGCATAGCCTCCCGGGCCCATTTGGCCCACTGCTCGCACCAGGCGCTCATCGCGCCCATGTACCAGTTGTCGAAGTCGATGCGCTTGCGCTCGGTCGCCGCCGTCACGGGTAGGAACGGGCGCACCTGGTCGAAGGAGGCGAAATGATCGCCCCAGGCCCGGTTCAGGTCCTCGATGGTGGCGTATTGGCGCCGCAGCGCACTGCGGAACGACTCGGCGGCGTACGGATCTCCCGCCCAATAGCCGATGTGCGTGTGGATCGGCTGGCCTTTGTAGCCCCAGTTTCCGCGCGCCGGATACTGCGCTTCCCCGTAGTTTCCGCTGGGCCCCAGCCGGATGCCCAGCAGCGCCTTGCGCGAGCCGTAATGCCTGCCGAACTCCGCCAGGAAGCGCTGCACGTAGCGATTCTGCGTGCCCGCGAAGATGGACTGGATGTCATTGCGCAGGCCGTGCTCCAGGCACACGAAGCCGATATTGTCCTTGGAATCGTGGTACCACTCCGGCAGCGTGTACGCCGAGCCGACGATCAGCAGCGGGAACCACTGGAGTCCCTGCCGTTCGATCTCGTCCACGATGGCGTCGTAGAAGCTCCAGTCGAAGACGCCGGGGGATCGCTCCACGAAGTTCCACTTCACGTAGCTTTCGATCCCGTTGAAGCCCAGGGCGCGCGCCAGCGGCAGCAGGTTGCGCATGGTGGCCAGAGCTTCGGGAAGCTGCTCGGGCGTAGCGGCGTCAGCGCCCGCCGTGGTCACGCGCTGCGACGAGGTGCGAAAGGTCACCGCCGGCGGTACATCCGGAATGGGCTCGCGGGGAGGCTCGGAATCCACGAGTGTCACCGCGCGCAATAGCAACAGGCCCTGAATGCGCAGCGGGGCCGCCAGGGCGCCACTGCCCAGACGGAACGTCGCCCGGCGCAGCTTGCCGGAATTGATTTCCGCTACACCCCATTGATCATGTTCCGCCACGGGCACCGAAACCGAGATCAACCCGTAGCCTCGGTCCAGGTACTCGACGCTCAGCCACACCGGTCCGGAAGGCGCTGGAGCCGCTGTCACGCGGAACTCCGCGCGGCGAAAATAATCGTGTGTCGGATTGAGCGCCGCCACCAGGCCGCCCGCAGCCGCCTCCATCCGCCAGCCCTCCGGCCCGGGAGCGACGGCCAAACCCTTCGCTGCCGGCGGTTCGCCCGCCCGCCAGTAGGCCAGTTCCGCCGCAGGCGCCCACCCCGCAATCAGTACCAGGCATAGCAGGAGGCGCATTGGTTTCCTCCTTAGCAGCACTTCGGGCGGGCATATTTCGCCCGCAGGCGCTTTTCCGAAAAGCGGCGCCATTCCTCGCCGGAGGGGGCGCAGCCGCGCGCTGCCAGGTGGCGGCCGTAGGCGCTTTCGTCGGCCAACTCCCGCAGCAGACCCACCAGCAGACGGCCCAACCTTCTCAGGCGGCTCATAGCTCCTCCGTACGCAGTTGGGAGAGCACGAAGGGGGCTTCGCGCACCGTGGCTTCCCGCGTCCCCCGGAGGATGCCCGCCCATACCCGGATCGAATCGGTCAGCACGGTGGCCACCAGCACCAGGAAAATGCCGCAGACTACCGCGTCCAACCGGGCGTTGAAGATCAAGGCCTGGGTTTCGGCCGCCTTCGCCGCCGCCACCGCGCCCGCATCCAGGGCGGTCTGCAACTTGTCCGCCTGCGCCAGAAATCCGACCGCCGGCAGCGGCGAGAAAATCTTCTGCCAGCCCGCGGTAAAGGTGACCAGCACCAGCCAGGCCAGCGGCGCCAGCGTGATCCACATGTACCGGGCCCCGTGCATCTTGATCAGGATCGTGGTGCCCACGCACAAGGCCATGGCCGCCAGCAACTGATTGGCAATCCCGAACAGCGGCCACAGCGAGTTGATGCCGCCCAGAGGATCGCGCACTCCCTGGTAGAGAAAGTAGCCCCACGCCAGCACGATCACGGCGCTCGTGCTTAACATTCCGGGCAGCCAGTTGCTGCGCCCCAGCGGACGGTGCACGTGAGCCAGCAGGTCCTGGAGCATGAAGCGGCCCACGCGGGTGCCGGCCGAGATGATGGTGAGAATGAACAGGGCCTCGAACATGATGGCGAAGTGATACCAGAAGCTGATCACCGCCTGCCCGCCGCCGGTCCGCGCGAAGATGTGGGCCATGCCCAGCGCCAGCGAGGGTGCGCCGCCGGTGCGCGAAAACAGAGTCTCTTCGCCCACGGTGCGCGCCAGCGTCTCCATGTCGCCCACCGTCACCGGAAAGCCCCAGGATGAGATGGTGGCGACGGCGGCGGCGGGCGTGGCCCCCACGACTCCCGCCGGCGAGTTCACCGCAAAGTAGACCCCCGGCTGCAACACACAGGCGGCGATCATGGCCATGATCGCCACGAAGCTTTCGAGCAACATCGAACCGTAGCCCACCGGCCAGGCGTGCCACTCCCGGGCGATCATCTTCGGCGTTGTGCCCGACGAAATCAGCGAGTGAAACCCCGAAATCGCCCCGCAGGCGATGGTGATGAAGCAGAACGGGAAGATCTTGCCCGCGAAAATCGGCCCGGTCCCATCCACGAAGCGGGTAAAGGCCGGCAACTGCAGATCCGGCCGCACGAACAGGATTCCCAGACCCAGCATCAGCACCACCCCGAGTTTCACGAAGGTGCTCAGATAATCGCGCGGCGCCAGGAACAGCCACACCGGCAGGGCGCTCGACAGATATCCGTAGAGGATGATGGCAATGGCCAGGCCCATCGACGAGAGCGTGAACCAGGGAGCCAGCGCGGCCGACTGCGCCACCGCCTTCCCCCCAAAGATGCTGGCGATCACCAGCACGAAGCCGATCACAGAAACCTCCAGCACCTTGCCGGGCCGCCAGTAGCGCAGGTACAGTCCCATGAACAGGGCGATCGGCATGGTGGCGGCGATCGTGAAGGTCGCCCACGGGCTGCCGCGGAGCGCGTTGACCACCACCAGCGCCACCACCGCCAGCAGGATGATCATGATGCACAGCACCGTCAGCAGCGCCGTCAGCCCGCCCACCTTGCCGATTTCCTCGCGGGCCATCTCTCCCAGGGTCTTGCCGTCCCGCCGCATCGAGCAGAACAGAATCAGGAAGTCCTGCACCGCGCCGCCCAACACCGCGCCGATGATGATCCACAGCGTGCCCGGCAGATAGCCGAATTGCGCTGCCAGCACCGGCCCCACCAGGGGACCCGGCCCGGCGATGGCGGCGAAGTGGTGCCCGAAAACGATCCACTTGTTGGTGGGCTCGAAATCCAGGCCGTCCCGCAGGCGCTCGGCGGGTGTGGCCCGCTGGTCGTTCAACGCCATGACCCGCGCCGCCAAGAACTTGGCGTAAAACCGGAATCCCAGTACATAGGTGCACGAAGCCGCCATCACCAGCCAGATGCTGTTGATCGGCTCGCCCCGGTTCAGGGCGATGCCCCCCAAACAGAAGGCCGCCAGGACCGCGAGGGCCGCCCACACCAGGTGCGCCAGGAGCTTTTTCACGAATAGAGTCTACTAAAACCGTTTCAGATTCCGCAGCATGGAAAAGGTGGTCGTGCCGCTGCGAAACTGCACCGAATGCACCGGGTTCCAATTCTCGTCCAGAGTTCCGATGTAGGTAGCCGTGCGCCGGTCGGTGCCCATCAGGATGACGATGTAGGAACGCTGCGGGTAGTACAGGGCGCGATACTGAATCTCGCCGCTCTCCGTCTGCCAGTGATCCTGAGCCGGCTGCCCCAGTTTCTGCACCACCGCCCAATAGTCGTCGTGGCTGTTCAATTCCAGGTAGGAGGTGTCCCGCATGGTGAAGTTGACGCGCGGCCGGAGCACCCCTTCGCGATAGAAATTCCACACCAGCAGGAAGGCCAGGATCCCCACGGCCAGCACCGTGCCGATGAGCTTCAAGATCCGCGAGTCAGTGGCCGATTCCACCCGGATGCCCACCACCGCGGCCGGTTCGCTGCGCACCTCAGGAGGCGCGGGCGTGACCGGCGCGTTCACCGCCACCGGCATCTGGATCACGCGCCTCTGGTACGGCCAAACCGCCCCGCCCTTGTATTCCAGCTCCTTCACCAGCCCCACGATGATGACCGGGTCTTCCACCGACGAGATCTCCCCCAGAAAACGCCGGGGAATCCAGACTTCCTGCTCCGTCTTGGGGTTGTAGACCAGAATCTCCGACCAGGTGCCCTTTCGAAACAACCACTCATTGTGCTCGATATTCAGGATGGGCGGGTAAAACGAGAAGGGCCGGACAGCCAGGGTATCGAACGGCGGCGTGAGCGGCGGCAGGGACATAAGCCGCTATTATGTTAGCAGGCGCGGCGTTACCGCGGCGGCAGCATACCCAGCGCGGCGTTGACCACGATTGCGCCCATGCCGATAGGAATCATCCACTTCCAGCCGATGTCCATGAGCTGATCGTAGCGGAATCGCGGGAAGGTGCCGCGGAACCAGATCATCAGGTAGATCACCAGGGAGACTTTGAACAGGAACCAGAACGGCCCGATGGCCGCCGCGTTTACCGCCGGGATCACATATACCAGTCCCGCGACTACCAGCAGCAGCGCCGCCCCCACCAGCACCTTCTGCTGCAGCGGGTCCTTGAGCCGCTTGACCAGCACCAGGCTGGCGGCGCCAGAACCGGCGAACACCAGCAGGGGTACCAGGTAGTCGAGCAGTGCCAGCCACTTCACGCTGGGGAAGGGCCGCAGCCATCCGCCCCAGAACAGCGTTACCGCCACCGAGGCCACCACGAAGATGTTCGCGTACTCGGCCAGGAAATAGAGCGCCCAGCGAAAGCCGCTGTATTCGGTGTGGAAGCCGGCCACCAGTTCGGATTCCGCCTCCGGCAGATCGAACGGCGCGCGGTTGGTTTCCGCCGTGGCCGCGATCATGTACACCACGAACGGCACGATCATGAATCCGTAATTCGAGAACACGAACCAGATGCCGCGCTGCATCTGCGCCTGCACGATGCCCTGCAGGCTCAAGGTTCCGGCCACCATCAGGCCGGAAAGCAGCGCGAAAGCCAGGGCCACCTCGTAGCTCACCAGTTGCGCCGCGCTGCGCAGCGCCCCCAGCAGTGGATAGTGGCTGTTGGAAGCCCAGCCGCCCAGGATGATCCCCAGGATCCCCACCGCCGACATGGCCGAAATCACCAGGATGCCCACGTTGACGTCCGCCACGTAGATGGTCTTGCTGAAGGGGATCACGGAAAACGCCGTCAGCGCCGTGAAGGTGGAAATCACCGGCGCCAGCCAGAAAATCGAGCGGTCCGCATCGGCCGGAATGATATCTTCCTTGAGCAGCAGCTTCAGGGCGTCGGCAATGGGTTGCAGCAGCCCGTGCGGGCCCACGCGCATGGGTCCCAGGCGCACCTGGAAGTCCGCCAGCACCTTGCGCTCCACCAGCACGATATACCCCGCCAACAGCGGGAAGACCGCCACGATCACCAGGGTCACCAGGATCGGCGTGAACAAAGGATGTTGAAGGACGGTTTGCATACGCCTCTAACGCATCAGCGACACTTGCGCCATTTGCAGGAAGGGTTCCGGATAGATCCCAATTCCCAGGGTCAGCACGCCGCTCACCCCCAGCGCCACACGCAACCCCAGGCTGGAGGCCAGCGGCACGCGGTCGGCCGCATCCCGGATGAACATCGCCCGCACGATCCGGAAGTAGTAGTAAATGGCCACGGCCACGTACAGAACCGCGATCACCGCCAGCGTGTAATGCTGCGTCTCTACCAGCGACAGGAAGATGTAGTACTTGCCCAGAAAGCCCGCCGTGGGCGGGATGCCGGCGAGCGAGAGCAGGAAAATCAGCATGAGCGAAGCGTAGCCCGGGCTCCGGTGGATCAACCCGGCGATATCGTCCAGTTCCTCGCCGATGATGTCCTTGCGCCGCAGCGCCACCACCACCAGAAACGCGCCCAGGTTCATGAACGTGTACACCAGCACGTACACGGCGACGCCCTTGATGCCGGTGTCGTTTCCGGCGATGAGGCCCAGCAGCATGTATCCCGCGTGCGAGATGGAGCTGTAGGCCAGCAGACGCTTGATGTTGTTCTGGTTGATGGCGGCCAGGTTGCCCACCGTCATGGTCGCGATGGCCACCGCGCTGAGCAGCCATTCCCAGCTTACCCGTGCCGGAGCCAGCGGCCCCAGGAAGATGCGCAGCAGGAAAGCCATGGAAGCCGCCTTGGAGGCCACCGAGAGATACGCCGTCACCGTGGTGGGAGCGCCCTCATACGCGTCCGGAGCCCACATGTGGAAAGGCACAGCCGAGATCTTAAAGAGCAGGCCCACGGTGGTGGTGACCATGGCCAGAAACACCACCGGGTCCCAGGGCTGCCGGCTACCGATGGCGCTGGCCACGTCCGCCAGTTTGGTCGAGCCGCTGATCCCGTACATAACCGAAAACCCGTAGACCAGGAAGCCGCTCGAAAACGCCCCCAGCAGCAGGTACTTCATCGCCGCCTCGTTGGAGCGCTTCTCGGTGCGCAGGAAGCCCACCATCACGTAGAAGCACAGCGCCATCAGTTCCAGGCCGATGAAGAGCGTAATCAGATCCGTGCCGGCGGCCAGGAAGAACATGCCGCACTGCGCCAGCAGCAGCAGCCCATAGTATTCCCCGTGGTGCTCCCCGGCGATGTCCAGGTACTTGTACGAAACCATGGCGACAATCAGGGTGGCCGCCAGGAAAATCCAGTTGAAGAAGATGGCGAATCCGTCCACCGTGAGCGAACCTTGAAACGCGGCAAGCTGGCTCAGCCCGTTGGCGGAAAGATACATCTGCTGCCGCACCAACGCCACCCCGGTGAAGATTTCTCCCGCCGTGACCAGCAGAACCAGGTATTTGCGCTGCCTGGGCTCCACCAGCAGATCGAACAGCAGCACGGCGCAGCCGAACAGCGCCAGCATGATCGCGGGAATCAGCACGAAATGATCGCTTGCGGTATAGAAAGAGCTCATCGCACACCTGCCACCACTTCCGCCGGGCTGGTCCGCGCGGCCTGCGCGGCGCCCTGGAAGTATCCCGGCCGCACGCGCTCCACGATCTGCGCGACCGGCTTCTCCAGGATCTCGAAATACGGCTTGGGGTACACGCCGATCCACAGGGCCCAGGCCATCAGCGGCAGGAACACCGCCAGCTCCCGCGGGCTGAGGTCCGCGAGGTGCAGGTTCTTGCCGTTAGTCACCTGCCCCAGCATGGTGCGCTGGTACAGCCACAACAGGTAGGCGGCGCCCAGAATGACTCCCGTAACCGCGAAGGCCGCCCACACGTGGCTGGCCTCGAAGGCGCCTTGCAGGATGGTGAACTCCCCGACGAAGCCGTTCAGCAGCGGCAGCCCCGCCGAGCTCAGCATGGCGATGGCGAACACCACCGCGTACTTCGGCATGACGTGCGCCAGGCCGCCGTATTCCGCAATCTCCCGCGTGTGCCGGCGCTCGTAGATCACACCGATGATCAGGAAGAGCATGCCCGTCGAGATGCCGTGATTGAGCTGCTGCATCACGCTGCCGGCCAGCCCGTTGGGGTTCAGCGCAAAAATTCCCAGCGTGCAGAAGCCCAGGTGGCTCACCGACGAATAGGCCACCAGCTTCTTCCAATCCGCCTGCATCAGGCTCACCAGCGCCCCGTAGATGATCCCGATGATGGAGAGCACTGCCAGGGTCTTGACGATGGTGGCGTCCATCGAGGCCTTGGGCAGCAGCGGAAGCGAAAACCGGATGAACCCGTAGGTCCCCATCTTCAGCAGCACGCTGGCCAGAATGACCGATCCCGCTGTGGGAGCCTCCACGTGCGCGTCCGGCAGCCAGGTGTGGAACGGAAACATGGGCACCTTGATCGCGAACCCCAGGAAGAAGGCCCAGAAAACCCACTGTTGCATGCCCAGGGGCAGATCCAGCTTCATCAGTTCGGAGATCTCGAAGGTGTAGCTGCCAAACTGCTGGGCGTGCTGGAAATACAGCGTCAGGATGCCCAGCAGCATCAACACCGAGCCTGCCAGCGTGTACAGGAAAAACTTGATCGCGGCGTAAAGCTTGCGCGGCCCGCCCCACACACCGATGATGAAATACATCGGCACCAGCACCAGCTCCCAGAACACGTAGAACAGGAAGAAATCCAACGCCATGAACACGCCCAGCATGCCGGTCTGCAGCAGCAGGAACATGGCGTAGTACTCTTTCACGCGGTCCTGGATGGCCGTCCAGGAGGAAAGAATTGCCAGGAAGCCCACCAGCGTAGTCAGCATGATGAGCAGCAGGCTGATGCCGTCGATGCCTACCAGGTACTGCGCTCCCAGGCTGGGGATCCATCCAGCGCGCTCCACCATCTGGAAGCCCCCGGCCGACCGGTCGAACCGCGAGACCAGCGGCAGCGAGATCAGAAATCCCACGAAGCCCACCAGGTTGGCCCACACCCGGATCAGGTCCTTCTGGCGCGACGGAATCAGCAGCAGCACCACTAGCCCCGCCAGCGGCGTAAACAGTACCAGACTCAACAAGTGCTGATCCATGGGATTCACCGAATCACGTAGTATCCGAAGAAGGCCAGCACGCCCACCACGAAGAACAGCGCGTAGGCCTGTACCCGCCCGGTCTGCAGGAAGCAGACCGGATAGGAGAGCAGCTTCACCGTAAACGAGCCCAGCCGCACCGCCCCGTCGATGATCCACGTGTCCCACCACATGGAGATCGTGGAACAGAACCGCGTGAACCAACCCGCCCCGTTCACGGCGCCGTCAATCACACTCAGGTCAAACGCCGCCATCGCTCGTCCGCCGCCTTTGGCAAGCCCGTTGACAAACAGAAAGTCGTAGATCTCATCCACGTACCACTTGTTCAGCAGCAAACCGTAGAGCGGCTTCAGGCGCAGCTCTAACTTCTCCGGAATCTCCGGCTTCGTGTGGTAGAAATAGCGCGCCACGGCGATGCCGATGATAGCGATGGCCACCGATACCGACATCAGGATCCACTCGATACTGGCGCCATGCGCGCCGCCATGTTCCCCTTCCGCGGCTGCGGCGGCGAAAGCCGGAGCCAGCCAGTGCTCGAAGGCCCGGAAACTCTCCGGCAATCCCCACAGTTTCGGAACGCCCAGCCAGCCCCCCAGCGCACTGCCGATCGCCAGCACCGTCAGCGGCACGGTCATGGTGGCCGGCGATTCATGAATATGCGCCTCCACCTCGGGCGCCACGTGCGATTTGCCGTAGAAAGTCATATTCATGAGCCGCCACATGTAGAAGGCGGTCATGCCGGCGGTCACCAGGCCGATGAGCCACAACACCTGAGACCCGGACGGGGAGCTGTAAGCCTGCCACAGAATCTCGTCTTTGGAGAAAAATCCGGCCAGCCCCGGGATGCCCGCGATGGCCAGCGAAGCAACCCACATGGTCCAGTGCGTGACCGGGATTTTGTCCTTCAGCGCCCCCATGCGCCGCATATCCTGCTCCCCGCCCATGGCATGGATCACCGAACCGGAGCAAAGGAACAGCAGGGCTTTGAAGAAAGCGTGTGTGAACAGGTGGAAAATCGCCACCCAATAGGCCCCCACCCCCAGGGCCAGAAACATGTAGCCCAGTTGGCTCACCGTAGAGTAGGCCAGTACGCGCTTGATATCGTTTTGCACCAGGGCAATACTGGCCGCCAGGATGGCGGTGAAGGCGCCCACCGAAGCCACGATGCTGGAAGTCGCCGGCGTCAACTGGAACAGCGCCGCCGAGCGCGCCACCATGTAGACTCCCGCCGTCACCATGGTAGCGGCGTGGATGAGGGCGGAAACCGGCGTCGGTCCTTCCATGGCGTCCGGCAGCCACACGTACAGCGGGAACTGCGCCGATTTCCCGGTGGCGCCGGTGAAGAACAGCAGCGCGATGGCGCTCAGCACCCCGAAGCCCGCGGTCTCGGCGTGAAACTGGCCGCTCTGGAGCGCGTGATTTACATCCACGAAGCGCGATGTGCCTAGCAGGGCATACAACAGCAGCATGCCGAGAATGAACCCGGCATCTCCCACCCGGTTCACTACAAATGCCTTCTTGCCGGCGTCCGCAGCGGACTTCTTCTGGTAGTAAAAGCCGATCAGCAGGTAGCTGCACAAGCCCACGCCTTCCCAGCCCACGAACAACAGCGCGTAGTTGTTCGCCAGCACGAGCATCAGCATGAAGAACACGAACAGGTTCAGGTAGCCGAAGAACCGGTAGTAGCCGTTGTCGTGGGCCATGTAGCCCACCGAATAGACGTGGATCAAAAAGCCGACCCCGGTCACCACCAGGATCATCACCGCGCTGAGCGGATCCAGCAGGAAGCCCCAGTCCGCGCTGAAGGTGGCTATGCGCCCGTCCAGCATGTGGAACGGCATGCCCGCCAGCCAGGTGAACTGCACCACCTGGTGCACCTTGGTGGGCAACTGCGCCAGTTGCATCACCGCGCCCAGCGAGAAGAGGAACGACAGCAGCACCATGCCCGGGCACAGCAGGCTCACCAGAATCTTCAACGGCGAGCCGTGCCCATGTCCCCCGCCGTGAGCATGGTCGTGCCCGTGATCGTGCGTGTGCCCGTGGCCATGCCCGTGACCATGGGTATCGTGCTCGTCGTGCGTATGCTCCACACCTGGAGCTACCGCCACGTCGGACGCCGGCTGCGGGTCCAGCTTCTTGCCGAACAGAAGCATCAGCACCGCGCCCAACAGCGGGAACAGCGGAATCAGCCAAATCTGGTCGAGAAAATTCACACCAGTTCTCCCGTCAACTCGCTCGTCTCCGGCGAGGGACAGGCCGCGCCTGTCCTACCATTTGAGTAAGTCAATTTCGTCGGCGAGCACCGTTTCCTTGTTGCGGAACAGCGCGATCAGGATTCCCAGCCCGACCGCCGCTTCCGCCACGGCGTCCGTGATCACGAAAATCGCGAAAATCTGCCCGTTCACGCTCTGGAGAGCCTTCGAAAACGCAATCAGGTTCAGATTCACGGCGTTGAGGATCAGCTCGATCGACATGAGGATAATGACGATATTCCGCCGCGTCAGCACGCCCACCGTCCCGATCAGCAAGAGTGCGGCGCTGAGTCCCAGGTAATGTGCGGTCGTAATCGGGTGCAAGGTTAAATCCTCTTTTTGGCCATCACCACCGATCCCACCACCGCCACCAGCAGCAGCAGGGAAGCGATTTCGAACGGCAGCAGGTACTGGGAAAACAGCGCGTCCGCCAGCCGTTCGGTGTTGCCCATACCAGTGTTGGCTTCCGCAGTCCCCTTGGCCAGTTGGAAGGCGCCCGCACCTTTGGCCAGAAAGTAGAAAATCTCCGCGCCCACCAGCCCGGCGCACGCCAGCGCCACGGTCCACTGGCGGTTGAACTGTTTCTCCTTGGCCGCCTGGTCCAGGTTCACCAGCATGATCACGAACAGGAACAGCACCATGATGCCGCCCACGTACAGCACGATCTGCACGGCGAACAGGAACTCGGCGCTTTGCAGCAGGTAAAGGCCCGCCACGCCCAGCAGAGAAAGGATCAGGAAGATAGCGCTGTGAACGGCGTTTCGCCGGGTGATGGTCAGGATGCCGCCGCCCAGAACCAGCGCGGCGAATAGATAGAACAGGATGGTGTCCATCAGCATCGATACCGGGTCGGCTTGGGCCCTTCCTCGAGCATCTGCCGGTCCCAGATCGCTCCTTCCCGCGTATAGCTGGCCAGTTCGAAATCCTGCGTCAGTTCCAGCGCATCCACCGGGCAGGCGTCTTCGCACAGCCCGCAGAACATGCACCGCGAGGTGTCGTAGGTGAAGGTGGTCAGTTCCTTGCGGCGGGTTTTTTCATTGCGCTCCGTGGTGACCACGATCAACCCCTCCGGGCAGGCCAGGGCGCACAGGTTGCATCCGATGCAGAGGGTCTCCCCGTTCTCCGGGTTGATGTTCAGCCGGGGCGCGCCGCGATAGCGTTCCGCCACTTTCGGGCGCTCCGCGGGATACTGCTCCGTATAAATATACTTGGGATTTTGGTTGCGGAACGTGACCCAAAGCCCCTGGAACAGGTCCACCAGAAAGATCTTTCGGAATAGTTTGCCCATACCTTATATTGTCCGGCAGGCCGGACACCCTGGTTTCTGACCCCTGAATGCTGGTTTCGCTTTCCCCCGTTACCGGTCCACCTCACCCAGAACAATATCCAGCGTGCCCACGATGGCCACTACATCCGCCACCAGGCCGCCGCGCACCATGCGATCCAACGCCTGCAAGTTTATGAAGGAGGGCGGCCGCACGCGCAGCCGGTACGGTTGGGTGGAGTTGTCGCTCACTACGAAGTAGCCCAACTCTCCCTTTGGCGCCTCGATGGAAACGTACACCTCGCCCACCGGCGGCTTGATTACTTTGGGCACCTTGCCCATGATCGGTCCGGACGGAATCTTGTCGACGGCTTGCCGGATGATGCGCACCGATTGCCGCATCTCCTGCATGCGCACCATGTACCGGTCATAGGTGTCCCCGTTCTCGCCGGTCGGAATCTCGAAGTCATACTGCTCGTAGCCGGAGTACGGCTGCGCTTTCCGCAGGTCCCACTTCACGCCCGCCGCCCGCAGCACCGGGCCGGTCACGCCGTATTCCTTGCACTCTTCGCCCGTGAGAATGCCCACGCCCTTCAGACGGCCCACCCAGATGCGGTTGTTGGTGAGCAGTTCCTCGTACTCGTCCACCTTGGGCAGGAACATGTCGCAGAACGCCTTGGTCTGCTCCTCGAACCCGTCGTAGAGCTCGTATTGCAGCCCGCCGATGCGGAAGGCGTGGGTAGTCAGCCGGGCGCCGCAGTAGTTTTCGTAGATCTTGAGAATCTCTTCGCGCTCCCGGAAGCAGTAAAACACCGGCGTGATGGCGCCGATGTCCAGCGCGTGCGTGCCCAGCCACAGCAGGTGGCTGGCGATGCGGTTCAGCTCCGTCAGGATGACGCGGGTCACCTGCGCGCGCGGCGGAGCTTCGATATTCAGCAGCTTCTCCACCGCCAGGCAGTAGCCTAACCCGTTGGAAACCGCCGCCACGTAGTCCATGCGGTCCACATAGGGCGCGAACTGCTGGTACGTGCGGTTTTCGCCGATCTTTTCCACGCCCCGATGCAGGTATCCGATCACACACTCGGTGCCGTTTACCTTTTCGCCGTCCAGCTTCAGGATCACGCGCAACACCCCGTGCGTGGAGGGGTGCTGGGGGCCCATGTTCAGAACTAATTCGGTGGAGTCTAGGAAGGTGGATTCCGGCATACGGAATTACTGGCCGCTTTCGATGCCCAGGTTCTCCTTTACCCATTTCTCGTCCTGCTGCAGGATGGAGTAGTCTTTCCGCAAGGGGTAGCCCTCCCACTCCTCCGGCAGCAGGATGCGGCGCATATCGGGGTGGCCGTCGAACTCAATTCCGAACATGTCGAATACTTCCCGCTCCAGCCAGTTCGCGGTCAGGTGCACCTTCACCGCGCTCGCCGGCCGGAACCCCTCCGGGATTCTGGTTTTGACGCGGATCCGTTCGTTGCGCACGAAGCTGTACAGGATGTAGACGAGATCGAAGCGCTCGGCGCGGCTGGGATAATCCACCGCGGTGACGTCCACCAGGTAGTCGAAATCGGCCTCCAGTTTCAGGAACTCGAGGACGGGGATCACAGCATCCGGCTTCACCACCAGGAAGTTTTGCCCCAAGTAGGTCGCGAACTCCGAAATATCTTCTCCGAAGCGATCCTTGACTTGCCCGGTCAGATCGCTCTCCCAGGGAGTCGCGGCCATCACGGCGGGAGCCTTCGGCGCGGCGTGCGCCGCGGCGGGCTTGGGAGGCGCCGGCTTGGCGGCCGCCTGCGGTGGCTCCGGTTTTGCCGCGGTCTCCCCCGGCTTGGGGGGAGGCGGTTCCGAGCCCACAGGCTTTTGCTCGTCAGCCATCGAACCTCCTAGTAAAGATCACTACACTTATCACTTGCCGGGCCGCACTGTCAAATGCTAAAAGAGCCGTATTCCGATCGCTCTCGAGGCTCGTGAGATTCATCTCTGGTGCGCGCGCCTGGCTGGCTCCGCGAGCACTCTGGATCTGCTCGAAGCCACCCTCTCCCACGACGAAAAAGAGCGCGCCGTCCGCTATCGTTTCGAGATTCACCGCCGGCGGTTCGTGCTGGCGCGCGGCCTGCTCCGCGCCATCCTCGGCGCCCACCTCGGCCTGGAACCCGGCGCCATCCGGTTTGTCTATGGTCCCCAGGGAAAACCCGCCATCGCGGACAGCCCGCTGCGCTTCAACCTCTCGCACTCCGAAGACCTGGCCGTCTGCGCCCTCGGCCGGGACCTGGAACTGGGCGTGGACGTAGAACGCCTCCGCCCGGTGCCGGAAGCGGAGAGCATCGCCCGCCGCTACTTCTGCCCGGCGGAATGCGCCGATCTCCTGGCCGTTTCCCCCTCCGCCAGAACGCAGGCGTTTTTTCACTGCTGGACCCGCAAGGAAGCTTACGTAAAGGCGCTGGGCGGGGGACTCTCCGTCGCTCTGGATGGCTTTCAGGTCACTCTGCGGCCCGGCGAAGCGGCCCGCCTGGTCCACCTTGACGGCCAGCCGGACCATGCCGCCGAATGGTCCCTGGAAGATCTGCCCCTGGCCTCGGGCTTCGTCGGTGCGCTGGCGGTTCCCGCGCGCGGCCTCACTCTCCGCACCTGGCATGCGCAAAACGCCCAAGATTGTCTCCGCCAACTGTGCAATCCCTGATAGCAGGATTTACATGCTCTCGGCGCGGCCGGCGTCCGTTCCCGGTAACGTTTGCATCCATGCGGGCGCGGACCGTTGACCTCACGTGGCGCCAAGTTCTGATGGGTCAATCTGTTGTCGCTCCGACCAGACTGGCAACAAGATTGCTAACTTCACCGCGAGGTCCGCGGAGTCCCATGGGTATTGCTTCGGGTATCGGGCCGCCGGCGGAAACGCAGTTGGCATCGCCCGAGGAGTGGAGCGCCGAACTCGCCGTTCGTGCGCAGCACGCTTTTGGTGCGCCCGCCTGGGACGACGATCCGCAGATCCAGAAATTTTTGGCGCTGGGCCGCCTGGCGGGCGGCGTGGCGCATGATTTCGCAAACCTGCTCACCCTGATTTCCGGTTACACCCAGATTCTCCTCAACCGCCTCGACGCCGCTGACCCCTCCCGCCCGGAACTCGAGGAAATCCGCCAGGCCGCCGGCCGCGGCGCCGCCATGACCGGCCGTCTCCTGGACTTCCTCCGCGGCCAGCCCGAGGAACGGCGTCTCGTCGACCTCAACGCCCTGGCCGCCGAAGTCGCGCACATGCTGCGGCCCATCATCGGCGAGCACATCCAGCTTACGACCGTCCTGGATCCCGCGCTCGGCGAAATCCGCGCCGATTCCTCGCAGATGACGCGCGTCCTCATGAACCTGGTGCTGAACGCGCGGGATGCCATGCCGCAAGGCGGCCGCATCACCATCCGCACCGCCAACCGCGAGATCGGCCCCGCGGAAGCCGCCGCCGAAGGCCTCTCGCCCGGAGCCTATATCCTGGTCAGCGTCACGGACACGGGCGGCGGCATGGATAAAGATACCCTCGGCCGCCTGTTCCAGCCCTTCCACAGCACCAAGCCCCGGGGCAAAGGCACCGGCCTGGGTCTCAGCACGGTCTACGGCATCGTGGCGGAAAGTGGCGGGCGCATCCGCGTTTCCTGCGGACCCGGCTCCGGAACCACGTTTTCGGTGTACCTGCCGCGCGCGCAAAGTTCCCGGCCGGAATCGGAAGACCGCGCTTGCATCGAGCCTCCCGCCGCCGGCAGCGAAACCATCCTGCTCGCCGAGGACGAGAGCAGCGTGCGCCTGCTTTTCCGGCATGTGCTGGCCTCCCGCGGCTACACGGTCCTGGAAGGCTGCGACGGCGTGGATGCCCTGGAGGTCTACCAGCAGTACCGCAAGCCTGTGCACCTGCTGCTGACCGACGTGCTCATGCCCCGCATGAACGGCCGCGAACTGGCGGACACCCTGATGGCGCTCGACCCCGGCCTCAAGGTCATCTACATGTCCGGCTACCCTGGCGACGCGTTCGTCCGCACCGCCGCCCGCAGCGCGGATGCCGTCTTTCTTCAAAAGCCGCTCAAACCCGACGTTCTCACCCGCACCGTGCGCCAGGTCCTGGATTCGCCCTCCGCCGCCGGTCCCTCGGGTTGATCCGGCCGCTTCCCGCCCGAGACGTCGAATTTACAACTTCCTGCGCCTAACGTTTTTCACACCATCTACGTACCTTTCCTGAGGTTGCGATGGTACTGTCATTCGTTTGGCTGATGTTTCTCCCGGCGGGCGTGCCGGCGCGGGCCCCGCTCACGGCAGACGAGCCGCCTGCCGGCGATGCGTCCGCCTGGACGCGTCACATGGTCGCTGCGGTGCGCCTCCATGGAGAAGGCCGCTTCGAGGACGCGCGCCGGAACTATCTTCTGGCCCTCCAGGGGGCCGAAAAATTCGGCCCGCGCGACGGGCGCCTGGCGCAGTCCCTGAACAATCTGGCAGCCGTCTGCTACGACCTCGGCCGTTATGCCGAGGCCGAGCCGCTCTATCTCCGCGCCTTGGAGATCTGGCGCGCGGCGGCAGTCCCCGATGTGCCCAACCTGATTCGCATTCTAAGCAATCTGGCCACTCTCTACGGGAAGCAGGGGCGCTACGCCGCCGCCGAGCCGCTCTACCAGCAGGCCTTGGCGCTCGCGGAAAAGGCCCCGGAGAGCGCGGTTTCCGGCGTGGCTTCCGCTTTGAATAATCTCGCGGAGCTCTACCGCCGGCAGCGACACTACGCGCAGGCCGAGCCGCTCTACCACCGTGCCCTGGCGCTCTGGGAAAAGCAGGCCGGCGTGGAGTCCGCCCAGGCGGCCACGTGCCTCAATAACCTGGCTGTGCTCTACGCCGCCCAGGGGCGCTACGCGCAAGCCGAGGCGCTCTACCTCCGCGTCCTGAAGATCGCGGACAAAACCCTGGGCCCGTGGCATCCCCGCACCGCCACCGCCCTCCAGAACCTGGCCGAGCTCTATCGCACGCGGGGCCTCCCCGCGCAGGCCGGGCCGCTGCTCCGCCGTGCCCTGGCCATCCAGGAACAGGCCTTCGGACCCGAGAGCCGCGAAGCGGCGGTTCTTCTGGATAGCCTCGCCGCCATAAGCCTCGCCCAGGGTCTCACCAGCGAGGCAGAAAGCTTCTATGCCCGCTCGCTCGATATCTGGCGCAAATCCCTGGGGCCGGAGCAGGAGGAAACAGCCGCGCATGCCTGCCGCCTGGCCGGCGTCTACGCGAGCGACGGGCGCTTCACCCGCGCCGAACCCTTGTACCGGGAATGCCTGGCGCTGCTGGAGAAGCTCCACGGACCGGAGGACCCCATTCTGGCCACCTCGTTGCGAGGTTATGCCAGCCTGCTGCGTAAGACGCGGCGCAAGTCCGAAGCCGCGCGACTGGAGAGCCGCGCCCGCGCCCTGCTCGCTGCGCACCCCGGCTCGGGAGAACCGGGTCATTCGCGCATTCACACGATCCGCTAGGGGGAAACTTTCACTCCACCCAGTCGATGGATTGCAGCACGTATGCCATACGCCGCAGGCTCATCTCGCTCGCCAGCCGCGGCCGCACCCACCGCGAGGCCCGCACTTCCAGTTCCACCGGACCCTCGCCGGTGCCCGCCAGCGGCAGGTTCACGGCAAAGTCCCCATACGCCAGTTCTTCCTCGCACAGCAGCCTGCCGCCGGAATACACCCTTAGCCGCTGCTCCCGCAGGCCTTCGCGCGCCGGCAGGTGCCCGCGGATGGCCGCGGGACCCTTTCCCGGCGGCAGCATCCACTTCAGCCGCGGCGCCGCCCAGCCGTCCGGATACCAGCCTTGCGCGTCCCGCAGCGTGCGCATGATGACGTACGCCGTCCCCAGGTACACCAGAAGGCTCAGTACGATTGCGGGCGCCCGCAGCCACCGCGGACTCCCGGTTTCCAGCCGGCTCATCCACTCGCGCTGATAGCTGTCCAACCCGTACGCGATATATCCCGGCGGATAGCGCAGACCCGTGTGCCGCCGCAGCATCCGCCCCAACTCCCGCACCCGCTCCGCACCACCCGAAAACGTTTTGGCCTCCGGGTATTCGCGCAAGCACCCCATGTACTCCGGGATGTACTCCAGCCGGTAGCGCTTGCCGATTCGGATCAGCAGGTCCCAGTCCATGCTGTAGTGCAGACTCTCGTCCAGAAAACCGGTTTCCTCCAGCACGCGCCGCCGGAAGAACACCGTCTGCTGCAGGATGTAGTCGCTGAGATGCACTAACTTCCAGAGATTGAACGGCTCGGTCGCCGGAAACCGCCCGGTGATGCGGCCCTCCCGGTCCATGCGATACCCTTCGCCGTAAACCGCGCCGGCCTGCGGATGCGCCTCCAATGCGCGCACGGCCCGCGGCACCGCCCCCGGCAGCATCACGTCGTCCGAGTTCAGCCAGGCGACGATCTCCCCTTTCGCGCGCCGAAACCCCTTGTTGATGGCATGTGCCTGTCCGCGGTCCGCTTCGCTGATCCACAGCACTCGGCTGGCGTATTCCCGCACCACCGCCTCGGTCTCATCGGTCGAGCCGCCATCCAGAATCAGGTACTCCAGGTTCGGATAGTCCTGGCTCAGCACGCTCTCGATGGTGGCGCGGATAAACCGTCCCTGGTTGTAGGACGGCGTCACGATGCTTACGAGCGGTGCCGGCACGCGAGTGTCTGCTGGGAGGTTGCCAGCAGGTCCTTCAGGAACCGCGCGGGATGCCGGTGGTTGTAATACAGGCCCAGCAGCACGCATAACCCCCGGTACCTTTCCAGGATCTCCCGCGTGGCGCCGGTCGATCCCCCGTCCATCACCAGGTAGTCGATGTGCGCGTAGTCCTGGCTCAGCACGCTCTGTATGGTTTCCTCCAAAAACCGCCCCGAATTGTAGGATGGCGTGACAATGCTGACCACCGGCTCCTGACTTCCAAACTGCTCTCCCGTCCTTCCCTGAAAAGCTCCTCGAATTCGCCGTTGGGCCCTCAAAAACAAACCGCTTAGCCCGCATCTCTCGCGTACGGACTAGCGAAAAACCGCTCTTCCTGCGATCGACATCTCTGCCAAAAGGATGTTCCGGCCAGAGCAGACGCGGCTTCTACTAGGACAGAGTGTACACAACCCCACTTCTCGTTGACAGCCTGTCTTTCGCGTCGGGTGGTGGCACGATTGGATGGTGGTAAGACGACCACCAACGCGCGTGGTTTGCTGCCGGGGCTGGCACAAGTACTTCGTGGACTGGCGAAACCCAACCGTCACCACGCATTCCGTACAGGAACTGGTCCCGGACCGGGTTTGGGGGGGTCTGAGCGAGCGTATGGGACTCCGCGGCACAGACCCGGTTCATTCGTGCCGCAGAGGCGTTTTGCCTTAGTTGGGCTTTCTCGCCAAAAGCAGCCGCAGGCCACCAGCCATTGCCTCCGACTTCCTTTCGCTTTCGAAGCTAATCTTCGCCTGGTCAAACCATCTTCTTGCGGCGCCGCAAAAGAACTCCCAGCACTAAAAGCGCGGTGCCTATCAGCGCGTAAGTACCAGGCTCGGGAACCATAGTCAATGGAAACGCGCTCAGGAACACGTTGTCGAAGTCCACCTGGATGTCGCCCGTGGCGTAGAGTTGAATCGTTAGCGGTACGCCGGAAAGGGAGACGTTTTGCGACGCAAAGGAGATGGTTTGCCAACCGCCGCGATTCAGCGGATAGAGCGGAGTTCCAGTGAGCGGATTTAGGTGGTCGTGGCCGTAGGAATCGTCAGTCCAGCTCCCCAGCAGAGTATCTCCGGCATACAGGTTGATCGTGTATTGCGCATCACCGATATTCGCACCCAACTCACCCCGGAGACCCACGCTGACCTGCGTCAGGTATGCCGTGTTTGCGGTTGCGTCGGTGGTCAGGGTCTGGCTGATGACACCGCCGTTGCTGTAAGCGACCTGAGAGCCGGACTCGGGGTAAATGAATAGCTGGTTGAGGACGGTACCGTTGTCAGTGGTGTAGAAGTACGGCTCCGGCGCCCACGTACCGGCTGGATCCACCAGGTCTCCTGGATTCGTGACGGTCCAGCCCGGGACACTACCGGAGGCCCACAACTGCGTTGGCGTACAGCAATTGTTGGTAAACGTTACGGGCGACTCGAAGCCGGGATTATTGATAACAATCTGAGTCGCCGAGAGTGGCAACGCAAATAGGAGAATGGCGGAGGCCAGAGCCCCAGAAAAACCGCGGACACCGCTCTGCATTTTGTTTTATCTCCTACGTAAACTAAGTGATTATGGATTAGGCGTTTAGTAGAATCAAGTCTATTTTGCCGAAAAACTCGGGCCGCACTGTATTTAAACGTACCAAAGCGACGCCAAACGTACGTGTCCGGCCGCCTCAATCATCGTCTTTTTTTTTAATTCTCCCGGTATTCGGAGGTACATCTTCCGGGTTCACTGGTCGATTTTCAGCACATCGCGCCACCACCTCAACAACTCTCGGAGAAGGGATGGTTACGCTCACGTTGAAACAGGCTTCGAACAGAGAACCGGAAAACTACTGGGCGGCCATTTCCAGTGAATTCTTTTCTCTAAGATCGCAAACGGGAGTGCTTGAAGCCCTGAGCCCGCTGGATCACGCCACGTGAGAAAATCGACGATCTCCTTGGATGGCTTAGGCGCCCGTATGATAAGCGGCTTCGAGTCTGGCGCCACTGCCGTCCGAGTTCCGGCCGGTGGTACTATGCACCAGGGTGGTCCGAGGGCCTTGCCGAAGGCATCCGCAAGATTCAAATGTCCACGATCTGATTGCGGACGGCGTACCGTACCAGTTCGCTGAGCGAGCCTAATCCCAGTTTCTTCCTCACATTGCTGCGGTGTGCCTCGACCGTCTTCAGACTGATGCGCAATATATGGCCGACCTGCTTGCTGCTCTTGCCCTCGGCCACCAATTGCATCACCTCGCGCTCCCGGCAGCTAAGACATGTGTGCGGCGAGGCCTCCTCGACTGGCCTGCAATTCAGGTAGCCACCCAGAACTGTCTCCGACACCCTGCGCGTTAAGAACAGGCGGTGGTGGGAAAGCGCTTCCGCGGCGGCAATCAGGTCGCGCGCCGCATCTGACATGAGGAGAAAACCCCGTGCCCCTGCCGCCAGCACCTCGCGCACGAGGTGATCGGATTCCTGCGGACTCACGATGAGGATCTCGGTCTGGGGTGAGGACCTCAAAATCTGGCGGGTCGCGTCCACGCCGTTTAGCTCGGGCAGGGCGACCTCCATCACGACCAGGGCCGGTCTTAGACTGAGGGTCTTCTGCACTGCTTCCCGGCCCGTGGCCGCCTCTGCAACAACGGTCCAGTTCGATTGCGTCTCGATCACGCTGCGGAGCCCCCGCCGCAACAACTCCTGCCGGACGGCAAGCAAGATATCAAGTGGGCGCATTACACCAATATATCATAATTTTGGGTCTTTTAGTACTAATATATTTTGGTGACCCAAAAACGGTAAACATGCGGGAAGCTGGCAACAGAATATTTCGATTGACGCGCTGTTTATCCTGACGATACCGGGACCTGCCATTCCGGAGCTTGCAGGCAGCCTGCCGTCTGCTTCGGGAAAACCGGCCTCCTCCCACTGCCATCGCATTTCGTCCACGGTTGGCTCAGCACGCTCTCGACGGTGGCGCGGATAAACCGTCCCTGGTTGTAGGACGGCGTCACGATGGTTACGAGCGGTGGCGGCACGCGAGTGTCTGCCGGGCGGTTGCGAGCAGGTCCTTCAGGAATTGCACGGGATGCCGGTGGTTGTAATACAGGCCCAGCAGCACGCATAACCCCAGGTTCGCCGGCGAGGGCCGCGGCACTTCAAACACCGGGTCCTCCCCCGAGACCAGGTACGCGCTGTAGCCGTACAGCCAGTTGCTCGGCACGTAGCCGTAATGCCGCCGCAGCACCAGGAACACTTCCCGAAAGACTTCCCGCAGGTGGCGCAGCGTCTTGTTCTGGCGGTGCATCCGCGACCGTGCCAGGTATTCTTCCACCTTGACCATGGGATACCGCTGCGCCACCCGGATCCACAGGTCGTAGTCCAGCGCGTAATGGAGCTTCGCGTCCAGCAGGCCCACCGCTTCGAAGGCCTCCCGCCGCAGAAAGGCCGCCGGCTGGCAAATGTAACATTGCCGGCGGAACTTCTCGGGGTCGAACACCTGGGTGGGGTACCGGTTGATGACCTCGCCCGCCTCCGTCACGTGATATCCCTCGCCGTACACCACCCCGGCCTCGGGGTGCTCTCGCATATGCCGCACCACCGTGGAAATCGCCCCCGGCAGGTAGGTGTCGTCGGCGTTCAAAAACGCGAACACCGAGCCGCGCGAGAGCCGGAACCCCCGGTTCACCGCGTCCGCTTGTCCCCTGTCCCTCTCGGACACGTAGCGCAGCCGCCCCCGGTACCTTTCCAGGATCTCCCGCGTGCCGTCGGTCGATCCCCCGTCCATCACCAGGTAGTCGATGTGCGCGTAGTCCTGGCTCAGCACGCTCTGTATGGTTTCCTCCAAAAACCGCCCCGAATTGTAGGATGGCGTGACAATGCTGACCACTGGCTCCTGCTCGGCTTCCAAACTGCTCTCCCGTCCTTCCCTGAAAAGCTCCTCGAATTCGCCGTTGGGCCCTCAAAACAAACCGCTTAGAGGCGAACATGCGGCAATCGCCCGCCTCCTGTGTTTTAATGAGGTTCAGCGCTCAGTTACAATCCGGCAAACTCCCTATGGCGCACGTGTTCATACAAATTCGGCGAACCTGGAAGCGCGTTCACCGGCGCGCCCGGGAGCTCCGCATGATCTTCCGCGGCCTGACCTCCACCGATCATCCGATCCTGGCCCACATCATTCCCATGCGGCGCTGCAACCTCTCCTGCGCCTATTGCAACGAGTATGACAATTTCTCCAAGCCTGTCCCGCTGGAAACCATGTATGAGCGTCTGGATCGCCTGGCCGGTCTTGGCACTACTATTATCACCATTAGCGGCGGCGAACCACTACTGCATCCGGATCTGGATTTGATCATCAGCCGCATTCGCCGCCACCGCATGATCGCCGGCATGATCACCAACGGCTATCTGCTCACCGCCGAGCGCATCCAGCGCCTCAACCGCGCCGGCCTCGAGCACCTCCAGATCAGCATCGATAACGTCCTGCCGGACGATGTCTCCAAGAAAAGCCTGAAGGTGCTGGATCGAAAACTTCAGCTTCTGGCGGAGCACGCGGAGTTCCACGTCAATATCAATTCCGTGGTTGGCGGTGGCATCCGCAACCCGCAGGATGCCCTGGTGATCGGCAAGCGCGCCGTGGAACTGGGATTCACCTCGACCGTGGGTATCATCCATGACGGCGGCGGCCAGTTGCAGCCCCTCAAACCGGAGGAGCGTGAAGTCTACAATCAGATGCGCGGTCTGGAAAAGAGCAGCTACGCCCAGATCAACTACTTCCAGGACAACATCGCCCACGGCAAGGAGAATCGCTGGCGCTGCCGCGCCGGCTCCCGTTACCTGTACATCTGTGAAAACGGCCTGGTGCACTACTGCTCCCAGCAGCGCGGCTACCCCGCCAAGCCCCTGGCCCAATACACCGTGGACGACATCCGCCGCGAATTCCTCACCGAAAAGACCTGCGCGCCCCGCTGCACCGTGGCCTGCGTACACCAGATCTCGTACATGGACTTCTGGCGCGCTCCCCAAACCCTGACCTCGGGCCCCCAGCCGCAGCCCGATCCGGACCGCCTGGCCCAGCTCCAGTAGGCCGCGCTCCGACCGTCAGCTCCGCATGCGCAGCAGCAGATACAGCCCAGTCAGAGAGAACAGCGCGTCCGGAGACCACGCCGCCAGCGCCGGCGGCAACTGGTTCACGTCCCCGATCTTCTCGAACAGCGTGCCGATCCCCCAGTAGGCGATGGCGATCACGATGCTCACGCCGATGCCCGTCATGGCGCCCCGGTTGCCCACCAGGAACCCGAACGGAATCGAAATCATGGCCATGATCAGCGCGAACAGCGGCACGGAGAACTTGCGGTAAAACTGCACCTGCAACTTCACCGTGTCGAAACCGCGCTGCCGCAGATCGCGGATGTACTCCTCCAGTTGCCGGAAGTTCATCTGCTTGTCCTGCAGCTCCTCGGTCAGAAAGTAGCCCGGGGGCTCGTTGAGCTCCGGAAAGGTGAACACCTGGAACTTGTGATAGGGCCGCCCGCGCCGTCCGTCGAATTCGCGGTTCCAGCCGTTTTCGAAGACCCAGGTTTGGAGCGACGCTTCCCAGTGCGCGCGCTCCGCGGTGATCTGCCGCAGCAGTTGGAAGGTCTCCGGCTGCAACTCGAAGACGCTCACACCCGCCATGGTCTGCTGCGCCTGGTCGAAGTACTTGTAATAGTAGATCCGCGAGCCCCGGCCGAAGATCCACTTGCGGTCCGGACGCAGGTAGCTCTGCGGCGGCTTGCCCTTGATCTCGTTGCGCAGCGCGTCCTGCTTGCGGTTGGCCCCCGGCACGTAATAGTGGTCGAAGGCGAACAACCCTCCGCTCAGCAGGCCGCTGCCCAGCAGAATGGGCAGCGCCAGCCGGTGCAAGCTCACCCCGCACGCCTTGAACGCCGTCACTTCGTTGTGCTTGGTCATCACCCCGAAGGTCACCAGCACCGCCACCAGCACGCTGATCGGCAGAGTGTTGTAGATCAGCGTGGGCGTGAGGAAGAACAGGTAGGTGAACACCTTGATCAGCGGAATCTTGTTCTTCACGATGTCGCTGAGCAGCTCGAAGAAGTTGTAGACTTCCGTCATCGAGACGAAGCTCGCCAGCAGCAGGAAGAGGTAGAACAGAAACGTGGAGAGCACATAGGTGTCCACGATCTGCGGCAGCAGCGGCGTCCGCCCGAAGGAGGAAGCCTGCTGCTGGGGCGCGCGCGGCGCGGCCAGCAGCCGCGACTCCACGAATCCCGTCAGCCGGTCCAGGCGATCCCTCACCGCTCCCAGCAGGTCGCGGTCCCCCGGCCTTTCCAGCCGCGCCAGGAAGGCCACTCCGGCGGTGAAAAACACCGCGTTCGGCAGCCACACTGCCACCTCTACCGGCAGGGTCCTCTGCCGCGCCAGGCCAATCAGCGTGATGAACGCCAGGTAGTAGCAGAAGAAAGCCAGGAACACCGCGTTGACGTATCCCGCCGACTTGCCGCCCTTGCGCGTGGACGCCCCCAGTGGGATGCCTACCAGGGCCAGCACAATGCACGCCAGGGGCAGCGCCAGCCGGCGGTGCAGCTCGATGCGCGCTTCCACCCAGTCCGGTCCGCTCCGGGAAAGCGGAATCAGTTCCCGGGTATTCATCTCGCTCATGGGATGCCGGTGCACTTCCGAGGGAGCCTGCGCCTGCAAGGCTTGCTGCCCGCTGGGGAAGAAGGCGTCGTTGGCCACCCCGTCCTTGCCCATCTCGTGCGTGCTGGCATCCTTCAGCGAAAGCTGGATGCGGTTGTGCTCGATGTCCGGCACCGCCACCGCTTCGTGCGCCACCGTGATCAGCGGGCCATCGGCCTTATCGCGCAGGCCGCTGGTGCGCTGCTCCGGCGGCGTCACGTCCGCAATGAACACGTTGCGCCACAACGTCACCGGGCCCGGCCGCACGTCGCCCACGTAAAGAATGGTGTTCGGGAAGTCTTCCTCGAACACGCGTGGCTGGATGTCGGCCGAAAGCTGCGTCGCCTCCAGCTTGTTGATCACCCGCACGCGCTCGCGCATGGCCAGCGGCGTGAGCCGCAGCGACGCCGCCCCCGCCACGGCCGTCGCCAGCATGGCGAAAAACAGCACCGGCGTGATGACCGTCCGGCTGGAAACTCCGGCCGCGCGCATGGCCGTGATCTCGCCGTCCCCGGACATCCGCCCCAGCCCGATCAGGATCCCCACCAGCACCCCAAACGGAATGGTCAGCGGCAGCAGTGGCGGCACGGAGAGCAGGAACAGGTACAGGATGGTTTCCGGTTTGGCCGAACTGCGCACCAGGACTTCAAAAATGCTCCCCACGCCTTGCAGAAAGATCACCGCCGTGGCGAGCAGCGTGCCCAGCAGCGCGCTCGTCAGGATCTCCCGGAAGACGTAACGGTTAAGAATTCTCCACATGTTCGAGCCGTGACCGTCAGGGAGCGGCCGTCCCCCCGCCCGTTCCAATCTCCGGCGCGGGCACGACAGGCAACTTCGGCAGTTCTTCATCCAGCGGCGCCAGTTCCAGATCGTCGATCAGCACCGACGGCGCCACCACGCTCGTTTCCGCCACGTAAGCCCCCGCGCCAATCAGCGCAAACGGCGCGCCGTTCTCCAGGAAGTCGAACACATTCTCATCGTTCCCGGCCGCCACAATATCCTTGAAGGAACGCGCGTTCAGCCCGCGGAACCGCAGTCCCCGCACCGCTTCTTCCCGCCCGTCCGGATACACCCGGTACACCCGCAGCGGCAGACTCACCGGGTGGCTGCCGCCGGATTGCGCGGAACTGCTCAGCAAGCGCCGAACCTCCTCGAACGACGCCGACGAAGGAAAATCCATCTTCCGCACGATCACCCCATAAGGCCGGCCGCGCGCCTGGCACATCTCCAGCAGTTTCTTCTTCAGCTCCTCCGGAGGCACGCTCTCTTCGGCTTTCACGAACAGGTTGCTGATGGCGGCGGCATTGGCCCCGAAGCTCCCCGGGAGCCGCGCCCGTCCGTTGGATCCGGAAAACCCGCGCACCGGCTGCCGGGTGAGCAGAAAGCCCTTCAGCACGCCCTTCTCCACCAGCGAGAGCGGCTTCGGCGCCACGCCTTCCAGGTCGACTTCGTAGCTGCCGAACAGACGCCGCCCGTGCCACTCCTGGCGTGTGGCGTCGTCGGTGACGTCCATCCATTCCGGCAGGATGCGCGCCCCCTGCCGCCCCTCCAGTTCGCTGTAGCCGAAGGCGCCCGGACGCCCCGGCTCCATCACCGGCCGGCGCTTCGGCGCCAGGTTCCGCCCCAGGACTTCGGCGAACAATTGCGCCGCCGCTTCCCCTTCAAACAGGACCGGCCCGCTGTAGGTGTCTCCCTGCGGCGCTTTCGTGCGCGCGGTAAGCTGCGCCGCCATCTCGGAAACCGCCCGGCCCATCTCAGCCTCGCCCGGCAGCCCGTCGAACGCCCGCGCCTCGAACACCACGCCGTCGCGCAGCGTCATTCCGTCGGGCGCCTGCGCGGCGGCCTGCACCCGCACATACGCCATGGCCTCCGGGTAGCGCACCTCCGTCCCCTCGGAAGTCACCAGGTAATGCACCGATTGGGCCGCGCGGAACTCCGCGCCGGATGTCTTGATCTCCGGATAGCGCGCCAGCACCTGCGAGAGCGCCCGCACTCGCCCGATCCACGCGTCCCGGTCCAGCGCCAGCGGCCGGTCCGGCTCCAGCAGGCGCACCGGTTCGGCCTTCGCAAAATCGTCGATCTGCTCGCTCACCGCCACGTTCTTCAGCGCCGCGCGCTTCCGGGAGATCGCCTCGAGCGCCGATTTGTAAGCGCGGTCCGTCTCCAGCCACAGATATCGCCGCAGGACCCCGTCCACGTCTTCCAGGGGGAACCGCCCCAGCGCGTAGCGCGAGCCGAATGCCAGGTCGCTGCCCACGTAGTTGGTGTTGTCGAAGCGGTAGCTCCCCACCCGCACGTCCACGTCCGGCAGGCGGAAGCGGTCGTCGCGCGTCGAAACCAGTCCGCCCAGCATCGCCGAAACAGAAAAGCCTTCCCCGTCATCCACCGCGTAGGAAATGAAATACGGCGCCTCCAGGTTCACCATCCGCAATCCCATCGAGCGCGCCATTTCCGCGTGCATCGCGCGCAGCAGGCCGTCGGTGCCTTGGGCTTGCGCCGCCGCGGCGAGCGCCAGCGCCAGAAGCAGAGGCGCCGGCTTCATTCTCCCGCCCCGGAATCCGTGGGAGGCGGCAGCAGCGGCGGCCGGTCCTGCGCCTTGGATTTCTTCTCGATTTCGATCTCCGAAACCAGCAGCGCCGGCGAGACCGCCGCCACCGGCACGCTGCCCGATTCGGCGCCGCAGTATCCGTTGAAGACTTCCGCCCGGTCCGACGTGGCCAGGATCTTGGCAAAACTGGCCAGCGGCGTCCCCACGATGTCCACTCCCCGCACCAGTTCGTCCTTGCGCCCGTCGGCGTACACCCGGTAGACCACCAGCGGCAGCACTTTGAACGCCTGAATGCCGCCGCGCCCCGTGTTCGTGAACCCTCCGGTCACCTCCTGAAAGTACAACCCGTACGGTTTGCCCTGGCGCTTGATTTCCTCGATCAGCATCTCCCGCAGGCGCGCCTGGGATACCGCGCGGGAAGACTCCACCAGCAGGTTCGACTGCCGCGAGACCACCTCCGCCCCCGGCTGCCTGCGCCCGTGCCCGTTCGAGTGGTCGAACCCGCGAATCGGCGACCGCGACATCAGGAAGGTCTTCAGCGTGCCGTTTTCCACCACGCGTACAAGCCGCGCCGGCGCGCCCTCGTCGTCGTAATCGTACCAGCCGTTCAGGTCCAGGTCCGCGGCCTTCCGTCGCGTGGGATCGAACACCACCGAAAGAAACTCCGGCAGCACCTTGCTCCCCACGCTGCGCGTGAAGGTCTGCCCTTCGGTGATGTCCTTCTGCCGGTGCCCTTCCACGCGGTGCCCGAAGATCTCGTGAAAGAAGACGCCCGCCGCCCTGCCCGAAAAGATCGCCGGGCCCACGAACGGCTCCGCCACCGGCGCGTGCAGCAACCCGGTCAGGTCCTCCGCCACCCGGTCCACCGCCGCCATCACCGTGCGGTCGTCCGGCAGGCCTTCCGGGGCGGTGGCCTCGAAACTCTCGTAGGTGGCCAGGTCCATCCCGTCCTCGGCCTTCCCTTCCGCCGAAATCACGATCCGCGCATAGCCGCGCCCGTGCTCCAGGCGGCTGCCTTCCGTGTTGACGAAGTAACGCGTATCGCTCTGCGCCGTCACGCTGACCTGCGCCGTCAACACCCCCGGATAGCCGCGGAACCGCGCGGACCACTTCCGCGCGCGCGCCGCCCACTCCTGCGCCGCGAACCGCACCACCGGGGCCGCTTCCACGCGCACCGCGGCTTCTTCGTGCGAAAAATCGTCCGACGGGTCTTCCTCGGCCACGTTCACCTGCGTATTGGTCCGGATCTGAATCAGGCGTTCCGCCGCCGCCCGGTATGCCCGGTCCGTCTCCAACCAGATACGCCGTTTCAAGGCGTCCGCGTTGTCGTCCAGCGAGAGCAGCGCCCCGCTGGTGAACCGCCCCCGCTGCCCGCGCACCCGGTGATAGTTGTCCAGTTTGGGCGATCCCACCCGTACGCACACATCCAGGCGCCGGTCGCGGCTGTGCCCCGTCCCCGCGAGGGCTCCCAGCGAAGCCGAAACCGCGTAGGCCTCCTGTTCGGTCACCTCATAGGCCAGGTAATAGGGAGCCGGGTCTGCTTTCTGTTGGAGGACGGAAAAATTGCGCTGGAGTTCCTGCGTCATGGCGTCCAGCAGAACAGAGGAATCCGCCGCCACCGCCGGAACCATCGAGAGGAACAGGACCACGCAGGCCGGAGTGCGCACGTTCAAATCCAAGCATAGCAGGAGAATCGGAGGGCCCAGAGCCTGGGCTCCTCGCCTCACCACTCGATGCGGCCTGCCACCACTGTGGAACAGGCGCCGGCCGACGAAGCTCCCGCACGCCCCGTGAAGGAATTGAAGGTGCTCACCGTGGCCCAATCAACGGATCGGCGACTACGTCCAAGTGGCTAAGGCGCTGCGGATCGCCGGGTCGGCTTGGACGTTCATCCGGAAAGCCGCTTCAGATCCAAGGCAAAGGCCAATGCGTCCTTGAGTTGCTCCATCACGGCTGCAGAAACCTTGCCAATCTTGCGTTCGAGACGCACCGTTGGCAGAGATCCCAACCCTTGAACATTAGCTACTGATTCGCGATCAAGGAACGCAAGCCGCGGCAGCGGCACCTCATAGGGACTGTCCCTCCGCTGGGTGGTGAGGGGCGCATACAAAACGAGAGATCGTGGCGGGTCAGGGTCTTCTCGGGAGACGATGACGACGGGACGCGTCTTGGCAGCGAGTCCCAGGTCCGCGAGCCAGATCTCACCGGGCCGGGGGTTCATCGAGCAGGTCGAGGACTTCCTGTTCGGCAGCGCGCGAGCGCGCAACGTCAAGAACGTCGTGGTCAGCGAGTTCTATTACCTCGTTGATGCGCTCTCTGGCTTCTGCGGCCGTCTCGGGTTTCCACTCGCGCAGCCGAGCATCGAGCTTCTCCGCCAAGGTGTCCATGGCCTGTCCTCGCTGCTAGTTTAGCGCACTGAGCCTCCGTGATCTTGCCATGTACTCCACTGAGGGCGCCAGGAGGCCCCAGTGCATGAAGCGTGGCAAGCGCGGCCGAAGCCGCAAGTCTTCTCCGAAGCTGACCTTGAATCTGCCTGATCTCGACCAGGCTAAATCGGCAGTCCTGAACAGCCTACCCTCGAAGGAATCCCAGCGGGGATACCGACACGCAATAGACGAGTTCGTCGCGTGGTACTGCTCTGAACCCAGGCTCTCGTTCAACAAGGCCGTCGTCACCCGCTATCCGCGAATGGCCGGGCGAGGAAGAAGAGCAAACTCGCGGCAAGCGGCATAGCTACGGCTGCCGCCGCGGGCCACCAGCCTTCGCCACCAATGGTCGCGATAACAATTGAAGGAGGAGCGAAAGAATCAGTATCGGGGCGTTCAGGTGATCTGGGTACTCCAGCCTGGGAAGCCGAAGACCCGAGGTCTCGCTCAGAGCTCGCCACGCTCGCCGCCTCTTTGCCGATGCCGCTGTGGGCGATTCCGGCGGGCTTCCCAACAACCTCGATGGAATGGTAAGTCGGAGGCCATGCCGTCACTTGCCGGAAAACGCGCTGTGGTTCTTTGTGGCTGGCGATTGCGGTTGGAGCCTCATGAAGGCGACGTGGGTGAGGGCGCGCCGGGGTACGGGCACACTACGGCTCAAGCGGGGCTGTCTGGCGAATGGGGAGGTGATCGTCACCGCCCCGGCCCTCCGCGTTTTGGCGGGGACCGGGGCGGGGTGAAACGTAACGGGGCTTATTGGCGGCAGTCTCCGGGGGGAAACCCCAGACTTACCCGAACCAATTCCCGAAACTCTGGCCGAAAACCGGTTTCTGTTGGTCCCGTCCG
>Ga0209581_1000390_pt1 | contig 100348 bp, 93 predicted proteins | sample Coa_R2_FD_187160 | JGI IMG/M metagenome (GOLD analysis project Ga0209581, IMG submission 187160) | Surface soil microbial communities from Centralia Pennsylvania, which are recovering from an underground coalmine fire - Coalmine... | ecosystem: Environmental > Terrestrial > Soil > Unclassified ...
ACCGCTCAAACTGGGCAGACTGCACGAACGACACATGCGTATTGAGGACGAATATGGCAGATTGAAGCGCCACAAGGTGTAACCCATGTCTCCGGACTATTTTGTTACCGATGTGTCCGGCCGCTCACGCGATCATGTGCTACTGAGTTCAACGGCGAGACGCTTGCAAGCGGTGCACGAACGTCAGGTGCCGGAAGCATGCTGAAGAAAGCGTCGCCGCGCCTAATCAACGCCTCAGGTTCATCACACTCAAAGACTTCATTGAGTATGAGCCGACACCCTTGGCGCGTCAGAGCATCCATCGCGGTCAGTTCCCAGGAGCGCTTGCAAGGCCACGCCCGCAGCACGCGTGCAGTTGGTGCAGCAGTCCGGTGTTGCGAAAGCCTCTGTTCCAAACTCTCTGCGAATCCGAGCTTCAGCCGCTTCGGATCAAGGTCGGGCACGAGCTGGATGACATAGAAGACGCCGACATCGGATACGGTGACCACCGTCGACGCAATGAAGCCCTTCTCCGCTCGCTGGGACGCGATTGCATCGGCCTCCGCGCCAGTTACGCAGAGGGTTAATTGGCTACCAGAGTCTGCCGTGCGCCGCTTGTGGAACGAGTAGCCCAACCTCAAGACGTAACGCCGCGCATGGGAACGATCCATCCCCAAACGCTGCGCGAGCTCCTTGATCGAGACGTAATCGTCGCTTGCCACGCCAAGCCTCATGACGCCGAACGGAACGGAGTTGAGCGGCAGCCCTGCGGCGAAGTGGCAAGCTGGCTTGGCCACGAAGCCGCACGGGCCGCAGCCGCGGGCGCAGCCCGCGGTGCCGACTCGAACGCAGGGATGGCCGGCGCGTGCGCCGGCCTCCCGAGTGAGGGGCTCAACTCCGTTCCGATGGCGCGGCGCGTACTGGGGTTGGCCAAGGCGGCCTCCTTGAACTTATCGCAGACGTGCATCGAAAGCCCCTCCGCTACGCTCGTGCGCCGTATGTCCGCGTAGCGGACCCAGGCGCACGCGCCGCGCCATCTATAAATTGGATTTCACTTCTGACATATAATCTGGCATTGTACGCCGCATAATCTGGCACATCAATCGTAATTGTATGAATAATAAGCCTTTGTAAATATAAACACGGCGCGTGCAAATATCGCCCTTACAAAATCCCCCCAAACTCCGTTTTCTGGATGAGGTCAGGGCCCGTATTCGCTTCAAGCATTACAGTTTGCGAACGGAACGCAGTTACCTCGATTGGATCAGGCGTTACATCCTGTTTCATGGCAAGAGGCATCCCAAAGATATGGGTGCGGCTGAAGTCACGGCGTTTCTGAGTGATCTGGCGGTACACAAGAATGTATCCGCGGGAACGCAAAACCAGGCCTTGTCCGCATTGTTGTTTCTTTATAAAGAGGTGCTCAGGCAGGAGATGCCTTGGTTGAGTGAGATTGAAAGGGCGCAGAAACCAAGACGGTTGCCGGTGGTCCTGAGCGACCGGGAGGTGGCCCGGCTGTTGGCATGCATGGAAGGCACGCACGCGCTCATGGCGCAGATGATGTATGGCACGGGCATGCGGTTGATGGAGTGTGTCCGGTTGCGCGTCAAGGATGTGGATTTTGATCGCCGCGAGTTCATCGTCCGCGATGGCAAGGGCGGCAAGGATCGCGTGACCATGCTGCCTGAAGTGTTGGTTTCCACTTTGCGCGAACATCTGCGACATGTGCGCACTTTATTCGAAAGCGATCGTGATTCCGGCCTTCCTGGCGTGCATCTTCCCGAGGCATTGAGCAGAAAATATCCCAAGGCGGGCACGGAATGGGCCTGGCAATGGGTATTCCCTTCAAGGGTATTGTCTGTTGATCCCCGCAGCCGGATACGGCGGCGGCATCATACACACGAACAGGCGTTTCAACGGGCGGTGAAACGCGCAGCACAGGAGGCCGGTATTGCAAAAGCGGTGACTACGCACGCGCTGCGACATTCCTTCGCCACGCATTTGTTGCGCAGTGGCTACGATATCCGCACGGTACAGGAGTTGTTGGGTCACTCTGATGTCAGTACAACGATGATTTATACTCATGTCCTCAATCGCGGCGGCAAGGGCGTAGTAAGCCCGCTGGACGGGCTGTAATCAGGCATGAGCAAACGCTACGACGCTGCGGATATTGAGGTACTGACCGGGCTGGAGCCGGTGCGCAAGCGCCCCGGCATGTACACCGACACGACGCGCCCCAATCACCTCGTGCAGGAGGTGGTGGACAACAGCGTCGATGAGGCCATCGTCGGCTACGCCAAGGAAATCGACGTTACGCTGCACAAGGACGGCTCCGTCACTGTCAGCGACGATGGCCGCGGCATGCCGGTTGATGTGCATCCCGGTGAAAAAATCTCCGGCGTCGAGGTGATCCTGACGCGGCTGCACGCCGGCGGTAAATTTTCCGACAAGCATTATCAGTTTTCCGGCGGCCTGCACGGCGTTGGCGTTTCCGTCGTGAATGCGCTGTCCTCCAAGCTCGAAGTCCGGGTCAGGCGCGACGGCAGGGAATATTTCATGTGGTTCGCGCACGGCGAGCCCAAGTGCAAGCTCAAGGTCGTTGGCGCGGTGGGCAAGGCCAATACCGGCACCACCATTCGCTTCTGGCCGGAGCCGAAATACTTCGATCATCCCAAGATCGCGATCCCGAAATTAAAACACTTGCTGCGTGCCAAGGCCGTGCTGTGCCCGGGCCTGCGCGTGCGTTTGCATGATGAGGCTACCAAAGAAAATGATGAATGGTGCTACGAAGACGGTTTGAAGACTTATCTGGCGGAGAGCCTGTCCCAATATGAATTGCTGCCGCCGGAGCCGTTCATGGGACAGATGAAGGGCGCGCAGGAGGCGGTGGACTGGGCGCTGCACTGGCTGCCGGAGGAGCACGCCGAACCGATCATCGAGAGTTACGTCAACCTGGTGCCGACGCCGGAAGGCGGCACGCATGTCACGGGTTTGCGGCAGGGGCTGCTTGACGCCGTGCGCGAGTTCTGCGAATTCCGCAATCTCCTGCCGCGCGGCATCAAGCTCACCGCCGAGGACGTCTGCGATCGCGCCACGTATCTCCTGTCGGTCAAACTCTCCAATCCGCAATTCTCCGGGCAGACCAAGGAGCGGCTGTCCTCGCGCGAGTGCGCGACGTTCGTGGGCGGCGTGATCCACGACGCCTTCAGTCTGTGGCTGAACCAGCACGTGGAGACGGGCGAGCGCATCGCGCAACTGGCCATCGAGCGCGCCAGCGCCCGCCAGCGCGCCGCCAGGCAGGTGACGCGCAAGCGCGTGACCGGCGGGCCGGCCCTGCCCGGCAAGCTCGCCGACTGCGTGATGCAGGACGTCAAGGTCACCGAGCTGTTCCTGGTCGAGGGCGATTCCGCCGGCGGCTCGGCGAAGCAGGCGCGCGATCGCGAATTCCAGGCGGTGATGCCGTTGCGCGGCAAGATCCTCAACACCTGGGAGGTGGAGTCCGCCGAGGTGCTGGCTTCGCAGGAGGTGCACGACATCGCGGTCGCCATCGGCGTCGATCCCGGTTCGAACGACATCTCCAGGCTGCGCTACGGCAAGATTTGCATCCTCGCCGACGCCGATTCCGACGGCCTGCATATCGCGACGCTCTTATGCGCGCTGTTCGTGCGCCATTTTCCGAAGCTGGTCGAGGAGGGCCACATCTTCGTCGCCATGCCGCCGCTCTACCGCATTGACGCCGGCAAGGAGGTGTACTACGCGCTGGACGATGACGAGAAGCAGGGCGTGCTGGATCGCATCGCCGCGGAGGGCGGGAAGGGCAGGATCAACGTGCAGCGCTTCAAGGGACTGGGGGAAATGAATCCGATGCAGTTGCGCGAGACCACCATGGCGCCGGAAACGCGCAAGCTGCTGCAACTCACGGTCAAGGAGATGCGCAAGACCACGAACCTCATGGACATGCTGCTGGCGAAAAAACGCGCCGCCGATCGAAAAACCTGGCTTGAGACCAAGGGCAATCTCGCCATTGTTTAAGAAGACTCTGAAATCGAAACCAACTGTAAAATCCCCCGCTCGCGAGCACTACTCGCCGCCCCCTTTGATAAAGGGGGCGGACAGACGCGCAGCGGCAGTCGGGGGATTTCGTGACATTAATCCGCCCATCGAAATGGGAGCATCAGCAGCGCCAGCCCGATGAGCGCCATGCCAATCATCTCATCTGGCTGTGGGCGTTCACCCAGCTGCATGGAGGAGGAGAGCAGGGCAATGACCGGGATCGTCAACGTGCACAAGCTGGCGATGCCGGCGGGCAGGTGCTTCAGAATATAAAGCCAGAGCCACCAGCCCATGGCGGTGGTGGCGATGCCACTGAAGGCCAATGCGAGAATGAATTCCTTCGACCAATCGATCGGTGGGGCGGGGACGAGGGCGGCAATGACGAGCAACGGCAGGGCGCCGAACAGGAACTGCCAGGCATTCAGGCACATCAGTTCCATGCGGCCGCGCGCCTGCAAGCGCTTGACCATCACGGAACTGACGGCCCAGTCGATGCTGGCGGCGATGGCGAGTAATTTGCCCGCAAGCGATCCCGACAGGTTCCACGGCTGGATGATGATCGCCAGTCCCACGGCGGAGAGCACCACGGCCAGCCACTGGGTCCGGCGCAGGCGCTCGTGCAGGAACAGCCGCGCCAGCACCAGTGTCCAGAACGGCATGGTGAAGATGAGCACGGCGGTGCGCCCCACGGCGCCCTCCTTGAGCGCCCACATGCTGAGCGCGATATAAGCTCCCGTCTGCACCATGCCGAGCGCGAAGATTTCCCGCCATCGTCCCCGCGGGGGCAGCACCGGACGCCCGCTGAAGAGCAAGACGATGAACAGGCACAGTCCGCCCAGCGCGACCCGCAGCAGGCTGAAGTCGAACACGCCGGCATGGCGCAGGGCGACCTTCATGACAATCCAGCTGTAGCCCCAGATGATCGACAGGGCAATCAGCGCCAGCAGCGGCAGTCGTTCCATGCGCACGATGAATTTCCTGGATGATCGGTGACAAATGGGGGCGGGGGGTCTTCGCTGGATTTTTCCCGGGATGCGTCCGCAAATCACGGCGCCTGGTTTATAATTCTCGCACATGGCGACTGACAAGATAACAGCCTCCGCGCCATCCATGGACGTGGATGAGCGGAATTTCGAGCAGGAAGTGTTGCTGCGCTCGGCGAAGACGCCGGTGCTGGTGGACTTCTGGGCGTCGTGGTGCGCCCCCTGCAAGAATCTCTCGCCGATCCTGGACAAGCTCGCGCGGGAATTCGCCGGCCGTTTCGCGCTGGTGAAAATCGACACGGATCGCCAGCAAATGCTGGCCATGCAATGCGGCATTCAAAGCTTGCCGACGGTGATGCTGTTCAAGAACGGGCGCGTGGTCGATGGCTTCGTGGGATTGCAGCCCGAATCGGCCATACGTGAGATGTTGAAACGCCATCTGCCGGTGGCCGGACAGGAGACGGCGACGCCAGAGCAGGCAAACGTGGATCCCAGAACGGCCGTCGACGCCTTGCGCCGGCAGATCGAGAGGAATCCCGACGATCACCGGCTGCAACTGGAACTGGCGCGCCTGCTGGTGACGCACGGCGAATTCGCCGAGGTGGAGAGCATATTGAACCGGCTGCCCGAGGAGCTCCGGCAGGACAAGGCGGCGGCGCCGGCGTGGGCGGCGGTGCGATTGTACAACTGCGCCTCGGGCATGCCCGATTTCGACGCGCTTGCGACACGCATGGCGGCCGCCGACGCGGACAGCGCCGCGCGCTATGGCTACGGCCTGCGGCTGGCACTGGCGGGACGCCATGAAGAGGCGCTCGCGGTCTTGCTGGAGCTGGTCAGACGGGATCGCAAGCATGCCGACGATGGCGCCCGCAAGGCCATGCTGGACATCTTCACGCTTCTGGGCGGCGGGCCGTTGGTGAAACAATACCGATCGCTGTTGTACTCAGCGCTGAATTGATCATCTTTCGCACGGGCACCTCGATGGCACGACGGGTGAGAGTGGCGCCTTTCGCGCTGGCGCCACTGCTGCTCCTGGGCGCCTGCGGTTCCGGCGATGTGGATTATTATCCGTTGCGACCGGGGCTGATGTGGGAGTATTCGCTCAAGACCAGCACGTTCGACGGCGTTTTCCAGCAGAAGCAGATCGTGCGCAATCTCGGGGAAAGCCGCAGCGGGGGGGAGACGGTCTATGTTCAGGAACAATCCGGCAACAGGCTTTCCTATTACCGGCGCACCGCCGGAGGCATCGAGCGCCTGGCGATCCGCGGCCGGGGGGAGGAGGTCGGCGAGGAGGACAAGCCGGGACATTATCTGTTGCGCCTGCCTTATGCCGTCGGCACGCGCTGGTCGCTGCCAAGCCATCTGTCTTTGATCCAGGCGCGCAGCTACGAGCCCGCCGACCGTGTCACACGGGGCACCACCAGGCTGTCCCTGCAATATGAAATCGTGAGCCTCGATGAGGCCGTGGATGTGCCCGCCGGCCATTACGCCCACTGCTTGAAGACGCGGGCCACCGGCGGGGCGACGATCCGCGTCGATCGCGGCAACCACTTCGCCGACGTCGTCGTCGAAAATTTCGACTGGTATGCGCCGGGCGTCGGTTTGGTCAAATCCACGCGCGTCGAACGTTCCGACAGCCATTATCTGCAGGCCGGGGAATACCTGCTGGAATTGGAGCGCATGCTGTAAAATAACTTCCGGGGAGTCGGGGGACAAAACATGAATCGGGCCACGACAGTCGTCATTGTCGGCGCCGGCGCCGCGGGAATCACGGTGGCCGCGAGCCTGCGGCGCAAACAGCCGGCGCTGTTGGTGACCCTGATCGATCCGGCCACCACGCATTATTACCAGCCCGCCTTCACCCTGGTCGGCGCCGGTGAATTCGATTTTGCCCGCACGCAGCGCGCGCAATCCTCGCTCATTCCACCGGGCGCCGAATGGCTTCAGGACCGCGTGACGGGCTTCCTGCCGGAACAGCAAACCGTGACGCTGGCCTCCGGGCCGCAGGTGCACTACGACTACCTCGTGCTGTGTCCCGGCATTCAACTCGATTGGGACAGGATCGCCGGCCTGCGCGAGTCGCTGGGAAGGAACGGCGTTTGCAGCAACTATTCGCCGGAACATGTCACGTACACGTGGGACTGCCTGCGGAATTTCGGCGGCGGCACCGCGCTCTTCACCCAGCCGCCGGCGCCCATCAAGTGCGCGGGCGCGCCGCAGAAGATCGCCTATCTGGCCGCCGACTACTGGCGTGGGCGCGGCGTTTCGGCGCACGCGCGGCTGCATTTTCTGAGCGCCGCCGGCGCGCTCTTCAGCGTGCCGTATTTCTCGAAGGCGCTGGAGAAGGTCGCCGCCCGCCACGGCATCGAGATCCATCTGCAGCACAATCTGATGGCGGTGAACGGTTCGAAACGCATCGCCACCTTTGAGTGCACCGGCAAGGACGGCGCGAAGACGCGGCTGGAGATGGAATTCGAGATGTTGCACGCCACGCCGCCGCAGAGCGCGCCGGATTTCATCAAGCAAAGCCCGTTCGCCGGCGCCGGCGGCTGGGTGGACGTGAATCCCCACACCCTGCAGCACGTGAAGTATCCGAATGTATTCAGCCTGGGCGACGCCAGTTCGGCGCCAACGTCAAAAACCGCCGCGGCGGTGCGCAAACAGGCGCCGGTGGTGGTGAACAATCTCCTGGGGTTGATGGCCGGCCGTCAACCGTCGCCGGCTTACGACGGTTACACCTCCTGTCCGCTGACGACTTCGCTCAATACGGTCATGCTGGCCGAGTTCGGCTATGATGGGAAGGTGACGCCAACGTTTCCGCTGCAACCCGATCGCGAACGCCGGGTGTGGTGGCTGCTCAAGAAGTACGGCCTGCCGCCGTTGTATTGGGACTACATGCTCAAAGGATACGACTGGGACATCCCGCATCGTCCCTACCCGATTTCATAACCTCACGAATCAGCATCGATGAAATCCCCAGTCGTTCCGGTCGATTGCCTTTCACCGTGCGTCGTGCGGCCGCCTCCGGGCTTTCATCATGTCTAGACCGCTATCGCAGATGACGGGCGAGCACACCGCCGGCCATGGCCGCCATCTGCTGCTGGGCGCCCTCGGCGTCGTCTTCGGCGACATCGGCACCAGCCCGCTGTACGCGGTGCGCGAATGCTTTCTGGCGCAGAAACTGCCCATCACGCATGAAAACGTGCTGGGTATTTTGTCGCTGATCTTCTGGGCGCTCATTCTGATCATCTCGGTGAAATACGTCGCCTTCATATTGCGCGCCGACAACCGCGGCGAAGGCGGCAACCTCGCGTTGATGGCGTTGGTCGTCGGCCGCACGCGCAAGCGCGCCCCCATCCGGCCCCTGTTCATTTTTCTGGGACTCGTGGGCACCTCGCTGCTGTTCGCCGACGCGATGATCACGCCGGCCATTTCCGTGTTGAGCGCCGTCGAGGGCCTGCAGGTGGAAAGCGCGCTGTTTCATCCGCTGATTATTCCACTGTCCTTGATCATCCTGGTGCTGCTCTACTTCGGCCAGCACTTCGGCACCTCGCGCATCGGCGGCATCTTCGGGCCCGTCATATTGCTCTGGTTCGTGGTGCTGGCGGTGGTCGGCGTGCAATCCATATTGCAGACGCCGTCGGTATTGCGGGCAATCAATCCCGTTCATGCCATGGCGTTCTTCTTTGACAACGGCTGGCTGGCGTTCATGGTGATGGGCTCGGTATTCCTGGTGGTGACCGGCGGCGAGGCTCTTTACGCGGACATGGGGCACTTCGGCCGCGTGCCCATACAGCAGGCATGGACCTTTGTGGCGCTGCCGGGGCTGCTGCTCAATTATTTCGGGCAGGGCGCGCTGCTGCTGCGCGCGCCGGAGGCGCTGGACAACCTGTTTTACCAGACCGTGCCGCCGTGGGGCGTGCTGCCGCTGGTGCTGCTGGCGACCATCGCGACGATTATCGCCTCGCAGGCGACCATCTCGGGGACGTTTTCACTGGCCAACACGGCGATACAACTGGGATATTTCCCGCGGCTGGAAGTGCGCCAGACCTCGGAGAAATCCATCGGCCAGATTTATGTTCCACTTGTGAATTGGACGTTCATGCTTGGCACCGCGGCGCTGGTCGTGGGATTTCACAGTTCCAGCAACCTGGCGGCGGCGTATGGCGTGGCCGTGTCCACGACCATGCTGGCGACCACGATGTTCCTGTATTTCGTCGCCGTGCGCGTCTGGCGCTGGCCGCAATGGCGGGCCGTCATGCTGACCGCGCCCTTTCTCTGCATCGATACAACCTTCTTCACATCCAACCTGCTCAAGATTCCAGCCGGCGGCTGGATGCCCGTGGTCGTCGGCGTGCTGATCTACACGCTCATGGATACCTGGAAAAAGGGCAGGGATATTCTGTTTCACAAGCTCGCCGAGGAACAATTGAGTCTCGACGTGTTTCTGAGCAGCCTGGAAGGTGCAGACGCGCCGGTGCGTGTCCCGGGCACGGCGGTGTTTCTGACGGCCAGGAACACGGGCGTGCCACGGGCGTTGCTGCACAACCTCAAGCACAACAAGGTGCTGCATGAGACCGTCATCCTGCTGACGGTGGACACCGAACGCATTCCCTACGTGCCGCCGGAGGAGCGCATCGAGATCGAGCCGGTGAGCGGCGGACTGATCCGGATCACCGTCAACTACGGTTTCCATGAACGGCCCGATCTGCCGCGCGTGCTGGAGGAAACGGTCAGCCGGCATTTCCGCTGCGATCCCATGGACACCACCTTCTTCCTCGGCCGCGAAAACGTGCTCATCAGCGCCGGGCCCTCCCCGCTGCCGCTCTGGCGCCGCCAGTTGTTCGCGGTGATGACGCGCAACGCGCTGAGCGCGGCGCGGTTCTTCCGTCTGCCGCCGGGACGCGTGGTGGAAGTCGGCTATCAAGTGGAGATTTGAACCATACGAGGTGATGACGATGCTGCCAGCCCTGTTCCGCACCAAGACCCTGAGCCACGAGGACTACGCCGACAGCGGCCTGCATCGCTGCCTGTCGGTGTTCGATCTGACCATGCTCGGCATCGGCGCGATCATCGGCACCGGCATCTTCGTGCTCACCGGAATCACCGCCGCCACGCAGGCCGGGCCCGGCGTGGTGCTGTCCTACGTCATCGCCGGCGTCGCCTGCGTGTTCGCCGCGCTCGCCTACGCCGAACTCGCCTCGGCGGTCGGCGGCTGCGGCAGCGCGTATGGCTACAGCTACGCCGCCTTCGGCGAGCTGTTCGCCTGGATCATCGGCTGGGACCTCATCCTCGAATATGGTTTTTCGGTCGCGGCGGTGGCCAACGGCTGGTCGGGCTATTTCAAGGACGGCTTGACGGCCGTCGGCCTGGGGCTGCCGCACTCGCTCACCTCGGCGCCCTGCCACGTCATTCCGCCGGGTTGGGTCCGGGCGTTCAATGGCACATTTTCGGGAATAGGCCTGGGCCTGCCGGTGCATCCCGAGACCGAGGTGTGCCGGGGCGCGATCATGAATCTGCCCGCCGCCGGTGTCATTCTGGTGTTGATGGTGTTGCTGGCCATCGGCGTCAAGCAGAGCGCGCGCACCAACACCGTCATGGTGCTGATCAAATTCGCGACGATCGCAGTTTTTGTCGGCGTGGCGGCTTTCCACATCAACGCCGGCAACTGGTCGCCGTTTCTGCCCTACGGGTGGCTGAGCTGGACGGGGGAGGGCGTGGAGCGCAAGGCCGTCGGCGCCATCGCCGGGGCATCCATCGTGTTTTTCGCCTACATCGGCTTCGACGCGGTGACGACCGCGGCGGAGGAGACCGGCAATCCGCAGCGCGACCTGCCGAGGGGCATCATCTATTCGCTGGGGGTCTGCACCGTGCTTTACATCCTCGTCTCGGCGCTGATGACCGGCATCATCTCCTACAGGGAACTGAACGTATCCTCGCCGGCGTCGCACGCCTTGATCAGCCTGGGCATGAACACGGCGGCGGCGTTTGTGTCCGCCGGCGTCATTGTCGGTCTCCTGTCCGTGATGCTGGTGCTTTATTACGGCCTCACGCGCATCATCTTCGCCATGTCGCGAGACGGCCTGCTGTCGCCGTTCTTCGCCGCGATCTCGCCGGCGACGCGGACGCCGCTGCGGGTCATCGTGATCTGCGGTCTGGTGATGGCCTTCATCGCCGGCGTCATGCCGCTGGGCGAGCTTGCTGAACTGGTCAACATCGGCACGCTCGCCGCCTTCGTGATGGTGTGCGGCGGCGTCATCGCGCTGCGCATCAACCGTCCGCACATGCCGCGGCCGTTTCGCACGCCTTATTCGCCGCTGGTGCCCATTCTGGGCGCCGTCACCTGCCTGCTGATGATGCTGACGTTGCCACGGCTGACATGGGAGCGCTTCGGCGTCTGGCTCGTCATTGGACTGGTGATTTATTTCACCTATTCAATTCGTCACAGCGGACTGGCGGGGAATCAAAGTTTGCCGAGATAGTCCGGCGCGAGGTGCCGCATCTGGCCCAGGATCCAGACCTGCCGCGTGCGCACGTAAATGGAGGGCTTGTCCACCCGCAAACGAATGGGGTTGGGCAATACCGCGGCCAGCAGGGCGTAATCCGCGGGCCCCAGCTCCAGCGGCGACTTGTGAAAGTAGTGCTGCGCCGCCGCCGTGACGCCGTAGATGCCGTCACCGAACTGGGCGATGTTGAGATAGATTTCCAGGATGCGCCGCTTCGGCAGCAGCCATTCCAGCAACACGGTGAACCAGGCCTCCAGGCCCTTGCGCACGAAACTTTTGCCCGGCCACAGAAACAGATTCTTGGCCACCTGCTGGCTGATGGTGCTGGCGCCCCGCAGGCGGCGGCCCTCCACGTTGCGCTCCATGGCCTTCTCCATGGCCTCGACGTCGAAGCCATGATGTTCCAGGAAAAGCTGATCCTCGGCGGCCACCATCGCCAGGCCCGCCACCTGCGGCAGGCGATCCATGTCGATCCATTGATAATGCGTGGCGTAATCGTTGCGGCCCTTCATGACGGCCAGCACCGCCGCGCGCAGCATGAAGGCGCTGGTGGGCGGCGGACATTGACGCAACGCATACACCGCCAGCACCGACAGCCCCATCAGCAGCGCCAGAACCAGGACGGCGTAGCGGCAGAGGCGTGTCAGAAAGGTGCGCATTCGATTATTGTATGTGGCGGACGGAAAGTCATTTTAAGCCAACGTGGGACATCTGATCGCCTACTGCCGCGCCGGTTTCGAAAAAGAATGCGCGCAGGAACTGGCGGAGCAATCGCGCCATGCGGGCCTGCCCATCGGTGAAATACGGGGGCAGGCCGGAAGCGCTTTTGTCACCTTGAAGCTGGATGCCGCGACGTCATGGCGGCAGTCGCTTGCGGCCGTCCACTGGCGGAGTTTGGTTTTCGCGCGCCAGTTGTGGCATGCCACGGCGCGATTGGCCGGATTGCCGCGCGGCGATCGTCTTGCCCCCTTGCTCCGCGCCCTGCCGGCCGGGGAACGATTTTGCGGGGTCTGGGTTGAGCATCCAGACAGTCAGGCGGGCCGGGCGCTGTCACCCCTCGCACGGGCCCTCGCCGGGCCGCTGCATCAGCATTTGGTTGATGCGCGGCGTCTGGACGGCGATTCCGCCTTGCGTCTGCATGTCTTTTTTGACACCTCCGCCAGCGCATGGCTGGGTGTGGGATTGGTGGCGGCATCCGCGCCATGGCCGTTGGGCATTCTGCGACTCAAAATGCCGGCTGCGGCGCCAAGCCGCTCGATACTCAAGCTGGAAGAGGCGTTGCACATCTTCCTCGGCGGGGAAGAACGCAAGAGATTGCTGAAGCCCGGCATGACCGTGGTGGATTTAGGTGCCGCCCCGGGCGGCTGGACCTGGTGGATGGCGCGTCGCGGCCTGCGGGTCATCGCCGTGGACAACGGCGCACTGGATCGGCGGGTGCCGGGCAGCGGCGACGTGGAACATCTGCGCGCCGACGGTTTTGCGTTCAAGCCGCGGCGCCGCGTCGACTGGCTGCTGTGCGACATAGTGGAGCAGCCGTCGCGGATCGCACAATTGATGGCGGCCTGGTTCAAGCGCGGCGACTGCCGGCGCGCGATTTTCAATCTCAAACTGCCGATGAAGCGCCGCCAGGAGGAATTTCAGCGCTGCCGCACCCTGATTGAAGCCGGCCTGCGGGGCCGCGTTTATTCACTGCGCTTCAAGCAGCTCTATCATGACCGTGAGGAAGTGACGGGATTCTACACTGGTGAAAACTGACCATCCTGTCATTCCGAGTGCGACGAGGAATCCCGCAATTCAAATATGGATGCCCTGACAATATTCGGCCTGTTCGCGGTGACCGCAATGGTGATCTGTTACGCGCTGGAGCAGAAAAGCGCGTGGTTCATCCTTGGATTCGCGGGCGCGTGCGTTCTGGGCTCGATCTATGGATTCCTGCAGGGGGCCTGGCCGTTCGGCGTGGTCGAGGCCATCTGGGCGCTGGTTGCATTTCGGCGCTGGCAACTGCGCAAATCAAACCGGCCCGGCCGGCTCCCTCAGGCGCGCTTGTAGCCGGTGAACATGGCCTTGACCAGGTTCTCCCCGTGCAGCCTGCCCTCCACAAACACGCCGAGGATGTGGATGACCACGAGGAACACGGTGAAATTGGCGAAGAACTCGTGAATCTCCTCGAGTGCATGCTCGACCGGATCGTGCTCGGACACGCCGGTGAACATTGCCGCGAGCGGGCCGGCGTGCTGATCGGCGCCGTACAGCGCCACGCCGGTGATCGTCGTGGCCAGCAGGGAGGCCAGAAGCAGCAGTATCATCAAGCCGCCGGCGGGGTTGTGTCCCAGAAAGCGCTCGGGCCGGCCCCGCAGTATGCCGCGCAGAAAGGCGGCGATACGCGCCGGTGAATAAACGAAATCTGAAAAACGCGCATAATGCGTGCCGATGAACCCCCAGATGATCCGCATGACGACCAGCGCCAGAACGACATAGCCGGCGTTCACGTGAATGCCCAGCACTTCCTCCTCGTCGAGAAAATAGGCGGTGAAGAACGCAATCACCAGCGACCAGTGGAAGACACGCACGAATTTGTCCCACACGTAGACGGTATTTTCCCCGGACCGTGTCACGGCAACCTCCGGCTGGTGATTTATTGTTTCAATAATACCGGCCGCCGGAGGAATCGCCTTGATCCAGATCAAATCAGCCGGCGATGGCATCGGCGGGTTCGAAATCCGTCCGTCAATTTGGGATAATGGCGCTCCTCTATGAGCCAGCAGAAAAAGACAAAGAAAAACCGCGCCCGCCCCCTGGTTGGGATCATCATGGGCAGCCGTTCGGACTGGGAGACCATGAAACTCACCTCCGAGGTGCTGAAGGAATTCGGCGTCGCCCATGAAAGGCAGATCGTCTCCGCGCATCGCACGCCGGGCTGGATGGCGGAATACGCCGCCACCGCCCAACGCCGTGGTTTGAGGCTGATTATCGCGGGCGCCGGCGGCGCGGCACATCTGCCCGGCATGGTGGCGGCGCAGACCCTGCTGCCGGTGATCGGCGTCCCGGTGCGCAGCCCGAGCCTGAACGGCCTCGATGCGCTGCTGTCGATCGCGCAGATGCCCGCCGGCATTCCGGTGGCGGCCGTGGCGATAGGGGAGGCGGGCGCCAAAAACGCCGGGCTGCTCGCCGTCGGCATACTGGCCATCGGGGACGCGACGCTGCAAAAGAAGCTTCAGAAATATCGTGACGCGCAGACCAAACGCGTCCGCAAAACAACTCTTCCATGATCAAACCCATTTTTCCGGGCGCCACTCTCGGCGTGCTCGGAAGCGGCCAGTTGGGACGCATGTTCGCCATTGCCGCGCGGCGCATGGGCTATCGCGTGAACGTGCTCTCGCCCGTCTCCGACACGCCGACGGGGCAGGTGGCTGACGTCGAAATCCGCGCGGCCTACGAAGACCTCGATGCCATCGCGCATTTTGCCCGCGGCGTGGATGTGGTCACGTTTGAATTCGAGAACGTGCCCTCGGCGACCGCGGAGACGGCGGCACGCCATGCGCCGGTGCGCCCGGCGGGGCAGGTGCTGCACACCACGCAGAACCGCCGGCGCGAGAAGACGTGGCTGAGAGATCACGGCATACCGATGACGCCGTTCGAGCCGGCGCGAAGCGCAGAGGAGCTCTCCATTGCCGTGAAACGCCTGGGCACGCCCGCCGTGCTCAAGACCGCGGCCTTTGGCTACGACGGAAAAGGTCAGGTCGTCATCCGCAAACTGACGGAAGCCAATGCCGCGTGGCAGGCCCTGAAAGGTCAGGAATGCATCCTCGAGGCCTGGGTCGATTTCGAGCATGAATGCTCGGTCATCGCGGCGCGCGGACTGGACAGGCGGATGGTTTTTTACGGCCCGATGATCAACACCCACAGCAACCACATCCTCGACACCTCGGTGACGCCCGGCAACCTGTCTCCAGGCATCGTCAGGGAAGCGTACGATATCGCCCGCGCGGTGATGGAGGGTCTGGACGTCATCGGCGTCCTGTGCGTGGAATTTTTTCTAACCCACGCCGGCGAACTCATGGTCAACGAGCTGGCTCCACGGCCGCACAACTCGGGACATCTCACCATCAACGGCCACCTGACCTGCCAGTTCGAACAGCAGGTGCGCAGCGTCTGCGGCCTGCCGCTCGGCTCACCGGCGTTGCTCAAGCCCGCGGCGGCGATGGCGAACCTGCTCGGTGATTTGTGGAAAAAAGGCGAGCCGCGCTGGGACAGGCTTTGCGCCATCCCGGAGGCCAAGCTGCATCTCTACGGCAAGGCCGAGGCCCGTCCCGGCCGCAAGATGGGCCACATCAACGCCGTCGCCAATTCACCGGAGGAGGCACTGCGCATCGTCACTGCCGCCCGCGCCGCATTGCTTGCTTGATGTTTGATGGCCTGTCGGCAAACGTCATCCGCCGATCTTTTCATATTTTTGTCACATGTTTCCATTATTGTGGAAATATGAAATCGTTGGATGCGGTCGCCTCGCTGGCCGCGCTCGCACAGGATACGCGCCTGAACGTTTTCCGCCTGCTGGTCCAGAAAGGGAGGGCGGGGCTAGCGCCTGGCGCCATCGCGGAGAAGCTGGGCGTGCCCAACGCCACGCTCTCATTTCACTTGAAGGAATTGCTCCATGCCGGCCTCGTCGGGGCACGGCAGGACGGTCGTTTCATCCATTACTCGGCGAATTACGAGCAAATGAACGCGCTGATCCGGTATCTGACCGACAACTGCTGTGGCGGCCGGGATTGCGGAATCGGCGACGCACCCACCGCGAAATCACGGAGAAAACAGAATGGCCGGCAAAGTCTATAACGTCCTGTTTCTGTGCACGGGCAATTCCGCGCGTTCCATCATCGCGGAGGCCCTGATGAACAACCTCGCGATCAGCAAAAGCAGATTCAAGGCATACAGCGCGGGCAGCCATCCCAGGGAACATGTGCATCCCCTGGCGCTGGAGGTGCTGCAAAAGGCCGGTCTTTCGACCGCGGGATTGCGCAGCAAGGATTGGAATGAATTTGCCACTCCTGGCGCGCCGGCGTTGGATTTTGTATTTACCGTCTGTGACAAGGCGGCGGGGGAGAAGTGTCCCTACTGGCCCGGCCAGCCCATGACCGCGCACTGGGGGGTGGCCGACCCCGTTGAAGTCGAAGGGCCGGAAAGTCAGAAACGCAATGCCTTCACGGACACACTGCTCGTCCTGCGAAGGCGCATAGAACTTTTTGCCAGCCTGCCGCTTGAGAGCATAGACAGTCTGTCGTTGCAGAACAAAATCACTGAAATCGGCAGCATAAAGTGAATACGGCCGCGGCGCGGGCAACGGCCGAATTCACCGGCACGGCCTTGTTGCTGGCCGTGATCGTGGGCTCCGGGATCATGGGCGAGCGGCTGTCCGCCGGCAATGCCGCCGTCGCGTTGCTGGCCAATTCGCTCGCAACCGGCGCCGGCCTGTACGCGCTGATCTCCGCGTTCGCGGGCATTTCCGGGGCGCACTTCAATCCGATCGTGACCTTGTCCGGGGCCTGGCTGCGCCGGATGCCGGGGAAACTGGTGTTGCCCTATATCGCGGCGCAGTGTCTGGGCGCGATCGCCGGCGTCATCGCCGCCCACTTCATGTTCGAACTGCCGCTGTATTCCGCCTCGCGCCATGCCCGGACCGGCGTGGCGCAATGGTTCAGTGAAGCAGCGGCATCCTTTGGATTGCTGACGGTGATTTTCTGCTGCTCGAAACACAAGCCGGCCGCGGTCCCGGCGGCGGTGGGCGCCTATATCACCGCGGGGTACTGGTTTACGTCGTCAACCTCGTTCGCCAATCCCGCGGTGACGATCGCCCGCTCGCTGACCGACACTTTCACCGGCATCCGGCCCCTTGACGCGCCCGGGTTCATCATCGCCCAGCTCGCCGGTTGCGTGCTCGCCGTGGTTTTCCTTCGCAAAATCACCGGCGACTACTCGGTATCGTAGCCGAGGACGGGGGAGAGCCAGCGCTCGACGGTCTTCACGTCCATGCCCTTGCGTTTCGCGTAGTCATGCACTTGATCGACGTTGATTTTGCCGAGGCCGAAATAACGCGCCTGGGGATGCGAAAAGTACCAGCCGCTGACGGAAGCGGCGGGATGCATCGCAAAGCTGTCGGTGATCTTCATGCCGACGGCTTCTTCAACCCCCAGTAATTTCCACAAGAGCGCCTTTTCGGTGTGATCCGGACAGGCAGGATAGCCCGGCGCCGGGCGTATGCCCCGATATTTCTCGCCGATGAGCGCCTCGTTGTCCAGCGACTCGCCGGCGGCGTAGCCCCAGAATTCCCTGCGCACGCGCTCGTGCATGCGCTCCGCGAACGCCTCCGCCAGCCGGTCGGCCAGCGCCTTGACCATGATGGCGCTGTAGTCATCGTGCGCCTGCTCGAACCGCCTGACGTGCTCCTCGATGCCGATCCCGGTGGTGACCGCGAAGGCGCCGATGTAGTCCGGCACGCCGGATTCCTTGGGCGCGATGAAATCCGCCAGCGCGAAGTTCGGCTGCCCGTCCGGTTTTCTCTGCTGCTGTCGCAGGGTGTGAATCACCATTAATTCACCGCGCCGCGAGTCGTCGGTGTAGATCTCGATGTCGTCCTCGCCGACGGTATTGGCGGGGAAAAGGCCGATGACCGCGCGTGCCGTGAGCCATTTCTCCGCGATGAGGCGGTTCAACATGGACAACGCATCTTCGTGGAGCTTGCGCGCCTCCTTGCCGACAACTTCATCGTCGAGGATGCGCGGATACTTGCCGGCCAGCTCCCAGGTCATGAAGAACGGCGTCCAGTCAATGTAGCGCGCCAGCTCATCCAGCGGGTAGTTCCTGAACACCTGTATGCCCGGCTGCCGCGGGCGGGGAGGGGTGTAGCCGGCCCAGTCGATGGACGGCTTGTTGGCGCGCGCCTCGGCCAGCGTGAGCCATTCCATGAGCGCCCGCTTGTTGCGATGGCGTTCGCGCACGGCCTCGTATTCGTCGCGCAGCCTGGCGACAAAGTCATCGCGCAGGTCCCTGCTGACGAGGCTGGTGGCCACGCCCACGGCGCGCGAGGCGTCCTTGACGTGCACGACCGGCGGCAGGTAGTTGGGATCGATCTTGACGGCGGTGTGCGCCTTGGACGTGGTCGCACCGCCGATCAGAAGCGGCAGGGTGAAATTCAACCGCGTCATTTCCTTCGCCACGTGCACCATCTCGTCCAGCGACGGCGTGATAAGGCCGGAGAGGCCGATGATGTCGGCTTCGATCTCCCTCGCGGTGTCCAGAATCTTCTCGCAGGGCACCATGACGCCGAGATCGGTGACCTCGAAGTTGTTGCACTGGAGCACGACGCCGACGATGTTTTTGCCGATGTCGTGCACGTCACCCTTGACGGTGGCCATGACGATGCGCCCGGCGCTGCGGCCGGCGCCCGGGTTCTTTTTCTTTTCCTCCTCCAAAAAGGGGATGAGATGGGCCACCGCCTTCTTCATGACGCGCGCGCTTTTCACCACCTGCGGCAGGAACATCTTGCCGGCGCCGAACAGATCGCCGACCACGTTCATGCCGTCCATGAGCGGGCCCTCGATGACCGCAAGCGGCCGGCCCAGCAGGGCGCGGGCCTCCTCGGTGTCCTGCTCGATGTAATCGGTGATGCCCTTGACCAGCGCGTGCTTCAGACGCTCCGCGACGCCGAGCCTGCGCCAGGCGGCGTCTTCCTCCGGTTTTACTCTGCCGGCGCCCTTGATCCTTTCGGCGAATTCGACCAGCCGCTCGGTGGCGTCCGGCCTGCGATTGAGCAACACGTCCTCGATGCGCTCCAGCAAATCCGCGGGGATCTCCTCGTAAATGCCGAGCTGTCCGGCGTTGACGATGCCCATGTCCATGCCGGCCTTGATGCCGTGATAGAGAAAGGCGGCGTGCATGGCCTCGCGCACGGGGTTGTTGCCGCGGAAGGAGAACGACACGTTGCTGACGCCGCCGCTGACCAGCGCGTGCGGCAGATGATGCTTGATTTCGCGCGTCGCCTCGAAGAAGGCCAGCGCGTAGTTGTTGTGCTCCTCCATGCCGGTCGCGACCGTCAGCACGTTCGGGTCGAAGATGATGTCCTCCGGCGGGAAACCCACTTTCCGCGTGAGGATGTCATAGGACCGCTTGCAAATCTCGAAACGACGGCCGGTCGTGTCGCCCTGGCCCTTTTCGTCGAAGGCCATGACCACGACCGCGGCACCATGGCGGTGCACGGTTTTGGCGTGCCGGATGAACGTCTCCTCGCCTTCCTTGAGGCTGATCGAATTGACAATCCCCTTGCCCTGCAAACACTGCAGGCCGGCCTCCAGCACAGACCACCTGGAGGAGTCGACCATCACCGGCACTCTGGCGATGTCCGGCTCGGCGGCGATGAGATTGAGGAACCGGCGCATGCAGTTTTCGGAATCCAGCATGGCCTCGTCCATGCAAACGTCGATGATCTGCGCGCCGTTCTCCACCTGCTGCCTGGCGATGGCGACCGCCTCCTCGAATCGACCGGCCTTGATCAACTCGGCGAATCTGGGCGAGCCGGCGACGTTGGTGCGCTCGCCGATGTTGACGAAGTTGGTATCCGGCGTGATGTTCAACGCCTCCAGTCCGCTCAGCCGGCAGTGGCGCTCGATGTCCGGAACTTTGCGCGGCGGCAGCGTGCGCACGGCCTCGACTATCCTGCGGATGTGTTCGGGCGTGGTGCCGCAGCAGCCGCCGACGATGTTGAGGAGGCCGGCGCCCGCCCATTCCTGCAACTGCGGCGCCAGCGTCTCCGGCGTCTCGGGGAAGCCCGTGGGCAGCAGCGGATCGGGCAGGCCGGCGTTCGGGTACGCGCACACGTACGCATCCGCCTTGCGCGCCAGTTCCTCGATGAAGGGGCGCATCAGGTCCGGCCCTAGCGCACAGTTGAGGCCGATGCTCAAGGGCCGCGCGTGACGCACCGAGTTCCAGAAGGCCTCCACGGTCTGGCCGCTCAGGGTGCGGCCGGCGCGATCGGTGATCGTGCCGGAGATCATCACCGGCAGGCGGACGTTCAACGCCTCGAAGATTTCCTCGATGGCGAACAACCCCGCCTTGGCGTTGAGCGTGTCGAATATGGTCTCAACCAGCAGCAAATCGACGCCGCCCTCGATCAGCCAGCGCACCTGCTCCGCATAGGCGCGGCGCAGCTGGTCGAAGCGGATGGGGCGGAAGCCGGGGTCATTGACATCGACGACGGTGCTGGCGCTGACCGGCGTGGGGCCGATGGCGCCGGCGACGAAGCGCGGCCGTCCGGTTTTCCGCGCCACCCCGTCGGCGGCGGCGCGGGCGACGCGGGCCGCGGCCAGATTTAGATCGCGAATCAGTTCATTCAGCGACGAATCGTCCAAGACCGCGTCAAAATAGGCCTGATCCCTGCGCCCGTCCTCCCGGCCCTTGAAAAAATACTCCTGCTGCGACAGGGCCGTGGCGTTGAAGGTGTTGGTTTCGATGATGTCGGCGCCGGCTTCCAGATATGAAACATGAATGTCCTCGATGACCGTGGGACGGGTCAGCGCCAGCAGCTCGTTGTCGCCCTTGAGGTCCTTGCCATGCCAGCGGCAAAAGCGTTCGCCGCGGTAGTCCTGCTCGCCCAGCCGGCAGGCCTGCACCATGGTGCCCATGGCGCCGTCCAGGATGAGGATGCGCTCCTGCAAAAGCGCCTGCAGTTGTTTTGTCCTTTCCCGCGGGTTCAAGGTTGCGGCTGCAGACGCACCACGGTGGTGGCATAGGTGGGCTTGCCCGGAATGGCGGCGATGATGCGCGGATGCCATTGCGGCGGCAGTTTGGCAAGGTCGCCGGTCAGCAGGATGAGCACCGCGCCGCGCAGATTGCGTTCAGACAGGAATCGCCCGATTTCCTCCACCGATCCCACCAGTTTCACCGGGCCGTTCTTCGAGTAATAGGAATAAACGTCCGGATTGGTCCCCCAGAAAATGAGCGGAACATAGTGACCGGCGGCATCGGCGGCGGCGGTCTGCGCCAGCTCCGCACGCTCGTAGCGTTCCTGGCTCCACAGTACCCGCTGCAGGCCGGGGTTGAGATAGATGCTCGCGAACATCAACGCACAGATGAGCACGCCCAGCAGCGGATCGGCGCAGCGGCGGCGAAGCGCCGGCCACAACGCCGCCAATCCCGTGATCACGCCGATGTTGATTAACAATGGCAGCTGGTCCGGCGCCTTTATCAGCGGCGAATATCGCCAGGCCGCCGCCATCGCGAGCACGAGGAATCCGGCGTGCACCGGCACCAGCCACTGATGACGGTTCCACAGCCAGCCGGCGGTGAAGCTCCTTTGCGCGGCCAGGGCCATGAGCGTGATGACGGCCGGGAAAACGGGCAGCATGTAAAACCAGCGCGCCTGCGCGCCCAGGCCGAGCAGGACCGCGGGGATCAAGATTAATATCATCAAATCGCGCACCGGCGCGGTCCAGTTCCTGTATGACGCCATGAGGGCGAGAAGGGAAGGCCACAGCGCCACCCAGGGCAGGCACAACTGCCAGGTGCGGTAGAAGTAGTAAAACCCGAACATGTTCAGGGGGTGAATCGCGAGCAGCGAGCCGCCCAGCTGCGTGCCGCGCAGTCCGGCCCCCCCCAGCCGGTGATGCAGCACCCACCACCACGGGACGGTCAGCAACAGCAACAGCAGCAGGCCCGGGAAAAACCTCAATGCCGAAGACGCCTGCCGCCAGCCGAGGCCATGCCGGCGGGCAATCAAGAACTGTCCCAGCAACAGCATGGCCGGCACATGCGGACCCTTGGACAGGGTGGCCAGCGCGTAGCTCAGCCACATGAGCCACGGCCAGCGGCCGGCATCGTCACGGGAATAAAGCGCATGCAGAAAGCTGGCAAAGCCGAGTGCGCAGAAAAACGCGTACACCATGTCCGGCCGGGCATCGTGTGCATAGGAATAAAAGCCGGCGCTGGTGGCCATGATCACAAACGCCAGGAGCGCCGTGCGCCGATCAAAAAGCGTCCGCGCCAGCCAGAAGGTCACCAGACAGAGGCCCACGCCGGCGAGGATGGACGGGATGCGGCCGTGGATCGGCGCGACATCGACGGCGCCGGTGAGCGTCATCGCGGCGCCGGTCAGCCAGTAATTGAGCGGCGGCTTGTTGAGCCGCGGCGCGCCGTTGAAATAGGGCACGATCCAGTCATGGCGCATCGCCATCTCACGCGTGGTCTGCAGCACATAGGCTTCATGGCCTTCCGGCGGCGGGCTGAGGCTGTAGGAGCCGCCGATCAGCGCCGCCAGCAGCAGCAACAATGCCATGCCGATCCAACGACGGCGTTCGGGACGGATGAGGGCGGGACGGGACATGATGTTTTCAACCGGCGGCCGTCTGCTGTCGATGGATGAGCTGCAGATTGCGCAGGTAAATGAAACAGCCCAGCGACTGGCCGAGGATGAACACCGGATCGGCGCGATGCAGGGCATAGGCCACCAGGACGACGCTGCCGCCGATGCTGAAATACCAGAACGCCGTCGGCACGACGCTGCGCTTCGCCTTTTCGCTCACCAGCCATTGAATCAGAAAGCGCGCGAAAAAGAAGGCCTGGCCCGCGAAACCGATCACGATCCAGGCGATCTCGCGCGCCGTGAGAAGATTGCCGCACTTGTCATGCAGCAATCCCAGAACCCCCAGGATGTAGTCCATGCTCATGATGTCACTCCATTTCCCGGCTGCGCGTGGCCTTGCCGCGGCGTTGCAACCACAGCACGCCGAGCAAATCGACAATCCCCGCCCACAGCCTGTTGTGTATGCCGTACTTGGTGCGCCCGCCCGCCCGCGGCCGGTGATTCACCTCCACCTTCTCCACGCGGCCGCCCTCCCGCAGCACCAGCGCCGGCAGGAAGCGGTGCATGTGGTCAAACCAGGGCAGGCGCAGAAAAAGATCGCGCGGAAACACCTTCAATCCGCAGCCGGTGTCCGGCACGCCGTCACCCAGCAGCCTGGAGCGGACGCCGTTGGCGACGCGCGAGGCGAATCTTTTGATCCAGGAATCCCGTCGCCGCCGCCGCTGGCCGCAGACCATGACGTCCCCCCCGGCCGCGGCCGCGTACGCCGACAACAGCCGGGGGATGTCCGCGGGATCGTTCTGTCCGTCGCCATCCAGCGTCGCGATCAAATTGTAGCGCGCGGCGGTGATGCCGGTGCGCAATGCCGCGCTCTGGCCGTACCGGCGGTCATGGCGCAACACGCGCACGCGGCCGGCCGTGTCCCGCCGCAATCGCTCCAGTGTGTCCGGCGTCGCGTCGTCGCTGGCGTCGTCCACCACGATGATTTCCCCCCCTGAGGCGGGGAGGGCGCGCTCTATTTCGCCGATCAACGTGCCGATGCATTCCGCCTCGTTGTGTACGGGGATCACCACGCTCAGCGGCTGGGCGCGGGATTGGGAGGGTTCGACCATGCGGATTGCGGGACTTTCTCTGCTCAAAAAATGCTATTCTAAACGAAATCCCACCCGCACCGCTCATCGAACGCCGGCCGACTCGTGATCCTGCGACGTTACCTGACCCGCGAAATCCTGCATGTCTTTGCGGCAATATTCTCGCTGCTGCTGCTCATCTTCATCAGCCGCAGCCTGGTCAATTATCTCTCCCAGGCGGCGGCGGGGAAAATCACCGCCGACGCCATTCTGACCCTGGTGGCGCTGATTGTCCTTCAATCCCTGACGCTGCTGGCGCCGCTGTGCTTTTTCGTGGCCATCCTCATGGCCCTGGGCCGCATGCAGCGGGACAATGAAATTGTCGCCATGGCCGGCGCCGGCCTCGGCGCTTCGTTTCTGCGGGACACCGTGCGCCGCTCCGCCATCGTCCTGGCGCTGGTGCTGGCGGCCATGTCATTGCTGAGCAACCCTTGGGCCACGCGCAAGATGAAGGCAATGGAGGCGAAGGCGCAGGAGGAGTCCGACATCACCGGCATCACCCCCGGCCGCTTCAAGGAATTCAGCGAAGGCGACCGCGTGCTGTATGTCGAAAAGCTGTCCGGCGACAAGCAGACCATGGAGAACGTCTTTCTGCAGAACCGCGCTCAGAACAAGGAGGCCGTGCTCGCCGCCGATCGCGCCTACCTCGCGGTCGAAAACAAGACCGGCAACCGTTTCGTGATCTTCAACAGCGGCAGCCGTTATGAAGGCGTGCCCGGTCGCGCCGACTACGAAGTGACGCGGTATGACAAATTCGGCGTCCGGATAGAACGCGACGACCGGGATCAGGAGGTGGAGAGCAGCAAGGCGGTGGCGACGGCGGACTTGCTGGCCGGCACGGACAATCTCGCCTACCAGGCGGAATTGGAATGGCGCTTCTCCACGCCGATCATCGTCATGCTGCTGTCCATGCTGGCGGTCGCGCTGGCCAGGCGCGGCGGACGGGAAAACCGCTACGGGGTGATGCTCACGGGCATCCTGCTTTACTTCACCTACAGCAACCTTCTTGGCATTTCGCGCGGCATCATCAAGCGCGGCGAGTTGTCCCCTTATATCGGCCTGTGGTGGGTGCATCTGCTGCTGTTGGCGCTCATTTTGTATCTGGAACACAAATCCCCATGGTCGCGAAAGGCCGCGGCCGGCAGTCACGGCAATTGAACTTTTCCGATGGCTTTCCGCTCTTCATGTCAAACGAGCATTTGCCCGTGATGATCCCCACCGGTATACTTTCCCACATGTGGCGTCGTTTACTGCGTAACAGAAGGTGGGTGGTCATGCCATTGCTGGTGGCCGTGGCGGCGGCATGGCTGCCCGCTACGGTGCTGTCTTGCACGTTCACATCCAACACCGCCCCCGCATCGTCGCATTGCCAGCATCAACCCCTGAAGAACGCCGGCCTGTCCGCGCCCCGGCCCGCATGCCACGAGGTGACCGCGCAGGCCTGTGGCTGTACGGATGTTTCGCCGGCGGTGGTGCAGATGACGTCCGCGCCATCTGCGGCTGCGGCGCCAGTCTCTGCAATGGCCGCGCTTTGGGAACTCCCGGCGACCCAGCCGGGTTCCCTCGTTGCCTATGATGCATCGCCTCCCACACCACTGGAGTCCATACTCGCCAATCGCGTACTGCTGATCTAAACACTGCCCCTCGAAGACCCAGCTTGTTTTTTTCTTTTTTTCGAGGAGAGCAGTCATGGTCAGATTTTTCCGGTTCATCACCGGTTTTTGCTTCATCTGTCTGGTTCTGTGGCAGCCGCCGTCACAGGCGGCGCCTGACTTCCCGGCGACGGCAGTCGCGGCGTCGAACACGGGACCCGTCGGCCGGCCCCTCGGCATGGAGGAGGCGATCGATCTCGCGCTGGAACACCAGCCCTTGCTGCGCGCGCAAACCGACGCGGTGTCAGCGGCCCGCGAGAACGCGATAGCCGCCGCCCAGCTTCCCGATCCCAAACTTTCCGTCGGTGTCCAGGACCTTCCCGTCGATACGAGGGAGGCCTTCTCGCTCAGCAGGGATGATTTCACCATGTACAAGATCGGCGTGATGCAGGATTTTCCCCGCGCCGAGAAGCGCCGGCTGCGCGGTGAACGCGGCGAACTCGAATCGGAAGTGGCCGAGCAGGAACTGGCCGCGTCCCGGCTGTCGGTGCGGCGCGACACGGCGCTCGCCTGGCTGGAGGTGTGGCGCGCGGAACGCGCGGAGGAATTGGCGCGCGCCGCCGCCCGCGAAACGGACTTGCAGGCGCAGGAGGTGGAGATCGCCTACCGCACGGCCCGGGCCACCCAGGCCGAGCTGCTCGCCGCGCGCGTCGACGCGCAGCTGGCGCATGATCGGATCGCCGATCTGGAACAGGAAGCGGACCAGGCGCGCAATGCGCTGTCACGCTGGATCGGCGCCGATGCGGCCTCCCGCCCGCTCAGCGCCGATCCGCCGGTGTCGGGATCGCCGCCCGGCATCGATGAACTGCTTGCCCGCCTGCGCTCGCATCCGCTGCTCAACGCCGCGGCCAAGCGCTCCGACGTGGCGCGCTCCGAGGTCCGCCTGGCGCGGGCGGATTACAAGCCGGACTGGAGCGTGGAGATGTATTACGCCAACCGTCCGGAGTTTTCCGACTTCGTCGGCGTGCAATTTACCATGGACCTGCCGATTTTCACCGCCAACCGCCAGGATCGCGGCCTCGCCGCCAGGCTCCAGGAGCAGGATCGCGCCGAACAGGAGCGCGAGGATTTGTGGCGGCGGGAGGAGGCGCAGGCGCGCCAGAGTCTCGTCAACTGGCGGCACCTGCAGGAACGCATCACGCGCTATGACCGGGAAATTCTGCCGCATGGCGCGCAACGCATCGAGGCCGCGCGCCTGGCCTGGCAGGCCGGCCAGGGGGCGCTCGGCGCGGTATTGGATGCGCGCCGCGTGGACCTGGAAAACCGCATGAAACGGCTGGACTTGATCAGGGACGCGGCGATGAATCGTGTGAATCTGGATTACTTCGCCGGAGATCAATCGTGAAAAGGCCCGTTGTCATTGCGCTTCTCATCATGGGCATTGCGGCCGCAGGCCTTTGGTTTGCGCCTCTTCCGGAGAATTGGGCCCCCTCTTGGAGCAGGTGGTTTTCTTTCTGGAAGGAAGGCGGCGGGGAAACGAATGCCGGGCGGGGTGAACCGAAAAAAGCATTGTACTGGTACGACCCGATGCACCCCGATCAGCACTTCGACAAACCCGGCAAATCGCCTTTCATGGACATGCAGCTGGTGCCCATGTACGCGGAGGAGGATGGCGGAAAACAGGAGAGCACCATCACGATCAACCCACGCATGCTGCAGAATCTCGGCATCCGCACCGCCGCCGTTGAGCGCGGGACCATCGCGCGGGAGGTGCGCACCACCGGCAATGTGGCGATCGATGAGAACCGCATCGAGGTGGTGCAGTCGCGCGCCGCCGGCTGGGTGGAGAAGCTGCATGTCCGCGCGGTCAACGACCCGGTGCGCAGGGGGCAATTGCTGGCCGAGGTCTATTCCCCGGATCTGCTGGCGGCGCAGCAGGAATTCCTGCTGGCGTTGCAGGCGGCGCGCGAGCATCCCGACACGGACACCCTGGCGCAGGCCTCGCGCGAGCGATTGTCCTTCCTGGGCTTGAGCAATGGGCAGATTGCGCGGATTGAAAAAGCCGGCAAGGCCCAGCGCCGCGTGGATTTTTACTCCCCGATCGACGGCGTGATTGCCGAACTCGGCGTGCGCGAAGGCGCGCAGGTGAGTCCCGGCATGAGCCTGTTTAAAGTGGTGGATCTGTCGCGGGTCTGGGTCACGGCGCAGATCACCGAGGCGCAGGCGGCCTGGGTGGCCCGGGGTCAGCCGGCCGAGGCGGGCGTTCAGGCATTGCCGGGCCGGATCTTCAGGGGCCGCGTGGATTACGTCTACCCGGAGATGACGGCCGAGACCCGCACGCTGAAGGCGCGCATCGTGCTCGACAATCCCGGATTGGAGCTCAAGCCCGGCATGTATGCCTCGGTGGTCATCGCCGGCGGTGAACAGCGCGAGGTACTGCTGGTACCCAGCGAGGCCCTGATCAAGACCGGGACGCGCAGCGTGATCATCGTCGCCGAAGGGCAGGGGCGTTTCCGCCCGCAGGAGGTGACGACCGGAGATGAGGCCGGAGGCAGGATTGAAATCCGCAAGGGGCTGCAAGAGGGTCAGCAAGTCGTGGCCTCGGGGCAATTTTTGATTGATTCCGAAGCCAACCTGCGCGGCGCATTGTCGCGCATGGCCCCCTCTCCCCAGCCCCTTCGACGGGACTCAGGACAGGCCTCCCCCACAAGGGGGGAGGGAGATGGAGTTCCCTCTCCCGGTGGGCGAGAAGGAGAAGGACACGGTGCGCCACAGAATGGAGTCTCCTCTCCCGGTGTGGGGGAGGGGGAAGGACGCGGAGCCTCAACAAATAATGTCCCCTCTCCCCTCGCGGGAGAGGGTCAGGGAGAGGGGGCGCAGCAATGATCGCCGCGCTCATCCGCTGGTCCATCCACAACCGCTTCCTGGTGCTGATGGCCACGGTCATGATCAGCGCCTGGGGCGTGTACAGCATGCTGAACACGCCGCTGGACGCCATTCCTGATCTCTCCGACGTGCAGGTGATCATCAAGACCAGCTATCCGGGACAGGCGCCGCAGGTGGTGGAGGACCAGGTCACGTATCCGCTGGCCACGACCATGTTGTCGGTGCCCGGCGCCAAGGTCGTGCGCGGCTATTCCATGTTCGGCGACTCCTTCGTGTACGTGCTGTTCGAAGACGGCACCGACCTTTACTGGGCGCGCTCGCGCGTGCTGGAATACCTCTCGCAGGTGCAAGGAAGGCTGCCGCCCAGCGCGAAGGCATCACTGGGCCCGGACGCCACCGGCGTCGGCTGGGTCTATGAATACGCGCTGGTGGACAAGACCGGCAAGCACAGCATCGCCGAGTTGCGCGCCTTGCAGGACTGGTTCCTGAAGTACGAACTCAAGACCGTTCCCAATGTGGCCGAGGTCGCCAGCGTCGGCGGCTTCGTGCCGGCCTACCAGATCGTGCTCAACCCCGATCGCCTGCGCGCCTTCCGCATCCCGCAAAGCCGCATCGTCGAGGCCGTGCAAAAGGCCAACAGCGAGACCGGCGGCTCGGTATTGGAACTGGGCGAGGCCGAGTACATGGTGCGCGCCACCGGCTATTTGAAGACGCTCGATGATTTCCGCGCCGTGCCGGTGGGACTGGGACCCGACGGTACGCCCATCCTGCTCAAGGACGTGGCCTGGGTGCAGCGCGGGCCGGAGATCCGCCGCGGCATCTCCGAGCTGGACGGTGAGGGCGAGGTCGTGGGCGGCATCATCGTGATGCGCTTTGGCAAGAACGCGTTGGAAACCATAGACGCCGTCAAGGCCAGACTGGAGTCACTCAAGAAGGGCCTGCCGGAAGGCGTGCAGATCGTGCCGACCTACGATCGCTCCGATCTGATCCTGCGGGCCGTGGATAATCTCAAGCACAAGCTGATCGAGGAATTCATCGTCGTCGCGCTGGTGTGCATGGTCTTCCTGTTCCACCTGCGCTCGTCCCTCGTCGCCATCATCACGCTGCCGCTCGGCGTACTGATGTCCTTCATCGTCATGCGCCATCAGGGCGTCAACGCCAACATCATGTCGTTGGGCGGCATCGCGATTGCCATCGGCGCCATGGTGGACGCGGCCATCGTCATGATCGAGAACGCCCACAAGCATCTGGAGGCGTGGCGGCACAAAAATCCCCCCGCCCTGTCGGGCGGCCCTCCTTCGACAAGCTCAGGACAAGCTCTTTTGCTAAGGGGGCGCGGTTCGGTTCCCCCCTTTGGGAAAGGGGGGCGAGGGGGGATTTCAGTCGCGGAACCGGATGCGGCAACCCGAATGGAGTTGATCGGCACGGCCGCCGCGCAGGTGGGTCCGGCATTGTTCTTCTGCCTGCTGATCATCACCCTCTCATTCGTGCCGGTGTTCACCCTGGAGGCGCAGGAGGGGAGGCTGTTCTCGCCGCTGGCCTACACCAAGACCTACGCGATGGCGGGGGCCGCGGGCCTGTCGGTGACCCTCGTCCCGGTGCTCATGGTCGCCTTCATCCGCGGCCGCATCCTCGATGAGTCAAAAAATCCGCTGAACCGGGCGCTGATCGCAATTTACCGTCCGGTCATCGGCTGGGTCCTGCGGTGGCCGTGGCTCACCCTGGGCGGAGCCATCCTGCTGCTGGCGGGAACGGCGTACTCGATCCGGAACGTCGGCAGCGAATTCATGCCGCCGCTGAACGAAGGGACATTGCTGTACATGCCCACCGCGCTGCCGGGCCTGTCCGCGGGCAAGGCGGCGGAACTGCTGCAGCAGACGGATCGAATGATCAAGCAATTCCCGGAGGTGAAGAGCGTATTCGGCAAGGCGGGCCGCGCCGAGACCGCCACCGATCCCGCGCCGCTGGAGATGTCCGAGACCACCATCGAATTCAAACCCGAAAACCAGTGGCGGCCGGGCATGACCATCGACAAGCTGACGGCGGAACTCGACGCGGCGCTGCGCATTCCCGGCTACGCTAACATCTGGGTGCCGCCCATCCGCAACCGCATCGACATGCTCGCCACCGGCATCAAGAGCCCGGTGGGCATCAAGGTGGCGGGCCCGGACCTGAAGGTCATCGAGCGCATCGGCGCGCAGATCGAGCAGTTGATCAAGGCCGTTCCCGGAACGTCCTCGGCCTTCTCCGAACGCGTCACCGGCGGCCGTTACGTCGAGGTGAAGATAGACCGGGCGGCGGCGGCGCGCTACGGCCTCAACGTCGAGGACGTGCAGGACGTGGTGACGTACGCCATCGGCGGCGAGAACGTGACGCAGACCATCGAGGGCCTGCAGCGCTTCCCGGTCAACATCCGCTATCCGCGAGAACTGCGGGACTCGGTGGAAAAGTTGAAGGAACTGCCGCTGGTGACGATGGCCGGCGCGACCGTACCGCTGGGCGCCGTGGCGCAACTCGTCGTCACCGACGGCCCGTCCATGATCAAAAGCGAGAACGCGCGCCCGAACGGCTGGATTTACGTGGACATCCGCGACCGGGATCTGGGCTCCTACGTGCGCGACGCGCAGCGCGCGGTTGCCGAACACATCAAGCTGCCGCCGGGCTATTCCATATCCTGGTCTGGCCAGTATGAATATCTTGAGCGCGCCACCAAGCGCCTGGAGGTGGTGGTGCCGTTCACGCTCGGCATCATCCTCGTGCTGCTGTACCTCATCTTCCGCAGGCTGACCGAGGCGCTGCTGATCATGACGACCCTGCCGTTCGCGCTCGTCGGCGGGCTGTGGCTGATTTATCTCCTGGGATTCAACATGTCCATCGCCTCGGCGGTGGGCTTCATCGCCCTGGCCGGCGTGGCGGCGGAGTTCGGCGTGGTGATGCTGATTTACGTGGACCAGGCCGTGCAGCGGCGCAAGGATGAAGGGCGCCTGAACAGCGTGGCCGATCTGGCGCAGGCGATCATGGAGGGCGCCGCGCTGCGCGTGCGGCCGCTGGCCATGACCGTGGCGGTGGTCATCGCCGGCCTGTTGCCGTTGTTCTGGGGGCAGGGCACGGGGTCGGAGGTGATGCAACGCATCGCCGCGCCGATGGTCGGCGGCATGGTGACGGCGCCGCTGCTGTCGATGTTCGTGCTCCCGGCGGCCTACTTCCTGACCCGCGGCCGGGGATTGAAATCGCAATGAACTACGCCATCAATTGGCTTGCATCACCAGTGAGGCGGGGGCGTCCTGGCAATGGCTGAGCATCAGCTTGGGCGGTTCGACGGACAGCGCGAAGGGGGCCACCTTCTTGAGCGCGCTCAGGCCGAGGATCTGATGATCGGCGCCCGCGAAGACCACGGCCTCGACATCGCGGACGTCGCAGCTGCCGATGCGCATGCTGGCGATGCGATAAACCGGCACCGATATTTCCGTTCCGTCCGCCATGACGCCCGTGCTTTTGCGCAAATACTCGACGCGCCCGAGGTCTCTGAGAGTTTTCAAGGTCTTCTCGCTGATACTGACGTAGCCCGAGCCGGTGTCCACCAGAAAATCATCCAGCGCCCGGCCGTCGAAGTCAGCGGAGACGTAATAGGTCGCCACGCCCTTCTCCTGCAAGGGAACCGCAGTATCGAACTCCGCGGAGAGCGCAGCAGTGGTGGCAAACGACGCCAGCAGGCAAGCGGAGGCAGTTAGACTGGCACGCAACATTGATGGAGGCCCCGATAGTTGAATCCGATGTCCTAAACCCAGCAGATGCCATGCCAATAAAAATTCTCTTTTATTTACTTTGTGTTACGCCATCCAGCATCAACAAGCTGGAGTTTCAGCGCATCAGCGTGGTGCACCACCATGCAGCATTGCACACTTTCGATGCATGAATTCCCTGCGGATGCGTTTGCAATAATTTGCGGCTTCCACAAATTGTCGCGGGCAAATCTTGAGAAGCTGGGGAGTCCGCGATCAGGCATTCAAAATGAATCCCTTGATTGCAAAGAATTTTATTGAGACCGAGTCAAGTTGGCGTGGCGATATAGAGCCGGATACAGAAGACGGAACGTATGAAATGGCAATTCATCCAACCCAGGAGAGAGACTTTACCGGTGATCGTTGATCTGGATCAAACGATCACCGGCGCGAAGTGCCATATTTAATTTGGCCCATGCGCCTGAGTTTTATGATGAGCAAACGGCTTAAAATTGCGCATCGGACCTTGGGGTGGGTTGCCGCCTTCGTCATGGTTGTGCAATTGCCCTTTGAGCAGGTGGCGTATTCCTGCGATGCCATTAAGGACCTCACTGCAAACTGCTGCTGTGCGTCGCAGGCAACAGCCAATTGCAAAATGTCCGGCCATTGCGCTGCTTATATGGGTAGCGCCCCATCCGGTTGTTGTACAGCATCGTCGTTGCAGGGATGTTCAGTTCAAACAATTGCGGCCTTTAATACCGCCGGCAAACAAAAGCCGCTGCAATCATCACCGGCCACAGGCTTTCCATTTCCTGCGTCGATATTCGATTTGCCGTCACGGGGAAATAAGGCATCCGCCTTTGCCGCTTCCCTTCATTTCCATGAAGGCTATTGGATATATCTCCTGACCGGACGTCTGCGTTTGTAAATCATTTTCCTCCATTGTGAAACCGGCCATCCCGGTTTCTAAAGTTGCACTGTACTCATTTGATTCCTGGATACTGGAGGACATGGTCATGAAAAACACGAATACACTTTACAAATCATTCATTGTGGCAATCGCGCTCGGCGCCGTTGCCCTGACCGCGGGCTGCGCAAGCTCCACCGCGGGGACGAAACCAGACAGGGTGAGCATGGCGAGGTTCGAGGAGAAGGCGGCGCAAAACTGCTCCTGGCAGGGGCCGCCCAAGCTCAGCAACTGGCGCTGCCAGTCCAAGTAAGTAGGCAGCAGTACCGACCTCAAAACCAGGGATGGTTCTGAGGTCGGTACTCTGTAACACCTGCCATCATAACAGCCGGGCAGGTGTGAGCGGATTTCCGCACCAACTCTCTCATCCGCGGGGAAACCCAAGTGGCTGGGACGCTTGCAGTTCGACATTGAAAAGCCGGTGACGGGCTTTCTGCGCGAAACATTCCAGAGGACTCTTGACTCTATACTTTGGTATAGGGTGCAGATTGCATTTCGGAGATGAGCCAATGACAAGTCTCAAGGTCAGTGAGGTCGCCAGACGGGCGGGCGTGAACCTGCAGACGATTCATTACTACGAGCGCCGGGGCCTGCTGCCCAAGCCACCCCGCACCGAGTCGAACTACCGGGCGTACCCCGGCGACGCGGTGCTGCGCGTGCGCTTCATCAAGCGCGCGCAGGGACTTGGATTCACCCTGAAAGAGATCAAGGGCCTGCTTGCGCTGCGGACCACGCCCGGAATCCAATGCGCGGATGTCCGCCGCCGCGCGGAGGCCAAGGTGCTTGACATCGATGACAAGGTCAGAGCGCTTCAGGCGATGCGCAAGGTTTTGATCAATCTCATCGACGAATGCCCGGGCAGGGGGCCCGTCAGCCAGTGCCCGATTCTTGAGGCCTTCGATTGTGAAAAGGAAGAATCATGCCGCGCGTCGAGCTGATCTACGACATGGACTGTCCCAACGCGGAGCGCGCCAGAGAAGCCCTGCTCAGAGGATTCAGCGAGGCCGGGTTGCCACCGTCCTGGACGGAATGGGACCGGAAGTCGCCCGGGATCCCGGCCTATGTTCGACAGTATGGATCTCCAACCATTCTCGTGGATGGCCGTGACGTGACAGGAGCCGGACCGAACGAGGGTCACGATTCCTGCCGCATCTACGACCACCACGCCGAGGGTCTCAAGGGCGTGCCGCCGGTTCATAGCATCGTCTCCGCCTTCGGGAAGGGGGTGTTTGCGTCCGCCCGCCCAGCGGAGGGAGGGCGCGGTTGGCGGCATTTCCTGGCCTTTGTGCCGGGCGTGGGCGCCGCATTTCTGCCTGTCGGTACCTGCCCCGCATGCTGGCCGGCCTATGCGGGCGTCCTCGGGTCGCTCGGCCTCGGTTTCCTGCTTAATTCAACGTTCCTGTTGCCGGTCACCATGGGTTTCCTCGGGCTCGCGCTTTTTGCCCTTGCCTTCCGCGCGAGGACGCGCCGTGGCTACGGGCCGCTCATGCTGGGGATGGCATCCGTTGGCCTCATCCTGACCTTCAAGTTCGCATACGCATCCGCCCCATTCGTGTATGCGGGGCTTTTGGGACTTGTGGCCGCGTCCGTGTGGAACGCGTGGCCAAAGAGGGCAGGTCAGATCGGCTCCTGCCCCAAATGCGCTCAGCAACAACAGCCGATTGAAACGACAAACGCATCGTAAAGGAGACGTCAAGATGTCTACCAAGAGAAAGATAGAAGTGTTCAGCGCGGGGTGCCCCGCGTGCGAGGAGACCATCCAACTCGTCAACCGGATTGCGTGTCCGTCGTGCGAGGTGACGATCCTTGACATGAACGAACCCGCAGTAGCCAGGCGGGCGAAGAGCCTGGGCATCCGTACCGTGCCCGCGGTCGTGATCAACGGCAAGCTGGCCGATTGCTGCGCTGGACGCGGGCCGGAGGAGGCCATACTGCGGGCGGCCGGCGTCGGCCAGGCGATTTAGATGTATGTCGTGTTGCTCTAATTCGTCCGGGTGTGAAACCAGACATTATTTAACATAATATACATTATGCGAAGTATCTATGATAAGCTGCTCTCAAGCAGCGAGGATAAAAAACCATGATTTGCGTCAATCACGTAGGTTGACTTTTGCATTATATTGATTCCATGGAGAACGATAAGGCGTCGGGCACCTGTTGCTCCCACGGTCGTACCGGGCATCGCGAACGGCAGCATTCGCATGCGGGCCAGGGGCCAGTGATGGCAGCACCATTACGACACGCCGTTTCGTCCGGCTCAGCTGTCTATGTCTGTCCGATGCATCCCGAAGTACGCCAGCAACACCCCGGGGCTTGTCCCAAATGCGGCATGGCCTTGGAATCCGAGGCGCCTGCTCCTGCCGCGGCACGCGTTGAATATGTCTGCCCGATGCACCCGCAGATTGTCAGAAGCGAACCGGGGAATTGTCCGATCTGCGGCATGACGCTGGAGCCGCGCACGGCCAGCGCCGAAGAACAAAATCCGGAGCTTGACGACATGACGCGGCGCTTCTGGGTCAGCGCGGCGCTGGCGCTGCCGCTGTTTCTGCTGGCGACGGGCGCCGAATTTTTTCCCCGAGTCGTGAGCAGCGTGATTAGCCCAACAGGGCTGCAATGGCTGGAATTTTTGCTGGCCACGCCTGCGGTGTTGTGGGGCGGCGCGCCGTTTTTCGTGCGCGGCTGGCAATCGCTGGTCAACCGTCATCTCAATATGTTCACCTTGATTGCGCTGGGCGTCGGCATCGCCTGGTTGTACAGCACGGTGGCCGTGGCGTTGCCCGGCGTATTCCCGGCGTCGCTCAAGATGGCGGATGGCACCGTGCCGGTTTATTTCGAGGCCGCCGCCGTGATCACCGCGCTGGTATTGCTCGGCCAGGTGCTTGAATTGCGTGCCCGCAGCGCGACCTCCGCCGCCATCAAGATGCTGCTGGGACTTGCGCCCAAGACCGCGCGGATTATCCGCGGCGACCACGAAGAGGACATCCCGCTGGAGCAGGTCAACCCCGGCGATATTCTGCGCGTGCGGCCCGGCGAGAAGGTGCCGGTGGATGGTGTGGTCACCGAGGGCGGCAGCAACGTCGATGAATCGATGGTGACCGGCGAACCAATCCCGGTGGAAAAAAGAGCCGGCGACCGCGTAATCGGCGCCACCGTCAACGGCACCGGCGCGCTGCTGATGCGCGCGGAGAAGGTGGGCAGCGACACCCTGCTCGCCCAGATCGTGCGCATGGTCAGCGAGGCGCAACGCAGCCGCGCGCCGATACAGCGGCTGGCGGATCTCGTTTCGGCCTGGTTCGTGCCGGCGGTGGTGCTGGCCGCGGTGGCGACCTTCATCGCCTGGTGGTCAATCGGCCCTGAACCGCGGCTGGCGCACGCCATCGTCAACGCCGTGGCCGTGCTCATTATCGCCTGTCCCTGCGCGCTGGGTCTCGCCACGCCGATGTCGATCATGGTCGGCACCGGCCGCGGCGCCATGGCCGGCATTCTCATCAAGAACGCCGAATGCCTGGAAATCATGGAAAAGGTGAACACCCTGGTCACTGACAAGACCGGAACGCTCACCCTTGGCAAACCCGCGCTGACCAGCGTGGTCGCCCTGCCAGGCTTCGCCGAGAACGACATCCTGACGGTCGCCGCCAGCCTTGAGCGCGCCAGCGAACATCCGCTGGCGGCGGCGATTGTGGCGGGCAGTTCGGCGCGTGGCCTGAAGCTTACTGATGTCGCCGATTTTCAGTCGCTGACCGGGAAAGGCGTCACGGGCGTCATCAATGGAAAAAAAGTCGGCATTGGCAACAGCAGGTTGTTGCAGAGTCTCGGCATTGGCGCGACGGAACTGGAGACACAAGCCGCCGCATTGCGCTCCGAGGGTCAGACGGTGATGTTTGTCGCCATCGACGGCCGCGCCGCCGGTCTCATCGGCGTGGCTGATCCGATCAAAGTCACCACGCCCGATGCGATCCGCGCCCTCCACGCCGAGGGATTGCAGGTGGTCATGCTCACCGGCGACAGCCGCGCCACCGCCGAGGCCGTCGCCCGCAAGCTCGGTATCGATCGCGTGGTCGCCGAGGTGCTGCCGGAGCAAAAAACTGAAATCATCAAGCAGCTGCAAAGGGAGGGCCGCATCGTCGCCATGGCCGGTGACGGCATCAACGACGCGCCGGCGCTGGCCCAGGCGCAGGTCGGCATCGCCATGGGCACCGGCACGGACGTGGCCATGGAAAGCGCCGGCGTGACGCTGGTGAAGGGCGATCTGAACGGCATCGTGCGGGCGCGCCGTTTGAGCCGCGCCACCATGCGCAACATCCGCCAGAACCTCTTCTTCGCCTTCATCTACAACGTGCTCGGCGTGCCGGTGGCCGCGGGCGTGCTCTACCCCTTCTTCGGCCTGCTGTTGTCACCCATCATCGCCGCCGCCGCCATGAGTTTGAGTTCCGTGTCCGTCGTCGGCAACGCGTTGAGATTGAATCGAATCCGGCTGTAAGCCGCCGTGTCAAAGTATCACTACGTCTGGTTGATTTGGTCCGGCGCCTTCCTGATCCCGTGGCTGGCGCTGTACTGGCTGTTTCCCGAGTATCGGCGCCAGATGTTCCGGACCAGTGTATTTACAACGCCCTTCGGCCTCACCGAACCATTGTTCGTGCCCCAATACTGGAATCCCCCGAGCTTGTTCAATCTCGCCCAGACGACGGGTTTTGATGTCGAGAGCCTGATCTTCTGCTTTGGGATCGGCGGCATCGGGTCGGTGCTGTACAACGTCCTGACGAGACAACATGAACAATCGGTGGATTCAAGGGAAATGCACCGCCGCCGCCACCGCCTGCACAGACTCGCGCTTGCGACCCCTGTGCTGATCTTCCCTCTTCTTTTCTTTCTGCCATGGAATCCAATTTACCCGGGGATTGCGGCCATGCTCGCAGGAGCGTTGACAACCATCTTGTGCCGACCCGACCTCAAGATCAAAACGCTGGTGGGTAGCGTGATCTTCCTTGGCTATTACCTGGTGTTCATGCTGGCGCTGAAATGGCTGGTGCCGGGATATATCGAGGCCGTGTGGAACCTGAAGGCGTTGAGCGGCGTCGTGCTCGATTCGATTCCGTTGGAAGAGATGCTCTTCGCTTTTGCATTCGGCGCCTATTGGGCGGGGGTCTACGAGCATTTCACCTGGCATCGCATGCAGGCCCAGGGGCATGCGGAATGCGGCCCAATGACCGGAGCTGCCACGTCGTGAGCCGTGTGAATGAATCTGCAACCTGAAGATTCTCGTCAACAACAGCAGCGCTTCCGCGTCGGTTTCTGGGTGTTGATGGCGCTTGCGCTCTTTTACCTACTGACGGAGCACCGCGCCCATTTCCTGGGCGCGCTGCCTTATCTCCTGCTTCTCGCCTGCCCGCTGATGCATCTCTTTATGCGCCGTGGCCACGGTCGCCATTCTCATGGCGAGGATCGTCACGACAATGCCGGCGGCGAAAAGCGTGAAGAGAAGCAACCATGAATCACGAAACATCCGCCTACGGCCTGTGGGGATTGGTGGCGGTCAATTCCCTTTTTTTCATCTTTTTCGCATTCAGTTTCGCCCGGCCGCGCACGCGCCGCGATTGGCGCAGTTTCGGCGCCTTCTCCGCGTTTATCATCGCCCTGTTCACCGAGATGTATGGATTTCCACTGACGATTTATCTGTTGTCGGGCTGGCTTGCCAAACGGTATCCGGAGATCGACTTGTTCTCGCATGATACCGGCCACCTCTGGCACACGCTGCTCGGGCTCAAAGGCAACCCACACTTCGATGTTTTGCATCTGCTCAGCAATATCCTGATCTTCGCCGGCTTCTGGCTTCTTTCTTCGGCCTGGGGCGTCCTCTACCAGGCGCAACGCGCGGGGACGCTGGCCTGCAGCGGTGTTTATGCGCGTGTGCGTCATCCGCAATATCTGGCTTTCATCATGATCATGATGGGTTTCCTGCTGCAATGGCCGACATTGCCGACGCTGGTGATGTTTCCCGTGCTTGTTTACATGTACGTGCGACTGGCGCGCCGCGAGGAACAGGATGCGCTCATTACATTCGGCGAAGCCTATCGTGAATACATGCGCCGCACCCCGGCATTTCTACCATCATTCATGCGTCAAACCCACCCGACGTAGCTTGTGAACCGGTAGACATGGCAGGGGCATGATTCCGCTTTTTAAGGCGATAAAATGGGGTAACATCCCGGCAGTTACCCGGCGGCGGGGTATCCGCAATGATTGAGATTGTCCCGAACTGGCACCCCATTTTTGTGCACTTCGCGGTCGCCCTGCTCTACACCGGCACCGCTCTGTTCATCGTCGCGGGCCTGCTGCGGCAGGGATCCGCATTACAGATGCAACTCCTGAGCGTCGCTTGCTGGAACCTCTGGCTGGGCTTCCTGGCCGCCATCGTCACGGCCATCGCCGGCTGGATCGCATTCAACACGGTGGCGCACGCGGAGGAGGCGCATGCCTCCATGGAGGTGCATCGCAATTCGGCCCTCGCCACGATCCTGCTTTATCTGCCGGCCGTCCTCTGGAGCGTCGGGCATGCCCGTAGAAATGCGCCCGTCAGCGCGTTATTCCTGCTGGCGCTGTTGGTGCCCGCATTGATGCTGGCGGCCACGGCCTGGCGCGGCGGGGAGCTCGTCTATCATTACGGCCTCGGTGTTCAGGCCGTGCCGGTTACGCCATCAGCATCCGGCGAACATCATTATTTTTCGACCCCTTAAACGCCGGCAAATATCCTTGCAGGACATGATCCAAATCAATGTGGATCAACGTCCGGGCGGTATTCTTGAATCGTTGGCATCAACCACACAGCGAGGCGATCGATATGCGCAAACCCGGACTTTCCATCATCGTGGCAGTCTCATCGATGCTGTTGATGGCGGGCGGTTACGCCCTTGCCGAAGAACATGAGACTCATCATCCCGGCAAGCCACCCGCCGAAGCCGCCGGACAAGGCCCTTCCAGGGAAATGCCGGGTGGAGGCATGCAGCGAGGAATGATGATGGGCGGTGACATGATGCGCGGCATGATGGGCGAAGGAATGATGGGATGCCCCATGATGCAGCGTCAGCTGGTGATCCCGGAACTGCCGCCGGGCAATGCCAGGCTGCAGTTGCAGATGCAGGCCGAAATCATGCAGAAGGTGGGCGAAATACTGGCCAAATACGCCGATCAGGTGAAGGAAGGCCAGCCGCAACCCTGAGCTGCGCGTTCAAACCGCGTGTTTCAAGGCGGAGAGGTGGACTTCCCGCACTCAACCTGGCGCGGCTTCGGGGCACATGCCCGCGCGGGTTGATGGAAACAAATCGAGGAAGTTGCGAGTGGTCTGTTTCGCGACCTGCTCAAACGTCGTCCCCTTGAGCGAGGCCAGAAACTCCGCAACATGACGCACATAGGCGGGCTGGTTGCTTTTACCGCGATAGGGAACGGGCGCGAGATAGGGGGAATCGGTCTCCACCAGCAGCCGCTCCAGGGGCAGTTTTCTCGCGACCTCCTGCAAGGCCGTTGCGTTTTTGAACGTCAGAATGCCGGAAAACGAGATGAGAAAATTCAAATGTAATGCTTTAAGTGCGGTTTCATAATCATCGGTGAAACAATGCATTATTCCACCTGCTTCACCTGCTTTCTCTTCTGACAAAATTTTGATGACATTCCCCCTCGCCTCGCGCGAATGCACAATGAGCGGTTTTTTCGCAATCCGTGCGACACGGATGTGGCGGCGAAAGCGTTCGTGCTGCCAGCCCAGATCACCGCGGCTGCGATAGTAATCAAGCCCGGTCTCGCCGATGGCGATGACGCGCGGATCGCGGGCGTAGGCCAGCAGGGTGTCCACGTCCGGCTCATGTTCCGGGTGCGCGTTGGGGTGCACGCCGACGGAGATGACTATGTTCGGATATCGCCGCGCCAGCCCCAGCAGGGCCGGCACGCCTTCGAGGTCCACGGCGACGCAGAGCATGCCGGCGACCTCCGCCGCGCGGGCGGCGGCAAGCAACTCCGGCAAATTGCTTCCGGGCGACTGCTGCAGGATGAGGGGGATGTGGCAGTGCGAATCGACGAGCATGACCGCCATCTTGCAAGGAAATACCCGCGAGGTTCTCCCGCGGGCCTTGTGGATTACATCGTGTGGGTCTGGCGATCCGACTTCAATACGCCGGCCAGCTGCTTCTCGATGTTGCTGCGGGTGGTGCCCTTGTCCAGTTCGCTGAACTGCACCCCGATGCCGGCGCTCTTGTTGCCGTGGGCGCCCTTGGGCGTGATCCACACGACGCGTCCGGCCACCGGCAGGCGGTCCTTGCTGTCGGGCAGCGTCAGCAGCATGAACACCTCCTCGCCCAGCTTGTAGGCGTTGTTGGTCGGCACGAACAGGCCGCCGTTCTTTACAAACGGCATGTAGGACGCATACAGCGCCCCCTTTTCCTTGATGGTCAGGGACAAAATGCCCTTGCGGGGGTTGCTTGCCGGTGTGCCCATGTCTTCATGTTCCCGTTGGATTCAACGCCAAGTGTAGCGCGATTTCCTCCAGCACGTCCTGTTGGCGCAGGTTGGCGCCCCTTTCCAGCAACTGCCGCGATTCCCTGATGAGCGCCTGCGTGCTGAAGAGCCTTGAAAAGTCTAGCGCTTTTGCGAGCTCAAGCAAACCGGGTAATAAATCGCCGTGAACCGGCATCCCCTCGCGCCCCGCGGCCTTGAGCCGGCCGACATCCGTCAGCAGGGATTCAAGACAGGTCAGCAGGGAGACGGCGTTGAGGCGCAGCCACTGCGACGCGATTTCGATCGGGTCGGCCCGGCCACGCAGCAGTTCCGCGGCTTGTTGCAGCACAGTGGCGCGCGCGCCCCACTCCCCGCTTTCCAGCAACCGCAGGGCCTCCAGGGGCCCGCATTCCCGCAGCAGCGGCGCGGGGTCGATGCCCCGGCAGGCCGGCTGCCGGCGCAGCCAGTCCACGGCGGCGTCGCTCGCGCGCGCCGGCAGGTACAAGTTCTGGCAGCGGCTGCGCACGGTCACCGGCAGGCGCGCGGCCTGATGGGCAACCAGAATGAGATGCACGCCGGCCGGCGGCTCCTCCAAAGTCTTCAACAGGCTGTTGGCGGCGTTGCGGTTCATATATTCGGCCGGATGCACGATGGCGATACGAAGCAGGACGCCATGGCTTTTAAGCCGCGTGAACTCGATCAATTCGCGGATCTGGGCGATCTTGATCTCTTTCGCCACCCTGCCGGTTTTCTCATCCACTTCAAAGGTGACGAGACAAAGATCGGGATGCGTCCCCGCCTCCACCCAGCCGCAACTCCGGCATTTCCCGCACGCCTCCCCTTCCCCACCGGCGGCGCTGCACAGCAAACCTTGCGCGAAGGCGCGCGCCAGATCGACCTTGCCGCCGCCCGGCGGCCCGTGCAGCAACAGGCCATGCGGCAGTGTTCCGCCGCGCCGCCAGGCCTGGAGGCGCCGCCAGGCCTGCGCCTGCCATGGATAGGGCATCAACATGGCATCCGTTCCGCGAGCTTTCGAGCCAGCAAACTCTGCGTAGCCTCGACCGTGCCGCTGCTGTCGATGATGAGAAACCGCCGCGGCTCGGCCGCCGCCCGGCTGCGGTAGACGTCCTGCACCCGCCGGTGGAAGGCCAGCCGCTCGCTCTCGAAGCGATCCGGCTGCGCGCGCGACCGCGTGCGTTCGATCGTGAGTTCCAGCGGCGCGTCGAACAACAGGGTGAAATGCGGACGCAGATCCCCCTGCACCATCTGCTCCAGTTGCGCGATGCGTGTCGCCGGCAGCCCACGGCCGCCGCCCTGGTAGGCGTAGGTGGCGTCGGTGAAGCGGTCGCAGACCACGTCCGAGCCCTTCGCCAGCGCCGGCATGATCACCTCGTGCAGGTGTTCCGCGCGGGCGGCGAACATGAGCAGGAGTTCGGTATCGGCGGACATGTCCCGATGGCGGTTGTCGAGCAGGATGCCGCGCACCTGCTCGCCCAGCGGTGTGCCGCCCGGTTCACGCGTAATGACCACCTGGCGACCGTGCCGTCGGAGCCAGTCGGCGACAAAGGGCAGGTGCGTGCTTTTGCCCGAGCCCTCGATCCCTTCCAGGGTGATGAACAGGACGCTCACGGGGAGGCGTTCTTCTGCGAAAGTTGATAACGGGCCACGGCGCGGTTGTGCTCCTCCAGGGTGTTTGAAAACTGATGGCTGCCGTCGCCGCGGGCCACGAAATAAAGTGCGCCCGACGGCGCCGGGTGCAGCGCCGCCTCGATGGATTTCCTGCCCGGCATGGCGATGGGGCTGGGGGGCAGTCCGGCGCGGGTGTAGGTATTGTACGGCGTGTCCGTCTCCAGATCGCGTTTGTGCAGATTGCCATCATAGGCCGGCCCCAGGCCGTAGATGACGGCGGGATCGGTCTGCAACTTCATGCCGACGCGCAGCCGGTGCAGAAACACGGCGGCTATCAGCGGGCGTTCCTCGGGCACCGCGGTTTCCTTTTCGATCAGGGAGGCCATGATCAGCGCCTCGTAGGGCGCATGATAAGGGAGATCCGCCGCCCGCGCGCTCCAATATTCATTCAGCAATTTATTCATCCGATCGTACGCGCGGCTCAGCACCTCGGCGTCGGTGCCGCCCTTTTTGATGCGATATGTGTCGGGAAAGAAACGCCCCTCCGGATGCTCGCCGGGATGGCCGAGGCGTCGCATGACGGCGGCGTCATCCAGGCCCTTGAAGGTGTTGATGAGCACCGGATGCTGTTCCAGCGCCGCCCGCACCTGCGCGAACGTCCAGCCCTCGACCAGGGTGATGGAATATTCCACCGTCCGCCCGGCGGCGAAGCGCTCCAGCAACGAGAGCGGCGTCAGGCCAGGTTCGATGGCGTATTCACCGCTCTTGAGTTTCCCGGCCAGCGCGCTCCGGTATGCCAGCAGGCGGAAGTACAGCGGCTGCGACAGGTAACCGCGCGCCTGCAAATCCTCCGCCACGGCCCGCACGCTCATGCCCGGGCGGATTTCGTACAGCACCCTGTCGCCAAGCACGGCCAATGGCGTGGCCTGCCAGCGTTCGTAATCTTTCTGCAGCCAAAGGAAGGCGCCCCACCCCGCAGCGGCCAGAACCGCCAGCAGGGAAACCAGGATGCCGAGACGCCTAGCCATGTTGCGGCAGGGCCTCCAATTCCAGCATGTGCGTTCGCAAGGTGCGGGTGATGGGGCCGGGCTGCATTTCCCCGCCACTCGCGCCGGCAATCTCAATCACCGGCCAGATGCCGATGAGGCTGTTGGTGAGAAATATCTCCTCGGCGCGCTGCAGTTCCTTTACTCCAAATGCGCCGGTTTCGACGGGCAGGTTCAACCGGCGGCAGGCCTCGATGACTTGATCGCGCATGACGCCGGCAACCCCCGCCTGCGACAAGCCCGGTGTGCGCACCCGCCCTTGCGACACCAGGAACAGATTGCTCATGGTGCCGGAGACGAGATTGCCGTCAAGGCCAAGCATGAGACCCTCGGCGATGGCCGGATCATTCCATTCACTGCGGGCCATCACCTGCTCCAGGCGGTTGAGGTGCTTGATGCCGGCAAGCAGCGGATTGCTCCCCAGCCGGGTGGTGCAGAGACGCACGCGCACGCCCTGCACGGCCCGGTCATCCGGATAATCGGGCCACGGATACTGGCAGAGCAGGCGCGCGGGCTGCACGACCGGCGGTGGACGGTAGCCGCGGCCGCCGCCGCCGCGGGTGACGATGATTTTCAGCACCCAGCGCCCGGCCGGCGACGGCAGTCGGCCGAACTCGTCCTCAAGCATCGCCGCCCCTGGAAATGGAATCTTGAGCCGGACACAGCCGTCTTCCATCCGCCGCAGGTGCGCCTGCCAGTGCTGCGGCCTGCCGTCGATGACGGCCACGGTTTCGAACAGGCCGTCGCCGTAATGCAGCCCCCGATCGCCGGCCGGAAGGGAATCGCGGTGTTCGCCGTTGATCAGGAACATGAGCGCGGCCGTCAGCGGCACTTGTTCCCGGCGGGTCAGGTCCGCGAGATCAAGTCGGGCGCGAAAAGATCAGCGTGGCGTTGGTGCCGCCGAAGCCGAAGGAATTGGACAGCGCCGAATCGATCTTCATCGGCCGCGCCTGATTGGGCACGTAGTCCAGATCGCATTCCGGATCCGGCGTGTCCAGATTGATGGTCGGCGGCGCCACTTGATCGCGGATGGCCAGGATGGTGAAGATGGCCTCCACCCCGCCGGCCGCGCCCAGCATGTGGCCCACCATCGATTTGGTGGAACTCATGGCCAGTTTGTAGGCGTGTGCGCCGAACACGCTCTTGACGGCGTCGGTCTCGGCCTTGTCGCCGAACGGCGTGGAGGTGCCGTGGGCGTTGATGTACTGCACCTGATCGGCGTTCAGGCCGGCGTCCTTCAAGGCGATGCGCATGCAGCGCGCCGCCCCCTCGCCGCCCGGCGACGGCGCAGTCATGTGATGGGCGTCGCTGTTGGCGGCGTAGCCGGTGAGTTCGGCGTAGATGCGCGCGCCGCGGCGGCGCGCGTGTTCATATTCCTCCAGCACCATGACGCCGGCGCCGTCGGCCAGCACGAAGCCGTCGCGGTCCCGGTCCCACGGCCGGCTGGCGCGCTCCGGCTCGTCGTTGCGGGTGGACAGCGCCTTGGCCGAGGCGAATCCGCCGATGCCGGTGGGCGTGGTCGCCATTTCGGCGCCGCCGGCGACCATGACGTCGGCATCGCCGCGCTCGATCAACCGGGCGGCGTCGCCGATGCTGTGCGCCCCGGTGGCGCAGGCCGAGACGATGGCGTAACTGGGCCCCTTGATGCCGTATTTGATGGACAGGTTCCCGGAAATCATGTTGATGATGTTTTTGGGCACGAAGAAGGGCGAAATTTTGCGCGGACCGCCGCGCAGATATTCGCTGTGGCTCTCCTCGATGCCCGGCAGCCCGCCGATGCCGGAGCCGATGATGACGCCGATCCGCTCCGCGTTTTCCTCGGTGATTTGCAGGCCGGAGTCCGTAATGGCCTGGATGCCGGCGGCCATGCCGTAATGGATGAACGTGTCCATCTTGCGCACGTCCTTGGGGCTGATGTACTGCGTCGGGTCGAAATTCTTGACGGCGCCGCTGATGCGGACGGAGAACGCGGCGGCGTCAAAAGCGGTGATGGGCCCGATGCCGCTCCGACCCGCCAGTATGGCGGCCCACGATTCGGCAACCGTGTTGCCGACCGGGCTGACCATCCCCAGTCCCGTGACCACGATGCGTCTTCTCGTCACGTCTGACACTCCTCCTGTGACACCGGCATTATCGATCCACGCCGTCCATGAATGCGAAAGGCCGCGATCATCGCCTCATGATCGGCGGCCTTTGCGTCTATCGAGAAGGCATTAACCCTGATGAGCCTTGATGTAATCGATGGCCTGCTGAACGGTGGTGATCTTCTCGGCCTCCTCATCCGGAATTTCCGTTTTGAATTCCTCCTCCAATGCCATCACCAGTTCCACCGTGTCCAGGGAATCCGCGCCCAGATCGTCCACGAAAGAGGACTCATTGCTCACTTCTTCTTCCTTCACCCCCAGTTGTTCAATCACGATCTTTTTGACCCGTTCTTCGATGCTGCTCATAGCGGATGACTCCTCTTGCGTTTTGGCCGCCATCTCTGCGGCGGCGTTAGTTTAGTGGAACCCTTTCAACTTGCAAGCAATATTTTTATTTTATTAAATCATTAATAATCAAATAGATATTGCATTTTAATGATGTCATATATCAACTTTATGGCATGTACATCCCGCCATTGACATTGAGTGTTTCACCGGTGATGTAGGCCGCCGCCCGCGATGCCAGAAAGACCACGGCCCCGGCGACATCGCCGGGGCTGCCGAGCCGGTTGACGGGGATCTGCGACAGCAGCGATTCGCGCTGGGCGTCGCTGAGCGCGCGGGTCATGTCCGTGTCGATGAAACCCGGCGCCACCGCGTTGACGGTGACGCCGCGGCTGGCCACTTCGCGGGCCAGCGATTTGGTGAACCCTGTCAGGCCGGCCTTGGCGGCGGCGTAATTGCACTGCCCGGGATTGCCCGTCAGCCCCACCACGGAGGTGATGTTGATGATGCGTCCATGACGCGCCTTGATCATGCCGCGCAACGCCGCCTTGCACAGGCGGTAGACGGCGGTGAGGTTCGCATTCACGACGGCCTCCCACTCCTCGTCCTTCATGCGCATCAGCAGATTGTCGCGGGTGATGGCGGCGTTGTTGACCAGGATGGAGGGCATGAGCTTCTGTTCCTCCAGCGTCCTCATGAGCGTCTCGATGGAAACCGGCTGGGTCACATCCAGCACCATGCCTCGTCCCGGTGGCTCGTTTCCGGCCAGCGCCTCGCCGATTGCCGCCGCGCCGTCGGGGGAGGTCGACGTGCCGACCACCGTGGCGCCTTCCTGCGCCAGGGCCCTGGCAATCGCGGCGCCAATGCCACGGCTGGCGCCGGTCACAAGCGCGATTTCCCCTGCGAATTCCATTCACCGTCCTCCCGCGGTTGCGGCCAGCGCCGACTCCAGCGTTTCCGGATCGAAAACCGGCAGGCATTGCAATGTCCTGTCGATGCGCCTGCCCAGCCCGCTCAACACCCGTCCCGGCCCCGCCTCGATCAGAATGCGAATTCCGCCGGCGGCGATTTTCTGCGTAGTCTCCACCCAGCGCACGGGACTGTAAAGCTGCCGGCGCAGGACTTCCATGATGTCCGCGGGTGAGTCATGCGATTCCACGTCGCTGTTGTGCAGGATGCCAATGCGCGGCGGCCGCATATTCAGCCTGTTCAAGGCGGTGGAAAAGCGCTCCGCGGCTGATCGCATCAATTCGCAATGCGACGGCACGCTGACCGGCAGCAACACCGCGCGCTTCGCGCCCGCCTCCGCGGCGGCCTTCATCGCCCGCTCCACCGCCGCGCGGTGGCCGGCAATGACTATCTGTCCGGGGGCGTTCAGATTGGCGCAGGCAACCACCTGTCCCTGCGCGGCGCGATCGCAGATCTGCCGCAGTGGTTCCGGCTCGAGGCCCAGGATCGCGGCCATCGCGCCGCCGCCCTCCGGCACCGCGTCCTGCATGCAACGCCCGCGCTCGGCGACCAGGGCGACGGCGGCGCCGAAATCCAGCGCGCCGGCGCACACCAGGGCGGTGTATTCTCCAAGGCTGTGTCCGGCCATGATCCCAGGCGCGCCGCCGCCGCGCTCCAGCCACAGCCGCCAGATGGCGACGCCGGCGGCCAGCATCGCCGGCTGCGTGATCACCGTGCCGTTCAATTTTTCCTCCGGTCCATCACGCACCACCCGCCACAGGTCGTAATCCAGCACCCCGGAAGCCTCCGCATAAGTGGCCTCGACGATCGGATAGCGCCTGGCGAGCGCATCCAGCATGCCGACGGACTGCGATCCCTGGCCGGGAAAGACAAAGGCGAATGACATGCGGGGGTGTATCAGTAGCGGAGCAGCGCGGAGCCCCAGGTGAAGCCGCCGCCGAAGGCCTCCAGTAACAGGGTTTCACCGCGCTTGATGCGGCCGTCGCGCACCGCGACATCCAGCGCCAGCGGCACCGAGGCCGCGGAAGTGTTGCCGTGCTCGGCCACCGTCACCACCACCTGCGACATGGGTAGTTTCAGCCTGTCCGCCGTGGCGGCGATGATTCGATGATTGGCCTGATGCGGCACCAGCCAGTCGATCTGGGATCGATCCATGTGGTTGTACGCCAGGGTCTCATCCACGATGCGGCCGAGTGTGTTCACGGCGACCTTGAAGACCTCCTTGCCCTCCATCTGCATGTAGGCCTCGCCGTTGCGCAGCCGGTCGTAGCCCTTCGATACGCCGGCGGGCACATGCAGCAGGGATTGATACTGACCGTCGGCATGCAGATGGGTGCTGTAGATGCCGGGCTGATCGGCGGCCTCCAGCACCACCGCGCCGGCGCCGTCGCCGAACAGCACGCAGGTGCCGCGATCGGTCCAGTCGATGATGCGCGACAGCGTTTCGGCCCCCACCACCAGCACCCGTCGCGACGTGCCGCTGCGGATGAATTGATCGGCGATGGCCAGCGCGTAGATGAATCCGGTGCAGACCGCCTGGACGTCGAACGCCGGACAGCCGCCGATGCCCAGCCGCGCCTGCAACAAGCAGGCCGTGCTGGGGAAAATCACGTCCGGGGTGGTGGTGGCGACGATGATCAAATCGAGCATGCCGGCGGTGATCTGCGCCGCCGCCAGCGCCCGGCGGGCGGCATGCTCGGCTAGATCGCAGGTGGTCTCCCCGGCGGCGGCGATATGGCGTTTCTTGATGCCCGTGCGCTCGCTGATCCATGCGTCCGTCGTGTCGATCCGCTTCTCCAGATCGGCGTTGGTCAACACCTGCTCGGGCAGATAACCACCGGTGCCCGCAATCCTCGAATAAACGGCGCTCACTGGGGTGTTCCCAAATAGGCACTGAGCTGGCGGGAGATCAGCTCCGGCACGTTTTTCTCAACCTCGAGCCGCGCCTCCTCGATGGCGCGCAGAAAGGACAGGACATCCGCGCTGCCGTGGCTCTTGATGACGATGCCGCGCAGGCCGAGGAGGCTGGCGCCGTTGTATTCGCGCGGATCCAGCCGTTTCTTGATCGCGCGCAGCACCGGCCGGCTGAACAGCGCGGCCATTCTGGTGAACGGGGAGCGCGTGAACTCCTCGCGCGCGAACTGCATGAGGGCGCGGGCCACGCCCTCGGCGGTTTTCAGGGCGACATTGCCGAGGAAGCCGTCGCAGACGATGACGTCCACCTTGCCTTCGAAGATATCATCGCCCTCGACGTAGCCGACATAGTTCAGCGGGCTGGCGTCCAGGAGGGCCGCCGTCTGTTTGACACGGTCATTGCCCTTGGTTTCCTCCTCGCCGATGTTGAGCAGCGCAATCGAGGGCCGCTCCTTGTTCTCGACGGCGCTGGTGAGCACGCTGCCCATGACGGCGAATTGAAAGAGCTCCTCCGAACTGGAATCCACGTTGGCGCCCAAATCCAGCACATGAGTGTGGCCGTGCACGCCGGGAAGGGCGGTGCATATCGCGGGGCGATCGATGCCGGGCAGGGTTTTCAAAACAAAGCTGGCGATGGCCATGAGCGCCCCCGTGTTGCCGGCGGAAACGGCGGCCTGCACCAGTCCCTCCTTGATGAGATCGATGGCCACGCGCATCGAGGAATCCTTCTTCTTGCGCAGCACCTGCGACGGCAAATCATGCATCTCCACCTGCTGGGAGGCGTGCCGCACGATCAGCCGCCCGCCCTCCGCGGCGCCCTGCGTCGCCAGCGTCCGGCGCAGCAGGTCGCCGTCGCCGACGAGGATCAGGGCCAGATCGGGGTGTTTGCGAATGGCGGCGAGCGCCGCGGGCACCGTGACGCGCGGGCCGAAGTCCCCGCCCATCGCGTCCACCGCGATTCGAGTATGCACGAGGCAGGTCTGACTGCGTGTATGGGCGGGCGGACTACTCGCCCGCGTTGTGAATGACCTTTTTACCCTTGTAAAACCCGTCCGGGCTCACGTGATGCCGGCGATGGACTTCGCCGCTGGTGGGTTCAATGGACAGCGTGGCCGCCTTCAGCGCATCGTGCGAGCGATGCATGCCGCGCCGTGAGGATGTTTTGCGATTTTGTTGTACTGCCATGATGGATCTCCTTACCAAAAACAAATGGTGGTGTCACTTGACCTATGAATGTTTTGCCTGACCGCCGTCCTGGAGCGACGCCAGGGCGGCAAAAGGATGCTCCTTCGCGACATTGGCCCCCCGGGGCAGTTTCACCGGACAGTCAGCCTCCGGATGCATGGCCGCCATCGGCATGCCCAGCAACAGCTCTTCCTCCACAATATGAGCCAGCGACATGGGCTCTGCCGTGACCAACAGTACATCCGCCTCGGCCGGCGCCTCGTCTTCACGCCGGATCAGCCGCAATCGCACCGGCGCATCGATCGGTATGGTCATGGCCTGCAGGCAGCGCTGGCAGGCGACCGGCAGGGCGGCGCTCACCCGGCCCGTCAGCGCCGGATGGCCCTTGCCATCCTCACCAAAACGAAAATCGATGCAAACGGCATCCACCGCCGCGCCCTTGATCAACATGGACGCCAGTCTGGGCATGCATCCCACGGCCAGCGTCCCGCCGAGGCGCGCCCCGGCTTCGGCGAGGCGCAGGGGCTCAATATAATCGGGCAATACCCCACCCATAAGGGCGGTTATTATATATGGCGGACAAACTTAAAAGCTAATCTAATCGGGCACATGTCCTTACCACCGCCTCGGCTGGTGCTGGCCTCCTCCTCCCCCTATCGCAAGGCACTTTTGCAGCGCCTGGGGTTGCCGTTCACCACGTTCGCGCCGGTGGTGGACGAATCGCGACGCGCCGGGGAGGCGGCGGCCGACATGGTCATGCGCCTGGCACGGGAGAAGGCGCGGGCCGTGGCGGCGCGCTTCCCGGCGGCCGTGATCATCGGGTCGGATCAAGCGGCCACGCTGGGATCGCAGACACTCGGCAAGCCGGGCGATTTCCTGCGCGCGGCGGAGCAACTGACATTGATGCGGGGCCGGCCGGTGACGTTTCTCACCGGGATCTGCGTGCTGGATGCGACGCAAGGCGGCGAGCAGACGGAGTGCGTGCCCTATACCGTGCATATGCGTAATTACACGGACGAGGAACTGCAATCCTATTTGCTGCGCGAGCAGCCTTACGACTGCGCCGGCAGTTTCAAATCCGAAGGACTCGGCATCGCGTTGATTGAGAAGATGTCGGGGGATGATCCCACGGCGCTCATCGGGCTGCCGCTCATTGCCGTGACACGCATGCTGGCCCGCGCGGGGATCAACGTTTTTGCCCCCGTCTCCCATTCCTCAGCGCAGTAAAGTGGACTCCCCGAGGCGGTTGAAGGCGTTTAGCAGTGTCGCACCCATGCGGTTGGTGAAGCGTTCGAAATAATCCTGTTTGTGGGTGTAATCGACGATTTTCTCCTCCTTGATCACCTCGCGGGCGACGTAGCTGCTGCTGCCCAGCCCGTCCACGAGACCCAGCTCCAAAGCCTCCACGCCGGTCCACACCAGCCCGGAAAACAACTGCGGGTCGTCAAGCTTGAGCCTGTCGCGGCGGCCTTTCTTGACGGTGTTGATGAATTGTTCGTGGATTTCGTTGAGCAGCTTCTGAATGTGCGCCACTTCGTCGGGCTTCTCCGGCGAGAAGGGATCGAGAAATCCCTTGTGCTCCCCGGCGGTCAGCAGGCGCCGCTCGATGCCCAGCTTTTGCAGCGTGCCGACAAAGCCGAAGCCGTCCATGAGCACGCCTATGGAGCCCACGATGCTGGCCTTGTCGGCGTAAATTTCATCCGCCGCCGAGGCGATGTAATAGCCGCCCGAGGCGCAGATGTCGGTGATCACCGCATAGACCTTGATGTCCGGATGTTTCTGGCGCAGGCGGTAGATTTCATCATTGATGTAGCCCGCCTGCACCGGGCTGCCGCCGGGGCTGTTGATGCGCAGAATGACGGCGGCCGTGTTTTTGTCTTCAAAGGCTTCGCGCAGGCTGCCGATGATGTTGTCCGCGCTGGCGTCGGCGTCATCGCTGATGATGCCTTGAATGTTGATGAGCGAAGTGTGGCGCCCGGCGGTGATGACACCGGTCCTCCAACTGGAACCGCTGTAGGCCGCCAGCAGCAGGAATAGATAGACGAACCCGAGCAGTTTGAAAAAAATCCCCCAACGCCGGCTGCGCCGTTGCTCGGCCAGCACCTCGAAGGCGAAGCGATCAATCAGGCGGCGTTGCCAGTCATTGCCGCCTGCGGGGGGTGGTGGAACGGATTCAGACATGCATGGCTTCCTTCGCGTGGCGGGCGAGTGCCCGGATATTAGAATTGTACCCCGGTTTTAAGTTCATCGAGCACGGAGTTCAATGCCGCCGGCAACGGGGCTTGAAACACCCATGGCGCTGCTTCCGGCTCCGGTGACGGCAGATGCAACTGCTCGGCGTGCAGGAACAGGCGCCGCAAGCCATGTTTTTTCATGGCGCGATTGAATCCGGCATCGCCGTACTTCTCATCGCCCGCGATGGGATGGCCGACATGCGCGGCATGGACGCGAATTTGGTGGGTGCGTCCCGTCTCCAGCCACACCTCCATCAGGCTGGCCTGCGGATAGACCTCCAGCGGCGCGAAATGCGATACCGATTCCTTGCCGGAACGGCTGACGCTCACGCGCCGCTCGCCGCCGGCGAGGATATTCTTGAGCAGCGGCGCACGCACGGTCCGCGCGCCGCCGCGCCAGGCGCCGCGCACCAGCGCCACATAGCGTTTTTTGATCTGCCCGGTGCGCAATTGTTGATGCAATCGCCGCAGGATTGACGGCTTCTTGGCGATCATCAAACACCCCGAGGTATCGCGATCCAGCCGGTGCACGAGTTCAAGATACACACACTCCGGGCGCTGGCGCCGCAGCAACTCGATGACGCCCAGCCGGATGCCGGAGCCGCCATGCACCGCCATGCCGCCGGGTTTGTCGATCACCAGCAGCCCCTCATCCTCATGCAGCACGGCAACCGGCATCGAGGCCCCGTCGGGGGACTGAGCCGCCCTGCCTGCCACGTGAACGGGCGGAATGCGTACCAGGTCAGCCGCCGCCAGGCGCGTCTCCGGCCTGGCCCGCCGTCCATTGATTCGCACCTCGCCGGTCCGCAGCATGCGGTATACGCGGCTTTTGGGCACATCTTTGAGCAGGCCGAAAAGGAAATTATCCACGCGCCTTCCGGCTTGTTCGTCGTCCACGCGGACATGCCGGACCGCCGGCAAACCTGGTTCCAAAGCCGGTCTTCCGCTCCCGGATCCCTTTTTATTGCCGTAATTATTCATCGCTGATATATTAGACGACCGCCGGTTAGCGGGATTTTTGCGCTAAGTTGCAGATTTTAAAAACATTCTCGCGTGTGCGGGCCTGGGGCCTGGCACCCGCCGGCGGCCGTTTGAGCGGTGGACACCACTCACATGATAGTGGGCCACGGGCGCCTGCACCATGGACGCAGGGCACCGGATACCGCTCTTAAACTACTTTACTCCACACCCCCGGGGTGGTGGGATTTGATGAGCGTGCGCGATGGCCGCGGCGCTGTCGCACAGCGGCGACGGCGGCGGCCATCCGAATTCCAATGCGCGGCAGTCCAGAGTGACGCCCGCCGGATGCCGGACGCAGACGCGACAGGATTGCGATAATGAAAAGAATGTTGATTAACGCGACTCAACGGGAAGAGTTGCGGGTGGCATTGGTGGACGGACAGAAGCTCTACGACCTGGATATCGAATCGACCGGCCGGGAGCAGAGAAAGTCCAATGTCTATAAAGGCCGCATTGTCCACATCGAGCCCAGCCTTGAGGCCGCGTTCGTCGATTATGGCGCCGAACGTCACGGCTTTCTGCCGCTCAAGGAGGTTTCCCGCGCCTATTTCTCCGAGTCCGCCGGCGGCCGCCAGAACATCCGCGATCTGCTGCGCGAAGGCCAGGAGCTGATCGTCCAGGTCGAAAAGGACGAACGCGGCAGCAAGGGCGCCGCGCTCACCACCTTCATCAGCCTGCCGGGGCGATACCTGGTGCTGATGCCCAACAACCCCCGCGGCGGCGGCGTCTCCCGCCAGATCGAGGGCGCTGATCGCGACGAGGCGCGCGACAGCCTGAATGCCCTCAACGTCCCCGAGGGCATGAGTCTCATCCTGCGCACGGCCGGCGTCGGCAAGGGGCCGGAGGATTTGCAGTGGGACTTCGATTACCTGCTCAAGCTGTGGCAGGCCATCGAGGAGGCGGCGCGCGAGCGTCCCGCCCCGTTCCTGATCTACCAGGATCGCGACGTCATCATCCGCGCCATCCGGGATTACCTGCGCAGCGACATCGGCGAGATCCTCATCGACGACCAGTCGCTGTATGAGAAGGCGGCGGACTTCATGCAGCACGTCATGCCGCACAACCTGAAAAAGCTCAAGCTCTACAGCGACAGTGTTCCGCTGTTCACGCGCTATCAGATCGAAAGCCAGATCGAATCGGCGTTTGACCGCGAGGTCACCCTGCCCTCCGGCGGCTCCATCGTCATCGAGCCGACCGAGGCGCTGATCACCATCGACATCAATTCGGCGCGCGCCACCCGCGGCGGCGACATCGAGGAGACCGCCACCAACACCAATCTCGAGGCCGCCGAGGAGATTGCCCTGCAGTTGCGCCTGCGCGACCTCGGCGGGCTGATCGTGATCGATTTCATCGACATGATGAACCCGCGCAACCAGCGCAACGTGGAAAACCGGCTGCGCGAATGCCTGAAGGTCGATCGGGCGCGGGTGCAGATCGGCAAGATTTCGCGCTTTGGCCTGCTCGAGATGTCGCGACAGCGGCTGCGTCCCTCGCTCGCGGAATTCAGCCACATCGTCTGCCCACGCTGCAGCGGCAACGGCGCCATCCGCAGCGTGGAATCCCTGTCGCTGTCCATCCTCCGCCTCATCGAGGAGGAGGCCATGAAGGAGTCCACTGTCAAGGTGGTGGCGCAGGTGCCGGTGGACGCCGCCACGTTTCTGCTCAACGAAAAGCGCCGCGAGATCCACCGCATCGAGGAGCGGCACAAGATTGGCGTGGTGCTGGTGCCCAACATCAACCTGGAGACGCCGCACTTCAAGCTGGAACGCCTGCGGGAACAGGATACCGGCCATTCGGCGCACAGCGAAAGCAGCTACAAGCTGGTGGCCGCGCCCGCGCTTGAGCAGCCGGAGTTGCCGCAACCCTTGAAGCCGCTCCACGAGGAGCCGGCGGTCAAGGATGTGCACAAACGGCTGCCGCCGCGAACCCTGCCGACGGCCGCCGTCGATGCAGGGCTCTGGGGAACGACCAAGCGCTTCTTCTCGCGGCTGTTCGGCCTGGCGCCCGCCAATGACGCGGGTTACCACGAGACTGCACCGGCCGAGGGCCGCCCCCGCCCCTCCCGGCCGCCTCGCGCGGCCGCGTCGAAGGCGGGCCGCGACGGCAGGCATCGTGGCGGAGGCCACCGCCCCGAAACCGCCAAGGCGGCGGAACAAGCCGCCGCACCCGCCCCCTCTTCCGAGGTCCGGGCGGAACGGGCGGCGGAAGAAGAGGAGGTTTCGGAACATCGACGCGGCGGCCGCCGCCGGCGTGGCGGCCGCGGGGGGCGTCGGCGCCGTCGCGAGGCGGACCGGGGGCCGCAGATGCACACGGAACGTCAGGGCGGGGATCGCGCCATCCCCCTGCATGAATCAGAATCCGCCACAGCCGGCGAAGGACCGGCTCAAGCCGGAATGGATGCGGAACATGACGCCGAGGCGATCACGGAGGTGCATCCGCGTTTCCGGACGGAGTCGGCGGAACCTCAGGCCGCGCGGGAAGACGAATCCCCATCCCTTGCGGATGATTCCTACCAGGAGCGCTCCGTGCCCGCCGATGATCGCGGTCCGGAGGAGGAAATCACGGAAATCAATCCCAACCGCCCCCGGGATCCCTCCGCGGGGGCGTAGCGCGCCGGCTTCAGTGTTCGCGGGAGGTGTGGAACCGTACCTCCGGCCAGCGTTCCAGGGTCAATTCCAGATGCACGCGGCTGGGCGCGAGATAGGCCAGACTGCCGGTGGCGTCTCGCGCCAGATGCGCGTACAGTTTTTCCTCAAACTGTTTCAAGCGGCCGCTGTCGACGCATCCCACCCATCGTGCCGCGGCGATGGGGACCTGCTCGAAGCCGCACTGCACGCCGTATTCATGTTGCAACCGCCAGGCGACGACTTCAAATTGCAACATCCCCACCGCGCCTAGAATCAACTCGTTGCCCGCCAGCGGGCGGAACATCTGGGTGGTGCCCTCCTCGCTCAGCTGCGTGAGGCCTTTTTGCAGCGCCTTCATGCGCAGGGGGTCCCGCAGCACGACGCGTCGGAACAATTCCGGCGCAAAATGGGGAATGCCGGTGAATTTCAGATTTTCGCCCTGGGTGAAGGTGTCGCCGATCTGAATCGTGCCGTGATTGTGCAGGCCGATGATGTCGCCGGCCCAGGCGGTCTCCGTCGCGTCGCGATCCCGGGCCATGAAGCGCAGCGCCCCCTGCAACGCCATGTCCCTGCCGGTGCGCACCTGACGCACGCGCATCCCGTCGTGATAGCGGCCGGAGCAGATGCGCACGAAGGCGATGCGATCGTGGTGCGCCGGATCCATGTTGGCCTGGATTTTGAACACGAAGCCGCTGAATTTCTCCTCCATGGGATCCACGACGCGAGTCAGGGTGCCGCGGTGGCGCGGCGGCGGCGCGTGGGCCACGAAATAATCCAGCAACTCCCGCACGCCGAAGCTGTTCAGGGCCGAGCCGAACAGCACCGGCGTCTGTTTGCCGGCGAGGAAGGCGGCCTCGTCCGGCGCGGTGGCGGCCGCGCGGGCCAGTTCCAGCGCCTCCTTCACGCCGTCACCCTGCCAGGCGAGGGCGGCCTGTACTTCGGGATGCTCCAGGCCGTCCACCAGACAGCCCTCGCCCGCCTCGCCGCCCCCGCGCGAGCGGATGAGCCGCACGCGATGATCCTGGAGATGAACGACGCCGCGGAAGTCCCTGCCCGAGCCCAGCGGCCAGGTCACCGGCGCGCACTGGATGCGCAGAATACGTTCGATCTCGTCCAGCAATTCCAGCGGGTCGCGGCTCTCGCGATCCAGCTTGTTGATGAAGGTGATGATGGGGGTGTCGCGCAGCCGGCACACCTCCAGCAGCTTGATGGTCCGCTCCTCCACGCCCTTGGCGGCGTCGATGACCATCAGCGCCGAGTCCACCGCCGTCAGCGTGCGATAGGTGTCCTCGGAAAAATCCCCGTGGCCCGGCGTGTCCAGCAGATTGATGACGCAATCGCGATAGTGGAACTGCATCACCGAGGAAGTCACGGAGATGCCGCGTTGTTTTTCGATCTCCATCCAGTCCGAGGTGGCGTGGCGCGAGCTCTTGCGGCCCTTGACGGTGCCGGCGATCTGGATGGCGCCGCCGAGCAGCAGCAGCTTCTCCGTCAGCGTGGTCTTGCCGGCGTCCGGATGCGAGATGATGGCGAACGTGCGCCGCCGGCTGATCTCGGCGCGGATGGCCTCCGCCGGCGTCGCCGGCGCGGGCCGGCGGATGGGGGATGCGCGGATGCTCAACTAGGCGCGCTCCAGAATGACGAAGGCCAGCGCGTAGCCGCGCTCGTCGGCAATGCTCAAATGGCTCGCCGCGATCCGATGACGATCCAGCACGCGGCCCAAATGGGCGCCGGGGTCGAAATACGGCCGTCCCCGCCGGTCGTGCGCGATGCGGATGGACCGCCAGGAAAGCACGCGTCCGATGCCGCTGCCCAGCGCCTTGACCAGCGCCTCCTTGGCGGCAAACCGCTTGGCGAGAAACCGCGATGGCCGGTTGGAACGCATGTATTCACGCATTTCCTCGGGCGCGAGCAGGCGCCGCGCCAGGCGCCGTCCAAAGCGCCTCCGCGCCGACTCGATGCGCGCCACCTCCACCATATCCACGCCGACGCCGAAGATCATGCGCGCGCCCGCCGCAAGCACAGTTTCATCTCGCGCACCGCCGCGGGCAGCCCGCTCATCACGGCGCGGGAAATGATCGAGTGGCCGATGTTCAATTCGCGGATCTCCGGCAGGGCGGCGATGGGCGAGACGTTTTCATAATGCAGGCCGTGGCCGGCATTGACCTGCAGGCCGATGGCCCGCGCCCGGCGCGCGGCCTCACGAATGCGATTCAATTCCCGCTCCCGCTCCCCCGGCGTGGCGGCATTGGCATAATGTCCGGTGTGCAGCTCGACCACCGGCGCGCCGGTCTCGCGGGCCGCCTCCACCTGCGCTGGATCGGGATCGATGAACAGCGACAGCCGCACGCCGGCCGCGGTGATCCGATCACAGGCCGGCCGCACTTGATCGACCCGGCCGGCCACGTCCAGGCCGCCCTCGGTGGTCAGTTCCTCGCGGCGCTCCGGCACCAGGCAGCAATCCGCGGGCTTCAGCCGCGTGACGAATACGATCATGTCCTCGGTCATCGCCATTTCCAGGTTCAATCGAATCCTCAGCGCCGCCATCAATCGATGCACGTCATCCTCCTGAATGTGGCGTCGATCCTCGCGCAAATGCACCGTGATGAGATCCGCGCCGGCCTCCTCGGCCAGCAACGCGGCGTCCAGCGGCGAGGGATAGGACGTGCGCCGCGCCTGCCGCAGCGTGGCGACGTGATCAATGTTTACACCCAGCAATGGCGCCGTTGAGGGCATGCGTATTGAATTGGGGTTGGTTCAAAAAGGCGTGCATTCTACAGTGAGTCTTTACACGTGAACAGCAACGACACGGGCGGCTTTCGCAACAGCTTGCCAGCCGGTGGTCAGCGCACCCAGGCGCGGGTGGTCAGCGGCCTGTCACCCAGATGCACGGCGAGCAGGCCGCGCAAAAGCCGCTTGAGTTCGGGCCACAGCTCGCGCGCCGGCGGCTCGCCGCCCGCCAGGGCCCGCAAGCCCGCACCGCTGACGGCAATGGCATCGTCGTCATGCTCCCACGCGGTGCTCGGCCCCTGGCTTACGCGGTAACCGTAACGCCTGTCGTTTTGCACGGGGAGACCCGTCACCGCGTCGCGATCCAGGATCGGCGCATAGCCGATGGCGCGCAGCAGCCGGACTTCAAACCGCCGCAGCGGCCATTCCGGCCGCTCCTCGACGCCGAGTTCGCGCAGCGCCTGGTGGTAGATCTCGAACAACTCCGGCTGCGGATCGGAACGATGCAGCAGCCGCAGCAGCAGTTCATTCATGTAAAACCCGTTCAGCAGTCTGGACGCGCCCAGATGCACGGGCCCCACGGACTCCACCCCCGTCAGCACCGGCAGTTCGCCCCTGCCAGCCCAGGCCACGTTGAGCATTTGAAAAGGTTGCAGGGCGGCAGCCCTGCCTCCGCCCCCCTTGGTCGGCGGACGGGCCGCTCCCTTGGCGATCAGCGCCACGCGTCCATGCCTGGAGGACAGCATCTCCACGATATAGCTGCTTTCCTGGTAGTTCCGCCGGTGCAGCAGGAAGGCCGGATGCCAGTCTGTCCGCATTATGAGACACCCCTCATGGCCGGCGCTTCATCGGGACAATCCAAGTTCGCGCAGCCTGCGGGCGTCATCGGTCCAGCCGCTGCGCACCTTGACCCACGTCTTGAGGTGAACGCGCCTGCCGACCAGGGCTTCAATGTCGCGCCGGGCGCGCTCGCCGATGAGCTTGAGCATGGCGCCCCGCCTGCCGATCACGATCGCCTTCTGCCCCGGCCGCTCCACCCAGATGGTGGCGTCCACGCGCACGCCGCGGGCGGACTCCTCGTATTTGTCCACGACGACGGCGGTGTGGTATGGCAGTTCCTGCTCCAGGTTGCGCACCAGCTTCTCGCGGACGATTTCCGCGGCGAAAAACCGCTCCGGACGATCGCTGAGCTGATCCGGGGGATACAGCCATGTCTGCCGCGGCAGGTGGCGGCAGATCGCCTCCTCCAGGCGATCCAGATTGTCCCCCCGGCGGGCGGAGACGGGGATGATTTCCGCCCACGCGCCGCGCGTCTCCACCTGCTTCAGCAGCGGCAGCAACTCGCCCTTCCGCTTCAGTTTATCCACCTTGTTCGGCAACAGCAGCACCGGCGCATGAACGTCCCGCAGTTGCTCCTGCACATGGTCATCCCCCTTGTGCCAGCCCGCCGCCTCGATGAGAAACAGGACCACGTCGACATCGCGCAGCACCCGCAGGGCTTCGCGGTTGAGGCAGTGGCCCAGCTGCCTTTCGGGACCGCGATGCAGTCCCGGCGTATCCACGTAGAGAATCTGGTTTTCCGCGCGGGTCTTGATCCCGAGCAGGGCGTGGCGGGTGGTCTGCGGCTTGCGCGAGGTGATGCTGAGCTTGTGCCCGACGAGTCTGTTCAACAGGGTGGATTTGCCGACGTTCGGACGCCCGACGATGACGACGTAGCCGCAGCGCTGCGCCGCCGCCGCGTCCTCCCGGGGGGAAGCCGCCAACGTCCGCTCAGGCTCCAAGCCGCGTCAACACCAGTTCCGCCGCCGCCTGCTCCGCCGCGCGACGGCTGCCGCCGCGACCCTGCCACGTCCCCGGGAGCGCCGAGGTTTCGCATTCCACAATGAACCACTGCTGGTGCGCCCCGCCCTCCGTGGCCTTCAGATGATACACGGGCAGCGGCAGACGTCTGGCCTGCAGGTATTCCTGCAGCCGGGTCTTGGGATCCTTGGCGGCGGCCTCGAGGGTCGCGTCGGCGATCATGGCGCCATACAGCCGCCGCAGGGTCCGGGCGCAGGAATCAAAACCGGCGTCGAGATAAACGGCGCCGATGACGGCCTCCAGCGCATCGGCGAGAATGGATGCGCGACGGCCGCCGCCGCTCTTCAGCTCACCCCCGCCCAGCCTGAGGAATTCACCCAGGTCGAGTCGCCGGGCGATCTGCGCCAGGGTTTCGCGCCTCACCAGCGCGGCCCGGCGGCGGGTCAGACGGCCCTCGTCGCTGTCCGGGAAGCGATCGTAAAGCTCCTGGGTGATGAAAAGATTCAAAACGGCGTCACCCAGGAATTCCAGGCGTTCATTGTGGCCGGCGCCGGCGCTGCGGTGAGTCAGCGCCGAGCGCAGCAATTCGACATTTCCAAATCGATGGCCGATTCTGTCGGCGCACTGCTGCAGTCGTTGCGGATCCGTCAGCATCAAGGGCGGTTATTGATCCTTCACCGGCAGGATGACGGTGTAGCTGAAATTCAGCGCCAGATCCAAATCGCCGTAGAAGTTGTTTCGTATCTCGTATTCCAGCGTCATGGTGCGATTGCCGTCCTCGTCCTTGTCTATGGTCAGTTCATCCTTGAGGGTCTTGATGAATTTTTCATCGATGCCCTGGATGACAAAATTATTCATCAGGTCCTTCTGGATTTCCGAAGGCGAGGCCGCGCCGATGTTGGGCATGTTGGCCACGGACTTCATGGACTGTATCACCGCGAATTTTTCCGAGTAAATGGGGAAAAGCCGCAGCGCCACAAAGGCGAAAAAGGCAACCAGGATTGCCACCATGAGGAAGCCGATGAAGGTGAAACCTTGCTGATGACGATGTGCTGACATAAACCCTCCTCTGAGTCCGGTCGTGGTTTTACTTGATGCGACTGCCAAGGCGGCTCCATTCCCAGTCCAGGTTCATCCAGATCAGGATGGCCTTGCCGACAATGTTGGCGTCGGGAACCTCGCCCCAAAAACGGCTGTCCATGCTGTTGTCGCGATTGTCGCCCATGACGAAGTAACTGTCCGGCGGAACGATTATATCCGCGTTCCGCGGCGGCCGCTCGGGGAACAGCAGAATGCTGTGATCGACGCCGTCCAAGTGCTCAAGACATACCGAGGCGCCGGTGTGGCTGACATAGCGCCCCCTGCCTTCGTATATTCCGGTTTCCTCGACCGCGATTTTTTCATTGTTGATATACAGCGTCCTGTCCTGGTAGACCACGTGATCACCGGGCAGGCCGATGACCCGCTTGATGAAGGGTGTTTTGCCGTCCACGGGATACCTGAACACAATCACGTCGCCGCGATGCGGCCTGCCCAAATCGAGCACCTTCCAGTTCACGACCGGCAGGCGCAGGCCGTAGACATATTTATTCACCAGGATGAAATCGCCGTCCAGCAGCGTGGGCATCATCGAGCCGGAGGGGATGCGGAAGGGTTCCACCAGGAACGACCGCAGCAGCAACACCACCAGAAACACGGGGAAGAAGGATTGCGCGTAGTCCGCCCACCACGGTCGCGCGGGCGTCGCGCCATCCGGCCGGCGCAGCCTGCCGCGACGGGGGGCGAACACCCACGCATCCACCGCCCACAGGCCGCCGCTGACCAGGGTCAATACCGTCAGCACCAGTCCAAAATCCATGCTTGAGTGCATTGTCATCCGTCCTTTCCAATATCCAACACGGCCAGGAAGGCCTCCTGCGGAATTTCCACCGTACCGAACTGCTTCATGCGGCGCTTGCCCTCCTTCTGCTTCTCCAGCAGCTTGCGCTTGCGGGTGACGTCACCGCCGTAGCATTTCGCCAGCACGTTTTTTCGCAATGCCTTGACGGTTTCGCGCGCCACGATCTGCGACCCGATGGCGGCCTGGATGGCGATCTCGAACATCTGGCGGGGTATGAGCGTCTTCATTTTTCCCGCCACCTCGCGCCCGCGGCGCGCCGCCTGCTCCTGGTGCACGATGGTGGACAGCGCATCCACGCGGTCGCCGTTGATCAGGATGTCCAGCTTGACCAGCCGCGCGTGCCGGTAGCCGACGAAACTGTAATCCAGCGAGGCATAGCCGCGGCTCACCGATTTCAGGCGGTCGAAGAAATCCAGCACCATTTCGGAGAGCGGCAGCTCGTAACTCACCGCCACCTGTCCGCCCAGGTACAGCAGTTTTTTCTGCACGCCGCGACGCTCGATGCACAGGGTGATGACCTGCCCCAGGTATTGCTGCGGCACCAGGATGTCGGCGCGGATGATGGGCTCGCGGATCTCGGCGATGCCGCCCTGCGGCGGCAGCCGGGCGGGATTGTCCACATACATCACCTCTCCCTTCGTGGTCAGCACCTCGTACACCACGGTCGGCGCCGTCGTGATCAATTGCAGGTTGTATTCCCGCTCCAGACGCTCCTGCACGATTTCCATGTGCAGTTTGCCCAGAAAACCGCAGCGGAACCCGAACCCCAGCGATTGCGAATTCTCCGGCTCGTAATGCAGGGCGGAATCGTTGAGCCGCAGCCTGGCCAGCGCCTCGCGCAGCGATTCATAGTCGGCCGGATCGGTGGGATACAAGCCGGCGAACACGTTCGGCTTGATCTTTTTGAAGCCCGGGAGCGGCGTGGCCGCCGGCCGTGCGCTGTCGGTCAGGGTGTCGCCCACCGGCGCGCCGTCTACGTCCTTGACGCCGGCGATGACCCAGCCCACCTCGCCGGCGCGCAATTCCTTGCGATCGATCTTCTTCGGCGTCGACACGCCCACGCGGTTGACTTCAAAATCGCGGCCGGTGGACATGACCCGCATTTTCCCGCCCACGCGCAGGCTGCCGTCGACCACGCGCACGAGCGACACCACGCCCAGGTAGTTGTCGAACCAGGAATCGATGATGAGCGCCTTGAGCGGCGCCATCGGGTCGCCCTTGGGCGGCGGGATGCGCCGCACCAGCATGTGCAGCAGTTCCGGAATGCCCGTCCCCAGCTTGGCGCTGACCGCCACCGCGTCCCTGGCGTCGATGCCGATGATCTCCTCGATTTCGCGGCGCACGCGTTCCGGTTCCGCCGCCGGCAGATCGATCTTGTTCAGCACCGGCAGGACGGTCAGCCCCTGGTCCACCGCCGTATGGCAGTTGGCCACGGACTGCGCCTCCACGCCCTGGGCCGCGTCCACCACCAGCAGCGCCCCTTCGCAGGCCGCGAGCGAGCGGGACACCTCGTAGGCGAAATCCACGTGGCCGGGGGTGTCGATCAGATTGAGGCAGTACGTCCTGCCGTCATCCGCCTTGAAATCCAGCGTCACGCACTGGGCCTTGATGGTGATGCCGCGCTCACGCTCCAGATCCATGGAGTCCAGCACCTGATCCTCCATCTCGCGCGCGCTCAAGCCTCCGCAGGCCTCGATGAGCCTGTCGGCCAGGGTGGATTTGCCGTGGTCGATGTGGGCAATGATGGAAAAGTTGCGGATGTGCTCCATCGCAGGCGGCGGGGTTCCGGTGGTTGGGTGTCAGTGGGCAGCCCGCGCGTCTGATTGCGGACACAGCCTGTAATCAGGGTCGCGATTCTAGCCGAGATCGCCGGCAGCTCAAATATCCGGCTGTGGGTTGTCATCCGTCCGTCTTTCCAAAAAACGGAAATCGCTTCACGAAGATCGCGGCGCGCCGGCGACGGCCGTGGCCGGCGGAGTCCGCTTGAGTCCTTGAACTCAGCCGCTCTTGGGCGGCATCTTCATGGCCAGAAACAGCGGATTGCCCCGCCGCTGCACCAGCACCGGCACGGATTTCCCGGACGCCAGCCGGCCCACGACCTCCTTGAACTGTTTCGCGCTTTGAATTTTCTCGTTGTCGACCATCAAAATGACGTCGCCTTCCCGGATGCCGGCCCTGAAGGCGGGGCCCTGGTCCACCTTGTCGACCAGCACGCCCTGATCCGTGAGATCCAGTTTCTCCCGCTGGCTGTTGCTGAGATCCTTGACCGTGATCTTCAACTGCTCGCTGCGGGTGCCGGAGGGCGCGGCGCCTTCATCGGTCGCCAGCATCTGGGGCTCCTCCTTGGGCAGTTCCCCCACCTCGACTTGCAGCCTTTTCTCCTGCCCGTCGCGCAATACGGTCAGCGGCAGGCGATCGCCGACGTGGGAGTTGCCCACCAGGGGGGGCAGATCGGCGGAACTGTCGATGTCCTTGCCGTTGTACGCCACCACCACGTCGCCCGGCTGCACGCCGGCCCTGGCGGCGGGACCGTCGGGCACCACCTTCGACACCAGCGCGCCGTGCGGCTTTTTCATGCCGAAGGACTCCGCCAGATCCTGGGTGACGTCCTGGATGAGCACCCCCAGCCAGCCGCGGCTGACGGTGCCCTTGTCGCGCAGTTGCTGATAGACGTTCATCACCACCTCGATCGGTATGGCGAACGAGATGCCGACCGATCCACCGGTGCGGCTGAAGATTTGCGAGTTCACGCCCACCACTTCGCCGTCCAGGTTGAACAGCGGGCCGCCGGAGTTGCCTGGATTGATGGCCACGTCGGTCTGTATGAACGGCGTGTAATTTTCATTGGGAAGCGTGCGGCCCTTGGCGCTGACGATGCCGGCGGTGGCCGAATGATCGAACCCGAAGGGCGAGCCGATGGCCAGCACCCACTCGCCGACCTTGAGATCCGTCGAACTGCCCGGCTTGACCGTGGGCAGATCGGTGGCGTCGATCTTGAGCACGGCGATGTCGCTGCGCTCGTCCTGGCCGATGAGTTTGGCCTTGAGTTCGCGCCTGTCGCTCAGCCGCACCACAATCTCGTCGGCGTCCTTCACCACGTGATAGTTGGTGATGATGTAGCCGTCCTTGGAGATGATGAAGCCGGATCCGAGCGACTGGCTGGGCACCGCCTCGCCGGGAATGCCGTCGGGTCCGAAGAACTTGTTAAGAAAATCATTGAGCGGGCTGTCCTCGGGCAAGTCGGGAATCTGGAACTCGCGCGGCAGGCCGTGTCTGCCGCGGTCGACCTTGGAGGTGGTGGCGATGTTCACCACCGCCGGTCCGTTGTCCTCGACCAGCCTGGTGAATTCAGGCAGCGAGCGCGCCTGAGCCGGGACGGACGACGCCAGCCAGCACAATCCCACCGCCAGCAGCGGCAAAGCACGAATTTGAAGCATGCGCAAACCCCGATAGATTGGTCGGATTAATTTTATAAGAGTCTCAAGGCTCGGGCGCCATAGACGAGGCGATCTGCCGCACGGTCAGCGGCGGCACTTCGCCCACCGCGGTGATCTGATGATCGCCGACCAGCATGCTGTAGGTGCTGACGGCGCCCACCATGGAGAAACCCTGCAACGGCTCCTGCGACTGATCGGCCTTTTCGACAAACACGGATATCACGGCGATGCCGTCGGAATAGGTCAGGTTTTCCACCGGCAGCTGGTGCGCGGGGATGATTTTGACCTCATGTTCCCGGAGCGTGAAGCCCTCCGGGAGCCAGTGCGCCTGCCAGTGGGTCTTCTCCGCCCCCGCTTGCGATTGGGCGGCCGCCTCGGCGGCGGCGTCAGCGATCCCGACAGGCTGATAGTCCCGGCTCTGCGCGGACGGCGCCAGGTCGCCGTCGGAAATGTCCGCCGGCGCGTTGAGTTGCGTGAAGAGTATCTGCTCCAGCGCGGAACCCCGGCTGTTGACCACGTCCGACTTCAGCAATAAATACGTGGCGTCATCGATCCAGAGACGATAGCCGTAACGAAACGCGTGGCGCGGCTGTATGCCGATGACGGTGGCGTTGCGATTGGCCAGCCGATCCCTTCCCAGCGTCACAAAGCGATAGAGACGCGAGGTTTCATCGGCATTGTGTATCCATCCCGGAAACAGCGACGGCGGCTGGTTCTTCTGCACGATGACCGAGTGCGATTCGGGGAAGTAACAGCTGACGGTGCCGTTGTTGCGGACGACTTCGTGCGGCGGGCCCGACAGCGACACCAGGCGTTCCTCCTCCACGCCGTCGCGGTTGCGATGGACGATGCGCATGCTGTCGACGGCCTGGCCGCGCTGGTAGACCAGAATGCCGTCATAGTTCTGCTCCCGGACCGCATCCTTCATGCGGTTGAAAAGCTCCTGCGCCGACAAGACCACCTCGGCGGCGACCGCCGTCAGCGGGACGGCCAGCGCCAGCATGAGCAACCATGCCGCCGGCCGCTTGAGCGTGCCGCGTGTCAGGGACATGAGATCAGGGTTGCTCGGGTTCGTAACCGACCACCCGCACGTAGGGCATGCCGGGGCTGCCGATGAGCGCGCGTTGCTCGCTGTAGTTGACCAGATAGCTGTTCAACCGGGAGCGCGGAATGGGCTTGACCACGGTGACAGGTTGCGCCGCTGCCTCATCAGCGGGCCAGCTTGCCGATGGCGGACCAAATACGACGGTGGTGCCCGTCCTGGTCCCCTCTGCCGGCGCCGACGCCAGGGAAGTTGTCGAATTCACGGCCGCCGGATATATGCCCGTCATGCGCGGCAGAAGCATCACCGCCGCTGCGGCCACGGAGGCGGCGACGGCCAGTCCTGCAAGGGGTCTGAACCATTGCTGCGGCGCAACGGCACGTCGTCGACGCGGCGCCAGCAACGCGGGCTCCTTCGCCATGGCGTTCCTGACCCTCTGCGCCAGGTCGCCCGGCCAGGCGACTCGGCCGGGGGCGCGGATGACTTCGCCGATGAGGTGATATCGCATCCACGTGCGCCGCAATTCATCGTTCCCGGCAATCACGCCGGCCATTCGTGCCGCCTCCGGCGGCGTCAGAATGCCGTCCTTGAAGGACGACAATCGTTCCTTGTCTGCTTCATGATGTGCCATAAAAATCACTCCAAAAGCGGGCGCAGCTTGCCATCGATGGCCTCCCGCGCCCTGAAAATTCTCGATCGCACCGTGCCGATGGGACAGGCCATCACGGTCGCAATCTCCTCATAACTCATCCCTTCCAGCTCGCGCAGGGTGATCGCCATGCGCAAATCCTCGGGTAGACCGGCGATGGCCTTGGCGATCGTCTGTTGTATCTCCTCAGTCAACAGCAGATTCTCGGGTGTTTCCCAATCGCTTTGCCAGTCCTCGATTTCCTGCTCGCCGTCCTCGTCGCCGCCCGTCATCGCCTCCGGCGGACGCCGGGACAGGGTGGCAAGGTAATTCTTGGCGGTGTTGATGGCGATGCGGTACAGCCAGGTGTAAAAGGCGCTGTCACCGCGAAAGTTCGGCAACGCGCGGTAGGCCTTGAGGAAGGCCTCCTGAGCCACGTCCAATGCGTCGCCGGGATCACGTACGAATCTCGACACCAGCTTGATAATCTTGCTTTGGTACTTGAGAACCAGCAGGTCGTATGCCTTTTTGTCGCCATGCTGCACCCTCTCCACCAAGGCCACATCTGCGCTGTCTTCGGCCACCGGGCCCGCTCCTTAAGTGTCAACTCACAGCGCCCGAGTCTGAAGGCATAGACCCCGGGACGCCTGGATAGTTTCAACGCAACAGCGGCATCATCGTATAAGATGACGCCTTGATTTTGGCGGATTATCGGCGATTACCGAATGAGCCAGCAACAGCAGGACTGCGATGTACTCGTGATCGGCAGCGGCGCCGCGGGCCTGAGCCTGGCCCTGCATTTGGCCGAACAAGCCGCCGGCGGCATCCGCGTGGCCGTGGTATCCAAGAGCCGGCTGTCGGAAAGCAACACCCTCTACGCCCAGGGCGGGGTCTCGGCGGTGGTGGACGCCAGGGACTCCATCGCCTCCCACGTGACCGACACCATGGAGGCCGGGGCCGGCTTGTGCCGCCGCGAGGTGGTGGAATACGTGGTCGAGCGGGGCCAGGAGTGCATCCGCTGGCTGGGGAGCCTAGGCGTGCCCTTCACCACCGTCACCGGCGCCGACGGCCACACCGAACTGCACCTGACCCGCGAGGGCGGCCACAGCCACCGCCGGGTGGTGCACGCCGCCGACGCCACCGGCCGGGCCGTGGAGGAGACGCTGGAGGCCCGCGTCCGCGGCCATCCACGGATTGCCATCTTCGAGAATCATCTGGCCATCGACTTGATCTACGGCGCTAAGCTTGCGCTCCCCGAAAACCGTTGCCTGGGCGCCTATGTCTACGACCGCGGACGGCAGCGCGTTGTCACCTTCCGCGCCCGTTTCGTGGTGCTGGCCACCGGCGGCGCCGGCAAGGTGTACCTCTACACCAGCAACCCCGACGTCGCCACCGGCGACGGCATCGCCATGGCCTGGCGGGCCGGCTGCCGGGTGGCCAACATGGAGTTCATCCAGTTCCACCCCACCTGCCTGTATCATCCCCGGGCGAAGTCATTCCTGATCACCGAGGCCATCCGCGGCGAGGGCGGGCGGCTGCTGCTGCCGGACGGCAGCGCCTTCATGCACAAATTCGACCCGCGCGCGGAACTCGCGCCGCGCGACATCGTGGCCCGCGCCATCGATCACGAGATGAAGCGCCTCGGCGCGGATTGCGTTTATCTCGACATCAGCCACCGGCCGGCGGAGTTCATCCGCGAGCACTTCCCCACCATCCACGCCCATTGCCTTGAATTCGGCATCGACATGACGCGCGAGCCCATCCCGGTGGTGCCGGCGGCGCATTACCTCTGCGGCGGCGTCGTGACCGATCTCAAGGGCCGCGCCGATCTGCCGGGCCTCTACGTCATCGGCGAGTCCGCCTGCACCGGCCTGCACGGCGCCAACCGCATGGCCAGCAACTCGCTGCTGGAGTGCTGCGTGTTCGCCCAGGCCGCGGCCACCGACATCCTCGCGAATCTCGACGCCGTTCCGCCGCCGGCGGCGCTGCCGTACTGGGACGAAAGCCAGGTCACCGACTCCGACGAGGAGGTCGTGGTGTCGCACAACTGGGAGGAGGTGCGGCGCTTCATGTGGGACTACGTCGGCATCGTGCGCACCACCAAGCGCCTGCAACGCGCGCTGCACCGCGTGCAACTGCTGCATTCCGAGATCGCCGACTACTACGGCAACTTCCGCGTCACCAACGACTTGATCGAGCTGCGCAATCTGGCGCTGGTGGCGGAATTGATCATCCACTCCGCGCTCCTGCGCCGCGAGAGCCGCGGCCTGCACTACACGCTGGACTATCCCAATCGCGACGATCGGGTCTGGCAGCGCGACACCGTCTTGAGCGCCGACACCCTCGCCGCCGTCAGCCGCCAATAATCAAGAATGGACATCCTCTCCCACGGCCTCTGGGGCGGCATCACGGTCGGCCGCAAAGGCAGGCGCAGCTTTTGGATGGCGTTCGCCTTCGGCGTGATGCCCGATCTGTTCGCGTTCGGGCCGCTGTTCGCCAATCGCATATTGATCCATGGTCTCGATTTTATGAATCACCTCGGCAGGCGGCCGGATCCGGCGTCCATCCCCGCCTACGTGCACAGCGTCTACAACGTGACGCACAGCCTCGTGGTGTTCACCTTCGCGTTCGCGGTGGTGTGGCTGGTTAGAAAGAAGCCGCTCCTCGAGATGGGCGCGTGGGCGCTGCACATCGTCATGGACATCTTCACGCACAGCACCGCGTTCTTTCCGACGCCCTTCCTCTGGCCGCTGTGGGAGACGCATTTCAACGGCGTGCCGTGGTCGCACCCGATCATTTTCGTCCCCAACGTGCTGCTGCTCGCCATCCTCTACGCCTGGTTCCTCCTTGGAAAGAAAAAGTCCCGGTAAATCCCGAGGCGTGTACCCGTCGTGCGTCCCCTGGTGCTACTCACTCCAGCTCATAGCCGGCCTCGCGTTGATGACGAATCGCGAGAACAAGCACCGTGTCGTCCGGTTCCTCGTAGCTGTACAGGGCCACATACCCGGACCGACCGCGGGAAATCACAAGCTCTCTCAGGCCATTCTCCGCGGGCCGGCCGATGAAGGGATGATTGGCAAGGATATGCACGGCTTCCGCAATGAGGTCCACCATGGCCGGGGCAGCTACGGGATCGGACTCCAGCAGGAAGTCCGTGAGGCGCTCAAGATCAGTAAAAGCCTGCCGCGAATAGATTAACCGCGCCAAGTCCTTGCCCTTGGCTTCGAGGCCGCCTTTCCCTGCGCGCGAGCACGCAGGTACAAATGGACCTCGCCAGCAGCGTAGCCCCGGCCCGAGCGGATCGTTTCTTCTCTGGACCGTTCCGCTTCCGAGAGGAGCCGGGCGCGCCTTTCAGCGGCAGTCGCGACCTGCCGGATTGCATCCACCATGAAGGCATGGGGCGTCACGCCGCGATGCTTTGCCGCAGTGACCGCCAGCCGCTTTACGTCCTTGGGTAATTTGAGCGATGTCGTGGCCACAACGCCTCCTGGGTAACACCATGGTAGCACCCAGGAGGACGGGCTTCAATCCGCTGCGTTGCCGTCCATGTCGTCTAACGCCATGGCACACTAGCGTGAGGCCGGTTGCGGGGCTCGCGTGTGCCGCCGATTGTTCAACTCATTTGACCTGGTACTTCGAAAGCAACCCTTGCAACTCGGGGCCAGTGATTATGCGCAGGCGACCGTTCTGTCGTACCATTTCGAGGGCGTCGCGACTGGCATCGGCGTTTGTCACGACAATGCCTTGGGAGTAACTGGGGTCTGCCGAAAGGACGCCGAGGAGTTGTTGCAGAACAGGTCTCCCAACTGGGTCAGACTGGTACTTGCATTGAACGGCAAGCTTCTGAATTGATGTGCCTGTCTCACGAGTTGCTACTACGTCAACCCCGCCGTCCCGTGAAAACTGCGTAACACGAGTTGTAAACCCCATGACGGAGAACAGACGACCAATAAGTTGCTCAAAGCCTCTTGGGTCTATCGGCTGTAGTGGATTATTCGCGAGCTGGTCACGCTTGTACCTCTGCAATGGCTTGAATCCGTGCTTGGTCAAAAGTTCATCGTAAATGTCAAACAGAACGTCCTCGCTTATCTCTACAGAAAGGCTGTCAATGACGTCGTCGTAGAGGCGCTGCTTAGCGATGGTCTTCTGAAGCACCAATTCTTCGATAGTATCCTCAACCCACAGATGGTATACGAAGACCTTCTTGGTCTGGTTAGGCCGATGCGCACGTGCAGTCGCCTGATTCGTTACGGCTGGATTCCACCAGTGGTCAAAGTGAACGACATAGTTCGCCGCAACTAGCTGGTTCAATCCGAGACCCGCGGTGCGAGGATGGCCGAGAAAGATCCGCTTGTTGGGATCGCACTCGAAAGTAGCAAGCAGAGCCTGCTTCTTGCGATCTGAATCTGCTTCGGAATAGTTGAGGGTCCCAAATGCACCTAGTTCCTTCGCAAGCCAGTCAGTTCCTCCGAATTGGTCTTGTCGGTACTGTGTGAATATAAGAACCTTGTTGCCAGCATCGCAAATGTCAGCGAGGTTCTCTAGCAGCCAGTCGAACTTAGCACTTGCACCGGTTTCAGGATCGCGATTACATATTTTCTTCAACTCCCCGATCAGCGTAACGATGCTGTGTGCGGTTATTTCTCTTTGCTGGCTTTGCAGGGCTACAACATGCTCCTTTTCCATACGATTGTAGGTGCGTTGTTGTTCATCGCCGAGCCGCAGCCAGATCTGGAACTCCTCTTTCATTGGCAGATCCTTCAAGACATCCTCTTTGCGCCGGCGCAAGAAGTATGGCGTGATCAATTTTCGAGCGTAGTCTGACGAAACGTCGTGGTTGGGAAAAAGGCCTGGTTTCAGGAAAGCAAAGATGGACGCTAGTTCTGAAATCCTGTTTTCGATCGGTGTGCCTGTCAAAGCCCATTTGTAGCGGCAGCAAAGCTGGCGAACTGCCTGGGAAATTCCAGCTGAGCGATTCTTGATGCGCTGAGCTTCGTCAATAATTACGAGATCAAACGCGTGGTTGTTGGCAGTAACAAGTTGATCAATGTCCTGTCTAAGTGTGTCGTATGTTGTTATCCAGATATGAGCTGGCATCGTCCAACAAACCTTCCTGTGCTCTGCTGTTCCGCGAACGACCGTTGTTTTGAGAGAGGGCGCCCATTTCTCTAGCTCGCGGTCCCATTGGGGCAGAACACTGAGAGGGGTGACTATCAGCATTTTGCGGATATCTCCTCGTTGGAACAAGAGCCTAGCCGCAAGTGCACTCTGGACAGTCTTCCCTGTGCCCATGTCATCGCCGAGTAAAGCGGACTCTCGCTCTACGAGAAACTTGATTCCCTCCCATTGGTACGGATAAGGCGCGTATCGCGGTGGCAGGTCCAGGACATCAATGAAGTTATGATCAATCGGAGGCTGCAGAAGGGGCAGAAGCAAGTCCCAGATATCTGCACCTTCGCGCCATGTGTGATTTCGGTCAACCTTACTCTCTGTAAAACTCTTTCGATAGCCGTTGACCCTTTCTGTCTTTTTGGTTTCAAGGCCGAAGTCGGAGAATAGTGGCTGCTGTCCACTGGGTGAGTCCTTCTTGAAGTGTTTTCCATCAGTGGCATATTTTCCAAGTGGATTAAAGAGATTCTCTGAAATGACTGGCAAGACCTCAAAGATCGAGGTTGCCTCTACTACCTCACCTGGTTCGAGTAATCGCGCGAGGGCGTGCTGTGTGTCAGGAATGAGGAGTACATCAGAAGTCTTGAGGTGAAAAGTGCGCTCCTCGACGAGGACTGACTGTGAGAAGCCCCCCATCTCTGGGAAAAGATACTCGATAGGGTTCGTCGTAAGGAGTGAGATCGAAAATGAGAGAGAAATCGGTTCGACGGACGGTTCGGCTAGCTGGGATAGCTTCTTGCCCAGTCGGTATCGGAAGCGCTGAGAAAACGCAACCAAGCGAACCTCTACTTATTTGGCACTACACCTTTTTCGTGCAACAGCTTGAGCGCCTTCTCGATTCGCGAGAATGGCTCGATTAGGTCGAAGCGTGCGAAGACACTGGTAAGGTCTGGTAGGGTCGCACTGATGTCGTCTGCGTGCTGCCAGTGACAGGTCAGCACGATAGGATTGAATTTACCTGATGGACTTGACAGCAGTTCACTTTTCGCTGGGGTATCGGGGTCTTGCTGCGTCGCGAGTGTGGATCCTTGCTTCGCCACGAGAAACAGCGGCTTCTGGATGTTTTTCCGCAACTCGATAAACTCCTCCTGTGTGACAAACACCGCGTCATATTTCTCTTTCACTGCCTTGAGCAGAGGCCGCGCAGTTAGTTCGACAGCCATGTGAGCCTTCAGCGTACTACCGTACAGTATCTTCTGGACAGCGCTGGGTTGTATTGCAGACGTACAACGGAACTCGATCGGCTTGCCTTGGAAATCTGTCACAAGGACGCCACCACGAAATACATCTCGGTCCAATTCGGTGAGCGATATAAAGGCGAGGGTCTGTAACGTTCTGACTTGTGATGCCTCTGGCTTTGGTAATGATTGGTTATCCATCGCCATTTCCCTTTTTTATATTTCGGTCGAACACCAGTGCTAAGTAGCGGGCCGCGAGTGCAGCGAGCGGACACCCCCTAGAATACGTAGTAAGAGGGCGACAGTAACGCGAGAGCACGCTAAGCTATTTGTGTTATTTCTTCAAGTATAGGCAAGAAGGTTCAGCACGACGGATACGAAAGACGCGATAGCGAGGATTATTACTGGCCAGAGCATGTAACGCGTGTAGTGCTACGTATAACGATAGGCGCTAAAAATGTGGGGGTCTTCCCCGCCTACCCACGCTCGACAGCAACATTTTTACATGCATTATCAAGTAATTAGCGCCATTCTGCTTTTGTTTCTTTCCTTGAGATGAGTTCTAGGAGGGAGTCTTGAGCAGGGCCAGCAAGGCGTCCTCGTCGAGGATTTCAACGCCGAGTTCGCGGGCCTTGTCGGCCTTGCTGCCGGGATCGGCGCCCATGACCACGTAGTCCGTCTTTTTGGAGACGCTGCCGGAGACCCTGGCGCCGAGCGCCTTTAATTTATCCGTCGCTTCGTCGCGGGTCAGTGAATTGAGCGTGCCGGTGAGCACGAACGTTTTCCCCGACAGCGGTTGCTGTCGCGGGCGCGGCGGCAGATCCTCCCAATGGATGCCGGCCTGACGCAGACGGCGGACATAGTCCTTGTTCTCGGCGCGATGGAACCAGGCGGCGATGTTGGTGGAGACCACCGGGCCGATGTCCTCCACCGCCTGCAACTCCTCCTCCGTCGCGTGCATCAATTTTTCCAGACTGCCGAAGTGCCGCGCCAGCGTCTCCGCCGTCGCCTCGCCGACATCGCGGATGCCGAGCGCGTAGATGAAGCGGGAGAGCGTCGTGCGCTTGCTTTTCTCCAGCGCCTCGCGCAGGTTGGCGGCCGACTTCTCGCCCATGCGCGGGAGCGACAGCAGTTGCCCGTCAGTCAGGCGGTAGAGATCGGCGGGCGTCTTGACCATGCCGGTCTCCACCAGTTGCTCGGCGAGCTTCTCGCCCAGGCCCTCGATGTCCATGGCGCGGCGCGTGGAGAAATGCAGCAGCGCCTGCACGCGCTGCGCCGGGCATTGCGCCCCGCCCGTGCAGTAATGCGCCGCCTCGCCCTCCTCGCGCACCACCGGCGAGCCGCAGACCGGGCATTCCGTGGGCATCTTGAACGCGCGCGCGCCCGCCGGCCGGCGCTCCGTGAGCACGCTCACCACCTCCGGGATGACATCGCCGGCGCGGCGCACGATGACCGTGTCGCCGATGTGCAGGTCCAGCGCACGGACGAAATCCTCGTTGTGCAGCGTGGCGTTGCTGACCGTGACCCCGCCGACGAACACAGGCTTGAGCTTCGCGAGCGGCGTCACCTTGCCGGTGCGTCCCACCTGCACCACGATGTCCAGCACCCGGGTGAGCTGCTCCTGCGACGGGTACTTGTGCGCCACCGCCCAGCGCGGCTCGCGGGTGACGAAGCCCAGCCGCTCCTGCAAGTCCAGCCGGTTGACCTTGTACACCACGCCGTCGATGTCGAACGGCAGGTGATCGCGCTTCTCGCCCATCTCGCGATGAAACTTGATCAATCCCTGCGCCCCCCTCGCCACCGCGCGGTACTCGCACACCGGCAGGCCGAGCTTGATGAACCAGTCGAGCACGCCGCTGTGCGTGGCCGGCAGCCTGCCACCCTTCACCTCGCCAAGCCCGTAGGCGAAAAACGACAGCGGCCGCTGCGCGGTGACGGCCGGATCGAGCTGGCGCACGCTGCCGGCGGCGGCGTTGCGCGGGTTGACGAAGATCTTCTGCCCGCGCGCGCTCTGCTGCGCGTTCAATCGCGCGAAGTCATCGCGGCGCAGATACACCTCGCCGCGCACCTCCAGCACCGCCGGCGGATGCGCGTCGTGCAGGCGCAGCGGAATGGAGCGGATGGTGCGGATGTTCTGCGTCACGTCCTCGCCGGTCTCGCCGTCGCCGCGCGTGGCGGCGAGCGCGAGCCCGCCGTGCTCATAGCGCAGGTTGATCGCCAAGCCGTCGAATTTCGGCTCGGCGGTGTATTCCACCGGCGGATCATCGTCCTTCAGCTTCAACTCGCGCCGGATGCGGGCGTCGAAGCTCACGGCGCCGCTGGGCTCCGTGTCGGTCTCGGTGCGGATCGACAGCATGGGCACGGCATGGCGGACCGGCTTGAACTCCGCCAGCGGCCGGCCGCCGACGCGCTGCGTGGGCGAATCGGGCGTGACCAGATCCGGATGTTCTGATTCCAACTGCTGAAGGCGCGCGAACAGGCGGTCGTACTCGGCGTCGGGGATGGTGGGCTGGTCCAGCACGTAGTAGGCGTAGTCGTGCCTGCGGATTTGCTCCCGCAGCGACTCGATTTGGGCCGCGGCCTCCTTTTTGCCGCTCATGGCTGCCGCACCGTTCGACGCATGTGCTCGATGCCGGCGGCGCTCAGCGGCTCGCGCACGTCATCCAGCACCCGGCCCTGCAGCCGCTCGGCCAGCCGCTGGGCGGTGTTCAGCATCAGCTCGAACACCATCCCGGGATCGAGCCGGCACGGCAGGCACAGGAACAGCGCAATGCCGGGTGTGGTGAAGCGCTCCATGGCCGAAAGATCGAAACTGCCGGGCTCCAGCATGTTGGCGGCGCTGAACAGCGGCTGGGGACCGTGCAGCTGGCCAGCACCGTAGTGATGGAAGATGGACAGCTCGCCGAAACGCATGTCGACGGCGGCCAGGGCATCGAGCAGATCGCCCCCCTTGAACTCGCGCTGCGCCGGCGCCGCCACGTACAGGGTGACCACGCGCTCAACGTCGCGCCAGGAGGCGGCCTCGTCGTCGAACGTGAGCGGCATCTGGGCGGGCGGCGGCGCGCCGCGCGCCGGGCGTTTCGATTTGGCGGCCGCCGCCGGCGTCAGCGGATCGCGCCGGGCCTCACGCACCCAGCCGCTCAGCTCGGCCAGCGCGCCGGCGTAATCCACCCCCTCCTCCTCGCGACGGGCGGAAAAGGATTCCAATCCCGGCTGAAGGCTGGCGGAGGATCGCGCGCGCTGTGCCCGTCGACGCGCCGCATGACGGCGCCACAACACCGCAGCCACGAGCAGGATCAGTCCGGCGGCGATTCCGATTGCCAGCGTCATCATGGCGCGCGGGAGAAACCTTCCCCAATCAAGGTCAGCGGCTTGAAATTATAACTTGCGCCGTGCCTGCTAGCGCTCCGGGCCGTGATTTGCGTGGAAAACCGACCGTCCTATGGCGCGACAAATCACGCAATGCAAATCCCCCCTCACCCCCCTTTACAAAGGGGGGCCGGAGGTTGGTCGGCTCGAAGCCGGAGGTCTGCACCCCCCTCTCCCCTTTACAAAGGGGGGCCGGGGGGATTTCACAGGCGGTACTCGGGCAATTCTTGATGGACCGGCGAGCGGTGAGCGCGCGCGGCAAAGTGGCCGGGCTGCGCGGTGGCTTTGCAGCAATCCGCTCAAGCGGTGGCGGCCATGCGCACGGCCTCCTCCATGTTCACCGCCACCAGCCGCGACACACCCGGCTCCTGCATGGTGACGCCGATCAACTGCCCGGCGATCTCCATGGTGATCTTGTTGTGGGTGATGAACAGGAACTGGATGTCGCGCGCCTTCTGCTTCAGCATCTCGCACAGCCGCACCACGTTGGCGTCGTCGAGCGGCGCATCCACCTCGTCCAGCAGGCAGAACGGCGCCGGGTTGAGCTCGAAGATGGCGAACACCAGCGCCACGGCGGTCAGCGCCTTCTCGCCGCCGGACAGCAGATGGATGGTGCTGTTGCGCTTGCCCGGCGGCCGCGCCATGACGGTGACGCCGGTCTCCAGCAGATCCTCGCCCACCATCTCCAGGTAGGCGTGGCCGCCGCCGAACAGGAGCGGGAACAGCGTCTGGAAGCCGGAATTGACCCGGTCGAAGGTCTCCTTGAAGCGCGTGCGGGTCTCGCGGTCGATCTTGCGGATCGCCTCCTGCAGCGTGGCCAGCGCCTCGGTCAGATCGGCGTGCTGCCGATCCAGATACTCCTTCCGCTCGGACAGCGTGGCGCACTCGTCGATGGCCGCCAGGTTGATGGGGCCGAGGCGCTGAATCTTGCGGTTGAGCTCGCCCAGTTTCTCCTCCCATGCCGGCACCTCGGCCTCCGCCGGTAATTGCGCGATCACCTCCTCGAGCCTGCCCGCGGCCGCCTCCACCTGCTCCTGCACGGCCTGCATGCGCACTTCGACGGCGCCCGTCTCCACCCGCACCCGCTCCAGTTCGTCGCGGCGTTCCGACAATTCACGTTCCACCGTCAATCGCCGCTGCTCGGAATCCCGCAGCTGGCGATCCAGCTCCTGCACCTTCTCGCGGGCCTGCTTGAGCGTGCCCTCGGCCTCCACCCGCAGCTTCAACAGCGCCTCCCGCTCGCCCTCCAGCACCCGCATCGGGGCCACCGATTCCTTCAGCGCCGTTTCCAGTTCCCGCTGCCGCTCCTGCAGCCGCCGCAGCAGCGTCTGGTTGCGCGCCACCGCCTCCTCGACGGCGGCGCACTCCGAGACCACGCCGCCCCAGCGCAGCGCCGACTGGCGCAGTTGCTCGTGCGCCTGCTTCCAGTGCTCGCGCGCCTCCTGCAAGGTTTGCTGCAGATGCTCGCGCGCCCTTTGCTGGCCGGCCCGCTCCTTTTCCAGCCGCGCCGCCTCACGATGCGCCTCGTGCATCGTCTCGCGCGCGCGCGCCATCGCCTCCTCGTCGAGCGCGATTTGATCGTTGATTCCGGCGATCTCCTCCTCCACGCGACGCCCCCGCGCCTCCATCTCCTCCAACCGCGCGCCGTGCGCGGCGAGTTCCGATTGCAAGGCCGCCATGCCGCCGTGCGACTGTTCCATGGCCGAACGCAGGTCGTTTTCCTGCGTTTCCAGATCCGCAAGCTTTTTCTGCGCGGCCCCGGATTCGGCGGATAATTTTCCGATGCGATCCTCCAACGCGGCGAGCCGCTGCTGCAATTCCTGAAGCTCCCGCGCCCGCGCCACCAGGCCGCCCTGCGCCGGGTCGTGATGCACGTCGATCCAGCCGGGACCGAGCCGCGTGCCGTCGCGCGTTACGATGCATTCGCCGGCGCGCAGCGCCTTCACGTGCGGCTTGGCCGCGGCGACGTCCTCGGCGACGTAAATCCCATTCAGCAAATCGTCGAGCGGCCACGGCGCCTTCACCTTGGACGCCAACGTCGACAACGGCACCGAGGGGGATTGCACGCCGGCGGCTGTGGCGCGCCGGGTGGCAAGCGCCGTGACGCGGCCCTCGCTCAACGCGGCCATCGCCGGCATGGCCTTGTCCAGGTCCGGCAGGCACAGCGTCGACAGCGGCAGCGGGCAGGCGGCCTCCAGCGCCCGCGCCCACCCGGATTCCACCTCGACCGCGCCGGTCAGCCGCGGACTCTTCTGCCAGCCGTGCTTCTCCAGCCATTCGCGCATGCCGGGCCGATCCAGCCCCAGCGCGGCCTGTTGCAGCGCCTCGGCGGAGGCCAGCCGGCCGCGCAACATCTGCCGTTCCTGCCGCAATTGATCGAGCCCGTCGGCGAGGCCCCGCATCCTCGCGCGCAACTCCCGAACGGCCGATTGCAGTTCGTGATGCCGCCGCGCCATGTCCTGATGTTCCGATTCCGCGGAGGCAAACCGCGTCCTCAGGGTTTTTATTTCACCGGCAAGGCCCGCGGGCTTGAGCCGTGAGAGCTCCTCCTTCAGCGCGTCCACCCGCCGCCGGCCTCCGGCGATGTCCTCCTGCAAATGCTCCAGCCGGGCCTGTTCCAGTTGCTCGGTGCGGGACGCCTCCGCGTAGCGATCGTTGAGGGAGTCCCATGCCGCCTGCCATTCGTGCATGGCCTGCTCGGCGGCCTGCACCTTCGCCGCGGCGGCCTGCTCCTGCTGTTCCCGCTTCTTCTGCTCGGGCTCGCGTTGCTGGCGCTCGGCGGTGAGCGCGGCCAGCCGCTCCCGATCGCCGGAGATTTGACGTTCCGCCTCCGCGATGCCGGCGCGCGTCTGCGCCAGCTCCTGCTCCATGCCCTGGCGCCGCTCCGCCGTGTGCTGAATGTTCTGCTCGGTGCGCGCCAGATTGCCGCTGATCTGATAATAATCGCTCTGCAACGCGTTGAACTCGTCGGTCGCCGCCGCCTGGGCCTCGTGCTGGCGCGCGATTTCGGCCTCGGTCGAACGCAGCGCGGCCAGCGTCGCCTCGACGGCGTTGGCGGCGGCTTCGCTCTGCGCACGCCGGGCGTCGGCCGCGGCCTTGAGCGCCCGCCAGCGCAGCGCGTGCAGTTGCATCTGCGTCTGCCGCTCCTCCTGCTTCAACTGCTGGTATTTCTCCGCGGATTTGGCCTGCCGGGTCAGGTGCTGCAACTGCGTTTCGAGCTCGGTGCGGATGTCGTTGACGCGGGCGAGGTTTTCGCCGGCGGCGTGCATGCGGTTCTCGGTCTCGCGGCGGCGCTCCTTGTACTTGGAGATGCCGGCCGCCTCCTCGAGGAACATGCGCAGCTCGTCCGGCCTGGCCTCGATGACGCGCGTGATCATGCCCTGCTCGATGACCGAGTAGGTGCGATGGCCGATGCCGGTGCCGAGGAACAGATGAATGATGTCGCGGCGGCGGCAGGATGCGCCGTTCAGGAAATAGGAGGAGATGCCGTCGCGCCCGACCTGGCGCTTGATGGAGATCTCGTTGTAGCTCGCGTACTGGCCGCCGAGCTTGCCGTCGCTGTTGTCGAACACCACCTCGACCGAGGCCTGCCCGACCGGCTGGCGCGTGGTGGCGCCGTTGAAGATGATGTCGGCCATCGAATCGCCGCGCAGATGCTTGGCCGACATCTCGCCCAGCACCCATTGCAGCGCGTCGACGATGTTCGATTTGCCGCAGCCGTTGGGGCCGACGATGCCGGTCAGATTGCCGGGAAGTTCGATGACGGTGGGATCGACAAACGACTTGAAGCCTGAGAGCTTGATCTTGCTGATGCGCATGACGCGAGAATACACAATTCCGCGCGCCGCCGACAAGCGCGCGGAAACGCAGCACCCGCCATGCAACCGGCTGATTATTTTCCGGTTGTCGGAAATCGCCCGCCGCCATAAAAATCCGGCGCTGTGTTATCTTAACCGCCGGGAAATTTCGAGTACCGAGCATGCCCAGCAAACCCGGCCGCGATCTGGAAGCCTTCGCCAATCCGGCGCCGGCGCGCGATTACACCATCCACATCCGCATGCCGGAATTCACCTGCCTGTGCCCGAGGACCGGCCAGCCGGATTTCGCCGTCATGGACCTGCACTACGTGCCCGACCGGCTGTGCGTGGAGCTGAAATCGCTCAAGCTCTACATCTGGTCGTTCCGCGACGAAGGCGCCTACCACGAGGCCGTCACCAACCGCATCCTCGACGACATTGTGCGTGCCTGCGCGCCGCGCTACGCCCGCCTGACCGCGGCCTTCAACGTGCGCGGCGGCACCTATCCCACCATCGTCGCCGAATACCGCAAGCCCGGCTGGCAGCCGCCCGAGCCCGTCGCCCTGCCCTGAACCCCACCAATGCTCGGCGCATTCCTGGAGGGCGCACACTATGTACACACCGGCGCGCGGCTGCTGGGCCGTCCCGGCGTGCGGGCCCACGTGCTGATCCCGCTGTGCATCAGCGCGCTGCTGTTCACCGGCGGCCTGTGGTGGCTCTGGGACTGGCTGAGCCACCTGATGCACATGCTGCTGCCGGCGTGGCTGAGCTGGTTGCAATACCTCGTCTGGCCCATCGCGGCGCTGGCCGCGCTCATCATCCTGTACTTCGGCTTCAGCCTGGCCGCCAACCTCATCGGCGCGCCGTTCAACGGCTGGCTCGCGGAGGCGGTGGCGCGCCACCTCGGCCGCGGGCCGGCCGCGGCGACGGGCTGGCGCCATCTGCCGGCTGAAATACTGAGGGGTTTTCTCACCGAACTGCGCAAGCTCGGCTACATCCTGCTCCTGTCCATCCCCTTCCTGCTGCTGCTGTTGGTGCCCGTCGCCGGCGCAGTGCTGTGGTTTTTCTTCACCGCCTGGCTGCTCGCCTACAATTACCTCGACTATCCCATGAGCCTGCACGGACTCGATTTTGCGACGCAGCGCCGCTGGCTCAGGGAGAACCGCTGGCTGTGCCTCGGCTTCGGCGCGGGCGCGCTGCTCTTGAGCCTGCTGCCGCTCGTCAACTTCATCGCCATGCCGGCGGCGGTGGCCGGCGCCACGGCGATGTACCTCGATCGTTCAGGTTCCGCCTTGACCAAACGGCCTTCTTGACCTTTATTGCGCCCCGTCACTTAATGCGGGTAATATCGCCGCCTGTTTTGCGAGGCAGGAGAAAATGTATGGCCGCAAAAAGGAAGTCCAAAGCGAAAAAGAGACCCCTCGCCAGGAAGGCCAAGCCCATGAAAAAAAAGGCGGCGAAGCGCGCCGCGCCCAAAAAGACCGTCAGGGCGGAGAAGAAGCCGGCGCCAAACAAGGCCAGGGCGAAAGCCGCCGCCGCGCCGCCCAAAAAAGCCGTCAAACCGGAACTCAAGGTGGTGATCTCAAGCGCGCCGCCCAGGACCGCGGTCAAGGCCGCCGCGCCGGCGCCCAGGGTGTTCCCGACCCGCCCGCTGGCCCCCATCAAGCCGCCGGACACGATCAAGGGCCCCAAGACCCCCGTCACGCCGTACCGCCGCTCGGCGGGCGAGGACTACATGAATCCCAAGCAGGTCGAGCACTTCCGCCAGATCCTGCTCAACTGGCGGCGCGAACTGATGGAGGAAGTGGACCGCACCGTGGCGCACATGCAGGACGACGCCGCCAACTTCCCCGATCCGAACGACCGCGCCACCCAGGAGGAGGAATTCGCGCTGGAACTGCGCACCCGCGACCGCGAGCGCAAGCTCATCAAGAAAATCAACGATTCGCTCGCCGCGCTGGACGCCGGCGTTTACGGCTACTGCGAGGAATGCGGCATCGAGATCGGCGTCGAGCGGCTGGAGGCCCGGCCCACGGCCACCCTGTGCGTGGACTGCAAGACGCTCGACGAAATCCGCGAAAAACAGCGCGCGTGATAATTTGGTAATCACATCGCCCGCGAGAAAGCCACAATAAAACCGCCTCTCCCCCTCGCTGGAGGGCCCCAATCAAATTCCCTCTCACCTTGAGGGAGGGGGCCGGGTGAGGGGAGCGAAAAAACATCTTCACCCTCTCCCCAACCCCTCCCCCCTCAAGGGGGAGGGGGCCAGAACGTTACGCGCCAGCTTTATTTCCCTCTCCCCTGGCGGGCAGAGGGAGAAGAACCAATGGCGGGTGTTCTGGTTCACCGCTCGTTGCCTGCATCCCCTCTCCCCTGGCGGGAGAGGGTGAGGGAGAGGGGGTTGATGAGTAAAATCCTCATCCCCCCCCGTCGAGGAGAAGGGAGCAGTTTTCCCCTCACCTCTCGTGCAAACCACCACTGATTCACCCCGCCGCTTGCGGGAGAACCAAATTGCATCCCCTCTCCCCTGGCGGGAGAGGGTGAGGGAGAGGGGGTTGATGAGTAAAATCCTCATCCCCCGTCGAGGAGAAGGGAGCAGCTTTATTGGCCGCGCTCGGCAACAAGATCACCCCCGCGTCGTCTCGCGCCGGCTCATACACCGGGCGCTTCGCGCCCTCGCCGACCGGGCCGCTGCACTTCGGCTCGCTCATCGCCGCGCTCGGAAGTTTCCTCGACGCCCGCGCCCACGGCGGCCATTGGCTCGTGCGCATGGAAGACCTCGATACGCCGCGCAATTCCCCGGGCGCGGCGAATGCCATTTTGCGCGTGCTCGATGCACTCGGCCTGCACTGGGACGGCAGGGTGATATACCAAAGCACCCGCCGCGAGCAGTACATGACGGCGCTGGAACGGCTTGAAAAGGAGGGGCGGCTGTTCGAATGCGCCTGCACGCGCGCCGAAGTCGGCGACAAACCCTATCCCGGCACCTGCCGGCGCGGCCTGCCGCCCGGCAGGCGCGGCCGCTCGCTGCGCCTGCGCCTGCCCAATGAGGCCCTGGCCTTCACCGACGCCCTGCAAGGTGAATTCAAACAGCACTTGCAACGCGAGGCCGGCGACACCATCCTGAGGCGCGCCGACGGCGTCATCGCCTACCATCTCGCCGTGGTCGTGGATGACGCCGCGCAGGGCGTCACCGACATCGTGCGCGGCGCGGACCTGCTGGATTCCACGCCCCGGCAGATTTACCTGCAACGTCTGCTCGGCCTGCCGACGCCTCGCTATCTGCACCTGCCGGTCGCGCTCGGCAGCGACGGCCGCAAGCTCAGCAAGCAGAACGGCGCCGCCGCCATCGACAGCCGGCAGGGCGGCGCCCTGCTCTGCCGCGCCCTGCGCTTCCTCGGCCAAACGACGCCCGCGGAACTGGAAGCCGCCCCTGCTGCTGAAGTGCTGACATGGGCGGGGCGTGAGTGGAGACCCGGCTCGGTGCCGGTGAAAAATTCATCCGCGCCTGGTTAGACGACGAACATCGCGACGGCGGCGCCGGACATCAAAAGCGCGGTCACGGCGACCACCGCGCGGCCGAGGTTTGAACTCGGCTGCCCGGCCATGACGTGCCGGTCCATGGCGACCGCAAGGATGCCGAACAGCAGCACCGGCGCCAGCACGCCGTTGATGACCGCCGTCCAGTACAGCGCCTGCACCGGATTCACGTCCGAAAAGTCCATGCCGAGGGCCGCCGCGGTCGACAGCAGCACCACCGCGTAGAACGCCCGCGCCTTGTGCGCCTTCTCATCCAGCCCCTGCCGCCGCCAGCCGAACACCTCGGCCAGCGCGTAGGCCGCCGATCCCGACAGCGTCGGGATGGCGAGCAGGCCCACGCCGATGATCCCCATCGTGTAGAGGATCGCCGCGCCGTCGCCCGCGATCGGCCGCAGCGCCGCGGCTGCCTCGCGCGAGGTCTCGATGTGCAGGACGCCGTGCCGGTGCAGCGTGGCCGCCGTCGTCACCATGATGAAAAACATCACCACGTTGGAGAAGAACGTGCCGACGCCGACGTCCAGCTTGCGGTTCAGTATCTCCTCGGCGGTGGCGCCGCGACGATGCCGGCGGGTGCGCCGCCCGATGGCCTTCTCCTCCTCCACCTCCTGCGAGGCCTGCCAGAAAAACAGGTACGGGCTGATCGTGGTGCCGAGGATCGCCACCAGCATCTGCCATTCTTCCGCCGATCGCGGCAGCGACGGCAGCAGCGTCGATTTCACAATCGCGCGCCAGTTCGGGCTGACCACGAAGGCGCACAGCACGTAGGCGAACAAAAAGACCGCCAGCCACTTCAGCGTATTGGCAATCTGCACATACCGCCACTGCACCGTGGCCCAGCTGATCCCGCCGGCGAACAGCACCACCCAGATGTGCGACGAGGTGCCGCTCAGCATTTCGACGGCGTCGGCCATGCCCGCGAGATCGGCGCCGATGTTGATGGTATTGGCCACCAGCAACGCCAGCGCCGCCGCGACCACCAGCCAGCGGGGAAATTTCTTCTTGAGCCCGAAGGCGAGCCCCCTGCCGGTCACCATGCCGATGCGCGCGCACATCATCTGCACCGCCGCCATCAACGGCCAGGTCAGGAACGCCGTCCACAACATGCTGTAGCCGAACTGCGCGCCGGCGATCGAATAAGTGGCGATGCCGGAGGGATCATCGTCCGCAGCGCCCGTGATGAGTCCCGGCCCCAAGGAGGACAAAATCCGCCGCAGAGTGATTTTTGGACCGTGTTTGTGGTGGGCGGAAGTCATCATGTTACTGTAACTTATTTCAATTTCTTTGAGTATTACCCGAGACCACTTTTGCAGTGCATCAGTTCAATTTTTCCAGCGCCACGGATCGAGGCCCCGCCCTCAATCCGATCGCGCCATGATTTCCGTCGCCGGCCCGCCTCCCGTTGGGGCGCGATCCAGCCCGGCGCCCTTCCCCCGCCCGCCGGATTGCTGATATAAAAGCAGACAGCGGAGGACGAAGGGGCGGTGGAACAGCACTCCCTCAACAACATAAGAACGATCGCGCTCGTCGGTCAGGCCGGAAGCGGCAAAACCACGCTGGCGGAGGCGCTGCTCGTCAAAGCGGGCGCCCTCCCCGCGCCGGGCAGCATAGAACGGGGAACAACGGTCTGCGACTACACCCCCCTCGAAAAGCAGCAGCACCACTCCCTCAAACTCGCCGTCGCAAGCTTCACCACCCAGAACACCAGGATCCACCTGCTCGACGCCCCCGGCTATCCCGATTTCGCCGGCCATTCCATCCCCGCGCTCGCCGCGGTCGAGACCGCCGCCGTCGTCATCAACGCACAGAACGGTGTCGAAATGATGACCGGCCGCTTCATGCAGTGGGCGGCGGAGCTCGGCCTCGACCGGCTCGTCATCGTGAACAAGATCGACGCCGAGAACGTCAACCTCGAAGCCCTGCTCGAGCAAATCCAGGCGGCCTACGGCCGGGAATGCCTGCCGCTCAACCTGCCGGCGGGGAACCGCGCCAGGGTGTCGGACTGCTTCTTCGCGCCCGCGGGCGAGACCGATTTCTCCTCCGTCAAGGAGGCGCACCAGCGGCTCGTCGAGCAGGTCGTGGAAGTGGACGAGAAATTCATGGAGGCGTATCTCGACAAGGGCGACGTGGCGCCCGAGGAACTGCACGAACCGCTCGAACGCGCGCTGCGCGAGGGGCACCTCATCCCGGTGGTGTTCACCTCGGCGAAGACCGGCGCGGGGGTGGCCGAGCTGCTCGACGTGATCGTGAAGCTGCTGCCCAACCCGACCGAGGGCAACCCGCCCGTCTATTTGAGCACGCCCGCGGACGGCGGCGAGCCGCGGGAGATCCAGGCCAGTCCCGATCCGTCGAAGCACGCGCTGGCGCACGTCTTCAAGATCGAGATCGATCCCTACATCGGCCGGCTGGCGGTGTTCCGCGTGCACCAGGGCCGCATCACGCCCGGCACCCAGCTCTACATCGGCGAGAACAGAAAGCCCATCAAGCCCGGCCACCTCTACTCATTGCGCGGCAAGCAGCAGACCGAGCTGCACGAGGCGCTGCCCGGCGACATCTGCGCCATCGCCAAGATCGACGACATCCAGTTCAACCACATCCTGCACGACTCGCCCGCCGACGCCAACGTGCACGCGCGGCCGCTGCAACTGCCGACCTCGGTGTTCGGGCTGGCCGTGCAGCCGAAGAAGCGCGGCGATGAGCAGAAAGTCTCCGACGTGCTGCACAAGCTGTCCGCCGAGGACCCCTGCTTCCGCATCGAGCACAACGCCCACGCCAACGAAACCGTGATGCGGGGCTTGGGCGAGATGCACCTCAAGGTGATGTTCGAGAAGATGTCCTCGCAATACAAACTTGAACTCGAGACCAAGCCGCCCTCGATTCCCTATCGCGAGACCATCGCCGCGAAGGCCGAGGGTCACAGCCGCCACAAAAAGCAGACCGGCGGCGCCGGCCAGTTCGGCGAGGTGTACCTGCGCATCGAGCCGCTGGCGCGCGGCGCGGGCTTCGAGTTCGTCGATCAAGTGAAGGGCGGCGCCATCCCGGGCCAGTTCATCCCCTCGGTCGAGAAGGGCGTGCGCGGCGTGCTCGACACCGGCTTCCTCGCCGGCTACCCGCTCCAGGACGTGCGCGTCATCGTCCACGACGGCAAGAGCCACCCGGTCGACTCCAAGGACGTCGCCTTCATGCAGGCCGGCCGCAAGGCGTTTCTGGATGCGCTCGGCAAGGCGCGGCCGATCGTGCTCGAGCCCATCGTCAACATCGAGATCACCGCCCCCGAGGATCGCATGGGCGACATCGCCGGCGAGCTCTCCGGCCATCGCGGCCACATCAAGGGCTCCGACTCCCCGCGCCCCGGCGTGGTGCAGATCTCGGCGCAGGCGCCGCTCTCGGAGCTCGAACACTTCCCCGCGCGGCTCAGATCAATCACCGCAGGCCACGGCTCCTACAGCCTCGAATTCAGCCACTACGACCCGGCGCCGCCGCAGCTCCAGCAAAAACTCGTCGCCGCCCACAAGCCCGCCGCCCAGGAAGACGACTGACCCCGCGGCAGGGGTATGCTTGCCGGTAATAACGAGTAACGTTAATATCCACCCGTGATCAAGTCCTTTGCGGACAAGGACACCGCCCGCGTGTTTGCCCGAGGGTTCGTGCGCCGGCTGCCGCCGACTCTGCATCCGGTGGCCTGGCGCAAGCTTGCGCAGTTGCATGCGGCGACGCGCCTCGACACCCTGCGCCTGCCACCGGGCAACCGGCTCGAGGCCTTAAAACGCAATCGCGCCGGGCAGCACAGCATTCGCATTAATGACCAGTGGCGCATTTGCTTTGTCTGGAAACACGGCGACGCCTATGAGGTCGAGATCACGGACTACCACTGAAGGAGAACGACATGACCAGACGCAAATTTAATCCGGTGCATCCCGGCGTGGTGCTCGCCGAGGACTTCCTCAAGGCGATGAACATCAGCCAATACCGCCTCGCGAAGGGCATAGCCGTGCCACCACGGCGCATCAACGAGATTGTCCAGGGCAAGCGCGCCATCACTGCGGATACCGCGCTGCGGCTCGGAAAGTTCTTCGGCATGGAAGCGCAGTTCTGGATGAATCTCCAGTCGCATTACGATCTTGAAATCGCAAAAGACGCGATTGCCGGCAAGCTTGACCGCGAAGTCGAGGTGCTGAAGGCTGCCTGAGTAGAGAAGACCGCTTCAGGCTGTCATTCTGCGTCCTTCGACGCGGCTCAGAGCCTCCCCGAGCTTGCCCCAAACAGGACAGGCTCGACGAGGAATCTTGATATCCCTGGCTCCCCATGCCCCCTCCCCCTCCGACGGGCGGGCATTCACTGTAATCCCCTCTCCCTCAAGGGGAGAGGGCTGGGGAGAGGGTGAACACAAACACTTCCCCTCTCCCTTGCGGGGAGAGGGCTGGGGAGAGGGTGAATAGGCGCGCTATGAGGCGCCGGCAATGAAGCCGGGCCCCAAACAGGACAAAATCCGCCGCAGAGTAATCTTCGGACTGTGTTTGTGGTGTACAGAAGTCATTGCGGCAACTGTAACTTATTTATGTTTTTTTTGAGTATTACGACAGACCATATTTTTACTGACTCAGTTCAAAGCATGTTCCGCATGATTCCACCATAATCATCATAAACGCAGGTTCGCTTCTACATCGCCATCATGCGTATGTATCTCGAGACATCGGCATCACTGGCGCACCGTTCTCAATTTAGCTACACTTGTTCTCAATATGAGAGTAAGCAAGACAAAAGACCGGTCGCGGCTCGTCGAGTTGCTGTTCGGGGCTTACCGTCGGCGGATTCTATCGCTGCTGCTTTTGCGCCCAGAGCAGAGTTTCTACGCGCGCGAGATCGGGCGGCTGACGGGCGTACCGGCGGGGTCGCTGCACCGCGAAGTGACGGCGCTCACCAAAGCGGGGCTGCTGACTCGCAGCTCGGCGGGAAACCAGGTCCGCTATCAGGCCAGTCGCGCCTGCCCGGTATTCGAAGAGCTGGCCGGGATTTTCCGCAAGACGGCCGGCCTCGCGGACGTACTGCGCGAGGCCTTAGAGCCGCTCGGCAGGACGGTGCGGGCCGCCTTCGTGTTCGGTTCCGTGGCACAGGGCAAGGAGCGCGAAATAAGTGATGTGGACGTGATGGTGGTCGGTTCGGCGTCCTTCGCCCGTGTGGTGGCGGCGCTCGCTCCGGCGGGAGAACGGCTGCGACGGGAGGTGAACCCGGTGGTGATGGCGCCGGAGGCATTCCGCGCCAAGCTGAAGGCGCGCGATCGCTTCGTGGCGAGGGTCGTGCGCGAGCCCAAAATCTTTCTCATAGGAGACGCCCGTGAGCTTGGCGAACTTGCTGAAGATCGGGCAGCTTAAAGAGCGCCCGGCGGACGCCGCGGAGATTGAGCGGCTCCTCGCCGCCGCGCGGCGCAGCCTTGCCGATGCCCGTGCGACGACAATCAGCGCCGAGACACGGTTCGACGCGACCTACCGCGCCATCACGCAGGTCGGCCTGGCGGCGCTGATGGCGCAAGGTTACCGGCCGGACACGAACCGGCCCGGGCACCACATGACTACGATCCAGACGCTCCCCTTCACACTCGGGATCGAAGCGGATCGGACGATCGTGCTCGATACCCTGCGCCGCAAGCGCAATCTCGCCGACTACACGGGCGAGGACATCGACGATACTTCCGTATCGGCCTGCATTGAGCAAGCCGAAAAGCTGCTGCGGGAGGCGCGCGGCCGGATCGGAAAGAACAAGTGACCACTTTACCCTCGAAGTCATTCAATCCCCTCTCCCTTGACGGGAGAGGCCTGGGAGAGGGTGAAAACCGCGGTGAAGACTGGAACCCCCTTTATCAAAGGGGGTGATGGGGGATTTCAACGGCGCCGGCGATAAGGCCGGGCCCCAAACAGTGCAAAATCCGCCGCAGCGTAATCTTCGGACTGTGTTTGTGATGGGCGGAAGTCATCGCGCGACTGTGACTTATTTCAATTTCTTTGAGTACTGCCGCAGACCGTTTTTTACCGCCTCAGTTCAATGTGCGTTCCCTTCTTGGTTGCGTCATAATCATTACAAATACAAGTTCGCTCCTATATAGCCATTAATAATGAAGAGCGATAGAACATGCGAGGGAGGAAAACCTAACAACGACACGTGATGGCCTGAAATTGCAAACGCTCACACGGCGGGAAGCGGTTAATGTATCGAATAAATAGATCTCCAAATTGGGGGCTATGCACATGATCACGGGGGAAATCAAGAACCAAATCGACCGCATCTGGGACGCGTTCTGGTCTGGCGGCATCTCGAACCCGCTGGAAGTGATCGAGCAGATCACCTACCTGCTGTTCATCCGGCGCCTGGATGACCTGCACACGCTGGAGGAAAACAAGGCCAACCGGCTGAAGAAGCCGATGGCGCGGCGGATCTTCCCGCAGGGCAACGACGCCAAGGGCCGCTCCTACGAGGACTACCGCTGGTCGCGCTTCAAGCACTTCGCGCCGGGCGAGATGTTCACGGTCGTGGGCGAGCACGTCTTTCCCTACCTGCGTGCGGACCTCGCCCGCCAGCTCGGCAACGGCGACTCGACCTACGCGCACCACATGAAGGACGCGCGCTTCACCATTCCGACGCCGGCGCTCTTGGCCAAGGTGGTGGACATGCTGGATCACGTCCCCATGGAGGACCGCGACACCAAGGGCGACGTGTACGAATACATGCTCGGCAAGATCGCCACCGCCGGGCAGAACGGCCAGTTCCGCACGCCGCGCCACATCATCCGGCTCATGGTCGAGCTGACTGCGCCCCAGCCCACGGACGTCATCTGCGATCCGGCCTGCGGCACGGCGGGCTTTCTCGTCGCGGCGGGCGAATACCTGCGCGACCGCCACCCGAACCTGCTGCACGACAGAACGCTCAACGAGCACTTCCACCACCGCATGTTCCACGGCTTCGACTTCGACAACACCATGCTGCGCATCGGCAGCATGAACATGCTGCTGCACGGCGTGGAGAACCCGGACATCCGCTACCGCGACTCGCTGGCGCAGGACCACGCCGGCGAGGAGGAGAAGTACACCTTGGTGCTCGCCAATCCACCCTTCGCCGGCAGCCTCGACTACGAAAACACCGCCAGGGATCTCCTGCAGATCGTCAAGACCAAGAAGACCGAGCTGCTGTTCCTGGCGCTCTTCCTGCGGCTGCTCAAGCCCGGCGGCCGCGGGGCGGTGATCGTGCCCGATGGCGTGCTGTTCGGTTCCAGCACGGCGCACAAGACGCTGCGCAAGATCCTCGTGGAGGACCAGAAGCTCGACGCCGTGATCTCGCTGCCCGGCGGTGTGTTCAAACCCTACGCGGGCGTCTCCACCGCGATCCTCGTCTTCACCAAGACCAACTCCGGCGGCACCGACTCCGTGTGGTTCTACGACGTCGAGGCCGACGGCTGGAGCCTCGACGACAAGCGCACGCCGCTCTTGCCCGAGGACAAGCTCGGCCCGGTGCCAAAGACGCCGCTCACAGCGGAAGAACACGCCAAGAACAACCTGCCCGACGTGCTCGCCCGCTGGCGCAGTCTTGCTCCCTCTCCCCTCGCGGGAGAGGGCCGGGGTGAGGGGGAAATGAACCGCCCGCGCACCGCGCAGAGCTTCTGCGTGCCCAAGGCCGACATCGCCGCACAAGGCTACGACCTCTCGATCAACCGCTACAAGGAAGTCGTGCACGAGGCGGTCGAGCACCGCCCGCCGAAGGAGATCCTGGCCGAACTGTGGAAGCTGGAGGAGGAGATTCAGCGCGGAATGAAGGAGTTGGAGGGGATGCTGGGATGACGGCAACGGCACCAGTGGCCCGTCTTCTGGATGTGGCGGCTCTCAATCCGCCACTTGGTGCGGTTCCCGCAGACGACGAACTCGTTTCGTTCCTCCCGATGTCAGCGGTGGATGCCGAAGCGATAGACGCTGTCGACACTGAGACTCGGCAGTTTCGCGAGGTGAGCAAGGGCTACACGCCGTTTGTCCTCGGGGATGTGCTGGTCGCGAAGATCACGCCGTGCTTTGAAAACGGAAAGATCGCACACGCAAAGCCGACGCGGCGTTTTGGCTTCGGTTCCACCGAGTTTCACGTTATACGACCGCGCGCCGAAGAGCTTGACCCACGTTATCTTGTCCACTTCCTGAGGCAAGAGCGGGTTCGGAAGGACGGCGAGCGGAAGATGACTGGCAGCGCGGGCCAGCGGCGGGTGCCGGAACATTTTCTCGCAAACCTCAAGATTCCCCTCCCGCCCCTCCCCGAGCAGCGGCGGATTGCGGCGATCCTGGACAAGGCGGACGCGGTGCGGGCCAAGCGCCGCGCCGCTCTCGCCCAGCTCGATACCCTCACCCAATCCATCTTCCTCGATATGTTCGGCGACCCCGCCACGAATCCGAAGGGATGGCCCGAAGGCACACTTCTCGGCGAGGTCTCTGAGATCGTTTCGGGAATCACCAAGGGTCGAAAGCTCAAGGGGATACCGACGCGACCTGTGCCGTATTTGGCTGTCGTCAATGTCCAGGATCGTGCGCTCAACCTCTCGACGGTGAAGACGATCGAGGCAACTGAGAAAGAGATAGAACGCTACCGATTGCACAAGGGCGACCTCTTGCTCACCGAGGGCGGCGATCCTGACAAACTGGGTCGTGGAACCCTGTGGGGCAATGAGTTGCCGGAATGTATTCATCAGAACCACGTGTTCCGTGTTCGGCTAACAACCGATGCCGTTGAGCCGCTCTTCCTCGAATGGCTGATCGGAAGCCAACGGGGGAAGAGGTACTTCATGCGCTCGGCAAAGCAAACGACCGGCATCGCCACGATCAACATGACGCAGCTTCGAGGTTTTCCCCTGCTGCTGCCGCCTGTGGAGATGCAGCGCGAATTTGTAGCGCGGCTCGCTGCCGCCGAGTTTATCGAGGGCGCGCAGCGCGAAGCGCTTGCGAAGTTGGACGCCACATTCGCGTCTCTGCAGCACCGCGTCTTCCAAGGGGAGCTGTAGCCATGAGGATCTCGCGGCTCGTCATATCGAATTTCCGTTCGATCCAAAACCTCGACATGGAGTTGCCGCAGCTTTGTGCGCTGGTCGGTCCGAACAATGCAGGCAAGAGCAACATCCTCCTCGCCATTCAGCGAGTGCTCGGGCGTGATTGGGTTTCTGTATCGAGCTTCGAAGAAGACGACGTGTACGCGCGCGACCCGGAACGGGACGTGTCGATCACGCTGTCCTTCGAGCCACCACTCGCCTTTCGGAAATTCAAAGAAGCCGACCCCGTAGACATCTCCACGCTGTCCTTCGAATTCACGCGTTACAAGGTCGGTGAGAAGAAGGGGCAGCGACAACTCGAACAGAAGTGCTTTGGCCCGAACGGAAAGCTACCGATGGTACTGGTCAAAGCCCCGCGGAAAGGGCAGCAACGCGAGTACGAGCCGCTCGTCAATGTTCCGTCGGAGGTTCGCGAGCAGATACCTGTCATATACATCGGGACCAATCGGTCGCTGAAAGAGCATCTGCCCGGCGCTCGCTATTCGCTTCTGCGGCAACTGTTCGAGGACATTGACCGGGATCTCCACAATCCCGCTCAGACAGTCAAGATCCTTCAGCCCGACGGCACCGACGCCGAGGTGCCTCGGGCCGAGCGCTTCAACGAGCTTATGGAAGCCGCAATGAGGCTTCTGAGGACCGATTCCTTCGAGAGGCTTGAAAAATCAATAAAGGACAATGTGCTTCGACAACTCGGCTTCGATCCAACGACGGACACCGACAAGCTTGACTTCTTTTTTGCACCATTCGACACAATGGATTTCTACAAGTCCTTGGATCTACGCATCAGAGAGGGTTCGTTTTCGATCAGCGCTACGGAACTGGGTGAGGGCATTCAGAACGCATTGGTAATGGCGATTCTCCAAGCCTTCGAGGAGAGGCGAAAGCAAGGTGCCATCCTTTTAATCGAAGAGCCCGAAATGTTTCTGCATCCGCAAATGCAAAGATCGCTTTACAGAACCTTGAGGGAGATCGGGAAGACGAACCAAGTCATCTACACGACGCACTCACCGCATTTCGTGTCCGTACCCGACTACCAAGACGTCGTGCTCGTGCGGAAGGGAACGGACGGAACGGAAGTGAGGCGGTCTGACTTGCCAACAGACGCAAGACGCCGGGAGAAGTTAATTAAGGAGCTCGACCCAGAGCGTAACGAGTTGTTCTTTGCAACGCGACTGCTGCTTGTGGAAGGCGATACAGAGAAACTCGCGATACCCGAGTACGCAAGCCGCCTCGGATTTGATCTCGATCGGGCAGGAGCGACGATCGTTGAGGTTGGAGGCAAGCGGAACCTCCCCGAATTCATTAGTATTGCCGCATCGTTCGGGATTCCGGTTGGAGTGCTTTACGACGAGGACTCCTCTGACTTCAAGGATGGCAATGAGGAGAGGAAATTCAACGAGCAGTTGGATGCATTCCGAAAGGATGACGGATCCGTGCGTGTCTGGCGCATGCCCAAGAACTACGAGGACCACCTGCGCAAGACACTGGGCGAGGCAAAGTATCTCGAGTTGTGTCAGAAGTACCCGAACGTGGGGAAGCCCACCCGCGCGCGCCTAATCGCCTGCGAGGCCGATCTTACGGTTCCCGACCCCATTGAAAAGATTCTGAACTGGTTGTCCCCATCGGCCGCAAGACGGCGAGGAGATGGATCGGGAATGGCGCCCCATTAGCTCCTGTTGTGTAATGACATTGTTTGTTGACATTCAATGTTGTTTCACAACATGCTTCCACCGTGAAACGCAACCCCCCGCCAACGCAGGAGCAGGCCGTGCTGAAGCTCGCGCGCGAGCGGCCGCTGCTGCGCACGGCCGACGTCGCGGCGCTGGGTGTGCCGACGGTGGTGCTGACGCGGCTGGTGCGCAGCGGGAAGCTCGCGCGGCAAGGGCGCGGGCTCTTCTCGCTGCCGGAGCATCGGCCGAGCGCGCTGCGCACGCTTGCCGAGGTGTCGCTGCGCGCGCCGCGGGGCGTGGTGTGCCTGCTGTCGGCGCTGCGCGTGCACGAGATCGGTACGCAGGCGCCGTTCGAGGTCTGGCTGGCGCTGCCCCCGGGCGTGGTCCCGCCGCGCATCGGCTCCCCCAGGCTGCGCGTGGTGCGGATGTCCGGCAAGTCGATCACCGAAGGAATCGAGCGGATCGAGATCGAAGGGGTCCGCGTGCCGGTGTTCAACGCCGCCAAGACGGTCGCCGACTGCTTCAAGTACCGCAACAAGATCGGCCTGGACGTCGCGCTGGAGGCGCTGCGCGAAGCGCATCGCGCACGCAAGGCCACCGTGGATGAACTGTGGCGCTACGCCAAGATCTGCCGGGTGGCGAACGTCATGCGCCCCTATCTGGAGGCCGTCGCGTGACGCCGGCGCTAGCTGGCGACGCGGTGTATCGCGGCGACTGATGGGATTTCATGCAGACCACCGCCGAACAGCTCCACCAGTGGCTCGCCGAACCCGAAGGCATCCACCTCGAATTCAAGGAGGCGAAGCAGAACTTTCACTTCGAGAGACTGGTGGAGTACTGCGTGGCCCTCGCCAACGAGGGCGGCGGCAAGATCATTTTCGGTGTGACCGACCGGCGCCCGCGCCGAATCGTCGGCACAGCGGCGTTCGCCGAGCCGGGGCGCACGGAAGCCGGTCTGCACGACCGGCTGGCGCATCGCGTTGCGGTGGAGGAGGTGCCAACGTCCGACGGTCGGGTGGTGGTCGTTCATGTGCCGGCGCGACTTCCCGGTACGGCCTGGCAGATCGACGGGCGCTATCTCAAGCGTGCAGGTGACGGACTAGTCGCGCTCAGCGATGTGGAACTGCGGGCCATGTTCGCCGAGACGGGGCCCGATTTCTCGGCGGAGGTCTGTCCCGGCGCGGGCATCGGCGACTTGTCGCCGGAAGCGATCGCCGCGTTTCGGGGTCGGTGGGCCGTCAAGACACATGACGAGCGCAAGGCGCGATGGACCGACGAGCAGACGCTCGCCAACGCCGAGCTACTGCTGGAGGGGCGCATCACCTACGCGGCACTGATCCTGTTCGGCACGCGCGCGGCGCTGGGGCGCCGGCTGGCGCAGGCGGAACTCGTGTTCGAGTACCGGTCCTCGGAGGCGTCGGGCCCTGCGGCCGACCGCGAGGAGTACCGGGAAGGCTTCTTCCTCTGGCACGACGCGATCTGGAACAAGATCAATCTGCGCAACGACCGGCAGAGCTATCAGGACGGGTTGTTCCGCGTCGAACTGCCCACCTTCGACGAGGTGTCGGTGCGCGAAGCGCTGCTCAATGCCGTGGCTCATCGGGACTATCGGCTCGGCGGCTCGGTTTTTGTTCGACAGTATCCCCAAAGGTTGGAAGTGGTGAGCCCCGGCGGCCTGCCACCGGGCGTCACCCCGGAGAACATCCTCGACCAGCAGAACCCGCGCAATCGGCGGCTGGCCGAGGCGCTGGCGAAGTGCGGGCTGATCGAACGCTCGGGCCAGGGCATGAACCTCATGTTCGAAAGCGCCATCCGGCAGGGCAAGGCGCTGCCCAGCTTCGCGGGCACGTCGGCGCACGAGGTGCGGCTGACTCTGTATGGAACGGTCGCCAGCCCGGCATTCGCGCGCTTCATCGAGCGGCTGGGCGAGGAGAGGCTCAAGTCGTTCTCGACGTACGACTTCCTCGCGCTCGACTATCTGCAGCGCGAGCAAGCGGTGCCGGAGCATCTCAAGGCTTGTCTGCCGGGTTTGATCGCCGCCGGCGCGGTGGAGTCGATAGGGCGGGGACGGGGAACCCGGTACATCCTGGCGCGCGGGCTTTACGCCGCGCTGGGCCGCAAAGGCCATTACACCCGCAAGAAGGGTCTGGACCGGGCGACGAACAAAGAACTGCTGCTGAAGCACATCCGGGACAACGCAACGAGCGGCGCGCAGATGGAGGAGTTCCGCCAAGTGCTGCCAGCGCTGTCGCGAAGCCAGATTCAGGTGCTGCTGCGTGAACTGCGCGCGCAGGGCTTGATCCATAGTGTCGGGAAGACGAAGGCGGCGCGCTGGTTCCCGGGGGATGGTCCGGCCAATTGCAACCACGAGCGGGCATCGTCATGAGAACGGCAATTGGCAAAGCGCCAGCCCTTTGTAACCATTTGATCCATAAGCGTCTACACGACAGCGGAATTGCAACCGAAGAATCGCAAGTTGCAATCCCAAAGCAATCCGGCAGCAACCAAGGGGCTTCGCCAATAAGCGGAACGCAGGCATGAGTCAGTTCGCCTTCATGCAGCGTGAATGGCCTGCCGTCTTCGAGGCCGCGGCCAGGGCCGAGGCGGCCGTGCACGCCGATCCGCATGTCGCGTGTTTCTGTTCTCGCCGCGCGTTGGAGTTGGCTGCGGAACGTGGATTTTTCCGTGCATTTTTGGAGTGGCGCTCCACATTTGCAAGGACGATCCCCTGCGGCCCGATCCTCAAATAGCAATCTGCTTTATTTGAGGATGTGAGCGGAACCTAAAATAAGGCCGCACACTTGGCACCATACTAAAGTCTGCCTATCATATGGCGGTAGTTTTGTAGTACGTGCAAGGGAGCGAATCGTATGGCAGACCCTGCTGCGGCTTCGACTCGATCCGGCCGCTATGTCAACCAGCCGGCAGGTTACCGCGCCTTTATTCCTGCGCCGCTGCCGCCTGCTCCTCCGCTGGCGCTTGGCGGCAAGCTGGCCGAGCTGCTTTCGCAGGCGGACCGCGCACTCGGCCGGCTGGACGGCTCGGTGCTCACGCTGCCGAACCCCGACCTATTCGTCTTCATGTACGTGCGCAAGGAGGCGGTACTCTCCAGCCAGATCGAGGGCACGCAAAGTTCGCTGCAGGACCTGCTCGCGGCTGAAGCCCAGCTTTTCGACCTGGTTCTGCCGCGCGATGTGGACGAAGTGCTGAACTACGTGCGCGCCATGAACCACGGCTTGGCGAGGCTCGAGGAACTGCCGGTCTCGGTACGGCTGATCAAGGAGATCCATGCGGAGCTGATGCACGGGGTGCGCGGCGGGAAATTGCAGCCAGGCGAGCTGCGGACCAGCCAGAACTGGATCGGGCCCGCAGGATGCACGCTGGCGACCGCGAGCTTCGTGCCGCCGCCACATCATGCCGTGCCCGAAGCGCTCGTCGACCTCGAGAAATTTCTTCACGCCGAGGACGAACTGCCGCCGCTGGTAAAGATCGCCTTGGCGCACGTGCAGTTTGAGACGATCCACCCGTTTCTCGACGGCAACGGACGCGTCGGCCGCCTGCTGATCACCTTTCTGCTCACCGAGCGCGGCGTACTCCACAAGCCGGTGCTGTACCTGTCTCACTACTTCAAGCAGCACCGGCAGGCGTATTACGAGCACCTGCAGGCCGTCCGCGACCGCGGCGCGTGGGAGGAGTGGCTGGCATTCTTTCTGCGCGGCGTGACCGAAGTGGCCGGGGAAGCCGCCGACACGGCACGGCGCATCCTGCAACTGCGCGAGCAACATCGTAGTGCCATCACCCAGAGACTCGGTCGTGCGGCGGGCAACGGGCACAAGGTGCTGGAATCACTGTTCGATCGCCCCATCGTCAGCGTCAACGACGTGCAAAGAATGACCGGAACGACGTATGCGGCGGCGAATGCAATGGTGTCGCGGCTGGTCGAGATTGGTGTCCTGCACGAAATGACCGGGTATGCACGCAACCGCCGCTTTCGATATTCGCCATACATCGCGCTGTTCAACGATCAGCGTGCGGTGGGCGAGTCATGAGCCAGTTCGCCTTCCTCCAGCGCGAATGGGCCGCCGTTTTCGAGGCGGCGTCGAAGGCCGAAGCGGCGGTGCACGCCGACCCGCGAACCGCGTGCTTCTACGCCCGCCGCGCGCTGGAGCTGGCGGTGAGCTGGGCATTCGGTACGGTCCCTACACATAGGTAACACTTTAGTCGGGGGACATGGGTGACATGTTGTACCACACTCACGGGCACCGCAAGGAGGTGCCCCATGCCCTGGAGCCAAACGTCACCCATGGACCAACGAA